>Ga0190271_10000049_pt1 | contig 67097 bp, 57 predicted proteins | sample Popmic356T_FD_133747 | JGI IMG/M metagenome (GOLD analysis project Ga0190271, IMG submission 133747) | Populus adjacent soil microbial communities from riparian zone of Weber River, Utah, USA - 356 T | ecosystem: Environmental > Terrestrial > Soil > Riparian zone | place: USA: Utah | collected...
AGCTTTAGCAAAGATTTAGAATTCCGTACCCAGTTAGGCGCCAATATTGTGAGCCGTAACATTAACGAGTACAATGCCAAACAATTATACGGAATCTCTGATGGACAGAATGGAACGGCAAATATAACCGATGATCGGAAAACCTTTTGGTCACTGGAAAACTATTTAACCTATAACAAACGTTTTGCCGAATCGCATGCCATTAATGCCTTATTGGGGATCTCCTGGCAGGCCACCAATTTCTTTAGCAATACCAGCCATGCCGAGAATTTTGTAACCGATTTTTACGGAAACAATAACATGGGCTCCGGAAGTAAATCGATTACGGTGGGCTCCAGTCGGAACCGGTCGGCTTTTAACTCTTATTTTGGTAGGTTAAATTATGCCTTTAAAGATAAATACCTGGTTACTTTTACGGGCAGGGTAGATGGCTCATCCAAATTCGGAGAGAACCATAAATTCGCCTTTTTCCCTTCGGCAGCACTGGCATGGAAAGCCTCAGACGAAGATTTCCTTAAAGGAAACAAAACCATCTCTAATTTAAAACTAAGAACCAGTTATGGTTTAAGTGGTAACTCAGAGCTCCCTGCCTATCAGTCGCTCGCTACACTGGTTAATAATTCAGCTATTATTAATGATAGCAGGGTAACAGGTATTGGTGTAGGCAGGCTGGCCAATCCTGACCTGGTTTGGGAAAAAACAGCACAGGTTGATGCCGGTTTAGAGCTTGGCTTATTGAACAACCGCATTAATTTAGAGGCTGATCTTTATTATAGAAAAACAACCGATATGCTATTGGATGCCCCGGTTCCACGTACCACAGGATACTCTGTGATCAGAAAAAATATCGGTTCTATGCAGAACAAAGGTTTAGATTTAGGGATTAATACGGTAAACGTACAAACCGACAATTTTACCTGGAAAACCAGTTTCAATATCTCCCTTAACCGTAACAAGGTGCTTTCTCTGGCTACTCCTGATGATATTTTTGGTGTGGGTAATCCAAATTTTACCAATCAAACTGGTATTATCAGGGTAGGTGAGCCTGTGGGTTCATTCTGGGGGCTGGTACGTTTAGGCACCTGGAGCGAAGCGGAAAGGGCTGAGGCAGCTAAATATGTAAGTTACCGGGGTGGTAAAACCTTGCTTCCAGGCGATATTAAATATTTGGATGTAAACGGCGATCATGCCATTACAGATGCCGACCGTCAGATTATTGGTAACGGAACGCCAAAGGGCTGGGGATCGTTTGGTAACTCCTTCCGCTATAAAAACTTAGAACTGATTGTAGAACTTCAATATTCTTATGGCAATGATGTGCTGAATATGACCCATCACTCAGGTGAAGACAGACAGGTGCAGGCCAATAGTTTTGCCAGCGTATTAAATGCCTGGACTCCACAGAATCAAAATACACCGATTGCCGCAATCAGGGATCAATCTGCCGGATATGTAACCAACGTAGATACCCACTGGTTGGAAGACGGTTCTTTTATCCGTGGAAAAAACCTTTTGCTGGGTTATACTTTTGATAAGACACTTGTCGAAAAATTACGCTTAAACAGACTCCGTGTTTATGCATCTGTTCAAAATTTCTTCCTGGCCACAAAGTACACCGGTAACGATCCTGAGGTAACTACTTATGGAAATGCATTTGCTCAAGGTCAAACATTTTTCGATTATCCAAAGCCAACTACTTTCATGGTAGGACTAAACATTGGATTATAACATTAACTAAAGAAAGGATATCAACATGAAAATAAACATAAAAAATATCGCTGCTTTGTTGTTGCTCAGCGTCGCTATAATAGGGAACTCAGGCTGTAAGAAGTTTTTAGATGAAACAGATCCCACTAATCTTTCGCCAGATAATTTTTATACTTTACCAGAACACGCCGAAGCGGGTATTGCTGCTGTTTATGCAGAGATCAGGTTTATTGGAAGCGGGGCTGGTATTTATTCCAACAACTGGCAGATGTTTGATGCGCCAACCGGTATACAATCTACCGAAACTGCACAAAACTCCGATCTGAACAATTTATATTCACTCATTTATGACGGAACAAACCTGCATGTTAACCAGAACTGGAATGGATTTTATAAAGTAATTGCACAAGCCAACCTGGTGTTGGATAAAGTTCCGGGCATTAACCCGATGGACAATGCACAGAAAAAAAGGATCTTAGGAGAGGCGTCTTTCATCAGGGCCTGGGCCTATTTTTACCTGGTACGTTTATGGGGCGATGTGCCTTTAATCACTAAACCGATTACCAGCCCTAACGATCCTAATTTTTCTCCTTCACGTACACCGCAAGAACAGGTTTACAAACTCATTGTTGACGACCTGGTGGCTGCAGAAGCGGCCGGTTTGCCTTTTATGGATGCCAGCGGACGGGTTTCTACAGCAGCAATTAAATCTGAACTGGCAAAGGTATATTTAACCATGGCCGGGCAACCCCTTAACAAAGGAGCAGCTTATTATAAATTAGCAGCAGATAAAGCCAAAGAGGTAATCGATTATTCAACCGGGAATCCGTCATCACTTGGTTTGTTTACTGATTATGGAGCCATGCACGATGCAAAGAATGACAACAAAGTGGAGCATTTATTCGGGATCCAGTACAATGACGCTGCCGGAGCTGGTAACCCTTTGCAATCATCTTATTTACCTTTGCACCAGCCATTGGTTTCTAAAATTGATGGGATTGGAACGGCTATTCCAACGGCCAGTTTTTATGGCTCGTATGAGGCAGGAGATTTAAGGGCTAAAAACAGAGAAGGTTATTTCTTTACCGACTATTATACTGATGGATTTAAAATGCCACTGGTTAACCGAGGTAAACCTTATGTTTTTAAACACTTTGATCTGATTGCAAATGGAACGTTAGGCGTGGAGGGAACCAGCAGGAGCGATCTGAATATTCCACAGATCCGTTATGCCGAAACCTTATTAATTTATGCTGAAGCACAAAACAGAGCAGATGGTAGTCCGAATGTTGCTGCCTATGCTGCGGTAAATACCGTGCGGAAAAGAGCGCAATTGGCTGATGTTTCAGGTTTGGGCCAGACACAGTTTGAAGAAGCCGTTTGGAGAGAGCGCTGGCATGAACTGTGTTACGAGGGCATCACCTGGTTTGATATGGTTCGCTTACGTAAAGTGTACAATGAAAGCACCAATGGGTTCGATAATTTTGTTGGCCATATTAATAAAAGTGTAAACCAGCCTTTGCAAACCAAACATTTATTGTTTCCGATTCCTACTCCGGAAATCAAAAACAATCCTAACCTGACTCCAAATCCAGGTTATTAAACAACAGTATTTTATTGTTTCTAATGGTTGGTGTCACGCCGACCATTAGAAATGTTTTAACAATCGGATGGATTCTGTGGAATGAAGAAATCATTGAACTGTTTTAAAAGATCTCTCCACTGCGGTCGAGATGACGATATTTCGAGGCCGTTTATCGCCTTAAAATCTCCTTTCCTTCATATTGATTTTTTTCTAATGGTTGGTGTCACACCGACCATAAATAATATTTTCACAAAAACGGGTGTTCGATGTTTGGATACCTGTTTTTAAATAGGTGAGTAGAATATTAATCAAAGTCTTCATCTCCTAACTGAAGCGTAGTCAAATGGAGATCTAAATAATCAATAATTACCACTTCTAATCAGTATATAAATGGATTTTAAGGCAATTCATGAATTGAGTTTAAAAAATTAAAGGCACGAAAGAGATTTTTTAATTTATTAGGCTTATTTTTGCGGCAAATTATTGAACCACACAGGCGATGGATAAAATCCCTGTGAACCTCAACAATCATTAGAAAAACTAATATTTTATCAATGACAAACGACAAAAAAGAAATATTCGAAAGCGTAGCGCAACGTTTAAAAATTGAAGGTTTTAATGTAGTAAACCGTGATGAAACCCGTCCTTGGGGTGGTTTCTTTGTAATAGATGAAGCGCAGGCGCAACAATTTGCTGATACTTATTTTGATGGATTAAATGTTGAAGACCTTAAAATTGGCGGTAAATTAAGCCCGAAAATTTTAATCGTTGCACCAAATACACGTCTTTCGTGGCAATATCACCACCGCAGAGCTGAAATCTGGCAAGTGGTTACCGGTACCGTTGGTATCAAAACCAGCCAAACAGACGAGGAAGGTGAAGTGAAAAAATACGCACCAAAAGACCAGATTAAATTACAACAAGGCGAACGCCACCGTTTAATCGGTTTAGAAGACTGGGGTGTTGTGGCAGAAATATGGCAACATACCGATGCTTCAAACCCATCAGATGAAAGCGATATCGTACGTGTTCAAGACGATTTCGGTAGATAATAAATAATAAAATAATAGAATCCTGTTCTATATAGTCGAGCAGGATTCTTTTTGTCTAAACGGATCAGCTAGCGTAGTTTTTGTACACTTCGAAAACTAAATGCTTTCAAAATACGTTTATATAGCATACACACCCCATACATGATTATCCTTATTTTTTTTCTTTGCCATTGGTTTTTATCCCTTTTTAGCCAAACCTTTTTCCTTCACCGTTACTCTTCTCACAAGATGTTTAAAATGGAGCTTTTTTGGGAGCGGTTTTTCTACCTGATATTGCTGATTTCGCAAGGTTCATCATTTTTAAATCCCAGAGCTTATGCTATCCTGCACCGGATGCACCATGCCTATAGTGATACGGAGAAAGATCCACACTCACCACATTTTTTTAAGGATGTTTTCGGGATGATGATTGCAACGAAGAACATGTACATGAATTATTTGCAATATAAAATACAACCAGAGCCAGCTTTCCAGGGGAATTATCCCGAATGGCCGATTGTGGATAAGATTGGAAATTCATGGGGATGGAGAATTGCATGCGGTTTATTTTATATTGGCTTTTATATTGCTTTTGCCAACCACTGGTGGCTGTATATCTTATTGCCGATCCACTTTTTAATGGGACCGCTACATGGAGCAATTGTAAACTGGTGTGGTCATAAATATGGCTATTCTAACCATGATAATGACGATCATAGCAAAAACTCTTTACCCTGGGATTTCTTGCTGATGGGTGAACTTTTTCAGAACAATCATCATAAAAAACCAAACAGTCCTAACTTTGCTTCTAAATGGTGGGAATTTGATCCAACCTATCCGGTAATGAAAGTATTGCACTGGATGAAAATCATCAAAATTAGGAAGGTTTAAGGAGTTAAAAGGAAAAAAGACTAAAGACCAAAGCAGAAAGAATTTGAGTTCTCGCGTCGATTTCTCCCGCCATGGTCTGTGTCCCCACAGACCATCATTTAAGCTTTTCATTTAGCCTAAATAAACAGGTTTTTTGCCACTGAAGCACGGAAAACACGGAATATATCCACATTCCTTCTGCACTGTTTTGTGTTAGCTAAACCTGACAGCAGCGAAAATCCTTTTTGTTTGCAGTAACCTTACCTATACTGTCATGCTGAGGCACGAAGCATCTGCAGCCTATGAAACGGATACCTGCATCATAGCATAACAGCACCTCAAAAAGATTGAAGCGAATGGCAGGGCTATCGCAACCGATGAAAACAGGACCCTGCTTTTCAGATAATAACACATTTTTTTGCCACGGAAACACAGAAAACACGGAATATATCCCGCGCTTTGTCACCCCTGAGGTATAATTTATGGCTTAAAAATTAAAATCAATGACGACCATTCTATTGGAATCTGGTAATGGTAGCGGAATTGAAGGGCAATATAGAAAGTTCGGGGTTTTACCATAAAATCCTTTTTGCCTATCTTACCGTATATACTCCAACTGTTTTAAAAATTAAACCACTCCATGATCAACTTCCTTAAAATCATTTTCTCTGCCCTATTCGTTTTCATGTGTTATAAAGTAATTAGCACTTCGTTGGAAAGTAACCTGTTCGAGCAGTGGGATTTCCTGGGCGGCATACCCTGGATGCGCGCAACCCTTTGGGATTTTTACGCTAACATCTTCATTATTATGCTGTGGATGTTTTATAAAGAAAAAAGCATTATTCTTAAAATCTCTATAGCCATTTTGTTCGTATGTTTAGGCAGTATAGCAACCTTAGCTTATGTTTTAGTGCATTTATTCAAACTAAAAGATGGCGAAGGTGTTAGGGAATTACTTTTAAGGCGAGAGGTGTAGGGTTTAAGGCGTAGGGGTTCTTGCAAGTAGTTTATTTATAACAATGCTGATTTTGGCTTTTGGCCTCAAACCTTTTACCTTAAACCTTATGCCGCTCCAAACAGGACATCTATTATTCATCGCACTCGTTTCGCTTATTGCATGTTGTTTTATTATGGCATTGGTTTGGCTTTGGGCAAAGAAAATTAAAAACGCAGGTGTGGTTGATGTTTTCTGGGCACTAAACTTCCCTGTAATTACGATCATCACATTTTTTTTCTCTGATGGTTACGATCCCCGGAAAATTTTGATTTGCGGTATGTTTTTACTGGCCGAATTGCGCCTTGGTATTCACCTGTGGCAACGTGTTATTGGTCATTTAGAGGAAGAAGAGGGTAGATACGAGCAGCTGCGTAAGGAATGGGGCGACAAAGCCAACCGCAATTTCTTCGTGTTTTTTCAGTTTCAGGCCATATCCAATGTAATCCTGGCGATTCCATTTTTTATCATTACTGCGAATCAATCGCAGGGCATCTCTATTTTAGAGTTTGCAGGTGCGCTGGTTTGGGTAATTGCTTTTTTCGGAGAAATGATTGCCGACAGGCAACTTGCCGCGTTTAAAAAAGACCCCGGCAATAAGGGGAAAGTATGTGATACGGGACTATGGTACTACAGTCGCCACCCCAACTATTTTTTCGAGTGGCTAACCTGGATGGGCTATTTCATTTTTGCATTGGCTTCGCCATGGGGTATTTTGGCCATCATTAGTCCGGCGGTGATTTTGTATTTATTAACCAGGGTTACCGGTGTGCCGAACAATGAAGAGCAAAACCTGAGGAGCAAACCTATAGCCTATAAAAGATACCAGGAAACAACGAGTGCCTTTTTTCCTTGGGGGAAAAAGGATGGAAAAGGGAAAATGTAATACGGATGAGGGCCGCAAAATTTGCAAAACCATCAGCCACTTTACATCGTACATTAAGCATTTTCCATAATAAATAATCCATCTTACATTATTCCATTTTACATGTGGTACGATAAACTTTTAGAAAACGACAAACTTCCTGATACGGCCTTGCGCATCGGCATCAGAAAATTATGCAAGCAGCGCCTGGATGATGAAACGCTTGGCGATGAGGAACTACAGCAGGAAAAATTTATGGACCTGGTTGCTGAACTGAAGCAATCGCCGATTGCGGTAAATACAGCCGATGCCAATGAACAGCATTATGAACTGCCTACTGAATTTTTTCAGTACTGTTTAGGCAAAAATTTAAAATACAGCAGTGGTTACTGGAAACCGGGCGTTAAAGATATTGATACTTCAGAAGATGATATGCTGGCTTTAACCTGTAAAAGGGCCGATTTACAAAATGGACAGAATGTTTTAGAACTGGGCTGTGGCTGGGGATCGCTCTCATTGTATATGTCGGCTAAATTTCCAGAGAGCACTTTTACGGTGGTTTCGAATTCTGCAACCCAAAAAATCTTTATCGATGAAACTGCAAAACAGCGTGGAATACAAAACTTAACGGTTTTAACTGCTGATATGAATACGTTTACCATTGCCGATACATTTGACAGGGTAGTATCGGTAGAGATGTTTGAGCACATGCGCAACTATAAATTTTTGCTCAACAAGGTTGCTTCATTTATGAAACCAGATGGGAAGTTATTTGTGCACATATTTACGCACAAAACCCTGGCATACAAGTTTGAGGTGATTGACGAAACGGACTGGATGAGTAAATACTTTTTTACAGGGGGGATTATGCCATCTAACCACTTGTTTTTTTACTTTAACGACGACCTCAAGATCGATAAACACTGGGTGGTAAACGGAACCAATTACGGTAAAACCTCTGAAGCCTGGCTAAGGAATATGGATAAGCATAAAAAGGAAATCATACCTATTTTAGAAACTACTTATGGTAAAGATCAGGCGGTGAAATGGTGGGTATACTGGAGGTTATTTTACATGTCGTGTGCAGAACTGTTCAATTACAATAAAGGAAACGAATGGATGGTATGCCATTATTTGTTTCAAAAGAATAAATAATGTAAGAAGTAAGGATGTAAGATGGATAATGGAGTAGCGATATGCCCATCATCTATCTTACATCTTCCGTCATCCATATTACATTATCCATATTACATTATGAATAAACTCGCCATTATCGGCTCCGGAATAGCAGGCATGGGTTGTGCCCATAAACTGCAACATAAATACGATATAACCCTTTTCGAAGAGCTCGATTATATCGGTGGTCATACCAATACCATTACACTCGAAGAAGATGGACAACCCATTTACCTGGATAGCGGCTTTATGGTTTTTAACTATCAAACCTATCCAAACCTGACAGAAATGTTCGCTGAGATTGGTGCCCCGGTAATTAAAACCGACATGTCTTTCAGTGTGCAGTTTCTGCCTAAAAATTTAGAATACAGTGGCTCGAGCTTGAACCATCTTTTTGCGCAGCGGAAAAACCTGTTTAATATTTCTTATTTAAAAATGTTGATGCAGATTAACCGCTTCAACAAGCAAAGTGTCGAAATTTTGGATAAGCCGGAATATCAGGATTATTCGATCGGGCAGTTTTTTAAAGCATTTGGTTATAGTGAGGATATGCTTTGGCAATATTTGATTCCGATGAGTGCTGCTGTTTGGAGTGCCCCAATGGAACAGATTTTGGATTTCCCGGCGGTTACGTTGATCCGTTTCTTTAAAAATCACGGCTTTTTAGGTTTAGATACGCAACATCAATGGTATACGCTACAAAATGGCAGTCAGGCTTACCGCGAAAAACTGATAGCACCATTCCGCGACAGAATCAAAATCAACAACAAAATTGTTTCCGTAAAGCGATTAGAAAACGGTAAAGTTGAAGTGGAAAACCAGAAAGGCGAGAAATTCGAATTCGATAAAGTGATTATGGCCAGTCACGCAGACCAGACTTTCGAAATTGTAAAAGATAAAACAGCGCTGGAAACCGAACTCCTTTCTAAATTTAAATACCAGCTAAACAAAGCCGTTGTACATACCGATGAAAAGCAGATGCCGAAAGCCAAACTGGCCTGGAGCAGCTGGAACTACCGTGTAGAAAAACAGGGCGATAAATTATTGCCCAGTACCATTTACTGGATGAATAATTTGCAGGGCGTTTCTAAAAAGCAGAACTACTTTGTCTCCATTAACCCGGCAGGAACATTAAATCCTGAAAAAATTGTTAAAGAAATCGATTATCATCACCCTTTGTTCGATGTTCCGGCCATGCAGGCTCAGGAGCAATTGCACAGGCTAAACGAAACCGGCCCGATATATTATTGCGGAAGTTATTTTAAATATGGTTTTCATGAAGATGCTTATAAAAGTGCAGTGGATTTATGCTCCATGATGGAAAATGGAAGAGGTGAGATGGATGATGTGGGTTGATGTAATATGGAATAAGTAAGATGGGGGATGTGAAATTGGGAGCGATCTCATGGCTATTTGCTTGATCCCACTATCCATCTTACATTTTTACATCTTACATTTTTTTATTAGCTTTAATAAAATCATCCTTAGAAATTTTACTATTTAAACTTTTTAAGATGAACGAAAAAACAACCCACTTATTAGAAAGAACATTTCGTTTCGGCGTTGATGTTTTAAAATTTTTAGGTACGCTGCCTTACAATTTTATCTATAAGGTACCTATGTTGCAGTTAAGTAGATGTTCAACCTCGATTGGTGCAAATTACGAAGAAGCACAGGGAGCCGTAAGTAAAAGAGATTTTAGTCATAAAATAGGAATTTCGTATAGAGAAGCTAGAGAAAGTGTGTATTGGTTACGCACGCTTAATGAGCTATATCAAGATGAAAAATATCAGGCAGATTTCGAGCGATTTAAAGCTGAAGCTATTGAACTTAAAAAAATATTTACCTCGATCAAGATTTCTTCCGCTAAGTAATTCGTATACAATGAACAAATTAAAGTCACTCCATCACATTTAGCGTTGTACATGAATATTCCATCATCCATATTCCATCTTACATCGTGCATCTATACCGCAAAAGTCATGCACCACCGCCTGGCACCCAAAAAACATTCTTTTTGGTATAGCGTGTATATGTTTTATATCGATCTGGATGAGTTGGAAATGCTTGCGCAAAAGCTCCGTTGGTTTAGCCATAATAAATTTAATCTTTTTTCTTTTCGCGATGCCGAACATCTTCAGTTGCCAAAAGAAAATCCTGATCAAACCAAAAATACACGGCAGCATGTAGAAGATTATTTAAAAGAGCATGGCGTTGATGGCAGCAGGCTTAAAATAAAACTCCTTACCAACCTCAATGTGCTGGGTTACAATTTTAATCCCGTTTCTTTTTATTACTGCTTCGATGAGGAAGGAAATCCGGTATGTTGTGTGGCCGAAATCAGCAATACTTACCGCGAAATGAAACTTTTTTTCTTCGGAAAAGACGAATTGAATGGCGATACCTTTAAAAAAATCACCACTAAATATTTTTATGTTTCACCGTTTATCGATCACGATGATTCGTTCGATTTTAGCTTAAAAGTACCAGCTGATGCGCTCAATATTAAAATTAACGACTTGGATAAGAATGGTAAGTTGTTTTTTATCAGTACCTTAATGGGTAAGAAAAAGCCATTAACCAATGCCGCTTTGCTGCGATATTTTTTTTCTATGCCCTTAATACCTTTACAGGTAATGGGCATGATCCACTGGCAGGCCTTTAAACTTTGGATAAAAAAAATACCTTTTCATCCAAAAGCTGAAAACCCTGAGTTGCAACGCAACGTATATAAACCCTATAAACCACAAATAAAATAGATCAAATATTATGAATACGCTTACCGCTGCCAGAACATCAAGAGGTTTTTTCGAAAGAGTAGTGCTTAATGCACTTTCTAAAATGACATTAGGCAAATTGGAACTTTCGTTGCCAGGTGGCGAAACACTGGTTTTTGGAAACGGTGAACATAAAATCGAAGCACATATACAGGTTAACCATCCCGATTTCTTTAAATCGATTGCGCTTTATGGCGATATCGGTTTCGGCGAAGGCTATACCTCGGGCCTTTGGGATACCACAAATATTACCAACGTAATTAAATGGGTAATTTTGAATATTGAAAATGCCCCCTCAGTTACAGGTAGTAAAGTGAAATCTATTGCTTTGGGTATTTTTAAATGGGTTAACAAGGTTTATCACGTGCGCAGGGCAAATACTTTGGCCGGATCGCAGAAAAATATTTCAGAACATTACGATCTGAACAATGATTTCTTTGCGACTTTTCTGGATAAAACCATGACTTATTCAGGCGGTTATTTTAACCCTGAAGATTTAAGTTTAGAGGAATCGCAATATGCCAAATACGACCGCCTGGCCAGGCAGTTAAAGATTAAGGCGACCGACCATGTATTGGAAATCGGAAGTGGTTGGGGCGGTAATGCGATTTTTTTAGCCAAAAATTATGGCTGTAAAGTTACTTCGGTTACCATTTCTAAAGAGCAGCAAAAATTGGCGATGGAACGTGTTCATGCAGAAGGATTGGCCGGTCAGGTTTCGGTCATTATTCAGGATTACCGCAAAATTGAAGGTACTTTTGATAAAATCGTATCTATTGAAATGCTAGAGGCCGTGGGTCACCAATATTTAGAAACCTATTTCGAAAAATGCCAGAAGTTATTAAAACCGGATGGGATTTTTGCCTTTCAGGTCATTACTGCTCCCGATTGTAGATATGATAAATTAAGAAACGGTGTAGATTGGATTCAGAAGCATATTTTTCCGGGCTCGCTTTTACCTTCGGTAGCCGCAATAAACAAAGCAATAAATGAAACCGGCGATTTAACCATGGTGGATTTAAAAGATATGGGCTTGGATTATGCCCGTACACTTCATTTATGGTTTATCGCATTCAATAAAAACCTGAATAAAGTAAAAGCCCTCGGCTTTGATGAAACCTTTATCCGCAAGTGGAATTATTACCTAAACTATTGCGAAGCAGCTTTTGCCATGCGGAATATTAATGTGCTGCAAATGGTTTATTCAAGACCAAATAATATTTCGAGGTAAAACGTGTAATGTAAAATATGAGGTGGATGATGGGTAAAATTTCCATTATCCATTTCCAATAGTTAACCGATTTAAACAATTAACCAGTGAACTATTTTTATTATTTGTCATCTATAATTCCTTTCACCGGTAAAAGTATAGTGTTTGCCGAATAATTAATAGAGTTGGTGTAAAAAGTATAGCGTATTATTGTAACAAAATGCAATTTGCGTAGACTAATTAATAAAGACCTACTCTTAAAATGAAAAAACTTTTACTATTAACCTTTATCCTAGGAATATTTTTTAATGCACATGCCCAGTTTCCCACTGGAGGATTTGGAGGAGGGGCAAAAAAATCTGCCGTTACCGGACGTATTACTGCAACAATACTAGATTCATTAACTAAAAAACCAATTGATTACGCAACGGTTTCTTTAATTAATGTAAAAGACAACAAATCTGTAAATGGTGGCGTAACCGACGAAAAAGGAAAACTAAGTTTACAGAATGTTTCTCCTGATTCATACAAATTGATGATCGGTTTTATGGGCTACAAAACAAAATCTGTTTTGGTTACCACCACTCCATCAAAACCCGATAATAATATGGGTACAATTTATATTTCATCAAGCGAAAATACACTGGCCGATGTTCAGGTTCAGGGAACTAAAGCCATTATCGAAAATAAAATTGATAGGATGGTTTATAACGCAGAGGCTGATGGAACAAATGCCGGCGGCGACGCTACTGATGTAATGCGTAAAGTACCAATGCTTTCAGTTGACCCTACAGGAAATATTCAACTTCGTGGCGGTGCTGTTCGTGTTTTAATTAATGGCAAACCTTCAGGAACAATGGCCAGTAGCGTTGCTGATGCATTAAAGATGATTCCGGCAGAGCAAATTAAAACGGTTGAAGTAATTACCAGCCCTTCTGCTAAATATGATGCTGAAGGCTCAGGAGGTATTATTAACATCATCACCAAAAAATCGAATGCTCAGGGTGTGAGTGGTTCAGTTAACGCTGCAGCAGGAACTCGCCAGAATAATGGTTCCTTTAATTTAACAGCAAAAACAGGCCGCCTAAGTGTGAATACAAGTTTGGGTACAAATTTAGCTTATGCTCAAAAATCACAAACTGAATTTATCACCAATACAACTTACCTGGATGGTACAACAAATAATATTTCTCAAAGTGGATTTTCTAAATGGAGCCGTAACGGATATAATGGTAGTGTAGGTTTGGATTACGATTTTAATGCTTATAACAATATTAGTACAACCGCAAAGTTTAATAGTTTTTCTAACGGAGGTCCAAGTGAAACAAATTATTTAATCAATAATGTGGCAGCATCTAATGTTGGAGATATGGACATGACTTTCAGAAACTTAGACTGGAATGTTGATTACCGTAAAACCAGTAAAAAAGAAGGAGAGGAATTCTCTGTATCGGCACAATTATCAAATGGCAGAACACCAACAAGTTTCAGTAATTTACTTACTTCGGCTGCTTTCCCATCAGGTTTACAAACAGTAAGTAATAATAACGGTAAAAATAATGAGTATACCTTTCAAACAGATTATACTTACCCGTTCAGCAAAAAAACAACTTTAGAAGTTGGTGCAAAAGCAATTTTACGCGATATACAAAGTCAGTTTGATAACACTGCTCAAGATTTTGAATATAACCAAAATGTGGGTGCAGCTTATGGTGTAATCAGTTTTGATTTAACTAAAAAGTTAAAATTTAAAGGTGGAGTTAGAGCTGAATATACCCGGATAGATTTTAATACGCAAAGTAGTGGTATTCAGAAAAATGATTATTTGAACTTATTTCCAAGTGCAATTATTTCGCAAAATTTAAAAGGTGGAGCTACAATAAAACTAAGCTACAACCGTCGCGTACAAAGACCTTCGCAATCTTATTTAAATCCTTTCCGTAACGAAAGCGACCAGTTTAATATTATGCAAGGTAATCCTCAATTAAACCCTGAGCTGAGTGATAATTTAGAGTTAGGATATAATACTTTTATTAAAGGGTCGATAATTAATGCCTCCATTTTTTACCGTCGCACAGTCGGCGTAATTGAGAATTCGATTTCACCAATTACCGAAAATGGTGTAAACAAGACATTAACTTCTTACATAAATGTTGGTACTGCTCCCGTTTATGGATTTAATGTTTTTGCATCGTACAATCTTAAACCAAAATGGACTTTAATGACCAATTTTTCGGGAAACACCTATTCTGTAACTAATAACGAAACCAATGTTAATACGGGTACTTTCTTTAACTTCAACTGGTTCGTACGCTCAGCATATGGGTTTGGTAAAGGTTATAACTTTGAGTTGTTTAACGTTATAACTTCTAAAAGACGTACCTATCAAGGTGTTACAGATCCATTTTATATCTATGGTGGGTCATTCAAAAAGGAAATACTTAAGAAAAAAGGAAGTATCGGATTAGGGGTTTTAAATCCTTTTACAAAAGACCTTCACATCAAAACTGTTAATAATGCTGTTAATCAAAGAGGCACAATTTATCAAAGTCAAAACATTTATTACCCATTGCGTAACTACACAGTAAACTTTAGTTACACTTTTGGTAAACTTAAATTCACAGAGAAGAAAAAAATCAAAAACGACGATGTGAAGCAAGATCAGCAACAAGGACAAGGAAGTGGAATGGGCGGTGGCGTTCAGCAGTAAAAATCCAATCTGAATATATAATATAAGTCTTTCCGATAATTCGGGAAGACTTTTTTGCTTTAAGGGTAGTTGCTATTTGTATATAGTGTGAAATGTACAATAAGTAGGATTGTGGGTTTCTTGTTTTTGTTGTTTGGTTAATTTTGTTGAGTGTTTTGCGTTTTTAATCTCGAATTTTTGCCTGTTTTTGCAGGTAAAGGTTTTTTGTATCAAAAATTGTACGGAATTTGGCTTAGTTGATCGTGTTTTGTGCGTGTTTGTGTTTGTAAAAACCATATATTGCAATAACTAACAAATCCTTAACCTAAATAATTGAGATATGAGAAAAATCTTTACCTCACTTTTTTTTCTGTGCATTTTACTGACAGGCCTATCTACAATGGCGCAGGTAAAAACCATAACAGGAAAAATAACCGCTGTTGACGATGGAGGTCCATTACCCGGAGCAAGTGTGAAAATCAAGGGCAGTACAACCGGTACTTCTACCGATTCCAATGGGAGCTTTACCATTCAGGTGCCCTCAACTAATGCTGTACTGGTCATCAGTCTTATTGGCTATAAAACACAGGAAATTACGGTTGGCAGTAAAACCACAGTTAATGCAGGGCTGGCTTCTGATGCGCAGGATCTACAGGAAGTAAATATTTCAACTGCATTAGGAATTACCCGACAGGCTAAATCTTTAGGTTATGCTGCGCAATCTGTTAAGTCTGAAGACCTGAATTATAATCACCAGCCTAACTTGCTTAATGCATTACAAGGTAAAATTGCAGGTGCTACAATTTCAAGCACAGGTGGTGGTCCCGGCCAGGGAGCAAGTATCCGGATCAGGGGAGTTAACTCAATTGATCCTAACATTTCAGGCGATCCTTTATATGTAATAGATGGGGTGCAGATTGATAACTCTACCTCTACTGTTGGGGCTAATCCCGATGGAAATGCATACGGTTCGAGAGGGGTAACCAATAGGGCCTCAGATATTAATCCGGAGGATATTGAAACCATCAATATTTTAAAAGGAGGCGCTGCTACCGCGCTTTATGGATTAAGAGGTGCAAATGGCGTTGTGGTAATTACTACTAAAAGAGGCAAGCAGAATGGGGTAAGCGTCAACTTCAACAGTAGTTATGGTTTTGATGAAGTATTGAAATCGCCTGATGTACAAACAGAATATACCCAGGGCGTGCTGGGCGCTTATACCAACCCTCCAGGCGGAATTGGGCCTGGATGGGGCCCAACCATTGCCGAAGCGAAACTGATCGATCCGACCCACCCCGATCAATTGTTCAATAATTACGACCGTGCTTTTGGTACAGGTCAGCAGGTTAAAAATTCAATTTCGGTTGCCGGAGGAAGTGAAGCAATTAAATTTTTCTCTTCTGTTTCGCAGTTGTATCAAAAAGGGATGATGCCAAATACCGATAATAAAAACTTCTCAGGACGTTTGAATACAGACTTTATCATCAGTCCAAAATTTAAGGCCGCTGTAAATATGAATTTCACCAATTCTGGCGGGTATACTTATAGTGCAGACCGTTTTGGCGAAAGTTTGGCTTATTGGTCGCCGCGTTATGATGTGGCAGATTATCAGAATGCTGATGGTTCGCAAAAATACTTCGGTACCAATAATCCAATCTGGGGTACAGCAAACAACAGGTTTAAAGGCGATGTTAACCGGTTTATTGGTGGGGCAAGCCTGAGTTATGATCCTGCCAAATGGCTTAATTTTTCTTACCGTTTAGGTGTAGATACGTATAATGATAACCGTGTGCGCACTGCACGCGGGCCAATGTATGCAACTGAAGCCATGTATGATAATGCCCAGGGTTTTTATGGTGAATACAATACTAAGTTTAGAACCATCAACAGCACTGTCGTTGCTACGCTTACCTCCAAACTAACGGATGATATTACCGGGACTTTAAGGCTTGGACAAGAGCTTTACGACCGTAAATCGAAAGAGGTCGGTACTTTAGGCAGTATTCTTGGTGTGTACGATTTCTTTAATTTAGCAAATGCTGGTGTACTTACACCCACGCAAACCTTGAAACAAAAAAGACTGATCGGTTATTTTGGAGAAGCGACTTTTGATTACAAAAATTATCTTTTTTTAACCTTAACCGGAAGAAATGACATCACTTCTACGCTGCCAAAAGCGAGCAGATCATTTTTCTATCCTTCGGCAAGTTTAAGTTATGTATTTTCCGATCAGTTTAAGTTACCTGCAGTCATTAATCAGGCGAAGTTGCGTTTGTCTTATGCAAGGATCGGAAAGGATGCATCCGAGTACTCAACATTTACCGGATATTCACCTTATATCCAGTTGCCAACCGGAACAGGTGGTTTAACCATTGCGCCAAACCTTGGTAATCCCGGTCTTCGTCCTGAGTTTACCAATACCTATGAGGCTGGTTTAGAGATGTCGTTCTTTAAAAATCGTTTAGGTTTCGATTTTACTTATTATTATTCATTAAGCAAAGATCAGATCATCCAAACGCAGGTTTCTTCGGCAGTAGGTTATGTAACCAAATCAATCAATGCCGGCGATATCAGGAACAGGGGAGTTGAGCTAGTATTGAATGGTAAACCAATTGTATCAAAAGATTTCAGATGGGATGTAAATGTTAATTTTTCGGCCAACAGAAACATGGTATTGAGTATGCCTAATGGCATATCGGAAATTGTTTACGGTGCCGCAAGAGGTTACGGCAATGCCGGAGTAACGATGAAACTGATCCAGGGGCAGCCATATGGCAATATTTATGGCAGTTATTTTAACCGTTATTATGGCAGTACGCCGGAAGATCCGATTGTACTGGATAAAAATCTTCCGTTACTGATTGGAGCAAACGGATTCCCGAGCATTTCAGGTGGCAAGCAAAAATTACTGGGTAATTCGCAGCCAAACTATATCATCGGTATGGGCAATACTTTCAAATACAAAAATTTCAGTTTAAATGTATTGTTTGATGCGCGTTTAGGATTTGAAAAATACAACTGGTTAGAAGATTTTTATTCGGCCTTTGGATTGCCTGATTATACTGCTGACAGAAGGTCGTATAAGGTATTTGATGGTGTATTAGCCAATGGAACACCAAACACCAAACCGGTATGGATGGGACAGAATACCGTAGATGGTGTTAATTATGGAGAAGGTTATTACCGTATCTACTACCGGAACGTTTCTGAGCCTTTTGTAAACGATGCCTCATGGGTACGTTTACGTTCTGCAAGTTTAACGTATAATTTACCGGAGAACTGGTTGCCCGCAAAATCAATCAAAAATGCTTCACTGTCCGTTACCGGAAATAATTTATGGTTGTGGACGAAATATTATGGGGTAGATCCGGAATCGAGTTCTTTCGATTCGGGTAGTAATAATGATGGCTCTGCCGGATTTACCTATCCTTCTGCCCGTACAATTATGTTTACTCTTAATGTTGGTTTTTAAATAGAATTACGATGCAAAAAATTATAAAATATACATGGTGCGCAGCTTTAATTGCAACACTAGGTTTGCAGAGTTGTAAAGACGATTATTTAGATAAATTGTCTGATAATCCGAATCAGGTTCCCGTGCCAACACTCAATGCATTGTTGGCTACGTCAACTTACAAAATCGGAAATAACAATTTCCTGATCGGAAGTATTGTTGCGCCTTATGTGCAATATACCGCCAGTCCTTCAGCTAACGCCGCTGGTGATACCTATCAGGCAATTGATTTTAGCACTACCTGGGATGCACTTTATTTTGCCATGGCCGATGCTAATGAAATGAAAAAACTGGCAGTTGCACAAGGCTCAAGCGAATATAAAGGTGTAGCCGATGTAATCATTGCCTATAACCTTACCCTGGTAAACGATTTATGGGGAGACGCTCCATTTTCGCAGGCTTTCGATATCAACAACCTTAAGCCAAAATACGACAAACAGCAGGAGGTATATAACCAGGCTATCGTACTATTGGATGAAGCCATTGCTGAACTTGCCAAAACCAATGCAACGGTTAAACTGGCCCCTACAAGCGATTTAATTTATGGAAAAACTCCTGCCACCGAAAGGGCAAACTGGTTAAAAATGGCTTATGCTTTGAAAGCCAGATTATTGAACAAAATAAGTAAAACCAGTTCTTATAATCCCACAGCAGTATTGGCAGCGCTGAGTAATTCCTTTACCACAAATGCAGATGATGCCGGCATGGCTACTTTTAAAGAGCGTAATCCATGGGCGAATGTGGCACTATCCAATTCGCAACAATCACTGGGTGGATGGCTTTCTGAGCAATTTATTGATGCGCTAAAGGGTACAACTTTTCCAGGTGCAGAAGATCCACGTTTAGAAAAAATTACCGACAAAACGGTGAATAACACTTACATCGGAACTGTAAATGGTGCCGGTAACAGGTTGCCTGGTGCAAACACCACAAAAGATGAATCTTATATCTCAAGTAACTCTCCATGGACCAGCAACACATCACCAATACTTATTGTTACCTATGCCGAGTTGAAATTTATCGAAGCTGAAGCTTATTTCGATACCGATAAAACGAAAGCCTACGCCGCTTATTTGGCTGGTATTAGCGCCAATATGGATAAATTAACGGTTTCGACTACTGCAAGAGATGCTTATCTGGCCAATCCGGTAGTTAATGTTGGTGCTGCGGCCTTAACAAAAGACCTGATTTTTAAAGAGAAATACATTGCAACCTATTTAAATCCTGAGGCCTGGAACGATGCGCGTAGATATGATTATAAATATAAAGATTTTACGCTTCCCGTAAATGCAGTCTTAACCGATTTTATCCGCCGTTTGGATTATCCTCAGGGTGAACGCAGTAAAAACGGGACAAATGTTCCTGCAGATGTGGAAAGAACAACCAAACTGTGGTGGGATCAATAACATGCTTAGAAAAACAATAATCAGAGTCCTAACTGCACATCGGTTAGGGCTTTTTTTAATTTATCTGCTTAATATTAAGTAATGAAAAAATCGCTGCTTATCCTGCTCCTACTAATATCTACCGCTAAAATTTTTGCGCAAAACTTTACACTGAAATCCGTTTTAAGTTATCCTTTCCCGACACAATTGGTAGCCTCGCCTGTTGGCGCTAAAATAGCCTGGGCCGCAAACGAACAGGGAAAAAGAAATGTTTATACTGCTGAAGCGCCTGATTATAAAGCAATAAAAAATACCGGTTATCATGATGATGACGGGCAGGAATTAACCAGTTTATCTATTTCTGCAAATGGTAAATGGATTGTGTTTGTACGTGGCGGCGATCATGGTGGCAGAGATGGCGGACCGGTTAACGCAAACTCATCTCCAATTGCACCAAAAATACAAGTGTTTGCTGTGCCTTTTGGCGGTGGACAAGTTATTGCAATAGGTGAAGGAGATAACCCTGTTATTTCACCAAACAGCGAACAGGTGTTGTTTAGCAAAGCCGGTCAGGTGATGGTTGCCCCAATTGACGGATCGTTTCCGGCAAAAAATCTGTTTTATGCAAAAGGCATTAACACGGGGTATAAATGGTCGCCGGATGGGAAGAAAGTTGTGTTTGTATCCAACCGGGCAGATCATTCTTTTATAGGTATTTATACCGATCAACAAACTGCGATACAATGGTTATTACCATCTTTTTCTAAAGATAACGCACCAGTTTGGTCACCAGATGGCCATGCGGTTGCTTTTATCCGCACGGCGGGAACAGGTATTGAAACGGATTCGATTTTAACGCGAAAACATCAACCCTGGGCTATCTGGACGGTTAACGTAAATACCGGAGAAGGAAAACAGATTTGGAAAGCTCCCGAAACAATCAGGGGTTCTTATCCTTCGATTGATGGCGGAGCAAATTTGCAATGGGCTGACGGTAAGATAATATTCACTTCATATGAGGACGGTTGGCCGCATTTGTATGCTGTTAATCCTGATGGATCAGGCCGTTTATTGCTTACCCCGGGTAATTCCGCGGTTGAAAACGTTAAACTGAGCAACGATAAAAAAACATTGGTTTTTGCAGCAAACACAGGTAAAGAAGCCGATGATTTAGACAGGAGGCATATTTACAAAGTATCCGTAAATAAGGCAAACATGGAGGCATTGAGTTTTGGCAAAGGTATTGAAGCCTATCCGGTAATTTCGGGAGATAACCGTACTTTTTTCTGTCTAAGTTCTACAGCAGAACGCCCGCTTTTACCTGCTGTCTTAAATGATAAAAAGTCAGTTAAACTCATCGGCGAATCACTTATCCCTAACAATTTCCCCATCAAAGAAATGGTAATTCCAAAGCACGTAAATTTCAAGGCAGCCGACGGCAATACGGTATACGGACAATTGTTTTCTCCTAAAAAAGCAGCTAAAAACAAGCCAGCAATCGTATATGTTCATGGTGGTCCTCAACGGCAAATGCTTTTGGGCTGGAACCCGATGGATTATTACTCCATTGATTATGCGTTAAACCAGTACCTGGTGAATATGGGTTTTACGGTTTTATCTGTAAATTATCGTTTGGGTATTGGTTATGGTTTTGATTTTCATAAGCCATTACATGCCGGGGCACAGGGAGCAGCAGAATATCAGGATATTAAGGCAGCAGGGGAATGGTTAGCAAGTCAGCAAAACATCAATAAAAATAAAATTGGCATTTATGGAGGCTCGTATGGTGGCTACTTAACTGCACTGGCGCTTGGAAAAGATTCTAAGTTGTTTGCAGCAGGCGTAGATATCCATGGCGTAAATTATAGGTTTAGCAATCCGGGAACCGAAGGAAAGGAGCCTGCCCCGGATGCTGCACTAGCCGCAAGTATTGCCAAATTATCATCTCCGGTGAGTTACATTAACACCTGGACATCACCAACATTGATTATCCATGCCGATGACGACCGCAATGTTGCTTTTAATCAGAGTGTAGACCTGGCCAAAAGGTTAGAGGATAAAAAAATGGTATTCGAATTTTTGGTTATTCCGGATGATACCCACCACTGGATGAAGTTTTCTAACGGTTTTAAGGTGAGTGAGGCCACTGCCGATTTTCTTAAAAGGAAGTTAATGGAGAATAAGTAAATATTGTTTTAGTAAAGCAAAACAAAAGCACATTGTCATTCTGAGGGATAGTTTATTGTATAAAACCAATATAAGTGCCAGAGAAATTTAAAAGAGTTGAATCAATTAGAAGTATCGTCATTTCGACCGCAGTGGAGAAATCTTTAAATTTAATTTTAAAACCTGAGTTCGATTAATGTTTAAAAATTAATGTACTTTATTAGGACGAATTGGCTAGCCGTTTCGTTATACTGATCCGATAGTTATCGGATTTATTTCAGCATCTTTCCTGTTAAACCGCCTTGCTATAAAGACCCTGAAACAAGTTCAGGGTGACGACCGTTCATGCAAGGCGCCAAATAACCTAATTAAGCACATTATTAATTGAACTCAGGTTAAAAGATCTCTCCATTTCGCTGTGCTAAAGTCGAGATGACGATCTTTCTATAAGGATCAGTCAATGGTTTTTTATTAAAGAACAATATTTATTGAAGACTGGTAAAGGTCTTCGACAGGCTTAGACTGACAACGTTTAAGTTGACGATTCTTCTATTTCTTTTTAATTCTTTTCAAAATCATCAGGCTTAGCGGATTAAAGGAATACCCGCTAATATTGTTTTGCAGCATCACTACAGATTGGTCGTAGAAAAGCGGAACAACAGGAGCATAATCCATTACGATCTGATCCATTTTACGGTACAGCTCAAACCTTTTTTCATTATCGGCTTCGTAATAGCTTTTTTCGAACAGCTGATCGAACTCTTTGTTGTAAAAAGCGGTGTAATTTGGTCCATAGGGAACTTTGTTTTTTGAGTAGAACATGGAAAGGAAATTCTCTCCATCGCCATAATCGGCCAGCCAGGAACCACGGAAAAAATTTACGCTGTTTTTAGACATTAAATCCCTGAGACTGGCACTTGGGCTTACATCAATTTTAACTTTAATACCTACTGCAGTAAGCTGCCCCTGAATAAATTCGATCAGATCTTTATAAGTTGTAGTGGTATTTAAGGTGACTTCTCCCATGCCTTTTCCTTCCGGGAAACCAGCTTCCGCTAAAAGTTTGGCAGCAAGTTTTGGGTTATAGGCATATCCCCTAACAGCCAGGCTATCAAAACCAGGCATACCTTTAGGGATAAAACCAGATGTAGCGGCAACACCAATCCCATTTCTCAGGTATTTAATCAATCGGTCACGGTCTATAGCATAATTAATGGCCTGTCTGATTTTTTTTAAGCGCAACGGCGAATTCTTCACAATTGAAAGACTGGTATCAACCAAAATACCAACATACTCGGTACACAGATACGGACTTTTGGTCAATGTAAATTTTCCTTTGTATTTCGAGGTCATCTTTCCGCTTTTGGTCAGGATATCATCGCGGTAACTGCCGTCTACGTTGTAGTAAAAATCCAGGTCTTTTTTCAGGAAACTCATAAATCCACTTTGTTTATCGGTAATAAAACTGGCTTTCAAAGCATCAAGATAGGGTAGTGCCTTTCCTTTTTCATCTTTTTCAAAATAATGTTCGTTTTTTAAAAGCACCAATATTTCGCCTTCTTTCCAGTATTTAAATCTGAAAGGACCGGTACCAACGGGATGACTCCTAAAATCTTTACCATAATGTTCTACAATTTCTTTAGGTACAACAGAGCAATATTGGGTGGTGAGCAAACTCATAAAGGGTGGGAAAGGGCGTACCAGTTTAATCTGGAAAGTAGAATCGTTCAGCGCAATAAAATTGCTTTTATCTTTTACCTTATCGCTAAAAATCCACCCACCCGATGAGGCCACTTTTGGATCAATTAACCTGTAAAAACTGTATGCAAAATCGCTTGCAATTACTTTTCGGCCTTTTCCATTTTTAAAAATAGGATCGTCATGAAAGTAAACATCATTCCGCAGGTTAAAAGTATAGGTAAGTGCATCTTCTGAAACCTGCCAGCTTTTGGCTATGCAGGGAAGGGTTTGCAAGGATGAATCGATCTGTACCAAACCATTAAAAATCTGGTTAGTCATCCAGATGGCATTCTGGTTGCGTGCAAAAGCCGGATCAATAGAGGTTAAACCCTGATCGAGGTTGATGTTGAATACTTTTTTGTCATGATGATCAGCATTCTCCTTACATGAAAAGAATAAGATTACACAAAAAAACCAAAATATATACTTAAATGAGCCTCTCATGCGATCAGGAATGTTATTTTTGCACAAATTAATAAATTTAATGCAGATGTCTTTTTTAAACGATTTATTTATTGGCCTCGATGAAGCTAAACAGGAAGAATTGCAGGAACGTTTAGATTTAGTGGAACACAAGATTAAATTTATGGATAAAATGCCTGTAGCCTGTATAGATACCGGTAATTATCCAGGCTATCTGTTGTCGGAAGAAATTGCATTGGCAGGAGGCATGTTGGAAACCGATATTTTAAGCGCTGTTTTTATCATTTATTATCAGCCAGGCAAAACGCTTACCGATTTAATGCGTGAAGTACCTTCGGTATTGGATGCCGATTGGCCAGCCGTAAAAAACAACCGGATTATTCTGTTAAACGATGATGTAGAACGCGAGAGAAATGCCGAAAATGCCGTTTCCCTGATAGAAGATATTGCTGAAATGTTGCATCCAGGTTCCTTTATTTTTGGCCATGAAGGCGATAGGTGGATCAGGTTTGGCGCTTAGGATGTGAGATCTGAGACGTTAGATCTGAGATTTGAGACGAAAATTGCAACTTACACCATTCCAACTTTAAGCCTTTCAACACTTATCGGCTAAATATAGTATCTATTAGATCAGAATATCTGACCGTACAAGTATTGCCTGGCCAGGTTTATGCATCTAAAACCTTCCGCCCCCTCAACCTTCCATCCTTCAAACCTCCCTTATCTGATATTCCTCTATTTTTCGGTAAAGTGTAGTTAAACCGATTCCCAATAACCTTGAAGTTTCTGTTTTGTTCCCCTTAGTGTGGATAAGGACCTTTTGAATGTGCTGTTTTTCTATTTGCTGCAGGTTATAATCATTTTCTATTGGTGTAAACTCAAAGAATTCGGGTGGGAGAGCTGCAGTACTTAACACATCGCCATCTGATAAAATAACCAGACGCTCGATTACGTTTTTTAACTCACGAATATTTCCTTTCCAACTGTGTCCACTCAATATGGATAAGATTTTATCATCCATTTTTGGTGCCGATCGGTTTACCTTATTGGCAAATTCTTTAAGGTAATATGCGGCCAGTGCAGGGATGTCGGCTTTACGCTCACGCAGTGGAGGCAAGGTGATGGTGAAAACTGAAAGCCGGTAATAGAGATCAGACCGGAATTTTCCTGATAGTGCGTCAGCTTTTAAATCTTTATTGGTGGCTGCTAAAATCCGAACGTTTACCTGTTGTGTTTGGGTATCGCCTACTTTGATAAAAGTCTGACTTTCCAGAACACGTAACAATTTTGCCTGTAAATCGAGGTTCATCTCACCGATTTCATCCAGCAGCAAAGTACCACCATTAGCTTCTTCCAACAATCCTTTTTTGTCTTTATTGGCACCTGTGAAAGCCCCGGCTTTATATCCGAATAATTCGCTTTCCAATAAATCCGGACTAAAACCGCTGCAGTTTAAGGCAACAAATGGTTTTGCCGCTCTTGGACTTTCGTAATGGATTGATTGTGCAAAAACTTCTTTTCCTGTTCCGGTTTCACCAAGCAATAAAACGGTCGTATCGGTTGTGCTTACTTTTTTTGCCAGATCAATGGCTTCCTTTAACGTTTTTGATTGACCGATAATCGTATCAAAGCTATGTTTCCTGGTGATTTTGTTTTCGAGATCGGAAACCCTGCGCTGGAGATTTGATTTATCCATCGCTTTATATAAAAGCGGAATAATTTTCTCGTTATCGTCGCCTTTTACCAGATAGTCAAATGCCCCATTTTTAATCGCCAGAACGCCATCGGCAATGGTACCATAAGCAGTAAGGTTAATAATCTCTACGTAGGGTTTTATGGCTTTGATATCTTTAACCAGCGCAACACCATTTACGTCGGGAAGCTTTACATCACTGATGACAATACTAACATCATTACTTTTTAAAAGCTTTAGTCCTTCTTTTCCGGTATTGGCCTGTAAGGTTTTAAAACCTTCGAGCTCTATAATCCTGGAAAGTAAACTGCAAATTTTCTTTTCATCATCAATGATGAGGACCATCCCATTCATAGGTTAATTTTATGCTGCAATATTAACAATAAATATACCGAATAATTAACAATTGTATTAATTGGACTCTTTGGTCTTAGTTCGGAAGTCAACCAATCAAAGCTGAGATAAAGAATAGCTTTTCAATATGGTAAAAAGCTTTTCAAAATGGTAGGATTTTGTTCGTGCTTACCGAAATGTGATTTGTTTATTTAAATTTTTGCATTGATAATCAGTGTTTTAATTTTCTGTTCTCCGCCCGGGTATCGCTTTTGGTGATTGGCAGATATGAAATTTTATTAAAATGAACAATTCAATAATTTTTGTCAGGGTGGCAACCAGCGCAGATGCAAAATATGCAGATGAAATTGTAGCAGAAACACAAAACTCAGCATTGTTAAGAGGTTCTGGGATTGCGAAAAGAACGCCGGCTTGCGTTGTCGAAAAAATTAATGCCGGGAAAGCTGTTATTGCAGTAACTGCCGGTGGCGAATGGGTTGGTTTTTCTTATTTTGAAAGCTGGCAAAAAAATACCTTCATCTCCAATTCAGGATTAATTGTTGCTCCTAAATTCAGAAACTCAGGAGTTGCCAAAAGTATTAAAAACCGGATTTTCAGCCTCTCCCGTCGTTTGTATCCAGAAGCCAAAATATTCAGTATTACCTCTGGCGCAGCAATTATGAAAATGAATAGTCAACTGGGCTTCGAGCCTGTAACCTTCGCGCAGATTACCCAGGATACTGCCTTCTGGGAAGGTTGCAAAAGCTGTGTGAACTATGCTATCCTCGAAAGCAAAAATAGAAGCAACTGTTTATGCACAGCCATGCTGTTCAGTCCCGAATATATCGATCAGATTATCGCAAGTGCCGAAAATACCCTGCAATTGAAACAAAACCACAGCCTTAAAAGCATTTAATAGACCATTATGAATACTGTAGAAAAACAACTGATCAGTCATCCTGATTTAAACCAATTGTACAACGAAGCGATAGAACTTTTGTCTGCTTTAATCGCCATACCATCTTTTAGTGGCTCAGAGCAGGGGACTGCCAATGAAATAGAAGCGTATCTGGCTAAATATGGCATTAATACCATCCGCAAAAACAATAATGTATGGTGCTACAATAAGTATTTCGACCATGCAAAACCGACTATTCTGCTCAATTCGCACCATGATACGGTAAAGCCGAATGAGCAATATACATTAAATCCCTTCCAGGCCACTATCTACGACGAAAAAATACATGGCTTAGGCAGTAACGATGCGAGCGCTTCGCTGGTATCGCTTATCTCTACCTTTATTTATTTTTATGAATCGACTGATCTTGCTTTTAATTTATGTTTGGCAGCCACCGGAGAAGAGGAAAATTCGGGTTTAAATGGCATCAGGAGTATTTTGGATGACCTTAAACCCATTTCTTTTGCCATAGTTGGCGAGCCAACAGGTATGCAAAATGGCTATTGCAGAAAAAGGCTCGATGGTAATTGATTGTGTAGCCAAAGGCCGGTCAGGACATGCTGCAAGAGATGAAGGTGACAACGCTATTTACAAAGCCATCAGGGATATCGATTGGTTTTCACATTTTCAGTTTCCGATTGAAGACCATTTACCAGCTCCGGTAAAAATGACTGTTACAGAAATACACGCAGGTTTGCAGCATAATATTATACCTGGCGAATGCCATTTTACGGTTGATATCCGTTTCGATCATAATTATACTCCACGGGAGATCCTGAATGTCATCATCAACCATACATTGTGCAGTTTTAACGTCCGTCCTAATGTACTCAGTCCTTCAAACATCGACTTTTTACATCCGCTGGTAGTGGCAGGACTAAAGCTAGGCAGAAAAACCTATATTTCTCCTACCAGTTCCGATCAGGGCTGGCTGACGATGCCTTCTGTAAAAATGGGACCTGGAGAATCGGCCAGATCGCATACTGCAGATGAGTTTGTCCTGATTGAAGAAATTGAAGAAGGAATAAGCCTTTACATCCATCTGCTCGAATCTGTTTTTAAAGGATTGTAAATCGGAGAAACGCCATTTTTTGTACCTTTTTCGTTTCGGAGGCACTAAAGTAAAAGCTTTTTGAGCATATTTGAATTTCGCAAAACAAATAATATGTTCAAAAGATTAACTGCCATATTCACACTATGTTTACCGGTAATGTTCTGTGCGGCGCAACAAGTTCGCCCGGCAAAATCTTCAGAGATTTATAGAGAACTCAAAACCTTAAAACACCTGCCTAAGGTTTTATATTTAGCGGCCCATCCTGATGATGAAAATACAGGTTTACTTTCGTGGTTAATTAACGATCAAAATGTAGAAACAGCTTATTTATCACTTACCAGGGGAGATGGCGGGCAAAACCTTTTGGGTACCGAACAAGGTGCGGCATTGGGTCTGATCAGAACACACGAACTTTTGGAAGCCCGTAGATTAGATGGTGCGCAACAATTTTTCACCAGGGCAATTGATTTTGGCTTTTCTAAGAATACCAATGATACTTTTAAACAGTGGGATGCCGATAGCATTACTGCAGATGTGGTTTGGGTGATCAGAAAATTCAGACCCGATGTGATTATCTGCCGTTTCCCGCCAACTGCTGCTGCGGGTCATGGACAGCATGCAGCTTCTGCAGTTGTTGCCGAAAAAGCATTTAAGGCTGCTGCCGATAAAAATATGTTTCCCAATCAGCTGAAGTATGTTTCTGTTTGGCAGCCAAAAAGACTATTATGGAACACCTTTAGGTTTGGTTCGGTAAATACCACAGCAGAAAATCAATTAAAGGTAACTGTTGGACAGTATGATGCCCAGTTGGGCATGGGGTATGGCGAGTTGGCCGGTTTAAGCAGGAGTCTACATAAAAGCCAGGGAGCCGGAACACAATCGGTAGCCGGTGTACGTTCTGAATATTTTACCAATGTTTTGGGCGATCCGGCCAAGAGAACTCTTTTTGATGGCTTAAACATGAACTGGTCAGATAAAGGCATAGCCGATATTGATGAACTGATTGATATTGTTTTGTTATCTTTTAATTACAACCAGCCTGATAAAAGCCTGCATGGGTTGTTGATGCTCAGAAAGAAAATTGCAGAATTACAGGATGTAGCATTGAGAAAAGATAAACTGGCTGCTATCGATCACATTATTTTAAGCAGTGCAGGTTTTATGGGCGAGGTGGTCACAAACCAGCCTGAAGCTATAGCAGGCAATGGATATAATTTCCGTTTAAATTTAATTTCGAGATCAGCCACTCTTGTAACGTTAGAACGTGTAAACTGGTTAAACCAAACGGATAACCTGAACAGGAATCTGTCTAACGATTCGCTGATCACCATTGAACGTAAAATTCAGATTCCCGCCGATGCAGCACTTACCGAACCTTATTGGTTGGCAAAACCAGCAAAAGACGCTGCGACTTTCAGTGTTGCCAACGATACCTTAATCGGATTACCAGAAATGCAATCGCCTATTAATGTGTTATTGTCACTAAAGATTGAAAATGAAAAATTTGAGATCAAACTGCCTTTATCGTATAAAAAATTAGACCCTGTTAAAGGTGATGTGGTAGAAGTCCTGAGGATTATTCCACCACTTGATTTGAGTTTTGCCGAGCCTGTTTATTTTGCTAAAGAAAAAGAAGCGTTAAGTGTTACACTCCGTTTAAAAGCAAACAAAAATATCAACTATGGTAAGGTGAGTTTTAAGATCGGTAATCAGGTGATAAAAACCTTCCAGGGGATCAATTTGCCAGAAAATACCATCACCACCAAAGATTTTCTGATCCCGGTTGAGGATCTGGCCAAAATAAAAACCAGTCAGAATAAGCTTGAAGCGGTTTTCTCGTCAGAAGCGAACGAATACTCCAAAGGACAGATATTGATCCAATATCCGCATTTGCCAACCCTGCAGTATTTTGTTCCGGCAACAACCTGGTTGATTAAGGGAGATGTAAAGGTACTGGCAAAAAAAGTTGGATATATTGAAGGGGCAGGAGACCTGATTCCCGAGTTTTTAAGACAGGCGGGTTTACAGGTAGATGTACTGACAGAAGCGGATATCCTAAGCCCTGCAAAACTAGCTACTTACGATGCTGTGGTAACAGGTGTAAGGGTAATCAATACCGAAAAAAGGATTAAAAACTGGCAAACTGCTTTGCGTAGTTATGTAGAAAATGGCGGAACCATTGTAATGCAGTACAATACCACACAGGACATGGCCTTACAGGATTTCGGGATTTATCCATTCTCGATTAGTGGCAAGAGGGTCACCGAAGAAAATGCGGAGGTTAAATTCCTGAATCCTAACCATAAACTTTTAAATTATCCGAATAAAATCACTGCCGAGGATTTTAAAGGCTGGGTGCAGGAGCGTGGAGCTTATTTCCCTGATAAATGGGATGCCAAATATGAACCCCTTTTTGAGATGCACGATACCGGTGAAGAGCCGCTTCAAGGATCTACCTTGTATGCAAAATATGGCAAGGGAAATTTCATTTATACGCCTCTGGCATTTTTTAGACAATTGCCCGCCGGAAATGTTGGCGCAGCCAGGTTGTTCTTTAATTTTTTATCGGCCGGGAAATAGAAGATAACTAAAAGCCGCAAACAATGAAAATTGGTTTCTTTTATTTAAATTTGATATATGGACACTATGCGAATTAACATATTAAACCCAAAAGCTACTAAGTTATTGAAAGACTTAGCTGCTTTAAAGCTTATTGCTATTCAAGATGTTTCCAAAAATGGATTTGCAGAGGTATTGAAAAAACTACGTTCCAAATCTCAAACCATCCCTACATTCGAAGAAATAACAAATGAAGTAGAGTTGGTTAGAGCTAAACGTTATGCGAAATCTGAAAAGTAGGATCATTCTAGATACTAATCTTTGGATTAGCTTTCTAATCTCAAAAGATTTTTCCAGGCTTGATGAAATAATTTTCTCGAAAAAGAGCATTTTAATCTTTAGCCAAGAACTATTAGAAGAATTTCTTGAAGTTGTTAAGCGCCCAAAGTTTAGGCGTTATTTTGCTCAAACAGACATTGAAGAATTACTTGAAACTATAGATGAATATGGAGAATTCATTGTAGTCAAATCTAGAATTGAAATTTGTCGGGATGCAAAGGACAATTTTTTACTTTCACTCGCAGTTGATGGGAAAGCTGACTTCTTATTAACTGGAGATCAGGATTTATTGATGATAGAAAAGATCGGCAATACAAATATTAAAACAATTTCATCATTTTTTGAAGATGAGGTTAACAAAATATAACGGATCAGGAGCTTTTGAATGTCGTTGTTGTTTTGTGATCTGATTTTTCAGAATGTTGTCCTTAAAAATGAAAAATCAATTCAAAAACTGGAATAACTGGTATATCCTTTTGGCACTTGCGCTGGTATTTCAGATTGTATTTTATTACCTGTTTACTAAATTCTGGGCATGAGTAATATCGATTGGGCTGTACTGATATTTACTTTACTTGCTGTGGTAACCTATGGCGTTTTTATTGGTCGCGGGCAGAAAAGCAATGCATCCTATTTAAAGGCCGATAATAAAATGCCCTGGTATATTGTGCTTTTGGGTATTATGGCTACGCAGGCCAGCGCCATTACTTTTTTATCGGCACCCGGGCAGGCCTATACTGATGGCATGCGCTTCGTGCAGTATTATTTTGGTTTGCCATTGGCGATGATTGTAATTTGCATCACCTTCATCCCAATTTTTCAACGGTTGAATGTATATACTGCCTATGAATATCTGGAAAACCGTTTTGATAAAAAGACAAGGGTTTTAACTTCATTGCTATTTTTATTCTCACGGGGATTATCAACCGGTATTAGTATTTATGCACCAAGTATTATCCTCTCGAGCGTTTTAAACTGGAATATTTATCTAACCAATGTCCTCACAGGCGGCATTTTATTAATTTATACTTATGTAGGCGGAGCCAAGGCAATTGCACATACACAAAAACTACAGTTCTTGATTATCCTGGGTACCATGGCTTTCGCCGGATACCTTTTGGTGCAGCATATGCCTGATGGAATCGGATTTAAAGACGCGCTTTACCTGGCCGGAAAATCGGGTAAGTTGAATGTAATTACCACAGATTTCGACTGGAAGGATAAATACAATATCTGGAGTGGTTTAATAGGAGGTTTTTTTCTTGCACTTTCTTACTTCGGCACAGATCAGAGCCAGGTTGGAAGATACATTACCGCGAAGGACAATACCAACGCAAAAATGGGATTACTGTTGAATGGACTGGTTAAAATACCGATGCAGTTTGCTATCCTCTTAATCGGTGCGTTATTATTTGCTTTCTTCTCGTTAAAGCCGGCACCGATTTATTTCAATGAGCGTTCCTACCAGTATTTAAAAGAAACTCAGCCTCAGCAAGCCGCAGCTTTCGAAAAGGAACACGATGCTTTAGCGGAGAAATTTAACCAGCAATCAAAAAATATTCTTAAAGAAAAGGAAAAACAATCACCATCTCTAAATGCTTCGATAGAAAATTTTAAATCGACGCAAAAACAGGTGAAAGAACTGCATGGCAAGGTAGAAGAGGCCATCAACAAATCGAATTACAATGCAGAGAAAACCGATACCAATTATATCTTTTTATACTTTGTAAAGAATACCCTTCCGGTTGGGATGATCGGCCTGCTTTTCGCAGTTATCTTTTTGGCCAGTTGGGGCTCTATTTCGGCTGCGTTAAATTCGCTGGCTGCCTGTTCCTTAAAAGATATACACCTCATTTTTGTAAAAAAAGAGGTAGACGACGAAACCGAACTGAAATATAGCCGTTTGCATACTTTAGCCTGGGGCATTTTTTCAATTGCTGTTGCCATGTTTGCTACACAAATGGGTTCGCTAATCGAAGCCGTTAATGTACTGGGTTCACTTTTCTATGGACCAATTCTTGGTATTTTTTTAGTGGCATTTTATTTTAAAGAGATAAACGGGCCTATTGTATTTATTTCGGCGATCTTGTCCGAAATTGCCGTTGTCGCTGTCTATGAGTTTGATATTGTTTCATTCCTTTGGCTCAATGTAATCGGTGCCGCAACCGTGATTATGTTCTCGATAATTGGCCTCTTGTTTGCTAACCCCAAAACCATAGCCGACAGATAAAGTTAATTTTTACGTGCAGCAGATATTGAATTGCCGAGTACAAGCCTAAAATGTAATACCTTTATTTTCGGCAAAATAGATAACACTAAATATGAACGAAGCTTGGGTAGATAGATGGAATGACCGATACAGTACTGATGAGTTTGCTTATGGCGAACAACCGAATAACTATTTAAAAGAGCAGTTGGTGCAACTCGAGACCGGAACAATACTTTTTCCGGCAGAAGGCGAAGGCAGAAATGCTGTTTTTGCAGCTAAACTCGGTTGGGAGGTTTCGGCCTTTGATATCAGTATTGAAGGAAAGAACAAAGCACTTCAACTCGCAGAAAACAATAACGTTAGCATTGATTACCAGGTGGGCGAACTTCAGGAACTGGACTATAAAGCTGAACAGTTTGATGCCATTGCCTTAATTTATGCGCACTTTCCATCGGCAATTAAATCAACCTACCACAAAACACTAAGCAATTATTTACGCAAGGGCGGTTTGCTTATTTTCGAAGCTTTTAGCAAGCAACATCTTGATTATCTTGCCAAAAATGAAAAAGTTGGCGGACCAAAAGAAATTGATATGTTATTTTCGATCGAAGAAATAAGAGACGATTTCGAAAATTATGAGATTATTGTACTGGAAGAAAAAGAAATTGAATGAAGGTTTGTTTCATAACGGCCTGGGCTCAGTAATCAGATTTGTTGGAAGAAAGAAATAATACAGCTAAATCTATAACGCAGAGACAGTAAATTTTTGCTGAATTTTTTTCGACACTAGCATTATAGTTTTTATCAACCTAAAGCCATAAATTCGTAAAATCAAAAACAACAAAAACAGATAAATATAATTCTATGAAAACGATGATTAAATCAATCGCGTTGCTATTTACAGCAATTACCGTTTCTGTAAGTGCAATGGCACAAGATGCTCAGCCTAAACCAAGTCCTGCGGCAACTGCAACAGGAAAAGTTAAAGGTGCAACCATCACCATCAACTACAGCAGCCCAGCCGTAAAAGGACGTAAAATCTGGGGCGGTTTAGAAGCCTTTGATAAAGTATGGCGCGCAGGTGCAAACGAGGCTACTACTTTCGAAACCGATAAAGATATCGTGGTAGAAGGTAAACCTTTGGCCGCAGGAAAATACAGTTTCTTTTTAATCCCTAAAGAAATCGGAACCTGGACAGCTATTTTTAACAAAGAACCAAAACAATGGGGTGCTTATAAATACGAAGAAGCTAAAGATGCTTTGCGTGTTGATGTTAAAACCAAAGCCTTAAAAGCTACACAAGAGCGTTTGGTTTATAAAATTACCAAAAGCGGATTCTCTTTAGAATGGGATAAAATTTCTGTTCCGGTTACTATTAAATAACTAGATAAAATTATTTTCTAGCCGTCCCAGTTTAAAAATTGGGACGGCTTTTTTATGTATCTCCCGAAGAATCGTCATTTCGAGCGGAGTGTAACGCAGTCGAGAAATCTGCCTAGATAAGATCTAAGCAGGCAGATTCAGTACCCATACATCTCTCAATAGGAAGTCGTCATTGCAAGGGGGGCTTTTTCAGCCGACAGTTTGGACCGATTTTCGGGGAAGCAATTTTAATTTGAAATCTATTTTTCAATAAGCCAATATCGAAAATGCTTTTAGGAAAGGAAGGGCTTGTGGTTCTTGGCGGTTTGCAGTCCCGCCATTCGCTATAGCTCCGATAGAAAAAATCGGAGGCTGTCGCTGTTGTCGGGTTTAGGAACTGTGGGTTATGCATCCTAACCTCAAAAATGAAAAACTATTGTGGCCTAATAGCCCCGGTTGAAGCGTTTACCCTGCAGCAACGAGGTACGAGACAGCGAAGCGTAAAACGGGAAGCAAACTTCTTATGCTGTACAGGCCTTGCGCTCCAAAAATAAAAAACCATATTTTGTTAAAGCTTTTTTTTAATGTTAGTCGGGATTTGCAATCCCGTCTTAAGCGCTTAGGATTTATAATCCTGACAAACAGTTAAAACTTGTGGAATTAACATGAGAGGTCGGGATTACAAATCCAGACCAACACTTCTGTAAAGAACCTAACACATAATATCAACTTCATGTTAAAATGTTATTTTAGGCCGATTTAAAACCACACATTATAATGAAGTTCCCTATTAAACTACTGACTTTATTACCGCTTCTTTCATTAAACGTTTTAGCACAACAAAAATCACAGATGTTTTCTTTTAAAACGGCAAAGCCTGTAGATCAGGTAAACGTGTTTTTAGGATCTTCTGCCGATCATGGGCAGATGTCGCCGGCTGCATCGGCTCCTTTTAGCATGTTGAGCATTGGTCCGCAGACTTATCCCAAAACACATACCGGTTACGAATATCTCGCTAAGAAATTTGAAGGTTTTACCCACAACCGTTTCGAAGGCGTGGGTTGCCAGGGCTCGGGTGGTAATATTTTCATCAAACCATTTTTAGGTAACGATCCGGCACAATCAGAGTTGATTAAGATTTCTGAAAAAGCCAGTCCGGGGTACTATGAAGTTGGTTTTGAAAATAAAATTAAAGCCAGTTTTACCGTATTGGGCAAGGCTGGAAAGCATGCCTACCAATTTCCGAAAGGACCCAAAGGTTTTTATCTAGATTTAGGTTATGCTTTTAATGGTGCTTTTGTAGCCGGATCGCACGAGGTAAATGGTAATACAGTAAGCGGATGGATTACCTCGAAAACAACTTGTGGAGCAGGTAAGTATAAGTTGTTTTATTATATGGAAATCGGCGATAATGTATCGTGGAAAGTAATAGATGATCATAAAATGATTGCCATGCTCAAAGGAGAACTGACCTCCGTGGGAATCAACGTTGCACTTTCGTCGGTAAGTGTCGAGGCTGCAAAAGCTTCTCTCAATAAAAATCCGTTCAATGCCGTAAAAGAACAAAGCAAAGCCGATTGGAATACAAATCTCTCTAAAATTGCTGTAAATGGCGACCTGGAAAGTGCAAAGTTATTCTACTCACTTTTATATCGTACCATGCAGTCGCCTTATGTGATTTCTGAGGCAGACGGAACCTACCGCAATACAAAAGGCGAAATTCAGAAAGATAAAGAAATTCGCTACAATGGCTGGGCCATTTGGGATAATTACCGGACGCAATTACCCTTGCTTTCGCTAATTGAACAAGATAGGTATGCCGGAATGGTGAGTTCTATTGCCGATCTGTATAACTCAGGTAAAAAAGATTATGCTGGTCAGAATGAGCCATCAAATACGGTACGCTCTGAACATGCTATAGTGCTCTTGCTTGATGCCTATCGAAAAGGTTATCCGGTAGATTTTAATAAGATTGCTGATTCGCTAGTGAAAGAAGTAAATAGGCTGGATTATAAATCTCCGGATAAAGCTTTAGAATCGAGTTACGATAACTGGGCCTTAGCAGAAATCTTTAAGATTTTAAAGAATAAAGAAAAATCTGATTTTTATCTCAATAAAGCACTTGAATACAAGAAATATTGGAACAAAGACTTTAAAGACATGACCAAAAATGATGTTGACCGCATGCAGGCCCGGGGTTTATATCAGGGTACCATTTGGCAATACCGATGGTTTGTGCCTTATGACTTTAAAGGATTGATTGACCTGGACGGGGGAGAGGAATCTTATCTGGCAAAACTGGATGAATTTTTTGCCCGCGATTTATACAACCATGCCAATGAACCCGATTTGCAGGTACCATTGATGTATAATGTAACCAAGTCTGGTTATAAATCGCAGTATTGGATGCATCAATTGGCCGCTGATACAGTGATTCAGAATTATTTTAACGATAACAGCCGCGGAATTGGTAGTTATATCGGTAAAATTTACAGAAACCAGCCACATGCTTATTTGCGTACGATGGACGATGATGCTGGTGCGATGAGTGCCTGGTATGTGTTTGCAGCAAGTGGTTTTTCTCCTGCCTGTGTAGGGTGGCCGATTTATTATTTAAATGTACCTTTATTTCCATCGTTAAGTTATAACCTGCCAAAAGGGAAAACTTTTACCATCGAAACGGAAAATTTTGGTTCAAAGAATAAATATATAAAGGAAGTTTTTCTTAACGGAAAGCCTTTTAAAAAGAATTTTATCACACAAGAGGATATCAATGCAGGGGGAGTGCTGAAAATTATTGCCTCGGCCGCTCCGGTCAAAATTTCAGATACGGAAAACTGGATTTCGAATCTTGAAAAATAATTTAAAAAATTAACACAAAGCGACAAACTAATTCTACATATCTCTGTTGTTAATAGTATAAATTCAAGATCATGGCACCTTTAAAATTAAGCGAAGAACAAAATGCAACACTAGGCAACAAAAGCACCTTAGAACAAGTTAATGAACAGCCTTTAGAACTTCATCCCGAAGCGTATAAAGTAAAAGGCCCATCGCCTGACAAGATGAAGACGGTATCGTCATCATTAAGGAACTATGCTCACGGTTTGTACGGATTGTTGTAAAAAACGCCTCCCAAAAATCTCATCATACCAGATTATATAAAGCAGCCAGGATTTAATAAACCTGGCTGCTTTTTTATTGATTTGAAAGAAGTCAAGTTTTAAAAACTTGACTTCTTTGGATACAATTCCTACCTTACCCTTATGAAACAAAGCGCCGGAATATTGCTCTTCAGAAGAAAAGATCAGCAGGTAGAATTTTTCCTGGTTCATCCCGGTGGACCGTTCTTTGCCAAAAAAGATCTTGGTTTTTGGACAGTACCCAAAGGAGAATTAAATGAAGGTGAAGAAGCTTTAACGGCTGCCATCCGCGAATTTAAAGAAGAAACTGGTGAGAGCTTAACTGGCGACTTTCTTGAATTAATTCCTGTTGTACAAAAGGGAGGTAAAAAAGTATTATGCTGGGCTGTGGAAGGAGATCTTGATCCTTCTACAATTATTAGCAATACCTTCGAAATAGAATGGCCTCCCCGATCGGGTAAAAGGCAAAGTTTTGCTGAAATAGATAAAGCCCAGTGGTTTGCCTATTCCGATGCGGTTAAATACGTTAATGAAAAGCAGGTCGCTTTGCTCGATGAATTAAAATCCAGGTTAAGCTGTTAATTCAAAATGTGAAATTTCCTTTTCGGCACCGTTAATGATTATCGAAATCTGGTGGTCGCCCAGATGAAATCTACGTGTGGTAATCAGCACAAATTTTTGTTTTCTGATGATGTTTATGGTTGCATCCACAGGGTAAACTCTCTCCGAAATTTTATATACTTTTTTGGTGTTCTGCCCATTTTGTTTTTTGTAGTAGATAGCGTATTCCAGTCTCACTTTTTGTTCAGTTGGATTTTCATTGAGAATAGAAAACGAAAATTCCAGGCTTTCGCCAATTTTGATCTGAGGCGTTAAGATTTTGAAATCTTTTAATAAAATTCCTGCATCATCTAAACCATAATGTTTAAGAATATCGGCATGGCCTTGTTTAAGTAATGTACGGCTGCCATGTTTAATAATGGCATCTGTTTCAACACCCAAACCCGACCAGTTTTTCACAATATTTAAAACAACCTGGGGATGATCTTTTGCAATATCATTTAAGCTATTGGCAACACTCCGTCTTACATATTCTGATGGATCTGTTTTAAGATTTTCCAGTATGGGTAAAATGGATGTCGGGTCTTTTTTCAGAAAGGGAATACCCATAGCCCAGGGTAATCGCGGACGACTGCCTTCGCTGGCCAATCTTCTCACTTTATGGCTTTCGTGCAGCGACCATTGCTGCATTCTTAGGATCATCTGATTTTCGTACTTTAATATAAAAGGACGCACCGCAAATTCGCAGCTTACAAACTGGGTTACAAACTCAAGGGCCTCAACTGAGTTTTTAAAATCGTTTATACCATAAGTTTCGATATAATCTGGTAAAAACATATATGCCAGGCCATCCTCTCCGATTCCCTGGATCCTTAATTGTGTAATTGTTTTTTTGATCAGCCCGATACTTTGTGGATAATCTTCGGGTAAAAAAACATGCAAAACCTTCGAGGTATGTTTCATCCGCTCTTTAAGTTCCTTTGATCCAAATTCAGGAATAAAAACCGCTTTAATAAATTTTTCCTTATCAAATTTTGGAATGCTAACCGCTAAGGCATTGCTTAAGCGATCATAAAAAGCAGGAGAGTATAAATCTTTCAGTGGGCTGGCCATATTTGCGAAATTGCTTTTGTGCTATCAAATTTTATTTGCGACCAATTTACTAATTTTATTAGTATTTTCTCTGCGAATTCGAAATAAATCATTTCGCAGTAGTATTTTTACCAACTGCTAAATAATTTCAGCTTTTTCTTTACCACATTTGTTTATCATAAAAACAACGATATGAACACAACAAAAATAGGTTGGATTGGCTTGGGTAATATGGGGATCCCAATGGCAGAACAGTTGATAAAAGCAGATTATCCGGTTACCGTTTACAACAGGAGCAAGGATAAAGAAACTGCTTTGAAAGAAATCGGCGCATCAATTGCCGAAACACCTAAAAATCTGGTTAGCCAAACAGAGGTAGTTATATTAATGGTATCTGATGATGCTGCAATTGAGCAGGTTTTTAACGGACCGGAAGGCCTTTTTAGCGCAGAAATTTCAGGTAAAATCGTGATTAATATGAGTACCGTTTCTCCTGCTATTTCGAAAGAAATGGCCAGCTTGTGTAAAGAAAAAGGAGCACAATATTTAGATGCACCGGTTTCAGGAAGTGTAAAACAAGCAGAAACAGGACAGTTGGTGATTATGGTGGGTGGCAATGAAATTGCTTTCGAACAGGTGAAACCCCTGCTCGAAAAAATGGGTAAAATGGCAGTACGCCTGGGCGATACAGGTGCAGGTAATGTGGCTAAACTGGCCATTAATTCATTACTGGCTTTATATACCCAAGGTTTGGCTGAAACCGTAGTATTTGCCAATCAGCAAGGAATTGAAACTGAAGACCTGCTTAATCTGCTCAATAATGGCGCTATAGCCAACATCTTCACCAAAATTAAAGGTGATGCCATTATAGCCGATAATTATAAGCCTGCTTTTGCCCTTAAGCATATTGTAAAAGATTTAACCCTGGCCAAAGCAATCGGACTTGATTCACCTTTGGCCAAAACCGCATTAAATACTTTTGAGGCAGCAACTGCCAAATATGGAGAGGAAGATTTGATTGCCGTAATTAAACATGTTAAAGAGTAAAGAGATCTTTTTAATGCTATAGGAATAATCATAGGAGATTTTGATGCTTTCCTATGGTTATTGTATTTGAATAATTTAATCTAAATATTTATTAGTTATCGCTCTGTTCAGATAAGAATTCGAGTAGGTTTTTCTGCATTATACCGTCTTTGTTTTGCCCGAGTATGATATCATTTAAAGTAATAACATATTTTGGATAGTTGTCTTCTATTTTTAAAAGATTTCCAAATTCCCTAGTCGCAGTGTTCTCACTTTGTATGGTCAGGCAAACTTGTATGTATATCTTTTTGCCGTTTTTTTCTGCCACGAAATCAATTTCGTTGTTGCCGAGTTTACCAACAAAAACATTAAAGTTCTGTTGTCTTAAGTGTAAGTAAACTGCGTTCTCCATCAATTTATGGATATCTGCCAATTGATTAAAACCGATAATGGCATTTCGGAGGCCTAAATCTTCAAAGTAATATTTTTCTCCTATTTCAAATATTTTTAGCCCGCCCACTTCAGAGCGCTGAACTTTATGCACAAAAAAAGTATTGCTTAATGCCCTTAGGTAATTTATGGTTAGCTGGGTAGAAATATCCACCTTTTGGGATTTTAGATATTTGCTGATATTGTTGGCCGAAAATAAACTCCCCATATTATCTGCGAGATAGGTAACCAGGTTTTCTAGAAAGGAGACATTACGGATGTTCTCTCTGGCTACAACATCTTTGAGCAATATTGTAGCGTAAACACTTCTAAGGTATTCATAGGGCAGGTTCTCTTCTAGCCCAATATTTGGTAAAAATGGCATTCCCCCATACTTAAGATAAAGCATAAGTGACTCTGATTTATTTTCAAGCTGATGAAACTCAAGAAATTCGAGAAAGCTTAAAGCATGGATCTGAAAAACCATGTACCTACCTGATAAATGAGTAGCAAGTTCACCAGAAAGCATATTGGCATTGCTACCCGTACAATAAATATCGCAGGTATTTTTTGCCAGTAAACTCCGTAAAGTCCGTTCAAATTCTTTTACTTCCTGAACTTCATCGATAAAAAAATAGTTATTTTTATCTGACGGGAATTTGTCTTTAAGATAAGCGGATAAATCTTCGTGTGTTTTAATGTGCGAAAAATCATCCACCTCCATATTGATGTATACAATATTGGCATTTTTATCGGTGGCCTTTATATTTTCAATCAACTCAAGCATAACATAACTTTTGCCTACCCGCCTTTGACCAGTAAGCACTTTTATCACTTGTTTATTGATAAACGGGATAATCCGATTTGTATATGTCGGCCTTTTTATAAGTTTCATGTATATCGTATACTTTTATCAAAAATACAAAAAATTTCATGTATATCATATACTTTTATGTTAAAAGTAAAAAGTTTCATTTATAGCGTATAATATTGAGAGGCTATATTTTTAATCCGCTAAAAGTGCTACATAAAATTATGGCTAGTTAAATTAAGGTGATTACAATATATCATTTACCCTTTTCGAATATAAAAGCAGTCAAAGAGAATATTATACGCATAATAGGAGTGATGATTAATAGCAATATGTGAACTGGGATAAGGAATTACAACTACTCCATCGTCTGGGCCTATTAACGATCCAGTCAGCCCTGTCAGGTAAACACCAGGGATTAAGTAAGGGTAAAAGTTAAAACTGAAATGATATTTGTGATGATATTCAAATGGTAGTTGTTCTGGGTAATCTTAATTAGCTTTAAATCAACATGTTATTTTTTTATAAAAAATAAATAATCTAATATTTGTATCGTACGAAAAATATCGTACCTTTAAAATATGAAAAGCAATCAAACTGAAAATAATCTGCCTGAACCTACCAAAGCTGAATTAGAAATTCTTCAGGTATTATGGGAGTTCGGTCCATCTACAGTTCGGTTTGTAAACGATAAATTGAACGAACAACGGGAGGTAAATTATACCTCAACATTAAAGCAAATGCAGATCTTAACCGAAAAAGGGATATTAAAACGTGATGAAAGCCAAATGAAACACATTTATATTCCTGTTGAGGCTGAGGAGAAGACTAAAGTTCAGTTGCTAGACCGTTTCGTAAATACATTGTACAAAGGCTCTGCATCGCAGTTAATGATGCAGCTTTTGGGGAATGAGAAAACATCAAAAAAGGAAATCGAAGAGATTAAGCGGCTATTGGATGGCATGGACTAATTAACCAGAACAGATGCTAAAGAACCACAATAATGGAATTTAAATTAATCAACCTTTTGCCCGAAAACTGGCTTCATGCCCTTGGCGCTACCTTGTTCCACTCTTTGTGGCTTGGTGTAATTTTAGCTTTGCTGGCCGGTTTGGTCATGTTTACTACCCGTAAGGCAAGTGCTACATGGCGTTATAACCTGCTTACAGTATGTTTAGCTTTATTTGTTATTGCAATAGCTATCACTTTTTATCAGGAGCTTCAACAACCGGTTAACCATGGGCAGTCGCAGACTGTTCATCAAATCGGAATTAACATGCCAAAGGCAATTGGAGATCAACAAGCGGTTACAAATGTACAGCAAGATATGTATTTTGGGCTGAACAGGATCCTTTCCTTATGGAATGCTTACGCCTATCAGATTGTATTGGTGTGGTTCCTGATCATCTGTGGAAAAAGTATCCAATTAATGGTTGGTTTAAATGGTGTACACCACCTGCGTAATCATAAAACCTACGCTGCGGGTAAAAAATGGGATGAAAAATTAAATGAACTGGCTCAAAAACTGGGTTTAACCCAACAGGTTAAGGTGATGCAATCGGGTATTGCCCAGGTACCTATGGTAGTGGGGCATTTTAAGCCTTTAATCCTCATTCCTTTGGGTTTGCTTAATGGTTTATCTAACACGGAAGTAGAAGCCATCCTCTCTCATGAACTGGCACACATTAAACGGAAAGATTACCTGGTAAACCTACTGCAGAGCTTTATTGAGATTGTATTCTTCTTTAACCCGGCGGTACTTTGGGTATCGCAATTAATAAAAACAGAGCGCGAGCATTGCTGCGATGATTTGGCCATCGCCTGTGTAAACGATCGCAAAAACTACGTTCAGGCCCTTATTGTGTGCCAGGAATTTAAGCAGCGTGCACCTGCTTATGCCATGGCCATGAGCGGGAATAAAGGTAGCCTGCTGCACAGAGCAAGCAGGATGTTATTCAATACCAATTCAACTTTAAACAAAATGGAAAAGACAATATTAACCATCGCCCTGGTATCGGTAGTGGTTTGCAGTGCCGCCTTTAAAAGCGTTGGCCATGCAAAAACAGTTACCAGAAAAGAAATAAGCACTTCAACTGTAGCTTTGCAGGATACGACCAGGAAAAAAGCCAGGCCTGCTGAAGGAAAATCTGCAGATCAACTGGAAAAGGAAATCAGTGCAAAAATGGACAGCCAGCTGAAAAAGCTGAATGAAAAGCAACAACAAACGAAAGAAGATATAAAGGCAATACAAGCAGATGAAAAAGCCAGATTAGATGATGAAAAAGCTAGACAAGCGGATGAAAGAGCAAGGCTGGACGATGTAAAACAGGCCCAGGAAGACGCTAAGCAAGCTGTTATTGATGCGAAGCAAGCCGAACTGGACCGTAAGCAGGCTATTGCCGATGCTAAAATGGCCGAAAATGATTCGAAACAAGCCATTGCTGATGCTAAACAAGCTGCCGAAGATGCAAAAGAAAATAAAAAGTGGGCACAGGATGATAAAGAGGGTAGAGGAAAGCGTGTGCCACGAGCACCACGTCCGCCTAGAGCACCAAAAGCGCCCCACGCTGTACCGCCAGTACCATCGGTACCTCCAGTTCCGCCAACTCCATCTGTACCCCCAACACCCCCCGTATACAACCAAAACACAAATACCAGAACCAGTTCACAACGTACGGTTACCTCAAAAACCGTAACCAATGGTGACGGACATGATTATACCAACGATATCAATCGGGAACTGATGAAAGACGGCATCATCAGCAGCACCAATAAACTATCATACAAACTCAATAAAGATGAATTGATCGTAAACGGTATGAAACAAAATACCGACTTTCAGAAAAAATACAAAAAGAGGTTTTTGAAAAATGATAACCACTCGCTGATGTATAATTTTCTGATCGAAAACAATAAAAACTAAATTCTCAAAGCGCTAATCCAATCCCACCATCATGAAATTTACACTCATGGCTTTTTTAGCCGTATGGATGAATATTGCCCTTACTTTTGCTCAAACTCAACCGCCTGCATCCAGAATTTATGGACGTGTATTGGATGCTGAAGGAAAAAATATCGACTTTGCTACTGTAGCCTTGCTTAAAGATTCGGTATTGTTCAAAACCACTTTCACTGAAAAGGATGGGTTGTTCAGTTTTGATCAACTGGCTTACGGAAAATATCTGATTAAAATATCGGTGGTTGGTGCGCCGATTTATAAAACCGATACATTGGTTTTAGATGCGAATCATCAGGTTGTAGCCTTGCAGGATATTAAAATGGTTACGGGCGCCAATAATTTAAAGGAGGTCAATATCTCGGGGCAAAAGGCTTTTGTTGAAAGGAAGATTGACCGGACTGTGGTAAATGTTGATGCGCTGATTTCTAATGCCGGAACAACAGCCCTGGATGTGCTGAGCAAATCGCCTGGTGTAAATGTGGATCAGAACGGGACAATTTCGTTAAAAGGGAAAAACGGGGTGGCCATCTTTATTGATGACAAACCAACTTACCTGTCGGGTGCAGACCTGGAGAGTTATTTGCGTTCGCTGCCTTCCTCTTCGCTTGATCAGATTGAACTGATGACGAATCCACCTGCCAAATATGATGCTGCAGGGAATGGAGGGGTAATCAATATCAAAACCAAGAAAACCAAAACGGCTGGCTTTAACGGAGGCATTAATCTGAGTTTAAATCAAGGCGAGCTAACGCGGTCGAACAATAGTTTCAACTTTAATTACCGTAAGGATAAGATTAACATTTTTGGTAACCTGAGCTACAATTTAAACAATAGCTTTACTGATCTCGACCTGAACCGAAAATATAAAAATACTGATGGTAGTGCCAAATCCTACTTTAATCAGAATTCTTATTTCCGCAGGCATGGCAATACTTTTAATTTGAAAACCGGACTTGATTATTATGCATCAGACCGAACCACATGGGGGGTAGTACTTACCGGAATGAACAGGATTTCGAAGCAGGTGAACAATAATACCAGTAATCTATCAAATGCATCAATGCAGTTGGATTCGGTAATCAGGGCTGAAAATATCGATCAGATTAAGTATCAAAATGCAGGTGTAAATTTAAATTACAGGCATAAATTTAAACAGGCAGGACGAGAATTAACCTTTGATGCGGACTATCTGCTCTACAAAGATAAAACCAATCAAACGTATTACAACTTCAGTTATCTGCCTGGCGGAGCCTTAAAATACCAGGATATTTTAACCGGTAATTTACCTTCCAATATTAATATCTACACCGCTAAGGTGGATTACTCACATCCACTGGAAAATAAATGGAAACTGGATGCCGGTGCTAAAACCGCCTACACCAAAACCGATAACGTTGCCGATTACTTTAATACGGCAAACGGAAAAACCAGTGCCGATTACGAAAAGAGCAATCACTTTTTGTATGAGGAGAATATCAATGCGGCTTACCTAAACGTGAGTAGAGAAGGAAAGCGTTTTTCACTTCAGGCTGGCTTAAGGTATGAAAATACGGTTTCTAACGGGCACCAGCTAGGGAATCTGATCAAACCCGATTCGACTTTTAAAAGAACCTACAACAGTTTGTTTCCAACGGTTTATTTTTCTTATAAACTGGATACTGCCGGAAATAATGAGTTGGGCTTAAATTATGGGCGAAGGATTGATCGTCCGTATTACCAGGATCTGAACCCGTTTTTCTCTCCATTGGATAAATTTACTTATTATGTTGGAAATCCATTTTTAAAGCCATCATTTACACAAAGTTTAGAACTTTCGCACACCTACAAAAATAAAATTACCACTACTTTAGGTTACGGCTGGGTGAGGGATGAGGTGAACGAGACCATAGAGATTGTAGATGGTACCTATTACAGCAGGCCAGCTAATGTGGGCAAAACCACGGTAGCCAATGTTTCGGTAAATGCAGAGATTGACCTTACTAAATGGGTTAAACTGAATGCCTATGTGGAGTATGCAAAAATAGTTTCGAAAACAGATTTTTATACGGGCTTTCTGGTTACCAATGGAAGTTATTTAAAGGCAAGTCCTAATCTTCAGTTCAAAATCAGTCCAACATGGAATGCTGAGGTCAATATGCGTTATCAAAGTAAACTATCTAACGTACAGTTTTTTTTGGGCGAAGTACATGAGTTTGGTGCAGCGGTACAGAAAAAACTTTCAGCTAAAAGTACGTTGAAATTAACTGCTAACGATATTTTCAGAACGCGTGTTTATAACGGTATAATCAATAACCTGGCAAACACAGAAGCAAACTGGGTTAACCGTCAGGATTCGAGATCGGTTGTGGTGAGTTATAGTTACCGTTTTGGTAAGACTTTTTCTACCCCTGCTAAGCATGAATCTTCTGGTGCCGATGCAGAAAAGAACAGGGTGAAGAATTAGTAAACGTGGTTCTTGTCTACAAGAACCATAGTGAGTAGAAAGCAGTTGGTTTAGTTTAGTCGTCATCCCGATCCGATAGCTAGCTATCGGATGGAGTTTAGCGTTATGGATCTGCTGCGATTTGTACCAGTTTCATGTCGTTTTGACCACCTAAGTCACCTGAGGGCACCTAAGTTATAAATTGTGTCGTCATTGCGAGAAGGCTTTTTCAGCCGACGAAGCAATCTTAATGCGTACGCTAGTAGCGAGCGTCGTAAGATTGCTTCGTGCCTCGCAATGACGATTTTTAGAGGTTCTAAACAAACTGATTCAATACTAACACCCCAACAAGCCCTAAAACAGAAACCAAACTTTCCATCATGGTCCAGGTGCTAAAAGTTTCTTTCAGGCTAAGGTTAAAGTACTCTTTAAACATCCAGAAACCGGTATCGTTTACGTGAGAAAACATTAAACTTCCGGCGCCGACTGATAATACCATTAATTCTGGCGATGCTCCCGGGCCAATTAGCGGGAGTACCATGCCCGAAGCAGTTAGTGCAGCCACTGTGGCCGAACCTAAAGTTACCCTGAGTGATGCGGTAATTAACCATGCGAGTAATAATGGCGATAAATTTAGGCTGCCGGTGAGTTGTTTCACCGTTTCGCCCATACCACTATCAATCAAAATCTGTTTAAAGGCACCTCCGGCTGCAATAATAAGGATTATCATGGCAATGCTTTTAACCCCTTCAGCACAAGATTCCATTGCTTTTGTAATGGAAGTTTTTTGAAGTGCCAGTGCAATAATAACCGAAATTAATAGGGCCGCGGTTGGATCGGCTAAAAATATAAAAAGTGGTTTACCTATATAGTCAATTTTAAAACTGCTGCCTAGTGTGCCGGCAATAATTAAAAATACCGGCAGCAACGCAGTAATGAAACTCCTTGGAGCAGATGGGAGATTTTCTTCTTCACCAATGCTGAATTTCTGCATAGTTACCGATTGATTTTTTTTCAGAATCAATCGTGGAAAATAGATTCCGGCGATAACTGCAATAGGTACGCTTAAAGTTAAACCGTAAATTAATGTTTTACCAATATCGGCATGGAAAATACCTGCCAATGCAACAGGTCCGGGGTGAGGAGGTAAAAAACCATGTGTTACCGAAAGGGCAGTAGCCATTGGGATGCCGATGTATAATTTTGATAGCCCTGTTGCGGCTGAAATAGCAAAAACCAAGGGAATTAACACCACGAAACCAGCATTGTAAAACAAAGGAATCCCCACTAACAAACCGGTTAACAGCACGGCCCATTGGATGTTCTTTTTACCGAAGGCCCCAATCAGTATGAAAACGATTTTTTTAGCTGATCCGCTATCTTCAATCAGTTTACCCATCATCGCACCGAGCGCCAAAACCATTACCATACTGCCCAGTGTGCTGCCTATACCATTGCTAATAGAACTCATTACTTTTGTGGCGGGCATGCCTAATAAAAGACCAGTAATAATTGCCACCGCAATCAGGGCAATCATTGGGTTAATCTTTTTCAAGATCAGTACGAAAAGCAACAGGATGCCGAAGAGTAGGATAAGTAATGACATTTGGTTAGGGTTTAGGTAAATGTGATTAAATGTAGCTTTACCACAGGTGCACACAGATAAACACCGATTTTAATATTATCTGTGTCTATTTTTCATTTTTTAGCGCTTTTTACTTTTTAACAGTAATTGTCCGTCCGGTAACAAGGTTAAATTCATAAACCCGGTAAAGGCCATCGTCACTAATTTCTATATTTTCTACCAGGCCTGTTTTGCTAAAGGTATCGGTTACCATATCGCCAATTTTTACATCCTGAAGAATGTCGTTGGGCGTATCATTGTTTAATCTGATCATGATGTAAAAGTATTATAATTTGCTAAAAGCTGTATAAAAGAAAAACTTTAACGGGGCTGCCAAATTAAGTCAAAACAAATAAATCCGTTAAACCAGTGTATTAAATTTTGATTCGATGTGGTTTCTGGCCTCTTTTTGAAACTCTTCGGGCGTTTGGCCTGTCTGTTTTTTAAAGAAACGGCTAAAATAAGGCCGGTCTGAAAAACCCAGTTCGTATGCAATTTCTTTAATGGTATGCGCGCTATGGATGATTTTCCTTTTTGCCTCCAGGATGATGCGGTCGTGGATGATCTGCATTCCTGTTTTATTTAGTTTTTCTTTTAAAATCTGATTTAACCTTTTGGAACTGATGCCAATTTTACCGGCATAGAAATCGGTATTCCTAACCTGCTGGTAGTTGCTTTCGAGTAACATCAAAAATTCATAGACTCTCTTTTGCTGTACATCATGGCTGGTAAATTCATGTTCTTTTACTTGGATCAGTTTTAATAGAAATACTTTTAGCAGTGCCCTGGTAATGATAAAAGTATTTGCTGCCTTCTGGTATTCATCTTCAATTAATTTGTAGATATTACCGAGCTCAGAAGCGGTTTCCTGGTTTAGCCTTAAACAGGAAAATTCGCCCTGAACATTAAAAATCTTAAACAGATCGAGGAGGAATTCTTTTTCTTCCCCTTCAAGAACAGATCTTTTAAAGGAAATTAATACACCGTTTTTACCGGCTTTGTTAAGCTGATGTACGCGGTACGGAGGAATGAGATAAATCCAGTCTCCTTTACTGTCGAATGCTGATTCTTGCAGGGCGTGTAAGGGTTCTTCATTTTTTAACCAAACGATTTCGAAGAACTCTTTTCTGCCCGGGTCATTAAGATAACTGGGCGGACAATTGCTCAGATCGCGGATATAGATAATCGATTTTTCCAAATGTGTTACTTCGGGGGATAAACTCATGATATTAAAGTTAAATACTTATTTTTTTAGCGGTTGGATTAACTGGTAATTATGGTGGACTATTCGGAAACCATGCCTTTAATATGGCTAATGGATGACTTTTGTAGTAATGTATTTCCTGATTGTCCCATATTAGTAGCTAAATGTATAACCATACTGCTTAGGTACGCCCATACCTTTGGGCCAATAAACACAGCGTATAAAATGGACTTAAAAGCCCTTGTAGTAATTACAGACAACCAGTTAGCAATAGATAGCATTGATAACCAGCAGCTGGCCTGGAACCTGCAAATGAACCTGGATAAAATTATCGAGGAGAATACCCGGTTGGCCAGGCAGATGGAGTTAGATCAGTTGATCCCTTTTGTATATCACATTCAGCAGGCAAAACGGATTTTTATTACTGCTGCAGGCCGCTCTGGTTTCGCCATGCAATCTGCAGCAATGCGTTTAATGCATCTTGGTCTTACTGTTTATTATGTTGGCGATACTACGAGTCCGGCCATCGAAGCGGGCGATTTATTAATTGCTGCTTCGGGTTCAGGAACAACCGGATCGATAGTAAGGGCGGCAGAAAAATCGAAAGCGGTAGGCGCGGAAGTGGTAGCCATTACTACGAATGCCGGATCGTCACTGGCCAAACTAGCCACCCATGTGGTAAGGGTACCAGCAGCAGAAAAAGAAGATCATAGTGCAAAAGTATCTACGCAGTATGCAGGAAGCCTGTTCGAGCAGTTTTTGCTTTTGCTCAATGATGCCGTTTTTCAATCACTTTGGAAAATGAGCGGACAAGCTGCAGAAACGCTATGGAAGAGACACGCCAACCTGGAATAACAATTAATTTAATTATATATAAAATAGAATCATGGCAAAATTACAAGTAGCAATAGATTTATTAACAACTGAAGAAGCATTGGCATTGGCAGCAAAAGTAGCTCCATACGTAGATATTATTGAATTAGGCACTCCGCTGATCAAGAATATGGGTTCTACCGTAATTACCGCAATGAAAGCTGCACATCCTGATAAACTGGTTTTTGCAGATTTGAAAACTGCAGATGCGGGTGAACTAGAAGCTGATATCGCGTTTAAAGCTGGGGCTGATTTGGTTACCGTAATGGGTGCTGCAGGAAATGCAACGATTATTGGTGCGGTTAAAGCGGCAAAAGCACATGGAAAAGGCATAGTGGTTGATACCATTGGTTATCCTGATCGTGTTAAAAGAGCACAAGAGGTTACTGCATTAGGTGTTGAATTTGTTGAACTACATGCAGGTTTAGATGAACAGTGGACGGCTGGTTATTCTATTCAGGTGCTTATCGATGAAGCGGCAAGAGCTGGAGTTCCGGTTTCTATTGCTGGTGGGGTAAATATTGATAACATTACCGCAGTTATACAGGCAGGCGCTATAGTTGCCGTTGCAGGTGCTGCAATTTATGGCGCTGAAGATCCTGCTGCTGCTGCAAAGGCACTTCGCGAAGCAATTGATGCTGCATAGTTATTCAGGTATAATCTGTTACCATAGATACTTGGTTTATGGTAACAGATTATATTTTACTTCCTTAGGTTATGGCTAATCCAAGACGCCTAAAGCCAGTAATAATATGGGGATATCTTTTAAATTCTTTTGAAAAAGGAACAAGTTGGTATTATATGGTTGTTTAGGAAATCAAATTCAAAAGCTCATTGCTTAACTTGCCAGATGCTGGTTGAGAATTTATTATATTTGTTATGTACTAAATTCAATTATATGTTGTTGTTTCTTGTTCCTTGTTATCTGATCTTATTTTTTGGCTGGCTAATTTATGCAGGACTGATTAAACGGAATTTAAAAAAGCATATTCAAGTGGCTTACGTTGGTGGGGTTTTTAGCCTAATCTGGCTTGTTATTTTAGTTTTTTCTGTAACTTAACTCTCTGTTCTCAAAATCTTCAACGGTGGCTGGTTCAGGATGCTTCTGGTACTCAATACACCTGTAATCACGACCAGTAGCACAATAGAGCCAAATAATAACAAAGTTGTTATAAATGGTGGAATAAATGCGGCATCGAATGTGAATTTAGCTAATGCCCAGCTTCCGCTTATGGCTAAAATTAATCCAGCGCCTGCTGCAAAGGCACCTAAAAAGAAATATTCGATCGCGTTTATGGCTAAAATCTGCTTTCTGCTCGCACCCATCGTACGCAACAAAATACTTTCTTTTATCCGCTGGTTTTTACTGGTTAATACCGAAGATATTAAAACAATCCAGCCGGTTACCATACTAAAACCAGCCATAAACTGGATCACAAATCCGATCTTACTTAAAAGCTCATCCAGGAGTTTCAATACCAGATCTAAATCGATAACGGATACATTTGGGAATTTTTGTACTACTTCGCCCTGGAAACGAGCTGAAACTTCGCCTGATGGCACTCTGGTCATTAATACATGAAACTGTGGTGCTTCTTCCAATACTCCAGCCGGAAAAACGACTCTGAAATTGGTCTGCATCCGGCTCCAGTTTACTTCCCTTAAACTTCCAACAACAGTCGGGATCATCATGCCCTGAACATTAAAAAGGATCTTATCACTCAAACCAACGTTAATGGACTGGGCATAACGCTGATCCAGTGAAATATAAACCGTTTCATTGGGCTTTATTTTTCCGGTCCATTTACCAGATGTAATTTTCTCTGCTGCGGTTAAAGTATCCTGATAAGTAGCCCTGATTTCGTTGCGGTAAGCCCTTCTGTTATTGGTATCGGCACTGGCTTTCTTTCCATTAATTTCTTCAATCCGCATGGTAATTACGGGTACCTGGTTCATTAATGGTAGCTTGAAAGCTTTGGTTAAACTGTCTAATCCTTCTTTTTGGGTATTCTGGATATCAAACATCACCATGTTGGGCTGATTCGCACCTGAAGAAAGCGTAACGCGGCTCATTAAGATTCCCTGAACAAAAAACAGCGTACAAATAAATGCAGTTGATAACCCTATAGAAACGGTAAGCATTAAAGTCTGGTTGTTTGGGCGGTAAAGATTGGCAAATCCCTGTCGCCACAAATAGCTCGATGAGTTGGGCAAGAGTTTACGTACCAGGAACATCAATAATTTAGACAGTACAATGAGCAGTACAAAAGCAATGGCGATACTCAAGGTAAAGGCCAGTGTTTGTACCCAGGTTTTCATTTGCAAATGGGTAAAGCCGGTAATAAAGGCGGCCATAAGCAGGTACACCAACCAGGTGAGTGGATCTCTTCTGCCCCCTGCTTTTTCAAAAGATATCCGGATGGCGTTTAACGGTGAAATTTTCCGGACCGATAGGAGTGAAGGGAGCGCGAAAAGGATCGAAATAATCAGCCCTAATAAAATTCCCTGACCAACGGCTGGCCACGAAACCTGCATGGTAATTTCTACCGGCAGAAAATCTTTCAGCACCAATGGAAGCAAAAACTGTATGCCCGTACCTAATATTGCTCCTAAAACAGCAGCAGTTAAGCCAATAAAAAAGACCTGGATGAGGTATATTAAAAAGGCATGACGCGATTTTAATCCTAAACACCTTAGCGTAGCAATTGCACTTAATTTTTCCTGGATATATACGTAGATAGCGCTACCTACACCAACACAACCCAGCAGCAAAGCGATAAAACCGGATAAAGCCAGGAAACGGTTTACATCTTTAAAAGATCTTCCGGTCTGTTCTTTTGTAGATTCAACGGTATCGGCATCAAAACCTTCTTTCTCTAATTTGCTGTTCTGCGTTTTTACCCACTCGTCTATTTTGGACGGATCATTGTACCTGAAATAAAATTTATTGTTGATGCGGCTTCCGGTTTTAATCAGGTTGGTTTTATCGAGTAGCTGAAGTGGAATATAGACCGTAGGAGCGATACTTGCACCAATGCCGGTTTGGCCCGGAGCTTTAGTTAAAGTACCCAAAATGTTAAAATTGAGATCACCTATTTTTACCGAATCGCCAACTTTTGCATTAAACTGCAGCATCAGGGTTTGATCTACCAAGGCATTCCTTCCGGTTTGAAAAAGTTTTGCTGCGCTTAGCGGAATGGTTTCTATTGTGCCATAGTAAGGGTAATTCCCTTCGAGAGCTTTCATTTGTACCAAACGGCTACCTCCACCTTTCTGGAAATAGATCATTGAGGCAAATGTTTTCTCCTGCGAGCGTTCATCACCCAGTGTATCAAGCATTTTTTGCATCGCTTTGCTTACACCTTTGCGGCTATCCAATACCAGATCGGCACCCGTAAGTTCTTTGGCCTGTGCATCGATATCTTTTTGCAGGTTATCTTTAAAAGAATATACCGCCACAAGAGCTGCAATGCCTAAAACAATGGATGAGATAAATAGAAATAAACGTGCACGGTTTTTCCGGCTATCCCGCCAGGCCATTTTAAACAGCCACGAAAATTTAATACTTTGTTTCGGGAGGCTATTAGGCATAAGTGGGATTTTCGTCTGAAATGATTACGCCACCTTTAATTTTGATGCTTCTTGATGTTCTGGCTGCCAGTTCAAGGTCGTGCGTTACGATGACCAATGTGGTTCCCGCATCTTTGTTTAAATCAAAAAGCAATTTGATTACTTTTTCACTGGTTTCGGTATCAAGGTTTCCGGTCGGCTCGTCGGCAAAAAGGATGGCCGGCTGGTTAGAGAATGCCCTTGCGAGCGAAACCCTTTGTTGCTCTCCACCCGATAATTGAATAGGATAGTGGTGTGAACGGTCGGCAAGACCCACTTTATCCAGTAGTTCCAATGCATGAGTTTTAATATTTTTTGCTCCTCTTAACTCTAAAGGAACCATTACGTTTTCTAGCGCAGTTAAAGTTGGTAAGAGTTGAAAATTCTGAAATATGAAACCTACGTATTGATTTCTGACAGCGGCGCGCTCATCTTCATTGAGTTTTTCCAAAGCAATTCCATTGAGTTCAACGGTTCCGCTACTGGCCCGGTCCAAACCCGCGCATAAACCGAGCAGGGTAGTTTTACCACTTCCCGATGGGCCGGTAATGGCCACGGTTGAACCAGCAGCTATCGAGAAACTAATGTTATCCAAAACGGTGAGTTCCCGTCCGGCACTTTGGTAAATTTTGCTTACATTTCGGATGTTCAATATGCTTTCCAATAGCTGATTTTTTAGGGTTTGTGTATAGATGTGACCAAACATAATGGGCCAATCGCTGTTAAGATAACGGTTTAAACGATAATTAGATATAGATTTATTAGATATGTTACGAAAACGATTAATGGGCCTATTTGTTTTGAGCTTGATCCTCTTAAGCTGTGGAAACCAACAAAGTAAAAGCAATACAGATAAAACTTTAGATTCGGCTGACCGAAAGGTTTCGGTTGCTGCGGCGAAAAAGAAAAACATCCTCTTTTTTGGTACCAGTTTAACAGCTGGTTACGGACTCGACCCAACGGAAGCTTACCCAGCATTGATCCAAAACCGGATCGATTCTTTAAAAATGCCTTATAATGTAATTAATGGCGGTTTAAGTGGCGAAACTTCTGCGGGTGGAAAAGGTCGGATTGATTGGTTGCTTAAACAGCCTGTTGATATTTTTGTGCTTGAACTCGGGGCAAATGATGGTTTGCGTGGATTGCCCATAGCACAAACCATTAAAAACCTTCAGGCGATTATTGATCGTGTAAAAGCTAAATACCCCGATGCAAAAATGGTGCTGGCCGGTATGCAGGTTCCACCTAACATGGGGGCGAAATATGCTGCAGATTTTAAGAACATTTTCCCCGAGCTGGCCAAAAAGAACCAGATGGCCCTGATTCCGTTTTTATTGGATAAAGTGGGTGGGGTGCCTAAATTAAACCAGGCAGATGGCATTCATCCAACGGCAGAGGGAGATAAGATTTTGGCGGAAAATGTTTGGGTAGTGTTGAAGGGTTTGTTGTAAGCTTTCTCAGTTTTTAACCACAAAGATCACGGAGAAAAAGCACAGAGGGCACTGAGCGGGGTGGACTAAGTTCTGCATTATCTTAAGATGATTGTTTTTATTTGTACTATTAAAAGGCCGTGACAAAACTCAATAAATCGTCATTATAAGAAACGAAACAATCCTACAACTATGGGTCGGCATTTTGTATGAATTTAATTTCATCGTTGGCGATCGCATTAAGATTGCTTCGTCGGCTGAAAAAGCCTTCTCGCAATGACGACCTTTCTAAAAAAAGATAGAAACTGCGATTATATTTCTCACTCCTGCCTAAAGCTTTTTAACCTGCCATTATTGTTAAACTGGATATCGTAACGCTCGCGGGTGCCATTTATCGTTCTTGGTGCCCAACGCATACGATTATCCCAAATGGTGATATAAGCATCTGATGTTGGCTTTGCGCCTTCAACCTGAGCAGCTTTATCGTTATAAACCTGTATTACACGGTGTGCGTCTGCAAAATGAATTTCGTCTAAAGGAAATGTTCTGCGTTCGATATCTGTGGCCAACACGGGTTTAGGCGCAGACCATGCTCCATCCCGATATTCGTAAGCATCAATATATTTAGGGTTTACAGGATGCTGCAACATCAGGTTTATGGAGCCGTTATCGTGAAAATGAACTGATTGATACAATAAAATTTCTTTATTTCGGTACCGGGGCAATTTTCTCAGTTGATATTCTGCCTTTTCTAGTGCTGCAGCGCTTAATATTCCTTTTTTAGCTTCTATTACTGGCTTATCTGTATCAATGTTTTTAAGGCCACCTTGTGGCATCTTCATTTCTTTTAGGAATTCGTTTATCCTTTTTTGTATTTCTTTGGCTGCAGAAGGGTCGTTCTTTTGCTTGAGTAATTCAATGTCGTGGAGCATCTCTTTTGCTTTGAGCTCCATTTCGGGTGTATTAACGGTGTCGCTGTTAATCACGATGGTTTTTTCCTGTTGACGCTGTACAGATGTAGTAGAAGATGATTTTGTAATGCCTTTATCCACTCCATTTTCTCGAAATCTCTGCTCTTGATCATATTTTTTAACCTGCGAATCGTTTGGATGAAAGGTTTCATCTACACTTTTGGTGATCTGTCTGCAGCTTAAACCAAATAAGCAAAGCAGTACAATCAGGCTATGAAATTGCATTAGGTTTTTCATCAGAATTCTCCTTTAATTTCGTTCACATCTTTTGCAAAGGCAATTTTTTGTGGATTTTCTTTGAGATAAAAAATAGAAAAATATTCCTGCCTAATACTATCCATATCGAGTAGATCTACAACCTTTCTGATGTTTGCCCGATGCTTTTGGTTAAACTGATCAGTAAATTCGAGTTCAAAATCGATCATCGGTTGTGCGTTAATGTAAGTTCCGGTTTGACTGAGTTTGACCAACCGGGCAGTGGTCTGCGTACCTTTAAATTTAATCAGGAACAATTGATCAGGTTTGCCGATAAATTTGCGGAGGATAAAAGTTCCGAAAGCACGGTAAAGTAGCAGCATAAACGCACAGGTTAATAATGGGTGGCCAATACTCATAAAACGCCAACCCATGCCCCTGCTTTCTAAATTATAAGAATAAAAATAATATCCAGCAACGATTGCCGCAAAGGTCAGCCAGCTTAAATTTGTAAGCAAAATAATTGTTTTATTAAGGCTAACCTCTGTAGTGGCAAAAATAAAATAAGGGACTTTGTTTACTTCTTTATCTAATAGAATGCCAACGGTTTTACCTACTTCGTAACGGCGTTCGTAAGGTTTGGCATCGTTTACTACTGCTTTTTGCATAATAGTGCTGCCCACCAGGTTTTTAAACTGCAAAGTAAGCTCATAGGTGTCGTAAGCTGCACCTGTTTTAAATATTTTTGATGATTCCAATATTTTGGCCTCCCGCGGTTCACCGGTAGTTTTAAGTTTTCCTATATTTCGTTTAAGCGAAAAGTTACGGAATACCCATTTTCGGTAATACCCAACTAATAACACGGCCCAAAATAATATAGATAAGACAAGCATAGCGAGCGAGTACCATGGATTTTCGCCAATTAGATTGGACATGCTATCGTCTTTGGTGTTGTAATAGATCAACATGGGGAACGGAATAGCGAAAAACAACATGTAAACGATCCAGAATATCGAAAATCCTTTTCTCATAATTGTTTAGGTTAGATAGGGCACAAAATCATGATTTTACTTAATTGTGCAGTATTTGTTTTTAATGTAATAGCCAATCAATCAATTTAGGATAGAATAACTATATCATCGTCCTTTGTTTTTATTCCAGGTTAAAATATTGGCCGAACCATTGATCAAAGGTTTCTTTGTGTTTTTCCTGGGCAGCTTTAATCAACTCATTGGGCGCTTCTATTTGGTGTAAGTTATAATCGCCTTGCATCCATTTTAAATATTTGCCTAAATCTTCAGGCTCTTCATAGCTGTTGTCATCTTTATAGAAATAAGTTTGATCAAATTCCACCCAGATTTCGGTACCGTAGGTGAGTAGATGCAGCAATTTTAAAATATTTTCTGCCACTACATGTACGCCACCTTCATCGCCAAAAACCACGATGGGCATCTGGCCTAAGGGTTTGTTCGTTCCATCGTTCCAAATGGCATAAAATGAGCCTGTACCATTGGCCTGGGCAAAAGGGAGTAACCGGTTTAAAAAATCTTCATCTTCGCTCCAGCTAAGTAGTCCTGATTTATCGTCGATAAAAACACCAAAACCCTGGCTGTAATTTTCAAGAGAAGAAATATTGTTCTGGAAATAAATCAGTTTTTCAAGTTCAACAGGGATTTCACTTAAACCTAAATTTTCTTTAAAATCTATTATGTTTATCATAGGTAGGTTAGTTAATGATAGAATTATTAAATGAAAGAATGAGTGGAACAGCAATAGCTAAAAAGGCATCTTTTTTACTTCGATACCATTATCATTTGCATAAGCTTCTGCGATGTCCCAAAGCTTATTGTATTTCTGTACAAAGGCATCATAACTTTTATTGTCCATTTCGGTTATGGCTACATTAATATCGTTTTCCGGTGCATGGCTATCGATCATTTTTGCAACCCTCAGGTGATCGGTCTCATAGCTTCTTAGTACAAAGGCATAAAGATCAAGCGCCGCATCGATCATCGGTTTTGTTTTTTTAGTGGGCTTTAGATCTTTTATCTTTTTTACATTAGCCATTACTGTTGCGATGGAGTTATTTCGAAGATACTTTTCACAGGTATTAAAATCTGGCGTGTTTGCGCCACCCTTAATGTATCTTAGATAAGTATTGAAATATTGCCCGCCAAAGCGTGATATGGAATTTGTGTTTAAAGCTACCCGGTCAAAATATTCTTCCGGTGTGTTTAAAGAAAACTCGCATGCGGTGATGGTAAAGACCATCACCATTAGCATGACATTTTTGAATTTGAGGCGCATAAACGTCTTATTAATATTTACTAACGAATGAAGACTTGTCTTCAAACCATTTACCAATAAGTGGAATAGGTTTTAAGGCACCATTGGCCGCATTGATAATCCCTATGATCCAAAGAATGATAAATGCATAGCCCACAAATCCTAAAAAGGATAAAGCAGGTACTATACTGGCAACTATGGTAAAGGCTATATTGAAAATAATACTGACAATAGCAAGGCCTAATGACTGTCTTAAGTGGTATTTAAGCAAAGTGTCAGCTTTATCTTTTCCAATAAAATAAGCTACTAACCAACCAATAATGGTAATGTAAGAAACGATTGAAAGGGTTTTGTTGTCCATGATTTCTGTTTTTTAGATTGAAAATTATTTAGACCAAATTTGGTGTTAATTATCACTACCTAAAAGAATCAGCCACCTACAGAGCATCTACAGCATTTTGATAAAACGTCTACAATACATCTACATGTATTTTTAATGTATTGATTATTAGTTATTTGTTGTTTGTTTTTGTTTTTAGCATTTGTCTACAATTTTATCCAAGCTCCAATCTTTATGCTAAATTTACGCTATGAAGAATCTTGTTTTTAAAAACATATTAATCTTTATTGGTATAGTTACAGGTTGCTATACAGCACAGGCGCAAAGTTTATTAGATAGTACAGCGCTTGATAATTTAAGTGAGAAAGATGAACCAACCTTGCTGACGCAATTGGCAGAAAGATATAGGATTAATGCAAACTATAAAGCCGCAATTATAAAGGCGCAACACAGTGTAAGTTTAGCAATAAAAACCAAAAACTTTGCCGAAGCGACAAAAGCATATGCCATGCTAGTTAATGTTTATGCAAATACGAAGCAGTTTGCTTTATTGAAAAAAACGAGCGATACCACGCTATCTATTGGACAAAAGGCACAACAGCCCATTGCTTTAGCTTATGCTTATTACGCGCAAGCTTTATTTTACAATGCTATAGACAATAACGAACAGGTAACCAAGTATTGCCAGATGGGGCTTAAGATGTTGGATAAAAAATATGATCCTTATCTTGCTGCTAAAATATATTACCTGTTATACGCGCTTAATACGAGGTGGAACGACGTTAAAAGTGTAAATAGATATGCGCAAAAGGCTCTGGAAAGTGCACTTAAAACTACCGATTACAACCTCTTGAGTAACTGTTATATTGCGCTATCGGTTGCTGCTGATTACAATTTTATAGCCACCAAAAGAGAATTATATAGAGATAGCATCATTTACTATTTAAATAAAGTACAAGATCTCTATAAACAATATCCTCAGTATGTCGCCCGAAAAACATATGCTTTATCTTGTGTTAATAGTGCCGATTTTTATCTTAGGTATTTTTCTGATACGGATGAAACTGCGAAAGCAAATGCCATTCGGTATGCGAGTACGGCCAATAAGGTAATGACTGGGATGTTAAATGGCGAAGAAATTAGGGCGAGTAGTTTGGGTATTTTGAGTGAGTATGCCAAAAGAGATAAAAATTTGGTAATGACTGAAGGGTATTTACAGGAGGCTTACAGTATGATGACAAGTCAGCAAACCCCATATTATTATACATTGATCAATATCGTAACAGCGTTAGCCACCTTTTATGAGCAAAATGGGAATTACGTGAAGGCACTAGAATTTCAGAAAAAAGCAACAGAATACAATAACAAACTGTTCGATCAGAAGCAGGCTTTAAATGCTCAAAAACTAGAAGTACAGTACGAAACTGAAAAAAAAAACAATGAAGTGAAACTCTTAAAGCAGAGCGAAAAATATGCGCAGCAACAAAAATATCTATACTTTGGAATTACAATTGCCTCCATATTGGGCCTTATATTTATGTTCCGCTCTTACCATTTTAGGTTAAGGTATTCGTTACAGCGCGAAAAGCAGTTGCATTTGGAAAAACAGGATGCTGAACTGCAGATGAAATTCGAAAAAGAAGAGCAGGCGAGGTTAAAGGCAGAACAGTTACTATTGGAAAGTCAGCAGCAACAATTGCTGAAAGAAGTTATGGCCAACCAGTTACAGCTGGAACATAAAAAGGAAATGCTTTTTCAGATCAAAGAAAAACTCAGCGATAACAATCAACTCAATATCAATAAAATCTGGAATGAAGAATTGCTTTTGGATAATGATTTTGAAGAAGCTAAATTTCAGATCCAACAGGTACACCCAGAATTTTTTTCTCAGCTAAATCAAAGGGCACAACAGAAGCTTACCTCTCTTGACTTAAAACTCTGCGCTTACCTCCATTTAAAAATGGATACCAAAAAAATTGCCCAGCTCATGCATATCGAAGCCAAAAGTGTGCGCATGAGCCGCTACCGGATAAAGCAAAAGTTGGGTTTGGGTAAGGATGAAGACCTGAAGCTGTTCTTGCAGGATATGGGGTAAAATGCGCCTTGTGGCATTAATCCAGTCGGTTGACCGAATTAAACTGTTTTTGTATTTCGGCTAATTGCTTTTCTTTTTTATTGATTAGTTTACGCATTTCCAGTTTGTGCTTTAATAATTGACCCTGCTTTGCTATAACACTATCCCTCAACTGCTCAGTATTGGCTTTCTGGCTTTGTTGCTGTACAATAATTTCATGGCGATCAAAAACTTCCAGCTGTTTAACAGCTTTATAATAGTTACATGTTGCTGATTTTAACTCGTTGCCATATTTAATACCACCTGTTTCAAGCGCATTTATTTCACTGATGATTTTATCGAAAGCCTGTTCCTTTTCGGTTATTGCCTGCTGGGCGCATTTAAAATCGCCATCAATCAGGCATTTCAGTTTTCGCTCATTCGGGCCTTTTTTGCCCACCAGTATATTGAATGCTGTACGTTCTTTTTGCTCCAGGGCAGTCTTTAGATGAATTGCATTTTTAGACTGGCAAGAAGCTATAACAAAAATCAGCATGACTAAAAGGATATTTATTGGTCTCATATTGGTTAAGGCAAGATTTCTAAATTATTTCCGGTTCAGGTCGGTAATTAACAGGGGATTATCCTTTTTCAGGTTTTTGATCAGTTCTTCAACAGCCCCAATAGTAGGATTTTTTTTCAGTTCTTCTACCTCAGCATCGGTAATGCCGACCAATTGGAGAAAACTGAGTTCGCCATGAGGGGTATCAATTTTTCCCAGTTCCGGATCCAATGCAAAAACAAAACCCGTTATTTGGGTATCAGTATTTAATCTTATTGGTCCATTGGCAGGGATGAAGTGGTTCTCTTCAAACCATTTACCACTTGAAAATACATACCTCGCTAAATTATTCATCACCTGTATCGCCCAGATGGGATCGTTTTCATCATCTTTAAATGGTGCTAACCTAAAGGTAAATTCAAAACCCCATTTGCTAAACTCACCTCCGGCCTTTTCTTCATTATAATACAATTCGCTCATGCCGTAGCTGATGATGTGACGGTGAAAGCTTTGGTGTTTGCTATCATAAATACTGGCACCATCTATCGGGTCGGTTCCGCCAGCCACATAATGGATTCCACACAAAGGCGGGTAGTGGCGTGCTTCGGAAGTGCCATAAATTTTTTCCAGTTTATCATCTATTGCCTGCCATCCAGGTGTATCATCGGTTGTAAACTTTTGTCTGTATTCTTCAGTGGTCATCATAAGGTTGATTTAAATTTAAAATGCTTTCAAAGATTTTGCTATTTTACTTTTATTTGGGGCTGCTACAGTTTTACAAAGGTATTTCATGCTCAGGAAATGAAATTGAATTTCCTTTCAAATACTTTTCCAATTAATGGAACAGGCTTCTCTAAACCATTATTGGCGGTTACGATACCCAATAACATCAGGATAAAAGGAAGCAATAAAATAAGGTAAAAGACAAACCCCAGGGAAGGAGTTATGGCCAGAATTATACTGCTCAGGACACTCAAGAGGATGGAGGTAATAATAATCCCAAGCGATTGACCCAAATGATAATTGGCCAGGGAGCTTTTTTCTGTCGATTTTTTAAACTCCAGGTAAGAAATAATCCATCCGATGAGTGTAATGTAGGCAACTACTGCAATTGTTTTCTGTTTCATAGGTTTAAATTTTAGTGAATTGAACAATACAAAATTACCAGTGCCTTTGTGTTCCACCAAGAAAAGGAAACCTACACTGCGACTACCAATTTTTTAAATAGTGTCTACAAGGAGACTACAAAAACCCTTTGAAACAGTTTAATTTCAATTATTTATTGTAATTCTGTTCCTGTAAAATGTTTCTTTTTTATTTTTGATCATGCAGCTACCACTGAAAAATTTATCAAGTATCCTATTTTGTCTTTTAATTTTTTTTAAAAGTGCCGAAGCACAAAAGATCTATATCGATTCCTTAAATAATTTAATGGCGCAGAACAGCATTTCGAAAGAAGAAAAGGTTAATCTGCTCTGCAAACTGGCCAAGGCAAATTTTGAAAAAAACCTTCAGCTTTCTTTTCAACAAGCCAATGAGGCCCTTAAGCTTGGAGAAGGGTTAAAGGACGGGAAGAGTAAAGCCATGGCCTACGCAACACTGGTTCATTTGTACGTGTGGAAAAAGGATCTGAAAAGTGCCTATGCAAGTTTAGATAGCGCCATGTACTATGCTCATAAAACAAAAGACCGCGTTACACTGGGTTTTGTATGGTTCAGAAGTGGTTGGTTAGATCTGGTGAACGATGATAATGATAAATCAGCAGCAAAACTGCTTAAAGCCCTCGATTTTTTAAAGGGTCAGCATGCAGATGACTATGAAAGTACTATATACCATTATCTGGCCAGTTTTTATGGCTATGGCAATGATCCATCTAAGCAGCAGAAATACGCCCGTTTATGTTATTTAAGTGCAATAAAAAGTAAACAGATTGACCTGTTAAATAATGCCTATCTCACTATCGGACAAACTTATTTTGACCGTTTTAAGCTTGATACGCTAAAACGTAATCTGCTCGACTCTGCATTGTTTACCTATAAAAAATCACTTCAGCTCTCAAAAAAGCAGGAGGGGCGCATGCTTATTTACAGCAATACTGCTGCGGCAGCTTTAAATACCGCCAATACTTATTTTCAATATTTTCCACCTTCATATCGCGATAGTGCCGAAAAATATGTCGATATCGCAATGGGTATTGCTACAAAAACAAATTTATTGGAAGTTTTACTAAACTGCTACGGCTTAAGGAGCGAATATGCACTACGCGACGGAAATTACGATGAAGCAGAAAAACTATTACTCACCGGATTGAGTAAAATTTCTGGTAGCATAATAAAAATGCCGCTAACTCAGGCACGGATATACCAGGGGCTTGCAACTATTGCCGAAAAAAAAGGTAATCAGCAGGCTGCCTTAAATTATTTGAAACAGTATTTTAATTATTATAAAAAGGCTTTTGATGAAGAAAAGATCAACAGCACCATTAGGATAGAAGCACAGTATCAATCTGAAAAAAAAGCGCAGGAGATTGCCTACTTGCACCAACAGACCAAGTATACAAAAAAACTGAATGTTTATTACATTATTTCAGGTTTGACGGGGATTGCCGCATTGCTTTTATTGCTCATGTCTTATAATTATAAACTCAAGGCATCGATTAGAAAACAAGAGCTGATCGACCAGGGAAAAAAGGCCGCAGAATTAAAGGCACAGCTAAAAGAGGCAGAAGCGATGCAACTTCAAACTGAACAGGTTTTGCTTAGAGAGCGTCAGGAGCGATTGGAGAAAGAAGTATTGGCCAGTAATTTACAGATTGAAGAAAAAAATGAACTACTTGAGCTTATACCAGAAAAGGTAAATATTGAAAGCCACCTTTCGCTTGATGAACAGATTAAACGGATTGTGAATCAGCAGAAAAGGATGGATAAAGAATTTGAGGAACATAAGACAGATTTTTTTGATACTAATCCTGCTTTTTTTGAACGCCTGCAAGAGAAAGCGAACCAGACACTTACTCGGCTTGATTTAAAATATTGTTCTTATATGTTGATGGGTTTAACCAATAAAGAGGTTTCTATCCGTTTAGGTATCGAACCCAAAAGTGTACGTATGAGTCGTTACCGGATTAAACAAAAATTGGGTTTGGGAAAAGAAGAGGACTTGAATCTGTTTCTGCAGCAGTTAGGTTAAATGCCCTTCCAATAGGCTCAGAATAATATCTTTTTGCGATTTATCCCTTAGGGGATGCGTCAGTTAATACCTTTGCTTTTCTATTGGTCCCGGACACCGATATCCGTTTACCTTTATCTGTATCAGGATAAAATTAATCTAAAATGGAAACAGGCCAGAAGTAAAATTTTCCACTCATTATAGTCAAGGATTTATTTATTTTTATTTAGTATGATTATAAATAAATATTTTAGATTTGCGCAATTATCAGATAAACCAATTTTTTATGCTTAAAAATCTACAAAAGTGCCGTTTCGAAAGATTCTATTTCAGAAACAGAGGACTACTGTTTCTATTGCTTCCTGTATTTTTATTATTATCATTTACGGCAGGGGCACAGACTGCTTTGCTAAGTGGTACCGTAAAAACGGCAGATGGGAAACCAGCAGATTTCATAACAGTATCCATTCCGGAATTAACTAAGAGTACAATGACCAATGAAAGGGGTGAGTTTTCATTCAGCCGTTTACCATTGGGAAGTTATAAAGTGGTTGCCAAAGCGCTAACTTCTTTGGCGCTGGAGCAGCAGGTGAATCTGGTTGCAGGCAACAGAAATAAGGTAAGTTTTATACTTTCTGAAACTTCAAAGCAATTGGAAGAGGTACATATCCTGTCGAGCAAAAGCAAGAAACTGGCCAGTAAGAAAACCGATTACGTAGCCAGGATGCCGCTGGAGAATCTTGAAAATCCGCAGGTATATAGCGTGGTTAGCAAGGAACTTTTAAAAGAACAGCTTACCGTTGATATTAAAAGTGCCGTTCAGAATACTCCGGGCGCGGTGGCCTATAACTTTCCTGCGGGGGGCGTGGGCATTGCCTTTAGGGGGTTCATCAGCGGTGTTAATGCCAGAAATGGCATGGAGACATCTGCTTCCCGCTCATCACTTGATATTTCCAATGTGGAAAGGATCGAGGTACTGAAAGGACCTTCTGGCACTTTATTTGGTTCTTCTGTTTCCTCATTTGGCGGTGTGGTAAACCTGGTAACCAAGAAACCTTTTGATAGTGCCGGTGTAGAAATATCTTACACAGGCGGAAGCTACAACCTGAACCGTCTTACTGCTGATGTGAATACCCCGCTTAACAAAGACAAATCTGTGTTGTTCAGGATAAATCTGGCGGTAAACAAAGAAGCCAGCTTCCTGAGCTACGGTTTCAATAATACCTATGCCATTGCACCTACGCTGACCTATAAGGTATCTGACAAGCTTAGCTTTAACCTGGATGCAGAACTTTTCAATGCAAACAATACACGCCGTACCTACAACACTTATGCAGCCAGTTCAGGGATAAAGACTCCTGGAGAGGTTTTATTGGATTACAAGACCTCGATGTTCCATGATGACAATAGTGGTAAAACTTCTGCTTCAAAAATCTTTGCACAGGCAGTGTATGAAATTTCAGATAATTGGAAATCGACAACCTTATTCTCTTTTGTAGGTGAAGACGTTGATTATAGCTACCAGTCTTATGCAAACTGGACCTCACCGAGCCAGGTAACCAGACAGGTGGGTTTATGGGGACCGATTTCGAATAACTATACCAATATCCAGCAGAATATAAATGGTCAGTTTTCAACCGGTGGAATAAAACATAAATTCCTGGGCGGTCTAAACTATAGATTCTATGACGGCAGTCGCC
>Ga0190271_10000050_pt1 | contig 66192 bp, 53 predicted proteins | sample Popmic356T_FD_133747 | JGI IMG/M metagenome (GOLD analysis project Ga0190271, IMG submission 133747) | Populus adjacent soil microbial communities from riparian zone of Weber River, Utah, USA - 356 T | ecosystem: Environmental > Terrestrial > Soil > Riparian zone | place: USA: Utah | collected...
ACATTTTAGCCCTCTAAAAAATCATCATGGTACAACATAAAAACACAGATTTTGAAACCCAGACTTTAGATGCGGTGTGTGTAAACGAAAGTCAATTAACACCCAAATGGTACCACAACATCAAATATATGATTGTAGGTGTATTATTTGGTATTGTCTTCGTTAAATCAGAAGTGGTAAGCTGGTTCCGGATCCAGGAGATGTTTCGCTTTCAATCGTTTCACATGTATGGCATTATTGGGAGTGCCATAGTGGTAGGGATGATCTCTGTTTGGTTGATCAAAAAGTTCAATATTAAAACCATTCATGGTGAAAGGATCGAATTTCATCCGAAGACTTTCAATAAAGGACAGATATATGGAGGCTTATTATTCGGCTTAGGTTGGGCAATTACAGGAGCCTGTCCGGGGCCACTTTTTGCGCAAATTGGCACGGGTGCAACGGTTATTTTTGTTACGCTTTTAAGTGCTATTGCTGGTACCTGGGTGTATGGACTACTCAGAGACAGGTTGCCGCATTAATTTATCTGTGTGATAAGAAATAGGTCATTACTTATGTACATAATTGCCTACCCTTTCTATTCTTTATTATGTAGATCTTTCTAAGTGTGAATCCCAAATCGTTGCATTAGTTAAGTTTAGTAAAGAAATTTCACCAAGCTGATGCAGGATCTGTTTATCGATGAGATCGCAGGTTATTGGCTTTGGCTAAACGGTTGGGCTTATCATCTTTTGTCTCAAAAATTACAACGTATCTATAAATACGATTCTGCTGTTATTTTTGAACAATTAGAGATGTAACCAGAAAGAAGCCTGTCCGAAAAATCGAACAGGCCATTTTTAATTCACCTGGTTGGGAATGAAATCCTGCTGTTTGAATCCATCATGACTATCATGCCATAACCGGTAATAAACTTTAATAAGAAACGAGCGTAGTAACGCTAGATGCCGCCAAGTTTATGCCAAAACTACCACCAGATACAGCGAAGTTATTTGAGCTAAGATTGGTCGAACTGGTTGTGAAATAGCGGTTAAATCCGCCCACTGTTATTCCTGAATAACTGAAAGTTTGATTGGTGACTGATGGATTTTGGTTTACAATAACCAGTACTAGTTTTGCACCACTTTTATAAGCAGTAACATAAACACCTGTACTGGGGTTTGATGTACAGCTGATTTTGGTATATCCAGGACGGACATACCTGGCGTAATGTGCCATGATGTAGCCAACTTTTTGAATATTGCCGCTTTCACTGATTGGACCGTAACTTCTTCTGATGTACCACCATACATAGGCGCTCCATCCGGAATTCATACAGTCGTGTATTTCTTTGGCAGCAGTCATGGCATTTGACCAGTCGTCTCCACTGATATTTGAATTTGTATAATGTTCTGTCATCCATACGGGTTTACCAACGTTGCCCAGGTTGTAAGGGGTCTTACCATATATATGTCCGCAAACGAAGCTGGTTTTAGATTTTGCCGTGGCATTGCTTAGGTAAGTGTTAATGTAGGTTTGATTCATCTGGAAGGGTTCAGGTGCCATAATCGGGGCACCACAATTGCTGCCCTGCGCAGCAACAAAGTCTGCTACTTCCGGAGCGGTGAGTTCCATAGATTCGTAATTAACTTTGTAATCTGGTTCATTTGTAGGGCTAATCGCAGCAAGCCCGCCAACTGCGCTGTTAAATGCACTTAAATGTGCAGCGTAATTTGCGTAAGATGCTGTTTTTATTTTGCCGCCTACAATACTCCCGTTGGTCTTCATTGATGCAGGTGCTGACCAGGCGGAGGCAATCGCTGAGCCGCCGAACGACTTGCAGGCATCTATGGTCGCTTTTTCAGCGGCAAATTCTGAACTGGAATTAGGAACCCGAACCCGGACGATGCTAAGTCCGATACCATTTGTAGGTGAGAACGCGGTATTTCTTTGGGTGCTTGTCAGGTCGCCGGTCCAGGCAACGATATTTGCTCCGCCAAAACCCTTAATGGTTTGTTGAACAGTTGAAGCATCAATTTGTGCTACGCCCTGAATGGCCAAAGCAGCTGTGGCTCCACCCAGGGAGTCAGGTTTCATAGCGGCTAATGTTTGTTGAGTTAATTTTGGATCTGGGTTGTTGATCTCGTTTTTAGAACAGCCCGCAAACAATAGCGCTGATGCGAGCGCGCATAATAGTGTTTTTTTCATAATTAAATTCGGTTAGATGTTTAATTGTCAATTTTAACCAACCTGACGATTTTTAAATGCGTCAAATAGTTTTTTTTCAGGAAGAGATGTTGAAAAAAGCAATTATAACAGGTTTATATTATGATTAGTTTTAATCCTGCAGCCGCTCAAAAAAGGCTTAGCGTACAAAACTATCCTGGCAATTATAAATATCAGAAGTCTGATAAAAGCTGCAGTCAGTTGGGTTTTATAAACATGCTGCAGCTAATATTATGCTGGTGGTTAAATTTATCGGGGTTACTTTTTAGACTCAAAACCATACAAACCATTTTGGTAGAGGTATGATGCCATCTGGTAATTGGATACAGCCTCATTGATCAATTTCTGATCTGCTGGTATGGCTACAGCATTTCCATTAATAAAATCGGGTTTATAAGTAGCCGCTTTTTTATTCGGATCGAGAATAACCAGTTTATTATTTTTAATGTAACCTAAACTCTGGTAAGTGCTTATAAATGCCCTTTCTTCGCTATCTTTCATTCTAAATACATCCTGGCCAAAAAACTTACTGTCATAGCTGAAATTCAGGTAGCCCAAAATGGTTGGGCCAATATCAATCTGTGCGGTAAGTTTTCCGAATTTGCCTGGTGCAATGTGCCCCGGGCTGTAAAAAATCATGGGAATATGATATTTATCTACAGGTAGCTGTACTTTACCAGCACTCGAAGCACAGTGATCGGCTACAATAACAAACAAGGTATTCGCAAACCAGGGTTTTTGTTTTGCTTCGCGAATAAACTTGCCGATAGCGTAATCAGTATATTTAACTGCTCCCTCTCTGCCGGTGTGCGATGGAATATCAATCCTTCCTTCAGGATAGGTATAAGGGCGGTGGTTAGAAACCGTCATAATCTGTGCGAAGAAAGGTTTCTTGTTTTGATAATCCTTATCCAGCTCCCGTAACGATAGTGTAAATAAATCTTCATCAGCAACCCCCCAAATATTCGAATAGTGGATTTCTGAATCCTGAAGTGAACTTCTGTCCGTTACCTGATAACCATTATTAGAAAAAAACTCGTTCATATTATCGAAATACCCATAACCACCATAAATAAACCTGCTGTTGTAGCCTTTAGAACGAAATATGCTGCCTAAGGTGAACAGGTTTTTATTATCCGGGCGTTTAACAATCGATTGCCCGGGAGTAGGTGGGATGCAAAGTGAAAGTGCTTCCAGACCACGCACGGTACGCGTTCCCGAAGCATATAAATTGTTGAATAACAAACCCTCTTTTGCTAACGAATCCAGCTGTGGCGTAATGTGTTGCGTATTGCCAAATGCACTCAAAAACTCAGCACTTAAACTTTCTACACTGATCAGTACCACATTCATTTTGTTTTCAGTACCTGTGTTGCTGATGGTTCTGGATGTATTTTTAAATGTTCCGTTTTTGGAAGTAGAATCTTGTTGCAGTAAATGACTCAGAATAGCTGCTGCATTGTTAATCGGTAGTGTTTTATAGAAAGTATTATAGTCCAATTGATTGTTCCAGAAGGCAAATCCAAAATCGTACATACCATTACCCGAAAGCTCATTTACATATTGATTTTTGCTGTAATACTTCCATTTATGGCTTACCCCAAAATAAGTAAGCACAGGAATGCACAAAAGAATCAGAGCAATTACGCTGCGTTTGCCGAAACTGGTTTTATGGGTTGTAGAGGAGGTAATGAAATTTCTTAAGCAATAAACAATTAGCAACGTAGCAATAACCAGGCCTACCATAATGCTGTTAATGGGGTAAGATTGGCGGATATTTCCAATAACTTCTGTGGTATACACCAGGTAATCGACCGCTATAAAATTATAACGGACCGAAAATTCTTCCCAGAAAAACCATTCTGAGATGGCATTGAAAATAAGGGTAAAAACAACAAAGAAAAAGTAGATGAACAACAATATCCTGTTGAATTTGCTGGTGTACCATTTGGAAGGAAACAGCCATAAATAAATTACAATTGGAATTACCGCAAAAGACGCAGCCGCAAGATCATAAAACAGGCCAATAAACAGGATTTTAAGAACATTCAGTACTGACCAATCAATCCCTGATGCACTGTAAATTAACAAGGCCAGTCTCGTAATCAATGAAATGCTGAGCAATAACATTGTGGCTAATAAAACAGGTCCGAATCTATAGTGGAATAACTTATTTGTTTTTTCTTTAATGCTCATATTGAATGGTGGATCCAGGTTTGAATTTTTCTTGCCACACTTTGTTTAATAAGTGGCGAAGGTAATTTTCAATTCTGAAGAAATCCTGAAGTTTGGTTAGGATTTAAAGGTATAATAAATATTGTACTTAATTACTACCGGGTTTAGACTTAGGAGGCTTGTAATAATATCTCGCCCTGTCCTTATTTTTGGATAGCCTGTGCCGATATCATTTGGAGGTTGTGGAAAGGTTTTTGGTTTCTTTTTTCTATAAATAATACTTTTATAATTATCTGAAAACGAGCATTCATATCTTCGTAGCTGTTGCAGTCCCGTTATGCACTTCAATCTTTTTATTGCAAATTTTACACGAATAGAAGGTGATTATGTTTATGCAATAAAAAGGATTTCCATTACTACCGGGTTTATTGTTGAATGGGGCTGTGGTATTTAGTACCACTTTATTTATAATAGTTGATGTTGATTTTATCAGAAAGTTATGGGCGTATCATCCAACTCCCCTCCTTATTTTCAAGGAGGGGATGGGGGTGGTCTGCAATTAGTTCGTGCATTTTTTTGTCTGAAAATGAACATGCATACCTCCGTGGGTGCTGCAGCCCCGTTATGCTTTTCAATCTTTTTATTGCAAATTTTACACGAATGGAAGGTGATTATGTTCATGCAATAAAAAGGATTTCCATTACTACCGGGTTTAAGAACAGAGTGCAGTTCCTGGATAAAAAGGAAGCTATTATGGCCTTTCCATCATTCCCGTGTATGCGGAAATCTTAATGTAAGCAATGAAATAAAGCACAACAGGAAATAACTGAACGCATTAACAAGAGGTTAAGGCAGGGGTTAGTTTTTCCAAAATAAAACTGCTTATATAAAAATTAGTCAATCGTTTGCGCTGATATTTATGTTGCAATGCTCATTTGCTTGTTCTACTTTTAAAAATACAAATCCAGCAAACCAAAAAAACAGCCTAATCAGTTTACCTGCATGCTTAGGTCTTCATATAAAAATGCGAAAGAATAGCAGGTAAAACATTGTTCAGTATTAACCAGATCAATTAAAAAACTAAACCATAAATATTAAAAACACAAATGGAACGTAGAGATTTTATCAAAAATGGTGCATTTACGGCGGCGGGTTTAACCATTCTGCCAACCGGAAGTTTATTTGCATCATCAGACAGTGGAAAAGTAAGATTAGGTTATATTGGGGTAGGTGCACGTGGCATGAGCCATATTTCTGAAGGTGCCTTAAGAGATGATGTAGAAATTGTTGCCATTTGCGATACCCAGGAAAGCTCACTTAAAATCTGTCGTAATTTTATAGCCAAAAAAGGCAGGCCTGCAGCAACAGAGTATACTGGCGGCTTAGATGCTTATAAAAAACTTTTAGACCGTAAAGATATTGATGCTGTAATTATAGCAACACCCTGGCAGTTTCACCGCGACCAGGCGGTTGATGCCATGAAAGCAGGTAAATATGTGGGCTGCGAAGTAATTGCTGGTTTAACTGTTCAGGATCACTGGGATATTGTAAACACTTCTGAAAAAACAGGCATGCCTTACATGACTTTAGAGAACGTTTGCTACCGTAGAGATGTAATGGCGGCTTTAAATATGGTTAGGCAAGGCCTTTTCGGCGAGTTGGTGCATCTTGAGGGTGGCTATCAACATAACTTAAGAAACGTACTGTTTAATAACGGTAAAGATTATTATGGCGGTGGTGTAGAGTACGGACCTAAAGCACTAAGCGAGGCACAATGGCGTACGCAGTTTAACATCGATCAGGATGGTGATTTATATCCAACTCATGGCGTTGGCCCCTTAATGCAATATGCTAACATTAACAGGGGAAATAGTTTTACCAGCCTGGTATCGTTCAGTTCTAAAGCCAAAGGATTGGCAGCTTATGTAGAAGAAATGTCTCCCGGACACCCTAATGCTAAAATTAATTATAAAAATGGCGATGTAACAACTACCATGATTAACTGTGCAAACGGCGAAACTGTACTGTTAAGTCACGATACGCACTTACCACGTCCATATTCTCTCGGTTTCAGGGTGCAGGGAACAAAAGGTCTTTGGATGGATGTAAATAAATCAGTATACATCGACCATAAATCAAAAAAAGATGATGTATGGGATCCTGCTCAGGAGTGGTTTGCCAAATATGATCACCCGCTTTGGAAAAAATATGAAGCAGAAGCTGTAGGCGCCGGTCACGGTGGTATGGACTGGTTTGTATTTAACGGATTTATCCAGGCGGTAAAACAGAACAAGCAAACACCAATTGACGTTTATGATTCAGTTACGATGAGTGTAATCACACCACTATCTACCAAATCTTTAAAAGAAGGAAATATGCCGCAGAAATTCCCTGATTTTACGAAAGGAAAATGGAAGGATCGAAAAAATACTTTTGCTTTAGACGATAGCGGTTTTTAGTTCCGTTTGGGCTAATGCCCAATGTCATTAAGTTAAGACATTCGGTACAAGTAAAAATAATTTAACCACAGATAGGAAGAATGCACACAGATAGGAAAATCCGTGTTTATTTGTGCTCATCTGTGGTTAAAAACGCTTAATTTAATGATATTAGGTAATGCCATATCCCTTACCCGCATAATTTAATAAGCAATTTAATCCAGGGGTTATTATTATTAATTCCTGGTACAATTTTCATTCAAATATATTATCATCTTATGTTTCAAGCAGTATTAGGTGCTTATGGACTTAACGCCGAAAAATTTAAAATTGAACCTTTCGGCTCGGGTTTAATTAACCATACCTGGAAAGTTTACAGTGAAAAATTAGCCTATATCTTGCAAGAGGTGAATAAAGCGGTTTTTCGCCAGCCTCAAAATATTGCTCAGAATATTAAGACCTTAAAAAAATATCTCGATCAAACAGCGCCTGAATATCTGTTTGTTGCCCCAATAACCGCGGCAAATGGAGATGATTTTGTCGTTATTGATGATCATTTTTACAGGATTTTCCCATTTGTGGAAAATTCTTGCTCGATCGATTTTGTACATCAGCCTGAACAGGCTTATCATGCTGCCAGGCAGTTTGGTAAATTTACCCGGATGCTTAGAGCCTTTAACGTACAAAAATTAGAGCCCACCATCGAAGATTTTCATAACCTGCCTTTACGCGTAGAACAATTTAAAACTGCATTAGCACAAGCTGGCGACGAAAGGATTAGTGAGGCAAAGTTTGCCATCGAAGAAATTATCAGACATTACGATATAGAAGAACAGTTTGTACATATGGTAGATAGCGGCGCACTTAATTTACGGGTGATACACCACGATACCAAAATTAGCAACGTATTGCTACAGGCCGAAACCGGCGTGGGTTTATGCGTAATTGATTTGGATACCGTAATGCCGGGATACTTTATCAGCGATGTGGGTGATATGATGCGCACCTATCTTTCTGAAGCCAATGAAGAAGAAAAGGATTTTAGCAAAATAGCCATCAGGGCAGATGTTTTTGCCGCAATACATAAAGGTTACATGGAAGAAATGAACCAGGTTTTGGCCTTTACCGAAAAACAATTCTTTATTTATTCAGGTAAATTTATGATTTATATGCAAGCGGTAAGGTTTATAGCGGATTTTTTAAATGGCGACATTTACTATAAAACGAATTATCCTAAACACAACCTGATTAGGGGATTAAATCAGATCGATTTACTGAATAAGTACATGGCCAAAGAATCTGAATTTGAAGGAATTATTAAGAAGATTAATGATTTTCACGGGTAGCAAAATGGAGAAATCTGTTATTTCAATTCTAATTTTTTTTATTGAAAACTAACTTTAAGCATTGAAAGATCTCTATAGAAAGATCGTCATTGCGAGTAACCATCAGGTCTGTGGCCTGAAAAAAATAGGAATGACGTCCTATACGCTTTCTAACGTATTAGGTTTAAGATTTTGCATCCTGCAAAGCTCATTGAGCTAAGATGTCTAAGGTGGTCGTAAAAATTAAAGACTACGCAGTTTAATTAACCACCTTAGACACCTAAGAACATCTAATTCATTAAATAATCCTTTAGGCTTTCACATCATATAAGAACATGTAAGCTTATATGGTCCTTAAATGTCTTATATGGTCAAAAAAATAACACTAGATATCAGTTATTTACTTAAACGTCATTATAAGAAGGCACGACGAAGCAATCTCTCATACTTATATTCTTGCTATAAAGATTGCTTTATCCAATGAAGAATTGGCTTCGCAATGACGACATTTCGAAAACCATTATTTCCTTAAATTCTTATATAATTTACATTGATTTTAACATAAATTATCCTTAAGAATAGCTTTATTCAACAAGCAAAGCGCAAACGTTTGATTGGTTAAACGGATTTGTTTCAAAAACTTTGTAATCAGGGCATTAAGCCCTTTGTTCTTCGCCAAGTCTTTCAAAATAATCTTCTTCATCAACTTCAGAATCGCTCAATTTATTGATCTTAAATACCCAATATTTCATTAAGGGGTAATTAAAACCGTAAGAAACGATACTATCAATTAAAAGCCTGCCAAGTTTATAATCTAAATTGAGGCTACTGTGCAATAAATAGGTGCCTGCTGATTTTAATGAGATACTTCCCAAAACCACGGTAAAAAATCGGATTAGCTGTCCGCTTGTAGAACTGCAATAGCCATCGTTACTCTTAAAAGCCCAAAAACGGTTAATGCAAAAGTTAACGATCCCACCAAGCGTGCCTGAGATTAAAATAGAAATGGTAAAGTGGATATGCAGCCATTCGGTTAGTAGTATCATTAATCCATAATCGGTAACACCACCAGAAAAAGCCGAAACCTGCGCTTTGAGAAAAAGTTTAACAGACGCCCAGGTCATTATATTTTCTCCTCCTTGTCTTTAGCGTCGCCCGCTTTCAAAAGTTTAAACGTATCGATAATATTGATAACCAATAAAAGCGATACCATCGCAATTGCAAAATAAGTAATGGCGCCTGTAAATAAGGTTTCGGCAATTAGGATAAACGAAATAATTACGCGTAATTCTGTTGGCCCTAAATAGCCCGAATCGATTTGGTAAAAGCCGGTAATTTTATAACGCAGTTGGGAAATAATCATAGACCAACCGTATAATACCACAAAAAGAAATGCGAAAATCTGTGTGCCACCATCGGCGTAATAATAATAGCCCAAACCGATCAGGATAATGCTGAGCCAATCCATCACAATATCAAGTGCAAAGCCATACCATTTCCGTGGGATTTTACGAAAGTACGCCAACCGGCCATCAAGCGAATCGCCAAGCCAGTTGATCATAAAACCTAAAATTCCGACCAGCAAATAACTTTTTGCATAAAAACTTGCTAAAATAAAGCTTAAAAACACAATCAGCGATCCAATCATGCCAATCCCTGTCATCATATTGGGCGTGATCCACTTAGGAACCCTATGAAGCAAAAATAAGATTAGTGCTTGTTCGCCTTTTCTTAAAATATTTGTTCTCTCGCGGTCTGCAAATACCCTTTTGCCAGCTAAATGGTCTTTTTTTAGTTTAATAATAGCCTCCAATTTAAGTGCCAACCAAAATTACGCCAAATAGAATGGCCGTTTCCGGTCGGTAAAATTTTAAACTGATTTTCTTTGGAATACCTTTAGAATAATCAGTTATTCGTTTTAGCTTCCCTGATCTGACCAGGTAAGTAAACAATAGGGCAAATAACATAAAATTATTTTACAATTCCGGCGAAGCGCTGGTAAAATACTGTTGGACTATTCTCATTTTTTGGGGCATACTTACCTGCGATGATGGGGACGTAAATTACGCGTCTTCTGCTTTCTTCACCACGTATGGCTGATTCTGCTACCCTGTGCCATAACCTGCCATCGTGGATGGTTAAATCTCCTGCTTCGGGTAATATCGATACTTCTTCAGCATCAGGTTTATTATCCAGGAAATATTTTTTGCGGAAAAGCATCTGGTAAATACTTTGTTTGTGTGTGCCTGGAATTATTTTTAATCCGCCATTTTCAGGTTTTAAGGTACTCAGGTGAATGCCAACATTAAGCATTGGATTTAGTTTAGCACCATAAAAAATATCCCTTAAACCATCCGTGTGCCAGCCCATTTTACTGAATTTGCTTTCAGGACCATTAATGTAATGGTTAAATACCATGCCGTCTTTTTCTTCTGTACCCAGGCGTGCACCATCACCTGCCAATTGCAGCAGGGCATTAAAGCGCGGGTCTAATAACAGTCCGCCTAAGGTTTGATGCTGTTGGTTAATAAAAGCAAAACGCTGTACAATTGCTGAACCATCAAGGTCTTTTCCGTATTTAATTGGCACGCCGTTTATTTTTTTAATATCTTCCCGTATCCATTTTTGTTCTACTTGTTTAGAAGCATCAATAATCGATGAAACCGTTTCGGGTTTAATGAAATTTTTGAAATGGATAAACCCGTGTATGTTAAAAAAATCAATCTGTTCTTTTGTTAATTGTTCAGATAAGGTAAAGGTTGGATACGATGTGGCCATGTGTAAAAAAATAAAAGATTTAGGAAAAAGGATAATTAGGGGAAGCGTTATGCGCAGCAACAGCACATTCGCATTGGCGAGTGGTTCGGTACTGAAGTGAAATAAAACAACATTGTTTTATTATACATAATCTATAGAATTAGTAGTATTTAATACAAACGTAATATATTTTTAATATTCCGGAGAATTTTATTTCAAATATTTTAAAATATTTTTTTCGGGAAGGAGTTGCGGTAGGGTACAGGTGTGCAAATAAAGGCTACTGTACTCGTTTTATTTTAATTTTATCCGTGGTGTTGGATGTTACCATCTGGCACTCAGGTCCGTTACAGATTCATTTTTTAAGTGAAACAGATCTTTTATTATTTGGAGCGCAATTGTAGTTGTAATAGGATACTTTGTTCCCGTGTTTCGCTTTACGCTTCGCTTCGTCGTGCCTCCTTGCTGCAGGGTATCGCTGCACCCGGGGCTAAATGGCCTAAACAGTATTTCATTTTTAGGGTTGCATAGTGTACTCACCTTTGTTCTTAAACCAGACAGTAGCGGCAGCCTCCGATTTTTCTATCGGAGCTATAGCGAATGGCGGGACTGTAAACCGCCAAAGGCACAGGCCCCTCATTTTCTAAATAAGTAATTTATTTCAGTCGGTGAGACAGCAACAGACAGGATAATGTTAGGACGCATCCAGGGGTCTTCGACTCCGCTACCATAGACAGAATCTATCAGTACACCGTCATTCTCGCGTAGGCGGGAATCTTAAAGCGCTTGCATTGCGATTCCCAATCAAGTTGGGAATGACGATTCTTCGCAGACATAATCCGCTAAAAGAATCTATCATTCATATTGATTTTTATACCATAATACCCCTCAGACTTACATAATATCTATGGTGTTGGATGTTACCACCCGACACTCATACATCAAACAGGATAATTCACGAAAATGAGGTGTGTGATTAGTTATATGGTAACATCTGACTGTACATGGAACTAAGTTGTATAAATCCCTGCGGCCATTTTTTCGATGAATCCCTTAGGCAAGATTCTATTGGCATACACACTGACGATATTGGTAAAACCTGGAATAATTTCAGATTTCCCTGCGAACATTCCTTTTATGGCAATTTCTGCCACATCATCAGGCTTCATATTAAACTTCTCTGCCATTTTATTAAAAGCATCCAGTCCGGCTCGGTGTGCAAAACCCGTATCAACAGGGCCAGGGCTCAGGCAGCTCACTGAAACCGGCCCATCTTTTAGTTCGAATCGTAAAGCCCTCGTAAAAGATAAAATAAAAGCCTTTGTAGCCGAATAAATGGCCAAAGTAGGTACCGCCTGGTAGGCTGCAGTGCTGCAAACGTTGAGTATATAAGCCTTTTTTTCAGCTGAAAGGATTGGAAGTAATAAATGGCACAATGAAGTTACTGTAGTCATATTTAATTGACACATTTCTAACTGGGCACTTAAATCCAGTTCTCCAAATTTCCCCCACAATCCATAACCTGCATTGTTAATCAGGATATTAACGGCATAATTGTTTGCTGTTATCCAGTTTAATACAGCTTTTGGCGCTTCAATATGGCTAAGATCGATCGCCAGGCTGTGCACTTCAACCCCATATTGATTTTTAATCGCTGATTGTAAAACACTTAATTCATCAGCCGAACGGGCAATAAGCAACAAGTTGATTTTTCTTCTGGCCAGCGCAATGGCCATCGATTTGCCAATACCTTTGCTGGCTCCGGTTATCATTGCGTACGTCATCTTTGTTTCCAACATCTTTTTACTCCAGGTAGTTAACGCAAATATCAAATAAATTAAATCTTATGCCTTATTTATTTTAAAATGATGAATGATTAACAGCAGGTAAGTATCTTTTTTTGATTTATTATTTTTAACGAGTCTAAATAATGTTAGCTTTGCCGAAATTTAGAAATTGCATGAGATACCCATACCTAAAATTTTTTGCCACTGCTCTTATTATATTCCTATTCACAACCACCCTCTTTGCACAAACAGGGCAGGGAACAATTAGTGGAAAAGTTGTCGATTCGTTAGGGAATAGTATATCTTTTGCCAATATACAGGTTAGAAAACAGAATCTTAAAACCACTTCTGATAAATCAGGTGCATTTAAGTTAACAGCTGTTCCTGCCGGAAACCAGCAGATCAGGATTTCGATTACCGGCTACGATCAACTCGAACAAGTGGTATCGGTTACTGCAAACGACACCACTCATGTAACTCTTGTTTTAAAAGAGCAGCGTTCAGAACTGAATGATGTGATTGTTTCGGCAAGCAGAAGGCCAGAATCTCTATCGCAAACACCATCATCAGTGACTGTGCTTACCGCAAAGGAGTTGAATACGCAATCAACTATTAGCCCAAATTTGGCCAATATTCTTTCATATAGTGTACCGGGATTAGGTTTTTCTACCAATCAAACAGGTAATTCTGGCCAGACTTTGCGTGGTAGAAATGTTTTGGTGTTAATTGATGGTATTCCACAATCTACGCCGTTAAGAGCAGGAGGAAGGGATATCCGTAGTATAGATCCTTCAGTGATTGAGCGTGTGGAAGTAATTAAAGGTGCCACCGCTATTTATGGTAATGGTGCAGAAGGCGGTTTGATTAATTATATTACTAAAAAAGCTGACCAGGGAAAATCATTCGGAGGTTATTCTCAAGCCGGAATTACAGGCAACTTAAAAGGCGACAGCACCATTGGCTACCGTTTTTCGCAACAACTTTATGGTAAAACAGGTAAATTCGATTATCTGGTAAGTGGGATGTTCGAGAAAACCGGCGTTTACCGCGATGCTGAAGGTTTGGTTATCTCGCCGGAATATGGTTTGGGCGAAACCAGATCTTATAACGGATTTGTAAAATTAGGTTACAACTTTACGCCTAAACAGCGTTTGCAGGTGATGTATAATTACTTCAGCTCCAGGCAACACTCAAAATATATAACTAAAGATGGTGTTTACGGTCAATCGCCTGCTATCGGTATTTATGGCACAAGATTGGGCGAAGATGAGGGAACCAGGTTTAACCACAATGCGAATTTACAATATACCAATCAACAGATTTTCGGGAAAACCGATTTAACAGCCAATGTATATTACCAGGATTTTTATACGATTTATTCCAACTCCGCTTCATTTTTCGGAAGCGGCCAATCGGCCATTACCTCTACCAAAAAAGGAGCAAGGGTAAACCTGAACACACCTTTTAACGTTACAGACCAGGTACCCATGCAATTGAACTATGGTTTGGATTTAATGAACGATAAAACTGCTCAAAGTTTAACTGATGGTCGTTTATGGGTGCCTAATATGAATATGGTCAACTTTGCACCTTATTTACAGGCTTCTGCAACTTTAATCAATGATTTAACCATAAAAGGAGGCTTAAGAGTTGAAAATATTAACATTGATGTAGACGATTTTAATACCCTGGCTACCGGCGCAAACGGTGCCGGAAGTATAGCAGTGCAGGGTGGCAAATTAAACTACAACGCTTTGGTATTTAATGCCGGAGCACGTTACTCAAAATTCAAGTTTTTTAATCCTTTTATCAGTTATGCGCAGTCTTTCTCGGTATTTGAGCTGGGTAGGGTATTAAGGGCAGCGAAAAGTAATACTTTATCGCAGCTAGAAACTAAACCAATCATTGTAAATAATTATGAAGCGGGTTTTAGTAGTAGCGTAGGTAAACTGAATTTTAGTGCCGCTTATTATTACAGCACTTCTAAACTGGGTGCCAATCTTTTAGAGGTAAATGGCACCTATATTTCTCAACGTATCCCCGAGCGTGTATATGGATTTGAAATCCAGGCTGATTATCAGTTACTAAAGGAATTGAGTATTGGTGGTAATTATGCACAGGTAGAAGGGAAAGGCGATGTAGATAATGATGGTAATTTTGACGGAGAAAAAGACGTATATTTAAATACAACGCGTATCCCACCTTCAAAAACTACTGTTTATCTTAAGTATTCGGGCATTAAAAACTTAAGTTTGGATGTAAACTGGATGCGTGTCGGAAATCGCGACCGTTTTAAAACCAATGCTGCCGGTAAATACTTAATCGGCGAAGGTCCGGTTAAAGCCTTCAACTTATTTAATGTTGCTGCAGTATATCAGGTTACACAACCATTAAAACTATCGTTAGGAATAGAAAATTTATTGAATAAAGTTTATTACCCTGCTATTTCTCAGTTTTATGGCAGCAATGTAAATTATGTGAGAGGGAATGGACGCAGATTTAACCTGTCACTAGGCTACGCTTTTTAGGCAATGAAGAATAGGAAATTTAAAAATACGATCAGGAACATTCATCTCTGGCTTGGCCTGGCAACTGGCCTGGTGGTATTTGTGATTAGTGTAACCGGTGCACTGTATATCTTTGAAGAAGAAATCAGGGATTGTACACAAAAAGATTTCCGTTATGTAGGGCTTCAGGAGAAACCTTTTATAGGTTTAGATAAAGTTATTTCAGGATTCGAAAAACTTTCGCCGAAAGATGAATTAAGGCTGATCAGAATTGAGGATGCCTTGCCAAATGCAACGGTAGAACTTACCAGTAAAAAGGGTAAGGTTTATTATTTTAACCCTTACGATGCTACTTTGGTTAAAAAAGGTGGCGAAGATTGGCTCCAGGTTGTAGAGCATCTCCATACCTCGCTATTGCTAGGTAAAACCGGGAAGTTCATTATAGAATGGTCGGTAGTTATTTTTGTACTGATGCTGATAACCGGACTGATACTCTGGTTTCCGGGCCAAATGCGTTTATTAAAACAATCGTTAACCATTAAAAGAAAAGCATCATTTAAACGACTGAATTATGATTTGCATAATGTACTGGGTTTTTATGCCTCAGTTGTGCTATTGATTACCGCTTTGAGCGGTTTGTACTTTGCATTTAAAGAGGTGAAAAATGCAGCTAGCTTTTTTACGGGGAGTAAATTAGGGCAGGGCAAAGCTATCGTTTCGGCCAAACCAACGCATATTGATTCGGTACCTGTACGTTACAATAAAATTTATACTGAGGCTAAAATTAAATATCCTGGTGCTATTTCCACTAGTTTTTCGTTGCGTGGTAAAGGCGAACTGCGATTAAGAATGGTTTATCCTTACCGTTGGGCGCGTAAACAGAATACCTTTTTTTATGAGGAAGCTACAGGCACAATGACTAGAGCTAAGCTGTATAAAGATTTTAACGGTGCCGATTTAATAGAAGCCACCAATTATGATCTGCACACGGGCAGGCTTTTGGGCCTTCCGAATAAAATTCTTTCTCTTCTGGCAGCTTTGGTAGCAGCAAGTTTACCGGTTACAGGTTTTATCATCTGGTGGAAGAAAAGGAAGAAGCACAAAAAGAAATCATAAAATTTATAATGCTGATTCCGCATACGTTTTAAGCTGATTCAGCCCTTGCTAGCGCACGCGTGCCGCGTGTGCAATTTAGCTCAGCAATTCATACTAAATTCTATTCAAGAGATCGTAATTTCTCTTGCTAGCGCGCGCGTGCCGCGTCTGAAATGTAGGGTAATATTTAAGAAAGCCACTTTTTCCCATTCATTTTCTTATATTTAAATAACAGTAAAGTTCCACAAGTTAAAACCATTATCTTGCCTGCTATCCCAGCTAAAATGGTTAATTCATTCTGTGTTTTTTTAAAAAAAGCATAAAAACTTTCGCTAGCACAGGTGTGTTACATGTGAAAAACCTAAAGAAATGAGCCGTAAATATAAATTTTATAATAAAGAAGGCTTATACTTTGTAAGTTTTGCAACAGTATATTGGATAGATATATTTGTTCGTCAGGGTATATTGCGATATTATCGTTGATAGCTTAATTTACTGTAAGAAAAATCTGGGCTTAGAACTTTATTGCTGGTGTATTATGCCAAGTCACATACATTTAATTTTTAGTGCAAAAAATCATAATCCAGATATCTTATTAGGCAGAATTAAAGAATATACTTCCAAAGAAATTGTAAAAGCAATTAAAGAGAACAGCAAGGAAAGTAGAAAAGAATGGCTGCTATGGATGTTTGAGCGGGCAGGCTTAAAAAGCAGTAACGTTAAAGAATATCAATTTTGGCAGCACAACAATAAGCCAATAGAGTTGTGGAGTACGGCTGTTATTGAGCAAAAGGCAGATTACCTGCACTATAATCCGGTAGTGGCAGGTTTTGTTAACGAAGCCTGGTATTGGAAATATAGCAGCGCAATAGATTATAGTGGAGGTAAGAGGCTGATAGAATTGGAAGAGTTGGGATGAAAAAATGCACACGCGGCACGCGTGCGCCAGCGAGGGTAATCAGGCTTTTTCTGCCATCTTATAATGTATTCTCAACATAATGATGCATCACTACATGCTCAATTGTATCTGTTATCATCTAATGTCTCCATTTTCCATCACTCCAGATTTTTTGTACCCTTGTAAAAAAAAATCAATGGAAAAACCACTTGTTAATATCACATATTGCCCTAAATGTGGCTGGATGTTACGTTCGGCTTACATGGCACAAGAAATTTTAACCACTTTTGTAGATGAGGTGAAGGGGGTAACTTTAATTCCGAGTGAAACATCTGGTGTTTTTACGGTTCATGTTGACGGAAAACTAATTTTTGATAGAAAGCAGATGCAAGGTTTTCCTGAAATTAAACAATTAAAACAGCTTATTCGTGATGAAGTCAATCCCACAAAACACCTCGGGCATTCTGATGTTAAGTGATTGTCTGTTAATAAATTGCTTAATTTAAATAAGCTAATATACTGCGTTAATGTAGTGGAAATATTGCGCTTTTAGCTATTTAATCCTAAATCATAGCAGCTAATGGAGTATGAGAAAATATGTATATTCGTTCCATACCAAATAATACCTCAGTACTGTTTTCTCTATGTTTCTTATACAAAAAAAAACTGCCTGCTTCATGCTATTTTTATGGATGGGCGCAGGTATTGGTTTTGCCCAGTCTTCTTTAACTGTTCCACTTAAATACCTTGGGGTAGAAAGTGGTCTGTCTAATAACGTGGTAAATTCCTTGTATCTGGATCATTATGGTTTTATGTGGATGGGTACTTATGACGGGTTAAACCGTTACGATGGTTATCATTTCAAGGTTTTTAGAAATGGGTGGGGAGATGAACATTCATTGGTAAACAACCATATCACAGTATTGAATGGAGATGAAAATAACAGGGTTTGGGTAGGTACACAGAAAGGAATTTCATATTATGATTATGCAGATTCCAAGTTTCATCAATTGATTTATCTGGATAAGGGCATAAAAAATGAAGTAAGTGATGCTATTAATTCAATTGCAATTAGTAAAGCTTCAGTTGTTTATGTGGCTACTGAAGAAAAAGGCCTGTTCATGCTCAAAAAGAATAGTGGTACAGCAGAACGGATCCCATTTGATAAAAAATTCGATTTTACAGTAAAGGCTTTATATGCAGATGAAAATCAAACCCTTTGGCTTTTTATAAAAGATGTTGGGCTTTGCAGGTATGATCTTGATAAAAACACACTTCGTTTAGTAACTCCTGCCGTACGCTCGGTAACTTGTATTACCAAAGGTGCTAACCAAATGCTTTGGGTTGGAACAGAACACGGACTTTTTCAGTTTGATAAAGCCAGAGGTAGCCTGACCAGGTTCAACCAGCATTTAAGTAATGAGAATATTATGAATCTGTTGTTTGATCGGAAACAAAAACTCTGGATTTCGACCGATGGGGGAGGAATTGCCGTTTACGACACAAAAAATCAAAAAACGAATTACCTGTCTGCAGGAAAAGAAAAAGGCTTACTGAGCAGTAATTCTATTGCACAGGTTTACGAAGACCGCGAATCCAGAAAGTGGATAGCAACCTTACGTGGCGGGGTGAATATCATTGATCCGGAAAGTGAGCAGTTTACCACGATTAAACATGATCCATTAAATAGAAATTCATTAATTAACAATTTTGTGCTCTCCTTTAGTGAAGATGAGTACAAAAACATCTGGATCGGAACTGATGGTGGTGGTTTAAGTGTTTGGAACCGGAAGCAAAACGTGTTTACTAATTATGCTAAAACCAGCGATCCAAACTCCTTAACCAGTAATTTTGTTACCAGTATTTTAAATGATACCGATCACAACGTTTGGGTGGCCACTTTTAGCGGAGGGATAGACCGGTTTAATAAAACAACCGGAAAATTTGTTCACTATAACTGTTATAATACTTTTAAAGGTATTGATGATATTAATATCTGGAAGCTTTATCAAGACAAACAACAAAATATTTGGGTAGGAACCACTAAGGGTGGCGCATTATACCGTTACAATAAAAGTGCTGATAAATTTGAACTTTTCGACCATAAATTAAAAGATATTCACAGCTTGTTCCAGGATTCGAAAGGCAGGCTTTGGGCTGGAAACTATACCGATCTGATTGAAATAGATCCAATCAATAAAAGACATCATTATACAAAAATCAACTTTGCCATTAGGGCTATTCAGGAGGGTTTAAACCATCAACTATGGATTGGTACAGAAGGTGGAGGGTTACTGCTTTTTGATCCCGAAACCAAAAAAATAAAACGATATATCCAGAGTGATGGATTGCCGGGTAATTCGGTACTCAATATCCTCCAGGATAAACAAGGCAATTTATGGTGCAGTACCTACAATGGTCTGTCGAAATTTGATGTTACACACCATAACTTTAAAAACTACTATACTACTGATGGTTTACAGAGCAATCAGTTTAACTACAATGCAGCCTTAAAGCTTACTAATGGTGATCTTTTATTTGGTGGAATTGGCGGCTTCAACCTGTTTTCGCCCGATAGCATAAAGAAAAACAGAAGGATACCTAAAATGGTGCTGACAGATTTCAGGATCAATAATATTCCGCTCGACCAGGATTCAGGTTATAAGGATATCTCTATCGTTAATTTAGCTCATATAGAAATCCCATATAATGCTGCGGTGATTTCTATCGATTATGCAGCCATAGAATTCTCTTTTCAGGATCAGATTTCGTATGCTTATTACCTGGAGGGTTGGGACAGAGACTGGAATTATGTAAACAAATTGAGTACCGCTTATTATTCCAGATTAAGTGAGGGCGAATATAAACTGCACATTAAAAGTACCGATACAGAAGGTGCCTGGAGCAACAACGAAAAGATCGTGTTCATTCGGATTTTACCTCCCTGGTATCGTACCTGGTGGGCCTATTCCATTTACCTCATCATAGGAGCTTCCCTGTTTTATCTTTTTCAAACTTATCGCAGCCGCCAGAGAAGATTAAAACACGAAGTGGAGCTTACCAATTTTAAAATGGAGCGTGAAAAGGACCTGAATGAGAAAAAGTTAAACTTCTTTACCAATATTTCGCACGAGCTGAGAACACCGTTAACCCTGATCGTTAATCCGATTAAAGATATTATCCATAAAAAAGACCCGGGGCAGGAAAAGAACGATTTAAGTGTAGTTTACCGAAATTCGAGGCGTTTATTAAGCCTGGTTGATCAGTTATTGCTATTTAGAAAGACCGAAAGTGAAAATGATACCTTAAAAATCGTAAGGATTAACCTATATAAATTTACAAATGAGATTTTCCTCTGCTTTAATTATCTGGCAAAGCAGAATCACATCGAGTATATATTTGAGTGCGAAGAAGAGGACCTGGATATTTATGCAGATAAAGACAAACTCGAAATTGTTTTTTTTAACCTGCTCTCTAATGCACTTAAATTTACTCCAAAGGGCGGTTTTGTGAAATTTAGTGTTAAAACCCTTGGCATGCGTGTGCAGATTGAAGTGAGCGATAGTGGTCCGGGCATACCGGCGCATGTGGGTGAAAAGTTATTTGATAAATTTTATAAGGTCATGTCGAACGAATCGCTGAAAATGGGTTTCGGTATTGGCCTGTACCTGGCCAAAAACTTTGTAGAATTGCATCAGGGTAAAATTTCGTTCCGCTCCAATCAGGGAATAGGTACGGTATTTTTGATTGATATTCCGGTTGGAGAACCAAATTTGCAACACAGTGGTGTTTTTCAAAACGAATTAACCTATGTAAATGAGCTTATTGCACAGGAGGAAGAAGCTGAAAATAATGACACGGAGCATGTAGGCAACCTCGAATTGCTTATCTCAGATTTACACTCAATTTTGGTTGTTGATGATAACCTTGAAATTATAGATTACATTAAACAGATTTTTCAGGATAACTTCAAAATTTACAAGGCCGAAAACGGTACCGATGGACTAAAACTTTGTAAAGAATATTTGCCTGATATCGTGATATCTGATGTAAACATGGATGGCCTCAACGGTATCGAACTCTGTAAGGCGATTAAAGACGATTCTGCCCTAAGCCATATTCCTGTAATTCTGCTAACCGGCGACCCTGGTCCGGAAGTAAAACTTAAAGGAATTGAAGTTGGTGCCTATGATTTTATAGGTAAACCTTTCGATAAAGAACTTTTTACAGCTAAGATTAACAGCATTATTAAAAACAGGACCAATCTTCAGTCTTATTTCTACAATGAAATAACCTTGAAGAGTGATGCCCACAAAGTCTCTCAGGAGGATAAGGGCTTTCTTCAAAAATGCATTATGATTATCGAAGAAAATTTAATGGAGGATAACTTCAACGTAAAAACACTGGCATCTGATCTTGGAATGAGTCATTCGAATCTTTATAAAAGAATCAAAGCTACTTCAGGCCAATCGATAAATGGTTTTATCCGTTTTATCAGGTTAAGAAAGGCTGCCGAATTATTAATCAATACCAATTTAAATATTAACGAAGCTGCCTTTAGAGTTGGCATAAATGATAGTAAATATTTTAGAGAGCAGTTTCAAAAGCTGTTTAAGTTAACGCCGTCAGAGTTTATAAAGAAACACCGGAAAAGTTTTCATAAATACTATAATGTTAATGCTACAACATAAAAGTTACGCTATTTTACCTTTTTAAGGCATTTAGCTTAAAACACCCCCTGCAAAGTATGATTTAACCCCCTGTGTAAAGCTTAAAAATTTCGGTACTTAGGCTTTGCCAAATGTAATGCCGATCAGTGTAAACGTATAATGTATCAATACCTCAATAAAAATATATTTCTAATCTGTGTGTTCGTCAGTGTTAGTCTGATAAGTGTTGCTCAAGAAACACAGCTGAGTACTATTGCCAGCAACGGTTGGGCGAACAATTCAGTAAATACAGTTATTTTTCGTAAAAATTCCTTAATTAGCTTTAAAGGCAGCCAGTATGCAGCTTACTATGATCACGAACAAAATGTGGTATTGGCCAAACGAAAAATCGGTTCTTCCCATTGGACGTCGGTTATCACACCTTATAAAGGCGATGCTACCGATGCGCATAAATCAATCAGTATTATGATCGATGGGGATGGTTTTCTTCATATTGCCTGGGGCCAGCATAACAATAATTTAAACTACGCCAGATCAGCTTCAGCAGGTTCGTTAACTTTAGGCAAAAAAGAAGTTATGCTCTCCGCAAAGGAAAATAAAGTCAGTTATCCTGAGTTTTATAAGCTGGCTAATGGCGATCTTTTGTTTTTTTACCGCGATGGGGGCTCTGGAAACGGAAACCTGATGATTAATCATTATAGTTTAAAAACCAGAAAGTGGACACGGATACAAGATGGAATGATTGATGGCGAAGGCCAGCGTAATGCCTATTGGCAGGTTGCAGTAGATCAGGTTGGAACCATCCATTTATCGTGGGTTTGGCGCGAAAGCCCTGATGTAGCCAGTAACCATGATTTATGTTATGCGAAATCAACCGATGGAGGCTTCACCTGGTTTAAATCTACCGGCGAAAAATACAAGCTTCCCATTACCGCAACAAATGCAGAGTATACCGTAAAAATTCCACAGAAAAGTGAGTTGATTAACCAAACATCAATGTTTGCCGATGCGAAAGGTAAAGTATTTATTGCGGGTTACTGGCGCGGAGCGAATGAAACCGGGCCTCAGTATCACCTTGTCTTTAAAACAGATAGCAGCTGGAAAGTAAGTAACCTGAATTTTAGAAAAACAACGTTTAGCTTAAGTGGTACCGGTACCAAGCGGATTCCAATTTCGCGACCACAGATTATCGTTTGGCCAAATGGAAAACATTATGCCGCAGGTTTATTATTTAGAGATGCCGAACGCGGAAACAAGGCATCTATTGCTTTAAATGATCATCTTGGATCAGAAAACTGGATAATTAAAGACCTGACCAAAACAAGCATGGGCGATTGGGAACCTACGTATGATACTGAACTTTGGAAAACTAAAGGTATATTAAGCCTATTTTTACAAAATGTTACCCAAATAGATGGCGAAGGAAAAGCAGACCATGCGCCAACAAAGGTCCAGGTATTGGATTGGAAACCAAAAAAATAAAATAACTACACGAGAAATGAAATATTCACGAATAAAATATACTATTCTTTTATTACTGATATGTTTATCAGGAAAAATAATCGCACAACCTAAAAAAACTTCTGGTCAAAAAGCCCAATCAAAAGAGAATGTGGCTTACTTATTTACCTATTTCACCGGAAATTCGAAAGCAGAAGAAGCCATTCGTTTTGCAGTGAGTACCGATGGTTATCATTACAGCGCATTAAATAACAATAACGCAATCATTTCTTCAGAAAAGATTAGCAGCACTGGTGGCGTTCGCGACCCACATATTCTGCGCGGTGAAGATGGCAAAACCTTTTACATGGTGGCTACTGATATGGTTTCGGCTAATGGCTGGAACTCGAACAGGGCCATGGTATTGTTGAAATCAAATGATCTGATCCATTGGACATCAGCAGTTGTTAATATTCAAAAACGTTTTCCGAATAACGAAAACCTGCTGCGCGTTTGGGCTCCGCAAACCATCTATGATAAAACAGCCAAAAAATATATGGTTTATTGGTCGATGAAGAATGGCGATGATCCTGATAAAATTTATTACGCTTATGCCAACGCGGATTTTACCGACCTCGAAACTACTCCAAAACAGCTCTTTTTTAGTCCAACCAATGGCTCTTGTATCGATGGAGATATTATTTACGATAAGGGTAAATACAATCTGTTCTTTAAAACAGAAGGTAATGGTAATGGCATTAAAAAAGCAGTTTCTGATAAATTAACAGAAGGTTACGTATTACAGGATAAATACCTTCAACAAACTAAAGAAGCGGTAGAAGGAGCCGGTGTTTTTAAACTGAACCATGGCGATGAATATATCCTGATGTATGATGTATACATGAAAGGCCGTTACCAGTTTACGAAAAGTAAAGATTTGACAAATTTTAGTGTGGTAGATCAGGATGTTACAATGGATTTTCATCCAAGGCATGGAACTATTTTACCTGTTAACCGACAAGAGTTAAGCCGGTTACTTAAACAATGGTATACCGTTGAGTCTGTTCTACATACTGTAAAGAACAAGGCAATCAACCAAAATAATATTGTGCTGGATAGTGTGAACCAAAAACTTTATCTACCTGTAAATTATGGCACAGATCTAAAGACTTTTGATCCACAGTTTAATACCTTTAACCAAATCAGCATCCTGCCAAAAGGAAAACTGGATTTTTCTAAAGGCCCTGTAAAAATTAAGGTGAGCATTCCTGGTCAGCAAGCTAAAACTTTCGAGGTAAGTGTTGCAGTAGCGAATAACCCTGTGCTAAAAGGCTATTATGCCGATCCTGAGATTTTATATTCCAATAAAACTGCTAAATATTATATCTATCCAACCAGTGATGGATTTAACAATTGGAGCGGTACTTATTTTAAAACTTTTTCCTCAACAGATCTGGTTAACTGGAAAGATGAAGGCAAAATATTAGATCTTGAAAAAGACGTTTCATGGGCAAAAAGGAATGCCTGGGCACCTACTATTATCGAAAAGAAAGTAAATGGAAAATATAAATATTTCTATTATTTCACAGCTGCACAGAAGATTGGTGTTGCTGTTGCTGATGATCCGGCCGGACCATTTAAGGATAGTGGCAAAGCTTTAATTGCGAGCAAGCCAAAAGGAATTAAAGGTGGTCAGGAGATTGATCCGGATGTGTTTAACGATCCTAAAACCAATAAAAGTTATTTGTACTGGGGAAATGGCTACATGGCTGTTGCACCATTAAATGATGATATGATTTCGATTGATACCACTGAGATTAAAATTATTACCCCAAATAATGATTTCAGAGAAGGCACAGAAGTGTTTTATAGAAATGGGAAATATTATTTTTTATGGTCGGAAGATGATACCCGAAGTGAGAATTACAGGGTAAGATATGGTTTTTCTGACTCGCCTACAGGAAAAATAACCATTCCGAAAAATAATCTGATTTTGGCAAAAGATGCACCTCAGGGTATCTACGGTACAGGGCACAACAGTGTAATCAAAGTGAATGGCAGAGACGAATGGTATATGGTTTACCACCGTTTTACCCGGCCAAAAGGAATTTCAATGGGCGACGCTGCGGGCTTCAACCGCGAAGTTTGTATTGACAGGATGGAATTTAATACTGATGGAACCATTAAGCCAGTAAAACCAACTGTAAATGGCATTAAACCAATACACTAATGAATTCAAGATTATATAAAGTGCTTTTCTTACTCTTTTTCTTAACCAGCGGAGCGGTAAATGCCCAGAGCCAGCTGTCAAAAGAAGAAGTGCTGGAAATGATTAACCGGGCAAATACTTATTGGCAAAGTAGCAATAAACCCGAAGTGCGTGCCTTTTGGGATCACGCAGCTTATCATACAGGGAACATGGAGGCCTATGAGGTTACCAAAAACGAAGCATACCGAAAATATTCAGAAGATTGGGCCGAATATAACAAATGGATGGGCGCAAAATCGATCGATAAATCCAATTGGAAATATAAGTATGGCGAAACAGATGAACATGTACTGTTTGGCGATTGGCAAATCTGCTTTCAAACCTATATCGATCTATACCACTTAAAACCCGAAGAATATAAAATCGCCAGGGCAAAAGAGGTAATGCAATACGAAATGAGTACACCCAATAACGATTATTGGTGGTGGGCAGACGGCTTGTACATGGTAATGCCAGTGATGACCAAACTTTATAAAGTAACCGGCGATCAAAAATACCTGGATAAACTCTACGAATATTTTATGTATGCCAACAGCATCATGTACGATAAAAAGGAAAAGCTTTATTATCGCGATGCCAAATATGTTTATCCGAAACATAAAAGTGCCAATGGCAAAAAAGATTTTTGGGCAAGGGGCGATGGTTGGGTGTTTGCAGGTTTGGCGAAAGTGCTAAAAGATCTTCCCCTTACAGATCCACACCGGAATGAATACCTAACCAAATACCGCAAAATGGCCAAAGCAATTGTTCAAAGTCAGCAAGCAGAAGGCTATTGGACCAGAAGTATCCTCGATCCGCAACACGCGCCAGGACCTGAAACCAGTGGTACGGCATTTTTTACTTATGGTTTGTTGTGGGGGATAAACAACGGCTATTTAAAAGAAAAAAACTATTTACCTGCAGCGCAAAAAGCATGGACATATTTAACTAAAACTGCATTACAACCTGATGGTAAACTGGGTTATGTACAACCGATAGGAGAGAAAGCTATTCCGGGTCAGGTGGTTGATGTAAATTCTACATCGAATTTTGGTGTAGGTGCATTTTTATTAGCAGGAAGCGAAATGTACCGCTATTTATCAAACGAACACTAAATTTTAAAGAGAAAATGAGACTTAAAAATATTTTGATTACAGGCTTATTGATCATCCTGGCCGGTGGATCTGTTTTTGCACAAAAGAAAGCCAAAAATACAAAAGGTGCGGCGCTAACTGACAGGCAGTTTTGGTTGCAGCAAATGGATAAGATGGTGAAACCTGTTTTATATAATCTGGCTAAAGACAGTTTGAGGATTGTGATGCCTAAGGTTACCTCTATCCACGTAGATAATAAAGAACACCGCATTAAAGTACAATATGTGGAAGTTTTGGGTAGGGTTTTAAGTGGTATTGCACCATGGTTACAGTTAGAAGGAGGTTCAGCTGAAGAAGTTGCCTTAAGGAAACAATATCGTGAATGGGCTATTCAGGGCTTAAAAAATGCCTTAGACTCTAACGCCAAAGATTTTATGAACTTTGATATTGGTGGGCAACAATTGGTAGATGCTTCCTATGTGGCACTTGCTTTAGTTCGTGCACCATGGCTATGGGAAAACCTGGATAAGAAAAACCAGGCATTGATGATGCAGTCTATTGTAACGACCAGAAGATTCAAGCCCGTTTTTTCTAACTGGTTACTGTTCTCAGCGATGAACGAGGCTTTTTTAGCCAGATTTGGTTACAGTTGGGACTCTATGCGTGTTGATTATGCTCTACAGCAAATGGAGCAATGGTACACAGGCGATGGAATGTATAGCGATGGAACATCATTCGCCTTCGATTATTACAATAGTTATGTAATCCATCCTTATCTGGCAACTTTAGCAAATATCATTGGTACTAAAACGAGCAGTTATAAGGAAATGTTCGGGAAAATTAAAAAACGTAATGAACGATATGCCATCATTCAGGAAAGATTAATCAACGCCGATGGCACTTATCCTGCAACTGGTCGCTCTATTATTTATCGTGGAGCTGCATTTCATCATTTGGCTGATATGGCCTGGAGGAAAGCACTGCCTAAACAGTTAAGTCCGGCACAGGTACGTTGTGCTTTAACAGCGGTAATCAGAAAAACTTTAGAGAGCCCATCAACCTATAAAAATGGATGGTTAACAATAGGTTTATATGGCGATCAGCCCAATCTCGGCGATTTCTATAACAACCAGGGCAGCCCATATATTGCTTCAAATATCTTCTTGCCTTTAGGGTTGCCGGCATCAGATCCTTTTTGGGCTAACCCGGCAGAAAAATGGAGTGCACAAAAGATCTGGAGTGGCGAGAATTTTGATAACGACCATAGTGTTAGTTTAAAATAAATAAAGCGTTGATACACAGTTGGAAAGAGGCAGGTAGTTACTTCTATATAATATTAAAATTAGTTAATTAAAATGATGAATAAGAGAATCAGTTTTGTTTTAGGATTTATCGCCTTTAGTTTGTGCTTAAACAGTTTTGTTTCTGCACAGCAAACCTATACCTCTTTTACCCCAGGTAAAATTTGGAAAGATGATAAAGGTGTTCATATCAATGCACATGGCGGCGGTATTGTGGAGCATAAAGGTGTTTATTATTGGTTTGGAGAACATAAAATTGAAGGAGAAATAGGAAATACGGCACAGGTAGGCGTGCATTGTTATTCATCGAAAGATTTATACAATTGGAAAGATGAAGGCATTGCCTTGCCGGTTTCAAACGATTTGACCAGTGATATTGCCAAAGGCTGTATCCTTGAAAGGCCTAAAGTAGTGTACAACAAGAAAACCAAAAAGTTTGTAATGTGGTTTCACTTAGAACTTTTGGGCAAAGGTTATGCAGCAGCCAGATCAGGTGTAGCTGTTGCCGATCGCCCAACCGGGCCATATACTTTCATTAAGAGTTATCGCCCAAATCCAGGTAAAATGCCTTTTTATGCATCAGGCACAGCCGAAAAAGATATGGTAAACTGCCAGCAACCAGCCAATAAAAGTGATGGCTTTTTCTGCAGGGATTTACCTGGCGGACAAATGGCAAGAGACATGACCGTTTTCGTTGACGATGATGGAAAAGCCTATCATGTATTTTCTTCCGAAGAGAATTTTACCTTGCATTTAGCAGAATTAACGCCAGATTATTTAGGGCATACCGGAAAATTTATCAGAATTTATGTAGGGCAGCAAACCGAAGCACCAGCTTTGTTCAAGAAAAATGGAACTTATTATATGATTGGTTCAGGCTGTACAGGCTGGGCGCCAAATCCGGCAAGATGGTTCAAAGCAAACAATATCTGGGGACCCTGGACTTATATGGGGAATCCTTGCCAGGGCGAAGGTGCTAAACTAACTTACGGTGGGCAAAGTACACATGTATTGCCAGCACCAGGTAAAAAGGGAGATTTTATTTTTATGGCCGATAAATGGGCGCCAAAAAATGCAATTGATGGCCGTTATTTATGGTTGCCAATTAAATTTGAGCAGGATAAAATTTCAATAAACTGGGCAGATGAATGGGATCTGAGCGTGTTTAAGAAATAAAGAACAAACAAAATTTTCATATAAATCTTGATGATTGGATTGCATAAAGCTATGCAAAAAGGGATTTTTTTTACCCGAAATTCATGCATCTCAAAACAACTTTTTTTAAAAAAAATGAAAGCAAAATTACTATGGTTGATGGCGATATGTTTCTCCTTATCGGCTTTTGGCCAGCAAGCTAAACATACATTTAAGCTGGGAGAAACAGACTTTTTATTAGATGGAAAACCTTTTCAGATTATCTCTGGTGAGATGCACTACCCACGTGTACCAAAAGAAGCCTGGAGAGCCCGTATGAAAATGGCCAAAGCAATGGGTTTAAATACCATTGGTACCTACGTATTCTGGAACTTGCACGAACCGCAAAAAGGAAAGTTCGATTTTTCAGGTAATAACAACATTGCCGAATTTGTAAAAATCGCCCAACAAGAAGGCTTGTGGGTTATTTTAAGACCAAGCCCTTACGTTTGTGCGGAGTGGGAGTTTGGTGGTTATCCTTATTGGTTGCAAACCGAAAAAGGTCTGGTGGTAAGAAGTACCGAACAGCAGTATTTAGAGGAGTATAAGAAGTATATTATTGAAGTTGGTAAACAGTTGGCACCATTGCAGATTAACCATGGTGGTAACATCATTATGGTGCAGGTGGAGAATGAATATGGTTCGTATGCCGCCGATAAAAACTATTTAGATATCAACCGCAAAATGTTTATAGAAGCGGGTTTTGATGGATTGCTTTATACCTGCGATCCTGCAGCAGATGTAAAGGATGGACATTTAGATGGGTTGCTGCCAGCACTAAACGGCATTGATAATCCAGCGAAAATCAGGCAACTGGTAAATGAAAATCACAATGACAAAGGGCCATATTTTATTGCAGAGTGGTACCCTGCCTGGTTCGATTGGTGGGGAACCCCTCATCACACTGTTCCAGCGGAACAATACACTCAAAAGTTAGACTCTGTTTTAACAGCAGGTATTTCGATTAATATGTACATGTTTCATGGAGGAACCACACGCGATTTTATGAATGGTGCAAATTACAAGGATATTTCGCCCTACGAGCCACAAACCAGCAGCTATGATTATGATGCACCTTTAAACGAGGCAGGAAATGTGACTGAAAAATTCAAGGCATTTAGAAGTGTGATCCAAAAACACCTTCCCGCAGGACAAAGTTTACCCTCAATTCCGACTGCAAAGCCCAGCATGGCCATTGCACCTTTTAAATTGGGTACTAAAATAGCATTATTTAATGCCCTGCCTAAAGCAGTAAAAAATAGTACACCTTTAACTTTCGAGGATCTTAGTCAGGATTACGGTTACGTATTATACCGCACCACCATTCAGGGAGGTAAAAAAGGCGAACTGCAACTTAAACAATTGCGCGATTATGCACTCATTTTTGTAAATCAAAAAAGGGCAGGTATTTTAGACCGTAGACTAAACCAGGATACATTAGCATTAGATCTCCCGGCAGGAGAGGTACAACTTGACATTTTTGTGGAGAATATGGGCCGGATAAATTTTGGAAAGTATTTACTCGAAAACAAAAAAGGAATTACCGAACAGGTTACTTTTGATGGTGCCGAAGTTAAAAACTGGTCAATGTATGGCTTCCCTTTTGGCAACGATCGTCTGACCATGACTGGTTCATCAAAAGCTAACGGAAATGGGCCAACATTGCAGAAAGGTTCCTTTCAGCTATCAACCGTTGCCGATACCTATTTAGATATGACCGATTGGGGAAAAGGAGTAGTATGGGTTAACGGACACAACTTAGGGAAGTACTGGGCAATTGGTCCACAGCAAACACTTTACATTCCTCAAGAGTGGCTAAAAAAAGGCAAAAATGATATCGCCGTTTTAGAACTGATTAAACCAGATCAGAATATTTTAAAAGCAATTAACCAACCAATCTTAAACACGCTTAAAAAATTAAACGTAGAATAAACGTTTAGAATTTTCAATTTAGGGGTTAAAAGCGAAATTTTAACAAAAAGTAACAATTTAACCCCTACTTATTACCGTATTACCCCTCACTCCACTAGGATTTTATGTCTACTTTGCTGTAATAAATCCCTTCATCATTCATGCACAATTATACATCCGGCCAGATTAAATATTTAATAAAATATTTTAATAGGCTTCCTCTTTGAATTTCCTTCGAGGTTCAATTATTAACTAACCAAAATAATCTTAAAAAATGAAAAGAAAACTACTAGCCACATCTAAGTGTGCGGTAATGTTGTTGTTTGTTTTAATCCTATCCTTAGGCAAATCAAACAATTCAATAGCACAAACAGTCGCTCAAATCTCAATTTCCGGAAAAGTAAAAGATAATAAAGGTAACCCCATTCCAGGTGCATCTATTAGTGTTAAAGGAACTACACAGGTGGTGGCCAGCGATGCCAATGGAAATTTCAAAATATCAGCCCAAAAAGGAGAAAGTTTAGTCATTAGTTTTGTAGGTTACGTAACCAATACAGTATTGGTAGCTAACGAAACGCAACTGAGCATCATCCTTGCAGAGGATAAGGATAAAAACCTACAAGATGTAATTGTAATAGGTTATGGTACGCAAAAGCGTTCTGATGTTACCGGTTCGGTAGTTTCTGTACCTAAAGCACGGTTGTCGCAACTACCCGTTACCAACGTTTTACAATCTATAGAAGGTGCAGTTGCAGGTGTTAATGTTACCACGACATCTTCAGTTCCAGGTAGCCAGCCAAACGCATTAATCAGAGGTCAGAATTCAATAAGCGCAGGTACCGGACCTTATGTTGTTGTAGATGGGGTACCTTTGACCAAAACCGGTGGTTCATTAAATGACATCAATCCGAATGATATCGCATCTGTTGAAATTTTAAAAGATGCGAGTGCAACTGCAATTTATGGTACCAATGGCTCAAATGGTGTTATCTTAATCACAACGAAAAGAGGTACAACTGGTAAACCGGTTATTCGTTACAGCGGTTATGCAGGTATCGATAATATTGCACATATTTTAGAGCCAGGTAGCGGTGCTGATTACGTTCAGAAATATGCTGATATGCTTAAACAGACCGGACAGGTACAACAAAGACCTGTTCCAAATATCGGAGAACTTCCTGCTTATAATGCAGGCACCACAACCGATTGGGTTAAAGAAGCAACTCAACAAGGTGTAATTCAGGATCATAATGTTAGTATTTCGGGCGGATCACAAGATGTTAAATATTTCATTTCAGGCGATTATCTTAATCAGAAAGGTGTAATTAAAGGTTATGATTTTAAACGTATAGGTTTGCGTTCTAACCTGGATGTTAATGTAACCAGTTTTTTAACTATAGGTACATCATTATTCTTAACCAGTAATAACTTCGACGGTGGAAGGGCAAACTTGTTGTTAGCAACGGCGATGAGTCCTTACGGTCAGGAGTATAATACAAATGGAACATATACAATTTATCCGATGAGTCCGGAGCAGTTGTACACGAATCCACTCTTAGGTTTAACGACTACTCAAATTAGAAGAACAACCAACATTAATGGAAACGGTTATGCTGAAGTTAAGTTTCCTGGTGCTTTAACCGGTTTAAAATTTCGTTTAAATGCAGGTTACACTTACTTTCCTGAAAAAAGAGGAAGCTATATCGGCCGTTTAGCGAATGATTTAAACGGTACGGCAAGTAGTTTCAATGCATCTACAAATAGCTATACTATCGAAAATATCTTAACTTACTCTAAAGACATTAAAAAACACCATTTTGATTTTACTGCCTTGTATAGTGCTCAGGAGCGTAACTATAATTCTACCACAGCTGGTGCGGTTGGCTTCATTAATGATGAATTAGGTTTAAATAATATTGGTGCAGGTGCTACGCAAACCAGTGGATCTAACCGTGATAGATATGGGCTGAACTCTCAAATGGGCCGGTTATTCTACTCATACGATAGCAAATACTTACTTACTTTGACTGCACGTAGAGATGGTTCTTCTGTTTTTGGTGCGAACACAACTAAATATGGGGTTTTCCCTTCTGCAGCAATTGGATGGAACATTATTAATGAAGACTTTATGAAAAACGTTAAAGTTTTCAGCAATCTGAAGTTAAGAATATCTTATGGTAAAACAGGTAATGAGGCTGTTGGTGTTTACAATACGATTACAACTGAAGGGTCCTCGCGTTCCCCTTTCAACGGCATAAGTACAATTGGTGTTATTCCAAATAACTTAGGAAATATATCATTGCAGTGGGAAACTACAAAAACGGCCAATATCGGATTGGATTTCGGAATTCTTAATAACAGGATTAATGGTAGTATTGAAGCTTACCAAAATAAAACAAGTGGTTTATTGCTTAACAGAAGTTTGCCTATTATTACAGGATACTCAAAAGTTTCAGAAAATATAGGTAAGACAACAAATAAAGGCTTAGAGTTAACTTTAAATACACAAAATATTGCTGGTAAAGATTTCCGTTGGGAAACCATGTTTGTTTTTGCGACTAACAAAAATAAAATTACCGATTTATATGGCGATGGAAAAGACGATTTAGGAAACAGATGGTTTATAGGTAAGCCAATCAGAGTAGTGTATGATTATCAAATGACTGGCGTTTGGCAAACAGGAGAGGACGTTTCTAAACAAGACCCAACAGCAAAACCAGGAAGCCTGAAATTTGCTGATTTAACCAACGACGGTAAAATTACTGCTGATGACAGAACGATTCTAGGTCAAATTGATCCAAAATGGACCGGTGGTATAACCAATACTTTCCATTACAAAAACATCAACCTGAGCATTTTCATTCAAACCGCTCAAGGAATGACCAGAAACAATACTGATCTGGGGTATGGTGATGAAACCGGAAGAAGAAATACGCCTGCTGAAATTGGTTACTGGACGCCTGAAAATATGAGTCAGACCAGACCCGCATTATCTTACAACAACACTTTAGGATACGGCTATGCATCTGATGCAAGTTACACCAGAATCAAGGATGTAACTTTAAGTTATGTGTTTTCACAAAATCTATTGGATAAACTTCATTTAGGTGGTCTAACAATTTATGCTAGTGGCCGTAACCTGCATACTTTTACTAAATGGGTAGGTTGGGATCCTGAACAAACTACTTATGGTAGAGGATCAGGGGATGGCAATGCAAATCAACAGGCATTTGCAGCAGACTGGACAAATAATTATCCTTTAACAAGAACTTTTGTATTGGGTTTAAATGTTTCATTACGTTAATTTACAATCATCATGAAAAAATATATAACCATAATTGCTTCATTATCATTGCTTTTTGTTGCGTTTTCGTCCTGCAAAAAAGCATTTTTAGATGAGAAACCGTTTTCATCATATACACCATTAACGCTTACGGATTCACTTGGATTCGAAGCATCGTTAATTGGTTTATATAACCACACCAGTACAATTTTTTCCTGGTCCGATCAGCAGGGCTGGCCAAGCGTTTGGCAGGTTGGAACTGATGTTGCAAATGCAACCAATAACCAGCAAGGTGTAGAAATTCCATACTATAATTATGCTACGCTAACCGCTACAGATGGTGGTGCAGCCCGCATGTGGAATAGAGACTACATTATGGTAAACTTAACTAACATTATTGTAGATGGTATTGAAAATCCAGGTGTAACCAGCTTAAGTGCAAAAGGTAAAAGCCTGGTAAGCGCCGAAGCTAAATTTTTCAGAGCTTATGCTTACAACAACTTAGCAACCTTGTTTGGTGGCGTGCCATTGATTACACATGCATTAGCAGGCCCGAAAACAGATTTTGTGAGAGCACCTATAGCTGATGTAAACAATCTCATCGTAGCAGATTTGCTTTTTGCTGCAGCAAATCTTCCTGATATTGAAGCGGTAAAAACCAATTCCAAAGGCAAAATGTATGGCAGGGCAAACAAATTTATGGCCATGCAGCTTCTGGCTGAAGTTTATCTTCGAATCGGGAAACCTGATTTAGCTGAACAGCAGGCACAGGCCATTATCAGTAGCGGAAAATTTAGCTTGATCAGAAGCCGTTATGGTGTTAAAACTGGCCAGCCAGGAGATTATTATTCAGACATGTTTCAATATGGAAATGAAAGAAGGGTTCAGGGCAATACAGAGGCTATTTGGGTGTTAGAACAGGAAAATCCGACTGCGGTTGTTGGCGGTATTACCGATAGTCCGCAGCAAAGAAGGGTTTGGGGTGCTGCTTATTACAACATCGCAGGAATGGCTTTGGCCGATTCATTAGGCGGGCGTTCGATTGGCAGGTTGCGCCTAAGTAATTGGGTACTTTATGGCTTGTATAAAGGAAATGATATTCGGAATTCGCAATACAATATCCGTAGAAAATATTATTACAACGACCCAGATCCTAAATATGCAGCGAAATTTGGAAAACAAGTTCCTTTTACCGGTCCCGATACGTTAATCAATATTTGCCCAAGTACAACCAAATGGGGCGCTTTTGATCCCAATGATACCTTTGGTTATGCCATGATCAAAGATTTTATCTTGATGCGTTTAGGTGAAACTTATTTGCTTCTAGCTGAAGCACAGGTTGCACAAGGTAAAACAGGAGATGCAGCAACAACAATTAACGTGTTAAGAACCAGAGCAAATGCTGCACAGGTTAGTGCTTCTGAAATGACAAAGGATTTTATTCTTGATGAAAGAGCCAGAGAGTTAATTGGTGAAGAAAACAGAAGAATGACCCTAATGAGAACCGGAACTTTGGTAGAACGTGCACTTCGTTTAAACGCTAATGATGCATCAAAACCGATTACAGGCTTAACAACAAAAAATTTGTTATTGCCAATTCCTTTAGGTGAAATACAGTTAAATAAAGATGCTGTATTAACCCAAAACCCAGGCTATTAGCCTATTTTGGTTAGTATGATTAATATGCTCTTCGGATCTTTCTGCAAAGAAAGGTTCGGAAAGTTTTTTTAAACAGTGCAACCAGTTTTATCTGTTAAATAAACGTTTAATTTCTGACCGGAAAGCAGAAAATATCATAAAAAGGCTGAAGTTGAAGGGCAGAAACAAGTTTAAGAATACGATTATACGCTAAATTAAAAAGGGCCATTGATATTAAATCATGGCCCTTTTTCTTATTTTTTTAAGAATTACTTCTGAACTTTTATTTCAGTTCTTCTGTTCAGCATTCTACCTTCTTCGCTATTATTGCTGCTAATCGGCTCTTTCTCGCCATGACCAACAACAGTGAAATTATTTCCATTTAAACCCGCATTTATAAAGTATGATTTTACGGCATTTGCACGGTCTACAGAAAGTTGCATGTTGTGCTCGGGTGTGCCTTCAGCAGATGAATGACCATTAAGAATAAATTTTGTATCTGGCGATTTTTTCATTTCTGCTACAGCTTTATCCAGAATTGAGAATGATGATGTTTTAAGTACAAATGAATTAAACTCAAACTGGATGTTATCTAAGTTAAAATTGGGCTTTTCAACCGGAGCAGGTGCTTCTTCTTTCTCTGGTGCAGGCGTTGGTTTTTTCTCTTCTACTGGTGGTGCAGGCTTTTCAACAGGTACAGGAGCAGGCTTTGCTGCCAGTTTTTTTGTTTTACAAGAGTACATGGTTAGCGTAAACAAAGCTAGGAGCGTAGTAAATAAAAGGTTTTTGGTAATGTTCATGTTTTAAGATTAATTTAAGTTTATTGTGTGTTTGTTACCCAAACATACTAATAAATGATTACAGCTATAACGATGTTTTTTTTGAGAACTTATATTTAATGTATTAATCCTGTTAATAACTTCAGTTTTACTCAAACATATTTACATCAATTTCATTTATGTATTATAACATTTTACTATGAATCGTTTTGAAAACAAAATTGCTTTAATTACCGGAAGTAGTCAGGGAATTGGTGCTGCATGTGCCTTAAGGTTGGCCAAAGATGGCTGTGATATTATTTTAAATGGGCATAAATTTGATGAGCGGGGCGAAAAACTTATCAAAGAAATACAGGCCATGGGTAGAAAGGCAGTTTTTTTGGAGGCCGATTTAAGTAAAGCCAGTGCAGCCATTAAATTGATAACCGATGCCGTAGCAGTATTTGGCCATTTAGATATCCTGGTCAACAATGCGGGTGTAGAAAAAAAAGCCAGCTTTTGGGAAGTTACAGAAGAAGATTACGACCTGATCATGAATACAAATTTAAAAGGTGTTTTTTTTAGCATCCAGTCGTTCGTAAATTATTGTAGAAAAAGCAAAGTGGCTGGAACCATTATCAACATGAGTTCTGTACACGAAGAAATCGCATTTCCGCATTTTGCTGCCTACTGCGCAAGTAAAGGGGGGGTAAAGATGTTAACCAGAAATCTTGCTTCAGAATTAGCCCAGTTTACTATCAGAATTAATAACGTAGCTCCCGGAGCTGTTTCAACACCGATCAATCAGGATTTATTGAACAATAAAGAACAGCTGGGTAAGCTACTTCAGAATATCCCGTTAAAACGAATGGGTAAGGTAGAAGATGTGGCCGCTGTAGTGGCATTTCTTGCTTCTGATGATGCCGCTTATGTAACCGGATCAACTTATTATGTAGATGGAGGATTAACCTATCATTATGAAGAACAATAGGCTAATCGTATTATAGATTAATTTAAGCTTTTAAATTTGGCATTAAGTTTAAAAATGCCTGCGAATTGGCATTATATTTCTTCTTATCTAATTTAAAATAGAATGCGCCTTTTTTAGAACCAGTCCTGTCTTTTTCGGCCAGCTTAATTAATAAACCTGTAGAGGTAATTTTACGGCTAAAATTTCTGGTATCGATTTTAGTGTCGTTTACCTCCTCAAAAAGAATATGCAGTTGTGGAATCGTAAATTTTTTAGGCAGCATTTCAAATAATATTGGATGAAGTGCAGCTTTATACCTTAATTTTTTTCGGGCATCAGCAACCATTTGGTTATGATCGAAAATGAGTTTTGGCCGGTCGTTAATCAAAAACCATTCTGCCTCATAATCGTCGCTTAACTGTGCCTCATATTTGTGAATATCAATGAGGGCAAAATAGCCAACAGAAAGCGTTCTTTCGATGGGGTCGCGGCCTGGCTCTCCATAAATCTGCATCTGCTCCAGGTAAACGCCTTCTAAACCTGTCATTTTTTTGAGTACCCTATTTGCTGCATCATCCGGACTTTCATCAGCGCCTACAAAACCTCCCATTAAACTCCATTTATTTATTTCGGGTTCTAAACCCCGTTTAACCAATAGAATTTTAAGGTGCTCGCCGTCAAAACCAAACACGATGCAATCAACAGCAACAAGATAATGTGGCTGCCTGGAATATTCAATCATTTTTTATCAGGGTTTTAAAGGGCTTAATATGTTCAAATTTTCACGAAAATAAAAATTATTATTAATTGTCGTTTTGACAATTAATAATAATTTTATAATTTGGCCAACTAGATAGGAGAGCCACGTGGCTCTCTTTTTTCTAACCAGTTGAAAAATATAAAATGAACCAAACATTCGAACTTGACAGTAATCCACATACCCGGCTTAACATATTAACTGGCGAGTGGGTATTAGTATCACCGCACCGCACCAAGAGACCGTGGCAAGGTAAGGTTGAAGATATCACACCAGATAACCGCCCCGAATATGATCCTAAATGTTATTTATGTCCGGGAAACGGTAGGGCAGATGGCGACAGCAATCCAGAATATACGGAGAGCTTTGTTTTTAACAATGATTTCGCCGCTTTGTTGGAAGATACACCAGCTGGCGAAATGAATGAAGCTGATTTGTTGGTAGCCAACAACCAGCGTGGACTTTGCAGAGTAATCAGCTTTAGCCCTAAACATAATCTAACACTTCCTGAAATGAGTGTCGAGGGCATAACAGCTGTAGTTAATGTTTGGCAAAATGAATTTAACAGCCTGGCTGAAAACGATTGGATCAAATATATTCAGATTTTCGAAAATAAAGGAGAAATAATGGGCTGTAGCAACCCACATCCGCATGGTCAGATCTGGTCGCAGGGTGATATCCCATTGGAAATTGCCAAAGAAACCGAACGCCAGAAAACTTACTATGCCATCCATAGGAGGAGTTTATTAGCCGATTATTTAAAGCTGGAGCAGAAGAAAAACGAGCGCATTATATTTGAAAATTATCATTTTGCAGTATTAGTGCCTTTTTGGGCAGTTTGGCCGTACGAAACCATGATTATCAGCAAACGACATGTCAATAGTATTAAACTTTTTACTGCTGCGGAAAAGAAATCACTGGCTGAAGCTATTAAAATCCTCTCCACTAAATACGATAACCTGTTCGAAACATCTTTCCCTTACTCGGCAGGTATGCACCAGGCTCCGGTAAACAATGGTGATTACCCAGAATGGCATTGGCATATGCATTTTTATCCACCATTGTTACGCTCTGCATCAGTTAAAAAATTTATGGTCGGTTATGAGATGCTTGCCAACCCTCAACGCGATATTACCCCTGAGTTTGCAGCCAACCGTTTAAAAGAAATGTCTACAACACACTATAAAATCAGCAAAACTGAAGTCTAAAATATTCATAATGGATGCACAACATTTAAAAAATACATTTAAAAAACTTTTCAATGCTGAACCCATTTTAGTGCGTTCGCCCGGAAGGATCAATATTATTGGCGAACATACCGATTACAATGGCGGTTTTGTAATGCCTGCTGCTATAGATAAAGCCATTTATGTAGCTATCTCAAAAAGAGAAGACGATGAAATGCATTTATTTTCAGAGAGTTATCAGCAATTTGATATTTCATCAATCAAAAGCCTGAAAAAATCAGAAAATAGTTGGGCCAATTACATTTTAGGTGTTGCCGATCAATTAAAAGAAAGAGGTTACCAATTAGGAGGTTTTAACTTTTACATCGATGGTGATGTGCCTTTGGGCGCAGGTTTATCCTCTTCGGCTGCTGTAGAATGTGCTACGGGCTTTGCAATCGGTCAGCTTTTTTCGCTTGATGTTCCAAAAATAGATATTGCTTTAATTGCTCAAAAGGCTGAACAGACTTTTGCCGGTGTTAACTGCGGTATTATGGATCAGTTTGCCTCTGTATTTGGTAAAAAAGATCAGGCCATCATGCTTGATTGCCGATCAATGAAACACGTTTATATCCCTTTAAAGTTAGATGGTTACAAACTTTTGCTTTTAAATACGAATGTAAAACATGCTCTTGCTGATTCTGCTTACAACAAAAGAAGAGCCCAATGCGAGCAAGGTGTAGCATGGGTAAAAGAACATTATCCCAATGTAAATACATTACGCGATGTAGACCTTAGCATGTTAGAAGCACATGTTAAGGCAAAAGATGAAGAGGTATTTACAAAATGCAGCTTTGTAGTGAAAGAAATAGGGCGTTTACTAACAGCAGCAGAACAACTTGAAAATGGTAATCTGCAGGGGTTAGGAAACCTGATGTTTGAAACGCACGAAGGTTTAAGCAAAGATTACGAAGTAAGCTGTAAGGAATTAGATTTTTTGGTTGAAGCTGTTAAACCACTGGATTACGTATTGGGTGCCAGAATGATGGGCGGTGGTTTTGGTGGTTGTACCATCAATATTGTTAAGGAAGAAAAAATTGAGGATTTAATCGAAGAACTATCTTCAAAATATTTATTGCAATTCGGGCTCAAGCTGGATGCTTATACTGTTCAAACCGATAACGGAACCAGTTTATTTAATTAAAATTTAAACAACCCAGGGTATACTAACCAAAATAAAACAATGAAAAATAACATATTAGATACGAAGGATTACATTGTATTTGCAATTTACTTCGTTATTGTAGCCGCTTACGGGCTCTACATTTACAACAAGAAAAAATCCGAATCTACGGGTTCTAAAGATTATTTTCTTGCAGAAGGTTCTTTAACCTGGTGGGCAATCGGCGCATCTTTAATCGCATCAAACATCTCTGCTGAGCAGTTTATCGGTATGAGCGGTTCAGGCTTTAAGATGGGATTGGCTATTGCAACCTACGAATGGATGGGCGCACTTACATTGGTAGTGGTAGCCGTATTTTTTATTCCGGTTTATTTGAAGAACAAAATTGCTACCATGCCACAGTTTCTGCACCAGCGCTATAATGGTACAGTGGCCATGATTATGGCCGTTTTCTGGTTATTGCTTTATGTTGTGGTAAACTTAACTTCTATTCTTTACTTAGGTGCTTTAGCAGTAAGCAGTATTTCTGGTTTCGATTTAAGGTTCTGTATGTATGCCATTGCAATTTTTGCCATTCTCATCACCTTGGGTGGGATGAAAGTAATTGGATATACCGACGTAATCCAGGTGTTTTTCTTGATTTTAGGTGGCTTGGCTACCACTTATCTGGCTTTAAACCTGGTTTCTACACATTATGGTACGAGCGGTATTTTTGAAGGCTATAGCTTAATGACTTCTAAAGCATCAGAGCATTTCCACATGATCTTAAAACCTGATAATGAAAATTATATTGACTTACCAGGCTTAAGCGTATTGATAGGAGGTATGTGGATCGTGAACCTAAACTATTGGGGCTGTAACCAGTACATCACGCAACGTGCCTTAGGTGCTAATCTGGAAACTGCGAGGGGAGGTATCCTTTTCGCAGCTTTCTTAAAGCTGTTAATGCCTATCATTGTGGTATTGCCCGGTATTGCCGCTTATGTGTTGTATAAAGATGGTGCTTTCCAAACAGAAATGCTGCAGGATGGATCTGTAAATCCAGATCGTGCTTACCCGGTATTGTTAAACTTGCTTCCTGCAGGATTAAAAGGGCTTTCGTTTGCTGCATTAACCGCTGCGGTTGTGGCGTCACTGGCAGGTAAAGCAAATAGTATTGCCACCATTTTTACGTTAGATATTTATAAAAAAGTATTAAAAACCGATGCTACAGAGAAAAATTTAGTTACAACAGGTAAGATTTCTATTGTTGTAGCAATGATTCTTGGCGTGTTGATTGCTCCACACTTAGGAATTGATAAAAAAGGTGGTTTTCAATACATTCAGGAATATACCGGTTTTGTTTCTCCGGGTATTTTTGCCATGTTTATTTTAGGTTTCTTCTGGAAAAGAACAACCTCTGGTGCAGCACTATTTGCTACCATCGGCGGTTTTGGTTTGTCGATTTTACTTAAATTCTTACCTAAACTTACCGATCTTTCATCGTTGTCGGGTATGGGCTTCTCTGTTAAAAATGCAGCCGGAGTTTACGAAATTCCATTTTTGGATCGAATGGGCTTTGTATTTGTATTCTGTATGTTAGGTATGGTGATCATCAGTTTAGCGAGCAACAAAGTTAAGGCAGAAGCTAAAGGATTGGCTATTGATGCTAAAATGTTTAAAACCACTACCAGTTTTGCAGTAGGCGCTTTAATTATCATCGGCTTATTGGTTGCACTGTACAGTGTATATTGGTAAACAATTTAGATCAACAATTATTTACTTTGACAATCTTTTGGGCGTAATGCTTAGAAGATTGTTAAAGTTTTCTTAACGGTCTTAATTCCTTAATGGTAAATACAATAAGACCGGAAGTCAAGGATAAGTCACCCTGAGTGGAGTCGAAGGGCCATTTAAGTTTATGATCTGATCACAATTTATAGTGCACTTTGACAATCTTTTGCTCAATGCCTATAGAATTGTCAAAGTTTATCTATCTAACCTCTATGTTCTTTGTGATTTTATCTCTGTGCACTCTGTGGTAAAAAATAAAGCATTATCCTTCATCCTCCGTTTCGAGTTTTTTTACCAGCCATGGTAAAGTAAGGCCCTGCCCGATAAGGGTGAAAAGAACCACCACCACCGAAATAAATATAACGGCATTTCGTTGTGGAAACGCACTTCCATCCGATAAAGTAGCTGGTAACCCAATTGCAATGGCCAGCGAAACAATGCCTCTCATGCCCGACCAGCTGATAATTAAACTGTTCTTAAAATCCAGCAATGCATCCTCTGTAATGCGGTGTTTCCCTTTCTGAAAAGCTTTTTGAAGATTAAATTTTTGTAAGAAAACACGCGCCATTCTGAGTAACAAAGCGACAACCGTAATCACCAACGAATAACCAATGTATGGTAGAATATCAGCACTGCTAATATTTTTATATACATAAGGAAACTGTAAGCCAATTAATATAAAAATTAGCCCATTTAATAAAAAGATAATAATGTCCCAGATGTTTTTCGATTGGTTTTTAAACTGTTCTGGAAATACCTTATTACTAAACCTGGAGATCCCTAATCCTAAAATAACAACTGCAATAACACCCGAAGCATGCACTTGTTCAGCAATTAAATAGGTAACAAAAGGCATTAACAACATGAAGCTAATGGTTGCTAGGCGATTGTTATGAATCCGTTTAATAATAAAGGCTAAAATTTTCGACATCACCATGCCAATTAAGAATCCACCAGCCATCAATAAGACAAATTCAAGGGATGCTTTCCAAAATACAAAGGCTGTTCCTGTTACTGCGGCTACTGCAAAACGATACGCTACAAGCGCAGAAGCATCATTAACTAAACTCTCACCCTCCAGAATGGTGTTGGTTTTATGAGATAAACCCAGTCCTTTGGTAATACTCATGGCGGCAACCGCATCGGTGGCTGAAAGAATTGCGCCTAATACGAAAGATACCGGCCAACTCATCCCCGGAATCATATAATGGGCAACGACAGCAATGCCGATAGCGGTGATAAAAACCAGCGTAATAGCTAGGGTAAATATGGTGTTGATATTGGTTTTAAATCCATTAAATGAGATATTAAAAGCGGCATCATAAAGCAATGGCGGTAGAAATATCAAAAAAATAATTTCGGGATTAATATCAATTGGCGGTAAGGAAGGTATAAAACCTACTGCAATTCCAGCTATAATCAGTAAAATAGGATAGGGGATTTTAATTCGGTCTGCAATAGCAGAAAGCCCAATCATTACAGCTAGAATAAATATTACAACGGCATAATTTTCCATACGTCTAAATTCATTTTTTAATCAACACGTCATGCAAATTATACGTTTACCATCGGATTACGAAGTTTATGTAAAATTAGCTAGGTGGTAGAGGTCTTTCGAATAATGAGTTGAGGGTATCGTCATCCGGTAGCTATTGGATACGAAGCTGATCTTACATTGGATAAATCAATCTTTATAGCAGGATAGCAAAAAAAGCAAGAAAGATTAACGTTTATTCTTGAGCCTTTCAGTAAAAGCCAATTTGATGCACTAGCGTTGTAACCTGGGCCTTTTACTTTTAAAAGCTGGGTTGGGTTTTGGTTTTACTGCTTTATCGCCACCTTCCTCTTCAGATATTTTAACTGTAATGACATTACCTTTAAATGTTTCTCCATTTAAAGTTGATACGATGTTTTTGGCATCGGGAAGACTATAAATTTCCAGAAAAGCGTAGCCTTTACATTTACCCGTTGCCCTGTCGCGAACAATTTTAATTGTTTCTACCCTACCATGAAGGCTAACCAATATTGCCAAATCCATCTCTTGGATATTGTCAGGAAGGCCGCCTATGAAAATCTTAATCATTAATTCTTTTATTTGAGAGAACATTTGAGCTATAAATATTAAAATCCAGCGCTGTTCCTTAAGACCTGCAAAATAAGTAAAATGATGTTCTTACCCAAAATAATTTGTAGGAATTTTGTCTCATTAACCATAAATTTTGTTTGTAGCAGACCTGTATATTGATGTTGATCGGTAGAAAACGTACATTAGCTTTCTAATCATCCAAAAATAGGTTAAAATATGAGCGCGCGCAGGTTAAGATCTATACTTCTCATTACACTATTACTTTGCATATCACCCTTTATACAAGCTAAAATCTTATTGCCCTCAGTTTTTAGCAATAACATGGTTTTACAGCAGAAAACCAATGCTTCAATTTGGGGTAAAGCAGATGCTGGTAAAGCAGTTAAAGTAACGGTTTCATGGAATAAAATTAATTATGGAGCTATTGCCGATGCCAATGGTAATTGGAAAATTAAAGTGGCAACGCCAGGTTACGGAGGACCGTATACCATAACTATATCAGATGGGGAGTTGCTGGTGCTCAATAACGTATTAATTGGCGATGTATGGATCTGTTCCGGGCAGTCGAACATGGAAATGCCGTTAGCAGGTTGGGGCAAAATCCTCAATAATGAAAAGGAAATTGCCGAAGCTAAATATCCCAATATCCGTTTATTGCAGACGGAACATGTCACCAGTAATTTTCCACTTAATGATGCTAAAGTGGCCAATGGCGGTTGGCAGGAATGCAGTCCAAAATATATTGCGGAGTTTTCTTCTACCGCATATTTCTTCGCCCGCGAAGTATATGAAAAAACCAAAATTCCAATTGGTCTGATTCATACTTCCTGGGGTGGTACAATTGCCGAAGCCTGGACGAGTGCCGAATCGTTAAAAAAGATGGCAGATTTTTCTGCTGCAGTTGATAAGATTCAGAAATCTGCTAAAAATCCATCTCCAATTTCTTATGATGAAAAGCTAAAAAATTGGGTTAAAATCACTACAGATAAAGATTCAGGTAATCAAGACGGGCAGATGAAATGGACTTTAGAAGATAGTGGCAATTGGAAAAATATGACTTTGCCAACCTTATGGGAGGACGCAGCACTTAAAGACTTCGATGGTGTGGTTTGGTTTACAAAAAAGGTTACCATTCCAGAAAACTGGAAAACGAATCGGGTAAAGCTTAATTTGGGAACTATTGATGATAACGATATTACTTTTATAAATGGTGTAAAAGTGGGCGAAACAGCAGGATATAATGTTGCAAGAACATATACAATACCTGCTAATTTGCTTAAAGCAGGTGATAATACGATCACTGTCAGGGTTTTTGATAGTGGAGGAGGGGGCGGCTTATACGGTGAAGCTAAAGATCTAAATTTAACAAATGGCGCTACCGGGAAAATTTTACTTGCTGGTGAATGGAAATATAGAATAGGTTTGGATTTTAAAAATATTGAGCCTAAGCCACACGAAGAAAATGGCGCTAACCGTCCGACAGTTTTGTACAATGCTATGATTCATCCTTACCGCCAATTCTCCATCAAAGGGGCTATTTGGTATCAGGGAGAAGCTAATGCCGACAGAGCTTATCAATACCGCGAGTTATTTCCAGCAATGATCAAAGATTGGCGTCAGAAATGGGGGCAGGGCGATTTTCCATTTTATTTTGTTCAGTTAGCCAATTTTATGCAAGTTGATAATTTGCCAGCACAATCTGCCTGGGCAGAACTTAGGGAGGCACAGCAAAAAACACTCGCTTTGCCAAATACGGGCATGGCCACAATTATTGATATTGGTGATGCAAAAGATATCCACCCTAAAAATAAACAGGAGGTAGGTAGAAGATTGGCATTAATTGCCCTGGCCAAAACATATGGCCAAAAAATAAACTATTCCGGCCCAGTTTATCAATCAAATAAAATTGAAGGAAAACAGATTCTTTTAACCTTTAGCAATACAGAAAATGGATTAAAAGCCGCAGATGGCGCAGCACTTACAGGTTTTGCCATCGCCGGAGCAGATAAAAAATTTTACTGGGCCAAAGCAAGTATCAAGGGTAATCAGATTATCGTAAGTAGTGATCAGGTAGCAAATCCTGTTGCCGTTCGTTATGCATGGGGAAATAATCCTGTTTGTAACCTCGTTAGTAACGATGGCTTACCAGCGTTGCCATTTAGAACAGATACGTGGCTGGGAATTACCTTTGGAAAGAAATAAATAGTTGTAAGCATTTGCGTTAAAAAAAATGAATTTTTCGTAAAGCAGGTTTAATGCTTTTCGGTCAGAACAGTCCTTCTTTTAGTTACTATCTTTTGTGAAGGTGTTGCTCAATGTCATTAAGTTAGGGGGAAAAATCGCAAAAAGATCTCATCCTGAGGGATGATTTATTATTAAAAATCAATATGAATGACAGATTTTTAGCGGATTTTAGACTGCGAGGAATCGTCATTCCCAACTTGATTGGGACCACGGAGTGCTCATGAATGCCTCTGAATAAAAGGAAAACTGATGAATAATCGTAATGCAAGCGCTTTAAGATTCCCGCCTGCGCGAGAATGACGGCCATACTGATAGATTCTGTCAATGGTAGTATAATCTAAGGGCATTTATTTGCGATTTACCAATCTCAAGAAGTCTCCGACTACGCTCAGATTGACGATCGTGGTGCTGAACTTATAATATCAAGGTAAGTTTCAGGCTGTTGCCTATGCTACAAAAGTCTAACTACTACATAAGGTTTATTTAACAGTTATACTACTCGAATATACGCTTACTAAATCGTTTTAATATTTGATGTATATTTATTAGTTTTATAAAACATTTCTAACCAATATGTCTTTTATGAAAAGAATATATATCTTAATCCATTTTCTTGTTTCTATATCGATTCCTGCATTATATGCCCAAAATTTAACTGAATTTAATAAAGCGCCGTTAAAACAACAGGTTTATGTGCAATTACCAATAGGCAGTATTAAAGCAAAGGGATGGTTGTTAAAGCAGCTGGAACAACAAAGAGATGGTGCAACCGGAATGGCTGAAGAGTTATACCCTGAAAAAGATAATCTTGGAAAAAATTCCGATTGGCTGGGAGGCGATGGAAATGGATGGGAGCGCGTACCTTATTATGTTAAAGGTTTAGTCGCATTGGCTTATACTTTAGATGATCCTGTGCTAAAAGCGAAAGCGCAGAAGTATATCGATTGGACTTTAAACAATCAACAAGCCAATGGATTATTTGGTCCACCGAAAATGAAAGATTGGTGGCCGAGAATGCCAATGATGTATGCTTTACAAAGCTATTATGAAGCCACAAATGATAAAAGGGTTATTCCATTTCTCTCCAAATATTTTAAATATGAACTTGCGAATCTCGATGCCGATCCGTTAAAAGAATGGGGCAAAGCAAGGGCAGGCGATAACATGGAAATTGCCATTTGGCTTTACAATAAAACCGGTGATCAGGATTTATTAACACTTGTAGAAAAGTTAAAACAACAGGCATATCCCTGGATTGATATTTATAGTAATAACGAATTTTACTTTTTCGGTGACGATTTTCAGCCAAAACACATGGTTAATGTGGCTCAGGCGTTAAAATTTCCTATAGTTTGTGCGCAACTTCAAGATCTTCCATCTAATCTTGAAGCACTCTCTAAAGGTATCGCACATATTATGCACGACCATGGTCAGCCCGAAGGGCTAGGTTCGGGAACTGAATTCCTGGCAGGCACTAGCAGTATAGAAGGCGTAGAAACCTGTACAGTAGTGGAATGGATGCAGAGTTTAGAAACTGCGGCAAAAGTTATTCACGATGCAAAAATTGGCGATCAGTTGGAGAAAGTGGCTTTTAATGCTTTGCCTGCGCAGTTTAGCCGGGATTTTAAAAACCACTCCTATTACACATTACCAAATCAGGTGCAGAGTATTCATGGCGAGCATGGTTTTAATCAGGATTATGCTACAGGAATTGTTTCCAGTCCATATTCAGGCTATGGCTGCTGCCGATATAATATGCACATGGGCTGGCCTTATTTTGTGAAAAGTAGCGTGGTATCTACTCCAGAGAAAGGTTTAGCGGTAATTACCTATGGCCCTATGGAAATAGAAACCGTAGTAGCAGAAAATAAAAAAATAAAAATTACCGAAGAAACCAATTACCCCTTCGAAGAACAAATCAGGTTAAAAGTAGAACTTGCCGCCAGTACATCATTTCCATTAACTTTAAGAATCCCAGCCTGGAGTGTAAAACCAGGCATCAGGTTAAATGGAGCTACATTAGAAGGCGTAAAAGCTGGAGAAATGTTTACCATAGCCAGAGAATGGAAAAATCAAGATCAATTAGAATTGAATTTTCCAATGGAAATCACTACCAGGGCACAGGTAAATAATTCTTTGAGTGTAGAACGTGGACCTATTGTTTATGCACTGGAAATTAAGGCGGTAAACAAGGTAACCAAAACACATCCTGTTGCTGGCTTTGCAGATTACGAAATCCATCCGGAATCAGCATGGAATTATGGTTTGATGATCGATAAAAGTGGTTTAAGTAAGGCTAGGGTATTAAAATCAGAAATGCCAAATAACCCTTTTATTGCGGCAAATGCACCGGTTAAAATAAAGGTTCAGGCAAAAAAGATTCCTTCATGGGGTTTAGGTTACAATAAAATGTCTGCTTTTGATGTGCCCTTTAGTCCAATCGCATCAGCTGAAAAACAGGAAGAAGTTATCCTGGTACCCTACGGATCTGAAAATATCCGCTTAAGCTGTTTCCCTGTAATCGGTGAGCCAAAAAAAATAAATAAAACTTTGGTCGAAAACTTTGATGAAGGAATGGCCAGCAATTGGGTTTTTTATGGCGGGGGCTGGTTTTGGAAAGATGGACAGATAAACGCTGCGTCAAATGCAGGCTCTGGTGGCTATGGTATACATGGATCTAAATATGTGGCCAATGACACAGACTTTAAAGATTTTGTTTATCAGGCAGATGTTAAAATCAATACCTCTGGTGATGCGGGTTTAATGTTCAGGATTTCTAATCCTGATATTGGCCCTGATGCCTACCAAGGCTATTATGTTGGCTTAGATCAACTTAATGGAACTGTAATATTTGGAAAAGCCAACGGACAAAAATGGACGGTAATACGTTCAGGAAAATATCCTGTTGAAATGAACAAAATGTATACCTTAAAGATAGTGGCCAAGGCAGATAAATTTGATGTCTTTATAAACGGATCAGTTCAGCCTGTACTTTCGGCATCAGATAATCAATACCAATCGGGGAGTATAGGATTAAGAACATATAACGCTTTGGCAAGCTTCGATTCGGTAAAAATTAACACCTTTTAACATCAACTGCGGGCGATGTAAAACTTACGGCAAGGAATTTGCTAATGCAGTGGTAACAAATAAAGTAATATTATGAAATTATACAAATCAATTCCCATAATGCTCTTTACGCTTGCACTTGCTGCAGGTTGTGTAAGCAATAAAAAGTATGCTGAACTTCAGGACACCTATGCCAAGTTAAGAGATAGGAATCAGGAACTTAGTAATAAATACCAGGATAGCCAGCGTGAACTTAGCGGAAGCACCAGTAGGGTTAAAAGTTTAGAAGAGCAGATCGCATCAGAAAAAGCCAATGTAACGGCACTGCAAGATGCTTTAAACAAATGTTTAAATTCGAGTAACCAGGGAAATGTTAACATTTCAAAATTGGTTGATGAGATTAATAGTTCAAACAAATACATCAAACAATTAGTGAATGCTAAAAACAAAAGTGACTCACTTAATATGGTGTTAACTAATAACTTAACAAGGTCATTAAGTCGTGAAGAGTTGGGTGATGTTGATGTTCAGGTACTTAAAGGCGTGGTATACATCTCTTTAGCTGATAACATGTTATATAAATCAGGTAGCTATGAAGTTTCTGATAAAGCTGGCGAAACTTTAAGCAAAATTGCCAAAATTATTAAAGATTACGATACCTATGATGTACTGATAGAAGGTAACACCGATAATGTACCAATTGTTCAAACAAACATCCGTAACAACTGGGATTTAAGTGCCTTACGTGCTTCATCAGTAGTGCAGGTATTACAAACCAAGTATGCCGTCGACCCTAAGCGTTTAACAGCTGGTGGACGTGGAGAGTTTAATCCAATTGCTGATAATAATACTCCAGGTGGAAAAGCAAAAAACAGGCGTACACAGATTATCATAACACCTAAACTAGATCAGTTTATGGATCTGATCGGAAAAGCGCCTGAGCAATCTCAAAAATAAAAGGTTATTATGATTAAGCATAAGAAGGGTTGGAGTTAATTTTCCAACCCTTTTTATTTGCAATGCTTTCCTTTTGATATTTAAATGAAATATATCCTGATAACCAGACTTCTATGACTGTTCTAATCATTAATAAAGGTATATTTGTTTATATCAGTAATACTATCACTTCTTTCTCTCGCTGATGTACCATTATAGTATTCGCCAATCTTATTTAGGTGAGTATTCCTTACTCCAGCCACCGAATTGTTTAAGCAATGATGATTGGTCTTAGCTAACAGTAAACATTTATTTTTATGAGTAGAGACAAAAAGAAAGAGGCCAGTCTAAATAAAAAGGCACCCTCAGATTATCAATCGGGAAAAGGTAAAACAGCAAAAACAGAAATTGATCCTTTCGCCAAAAAACCGGGTAAAAATGGCAAATAACGATCAAAAAGCTCAGGTCAAAGTTTTTTTGTATGAATTGAACAATACCAGGCACGAATATGGTTTTTCGGCAGACGAAGAGTGGACATTGGATTTAGCTACAGATAGTCAGCGAAAGGTTCTCGAGCATAAATATTACCCCATGTTATCTTTAACTGTTGTACCAGAAAACATTATCGGGATGCTTGATCTTTTGGAAGATAAACTTGGAAATGCAGTTGGCCATATTAAAGATAGCCTCAGCCGTAAAAAGATTTCAAAAGAATCAACACATCTTTTGGCTTATTGTATAGCGAGATTAAAACATTAAAACACGGAATTGCCTATTTGCTTGCATTAATTCGTTTTAGTAATAAATATTGTATCAATCCCTACACTTAATTTTTCAAAAAAAATCTTTTATGTATCTTTTATGATACGTAAATTGACTATAATTGTTCATTATTTATAAAAATAAATTCTGCAATGGGAGTGAATAGGAAGGGAGACGTTATCCAGATTGACTTTGAAAATGGGCATGGGATCATTATTGATGAAAATGGCCAGGATATCCATTTTCAATTAGATGACGTGTCTGATCGAATTAATATAAACTCGAAAATAGTTTTTGAAATTGAATTACACGAGCGTGGCTTGGTGGCGGTTAACGTTAAATTAGCAATGGAAGAGATAAAAGTTTAATTCCACACCGACTGAATAGATATTCAGGGCATCAAATGGTCATTTGGGATGGGCAAGCTGAAATAAAATGTAGAACCTTGCCCCAACTTGCTTTCTGCCCAGATTTTTCCCCCATGCCTTTGAATTATTTCGGCACAAATGTACAAGCCAACTCCAAATCCTGCAATTGTTTTGGTATCAGAACTTTCTACACGGTAAAAGCGGTCAAAAAGTTTGGGTATATTATCTTCCTTAATGCCTATACCCTCGTCTTCTACACTAACAACCAGATAACCCTTTTGTATATCGCATTTTATTGCAATTAAAGATTCTTTTTTCGAGTATTTCGCTGCGTTGCCAATCAGGTTATTAACAACATTGCCAATTTTGTCCATGTCAGCATGTAGCATCATTTCTTCAGGACCAATTACCTGGATAAAATGGCTGGGTAAAACCATTCTGTTTTCTTCAGCAATAGTTTTAATCAAATCAACCAGATTAAAATTTGTTTTATTCAATAAAATTTTACCCGATTCTAATAAGGAGACATTTAAGAAACCATCAATCATTAATGACATTCTCTTTAACTGGACATTTATCTTATCCAGTATCTGAGTAGGGAACTCGTTATCCGTTTCTTTGAATTTAAATTGTAAAAGCTGTACATAAGCGCTTAAAGATGTCAAAGGAGTTTTAAGCTCATGACTTACCATACCGATGAAATCATTTTTTCTAATTTCATCCTGTTTATGTTCCGTAATATCCAGAACTGCTCCAGCAATATAAACGGCTTTTCCCTCTTCGTTATAATAGGCTTTTCCTGCAGTTCTTAACCATTTGCGCTTTGCGCTGATGCCATTCAAATTAATCTGGTATTCGATATTAAAAGCATTTCGGTGGTGTAGTGCACGTTTAATACCACTAGTAAGATGCCTGCTGTCTTCGGGACTAATCAACGATTTGGCTTCCTCAATACCCAATCTGTTGTTTTCCAGTTCATATATATGTTGTGCCCTTTCTGACAGCAGTATCTGTTTGTTTTCTAAATCGATATTCCACGAGCCCATTTCTGAAGCATCCATGGCTATTTTTAAAATATCTTTAGCCTTAAGTAATTCTTTTTTAAAGTTTACCTGCTCTGTAATATCCTTGATAATCACTAAAATTCTGGTTACTTCGTTTTTATCATTTTTTAAAGGTTCATACAAAGCGATGAAATAACCGTCTGAAACTGCTGTGGAGAGTTTTAATTCGTTGAGTGTTAATGGCTGTTGGTTTTTGAAAATGTCTTTTACACGTTTTACAAGCGCCTGCTGTTTTTCAAATTCCGGCCGTGCCTCTTCTAAAGGTAATCCGATAACTTCTTTTCTGGATTTACCCCAAATTTTTAATATGTTATCGTTTGCATACTCCGTAATCAACTCCGGACCTTTTAATACACACATGCCTAAAGGTGCCTGCTCAAAAAATCCCCTAAAACGAGCTTCACTTTCCGAAAGTTCAAATAAAATATGCTCAAGGTCATTTTCATCCATTGGAATTTCTCTTAATGAACAAACGAGGTATTCAACCGGGCGGTCATTTTGTAATACTGGCGAAAATTCTAATTCCCACTTCACGTTTGGCGAGTTGGAATAGATGGGATGAATGATTAGCGTACTTTTTGTCTTAAGTTCACTTACTTTATGAACTGTTTTAATTAGAATATTCTTTTCAACATCAGATAAGAGGTTTGGGATAATGTCGATATCATATAATTTTAATTTTCCACCCACACGCTCAATTAAAGCCTGGTAAGCATCGTTATGTTCTACTACAACCAATATTGGCTTTACTTTAAAAATGATTATAGGACTTGTAGAATGTTTTAATAGTGCTTTTAGGAATGGAGAAGCTAAATCTATCATATATTTGAGTGACACTTTCCCAAATATAATCCTTAAACAGTTAATCGCCAACGGATTTTTAAGGAATATCTAACATTTATCATACAAATTGGTATGAGCTATAAGTGTAATAATTTTATCGTAAGCTGTTACATTCCATTATTTAATTTGGAACCCTTAAACTATGATGAATAAAACATTTAAGATGGATGGGGCTGTCCTTATCTGTTCTAAAAATCTGCATATGATTTTTTGGAGTGTACAAAATGATGTTATGCAAATATCAAAAAATTGTAAAGTTAAGGTCGTAAAATGATAAGCGAAATTTAAATTAGATCATTATAAGATAATTATGACTGATTTATAATACAGTATTAGGCGTTATTATACTGAAAAGTGAGTCTTTTTAAGCATTAAAAAAGTTTTTATCTATTTTGGTATAAAATTATTAATCTGATAATCAGTTGTTTGTGTTTTATTTTTGAGTTTAACATTTGATTTAAGTGATTTAGCATTTCTCCATTACATTTTTTTAAAAATTTATATATATTTGTTCTTACCCTTTCGAGGGTATGTTTTTCATAGGTAGATGTAGGGTCAGAACATTGTTCTGGCCCTTTTTTGTTTGAATAGAATTTATAAAAACTATTTTTGTGTTATGATAAAAAAGAAAGTGATTGTTGCAGTTACAGGTGCCAGCGGTTCAGTTTATGCAAAGGTTTTATTTGATCAGTTATTAAAATTAAAAGATCAGATTGAAGCCGTTGGTGTGGTAATGAGCGATAATGCCAAAGAGGTTTGGCAATTCGAACTGGGAAACCAGGATTATACTCATTTTAAAGACTTCACTTTCTATAACAAAAACGATTTTAATGCGCCTTTTGCTTCAGGCTCGGCAAAATACGATACGATGATCATCGTTCCATGCTCGATGGGTACATTAGGACGTATTGCACACGGAATATCAAATGATCTGATTTCAAGGGCTGCAGATGTGGTACTTAAGGAACGGAGAAAACTGATTGCTGTAGTACGCGACACACCTTTTAGCTTAATCCACATCAACAATATGAAAACAGTTACCGAAGCTGGTGGTATTATTTGCCCGGCTAATCCATCTTTCTATAGTCTGCCTAAAAGCATCGAAGAAGTAGCTGGAACGGTTGTGAGCAGGGTATTGGATTTAGCAGGTTTTGAACAGGAAAGTTACCGTTGGCAGGAGAAATAAGTTTCAGTTAGCAGTTTTCACACGATTTTTTATAATTAGCTGAAAATCGAAAAACTACAAACAGCATTGTTAATTAACTGTAATTTACCTTTAATCTCCAATCTCATATCATAATACTCAAATCTATTTTGTTATCTTTGCAGCCTCAATGAAAAAGGTCGCATTTTATACATTAGGTTGTAAACTCAATTTCTCCGAAACCTCAACCATCGGTCGTTTATTTACCGATGCGGGTTATGCCGTAGTAGAATTTCAGGATCAGGCTGATGTTTATGTGATCAATACCTGCTCTGTTACGGAGCATGCTGATAAAAAATGCCGTAAAGTTGTTAAAGAAGCTTTAAAGTATTCACCAAATGCCTTTGTAACCATTGTAGGTTGTTATGCACAGCTAAAACCACAGGAAATTGCCGAAATAGAAGGTGTTGATATGGTTTTGGGTGCTGCAGAAAAATTCAGGATAGTAGAATATATTACCGATCTAACCAAACAGCCTAAAACGCTTATTCATCAGCAAAATATAGAGAAAGTAAACCATAATTTTATCGCCTCTTATTCTATTGGTGATAGAACACGTACTTTTTTGAAAGTACAGGATGGTTGCGATTACCCTTGTACATACTGCACCATTCCTTTAGCACGCGGTGCAAGCCGTAGCGATACCATTGAAAACGTGGTTAATCGTGCAAAAATGATTGCAGATAGCGGGGTTAAAGAAATTGTATTAACCGGTGTAAACCTTGGTGATTTCGGAATCAGAAATGGCCAGCGTGAAGATAAATTTTTTGACCTTGTTAAGGCTTTAGATGAGGTAGAAGGAATTGAAAGAATCCGTATTTCATCTATTGAGCCAAACTTATTGAGCAATGAGATCATTCAGTTTGTATCCACTTCTAAAAGGTTTGTTCCGCATTTTCATATTCCGCTTCAATCCGGTTCTGATAAAATTTTAGGTTTAATGCGCCGTCGTTACCGTAGCGATTTGTATGTTGAGCGTGTTGCCAAAATTAAGGAGGTAATGCCGCACTGTTGTATTGGCGTAGATGTAATTGTTGGTTTTCCTGGTGAAACAAAAGAAGATTTTTTAGATACCTATCAGTTTTTAAACCAACTTGATATTTCTTATTTACACGTATTTACTTACTCCGAACGCGAATTAACGGCTGCAGCCGAAATGAAAGGTGTTGTGGCAGGAAGCGAGCGTAATGAGCGTAGTAAAATGCTTCATATTTTATCTGATAAAAAGCGGAGGGCTTTCTACGAATCTCAAATTGGTACTGATGCTGAAGTACTTTTCGAAGCAGATCAGAAATTGGGTTACATGCACGGTTTTACTAAAAACTATGTGAAAGTACGTGCCAAATACGATCCGGTTATGGTAAATGAATTAAAAGCGGTTAAGCTTTTAGAAATTACAGCTGATGGAGAAGTAGAAGTGGCAGAACTGGAAACTGTTCACGCGCATCATTAGTTTAGTCCTAGGTCTTAGTTTAGTCCGAAGTCATTAGTCAGAAGTCTTCAGTCAAACATCCTTTACTGTCATTTTGAAAGTAGTGAATAATCTTTTGCTATTAAAGGTTAAATCGCTGAAACCGCTTAGGTAATAACACATTTTACCATCACAATATAGATCCTTCACTGCGTTCAGGATGACAAATGAGTGGAAAAGGAAGATTATTGGTTTTTGGAAACTGTTCACACGTGCCATTAGTTTAGTCCAAAGTCATTAGTCAGAAGTCTTCAGTCAAATATCCTTTAGTGTCATTCTGAACGCAGTGAAGAATCTTTTACTATGAAAGGTTTGCTTGTTTCACAAGTTTTTAATCTGGAGAGTAAAGTGTAGAGCAGGACCTTGTTAACCGACGGAACACAGAATCACTTTTTCCAAATAGGAAAACAGATTTTCACCTCTTTCTCCCAGGTTTAAACACTGGTTTTTAGTCTTTCCGCTTTAGTCTTTAAGCTTTGGCCTTTAACCTTTCAGCTTTGCGCTTTCTTTCCTATCTTCGCAACAAATTATTTGTATGTTTCCTACCGTTTCACATTTCTTAGAATACTTATTCGGCATTAATTTACCGCTTCCATTTAATACATTTGGTGTTTTTGTTGCACTGGCATTTGTTGCTGGCTATTGGGCTTTTACCAAAGAACTTAAGCGTAAAGAAGCGCTGGGCATACTCTATCCAATTAAAAAAACAATTGTGGTTGGTAAACCTGCTACTACATCCGAATTGATCATGAACGGTCTTTTTGGATTTGTTATTGGGTATAAACTGGTTTATGCGTTGTTAAACTATAAACTTTTTGTAAATGATGCACAGTCGATTTTAATGTCGGCCAAAGGAAATATAATTGGTGGTTTGTTTTTTGCAGGTTTATTTGCTTACTGGGATTATACCGAAAAGAATAAGCACAAACTAGATAAGCCAAAAGAAACACAGGTAACCATTCACCCATACCAAACCATGAGTAATCTGATTGTTTGGGCGGCGGTTTGGGGCTTTTTAGGTGCAAAATTCTTTGATAATTTAGAATATTGGGATGATTTTGTTCAACACCCAATAGAGCGCTTATTATCTTTTAGCGGCTTAACTTTTTATGGTGGCTTAATTTGCGGCGGTGCAGCTGTATTAATTATTGCAAAGAGAAATGGTATTAAGCCTTTACACATGCTTGATGTAGGCGGACCGGGGATGATGCTGGCTTATGCAGTAGGTCGTATCGGTTGTCACTTAGCTGGCGATGGCGACTGGGGGATTGTTAATTCTAATCCAAAGCCATTTTCATGGCTTCCAGATTGGTTGTGGTCTTATAAATACCCAAATAACGTAGTAGGGGAAGGAATTCCGATTCCTGGTTGTACTGGTAAGTTTTGCAACGAACTGGCACAAGGTGTATACCCAACACCGATATACGAAGTAATTATCTGTTTAATTCTTTTTGCCTTTTTATGGCGCATCAGAGATAAAATAAAAGCACCAGGTTTAATGTTTGGTATTTATATGATCTTAAACGGTGTTGAGCGTTTCTGCATCGAATTAATCCGGGTAAACTCAAAATACCATGTTTTTGGTTTGTCTTTTACGCAGGCAGAAATGATTTCAACTTTTCTTGTAGTAGGTGGGATTGCGCTAAGTGTTTATGCTTTAAGGAACAAGAACGAACTGGCCCGGTAAACAACCTTATACATTCATTTAAAATCCAACAACAACCTTATTTAGTTGTTAAATAGTTATGAATTACGAATTACTATGCAATAAAGTGATCTCGATTGTAAAGCTTACCGGAAATTTTATCCGTAAAGAGGCCTTGCAGTTCGATGTTCAGAAAATAGAATACAAAGGGTTAAATGATATGGTTTCTTATGTTGACAAAACAGCAGAGCAGAAATTGGTTCAAAATCTTGAAAAATTAATTCCCGATGCAGGTTTTATAACCGAAGAGAAAACCATTAACCGGACAGGCAAAACCTACACCTGGATCATCGATCCTTTGGATGGCACAACCAATTTTATCCATGGCATTCCGGCTTATGGCATTAGCGTAGCGCTTTATGAAGACGGATTACCTGTAATTGGTGTCGTTTACGAATTAAATAGGGGAGAAATGTTTTATTCGTATAAAGGCGGACTTGCTTTTATGAATAAGAAAGAAATTAAGGTTTCTGTAAACCCTGATCTGGGTTCGAGCTTGTTGGCTACAGGTTTCCCATATTATCAGTTTGATAAACAAGAGAAATACTTAAAGTTATTAGCCGAAATGATGCAGAAAAGCCATGGGGTACGTAGAATTGGTGCGGCGGCAATAGATTTAGTGTATACAGCTTGCGGACGTTTTGATGCTTTTTTTGAATACAACCTGCAGCAATGGGACTTTGCAGCCGGATGCTTTATTGTTCAGCAGGCAGGAGGAGAGGTCTACGATTTCGCTGGAGGCAATGATTACTTTGAAAAGAGAGAGATATTGGCTACCAATGGTAAACTTACTGCTGAAATGTTAACTGCGATTAAACAGTATTTTTAACGATCGTGACGTCACCTGACCTGTAGTGAAGCGGAAAGCTACGAAGTAAACCGAGCCTTAAGCGAGCTCACCGAAGGTAATTTATTTCGGGGTCTAACCTAGCAGGAAAGATGCTGAAACAAGTTCAGCATGACGACAAAGAAGAACGCATAAAAAAAGGTCGCGATTCTCATCGCAACCTTTTCACTATATATACTATGAAAAATGCACAATTTTAAAGCGCTTCAGAAACTACTTCTGTAACTTCAGGTACCATTCTCTGTAATAAGTTTTGGATCCCTGATTTAAGCGTAATGGTAGAAGAAGGACAACCACTGCAAGAACCACGCAGCTCTACAGTAACCACACCTTCATCAAAAGATTTATAGGTAATCGCACCACCATCCTGTTCAACGGCCGGGCGTACATAATCGTGTAAAATCTGTTGAATTTTAATTTCAGTTTCCGTACCTTCAAAAGCAGGTGCTTCTTCGGTAGTTGCTTCTTTAATTTTTAATTCAGATTCTACAGCACCTTTAACAAATTCTTTTAGAATAGCTTCGATATCAGCCCATTCTGCATCATCTGTTTTGGTAATGGTAACAAAATTACTGGCGAAAAAAACGCCGGAAACGAAGTTGAACTTAAATAACTCTTTAGCAAAAGGCGAATGCTCAGCACTCTCTTTAGTCGCAAAATCCTCACTGCCATTTATTAACAGTTTGTTTACCATGAATTTCATGGTCGCTGGATTTGGAGTCTGTTCTGTATATACGTTAATCGTCATGTCTTAATCAATTTGAATAAACAAAATTAACAATTACTCAGCAATAAAGCCTTTATTGGCTGTCTGCTTAACGTCAATTTAATTTTACTAAAAAACGCCGGTGTAATTAAAAGGTGTAATGGTTCTCAACTGCACTTTTACAGCTTCCGAAACCGCTAAACCTTCAATAAATTCGGCAATACTTGCTGCATTGATTTTTGAATTGGTTCTGGTTAATTCTTTTAAGGCTTCGTAAGGGTTAGGGTAGTTCTCTCTCCTTAAAACTGTTTGAATAGCCTCAGCAACAACTGCCCAGTTTTCATCTAAATCTGCATGTAAAGCAGCTTCATTTAATAAAATCTTATTTAATCCACGTAAAGTAGAATTAATGGCAATTAAAGTATGTCCAAAAGGGACACCAACATTTCTCAAAACAGTAGAATCTGTTAAATCTCTCTGTAAACGCGAAATCGGCAATTTAGCAGCAAAGAACTCGAAAAGTGCATTTGCAATTCCTGCATTTCCTTCTGCATTTTCAAAATCGATCGGGTTAACTTTATGTGGCATTGCTGATGAACCAATCTCTCCGGCTTTGATCCTTTGTTTAAAATAGTTTTTGGAAATATATGTCCAGATATCTCTATCCAAATCGATAATGATGTTATTGATGCGTTTTAAAGCATCGCACTGGGCTGCAAACTGATCGTAGTGCTCAATCTGCGTTGTATGTTGCGCACGGGTTAAACCTAATGTTTCATTTACAAATTGATTCGAAAAATCAACCCAGTTTATTTGCGGATAAGCAATGTGGTGTGCGTTAAAGTTCCCGGTTGCACCACCAAATTTTGCACTATTTGGGATGTTTTTCAAACTTTCCACCTGGATAGCTAAACGGTCAGCGAAAACCAAAAACTCCTTACCTAATTTTGTAGGAGAGGCCGGTTGTCCGTGGGTATGTGCCAACATCGGAATATCTTTCCATTCTGTTGCCAAGGCATTTATTTTTTCGATTAAAGAACCAATCGCCGGGTAGTAACTTTCATTCAGCGCCAGTTTAATAGAATAAGGGATGGCAGTATTGTTGATGTCCTGAGAGGTTAAGCCAAAATGAATAAACTCTTTATAGTTTTGGAGAGATAAAGCATCAAATTTACTTTTGATAAAATATTCAACCGCTTTAACATCGTGATTGGTTACTTTTTCAGTTTCTTTAATTTCTAAAGCATCTGCTTCTGAGAAATTTTCGTGAATTTTGCGTAGTTCAGCATAAAGATTTCGATCAAAATTTTCTAAGCCAGACAAGTTGATTTCGCAAAGTGCGATAAAATATTCGATTTCTACAAAAACCCGGTATTTAATTAGCGCTTCTTCAGAAAAATAAGCAGCTAAACTTTCGGTAGTTTTTCTATAACGGCCGTCAACAGGTGAAATAGCTTGTAGTGATGTTAAATTCATTATGCGGATTATATTTTTGCCGCAAATTTACGACAATTGATGGATTTTAAGGTCTAGCTGCCTAAAATAAAAAAGCCTTAGGTATACTAAGGCTTTTTCAAATGGTTTGATAAAACTATTTTTTAGTTGTATCAGCTTTTAGAGTGTCTTTAACGGTTGTGTCTTTTACAGTTGTATCTTTAACTGTAGTATCTACAACTGTAGAGTCAACTTTAGATGAATCTGTTCCGCCATCTTTCTTTTCCGATTTACAGGCTACAACCGATAGAGATAAAGCCAGAGCTAAAAAGCCCATCTTGAATGCATTTTTCATTGTTTTTTAATTTGTTTGGTTTTTAAAATTAATTAATTACTAATTTATACAAAAAAGCTATAAAAGTAACCCGGTTTGATTAAATAAAAAAGGTCACGATTCAGAATCGTGACCTTTTTTGTGGAATTTTATAAAAAAATTAGTGTTTTACTTCAGTTTTTTCTGTAGTAGCTTTAACTGTAGTATCTTTTACGGTAGAATCTTTAACTACTGTATCAACTTTAGTTGTATCAGTAACAATTGTAGAAGAATCTGTCACTGTTGTGTCAGCGCCATCAGCTTTTTTAGTTGAATCGCCACAAGCAGCAACTGTTAAAGATAAGGCCAGGGCTAAAAAGCCTAATTTGAATGCATTTTTCATCTTGGTATATGTTTTAGGGTTAATATATACCATTAATACCCAAAAAGTAAAAAGGTAACCCGTTTTTGGGTTAAAATGAAAAAGCCTTTGAAAAATGAATTTCCAAAGGCTTCTTTTATAAAAAAGTTAAACTAGTGTTTAACTTCAGTTTTTTCTGTAGTAGTTTTTACAGTAGTATCTTTTACTGTAGAATCTTTTACTGAAGTATCTTTTTTAGTAGTGTCAGTAATTACAGTTGAAGAATCAGTAGCTGTAGTATCAGCACCTTCTGCTTTTTTCTCTGAGTTACAAGCAACAACTGATAAAGATAAAGCTAAAGCTAAGAAGCCTAATTTGAATGCATTTTTCATTTTGAATATTTTTTAAGTAATTAATTAATTTACCTGTTAATACTCGTTATTGAAAAAGGTAACCCAAAAAAATAAAGAAAAATTAGAAAAAAATAAAAAAGGCTTCTGATGTATAACCAGAAGCCTTTTTTTATAGTAAAGTTAGACTAGTGTTTAACTTCAGTTGTAGTAGTAGTTGCTTTTACAGTTGTATCTTTAACTGTAGAATCTTTAACTGTAGTATCTTTTGCAGTAGTATCAGTAACGATAGTAGAAGAATCAGTTAAAGTAGTATCAGCACCTTCAGCTTTTTTTTCTGATTTACAAGCTACAACTGATAAAGATAAAGCTAAAGCTAAAAAGCCTAATTTGAATGCATTTTTCATTTTTGAATTTTTTTAGTAATTAATTTCTTATTAATGCCGCAAAGGTAAAAAGGTAACCCGATAATTTTCAGAAAAGGTAAAATATTTTTTTCTGGCGATTTGGGTTACCGTTCGCCTTTAGTTTGTATTAAGCAATTATAGTAGCAATAAATATTTTTTTGTCTAATATTGGGTTACTATTTATAGAAAAATGTATTAACTAGTGAATAACAGTTTAAAGAGTTCAGTTCCAACAGATAGAGAGGTTATTTTAGGTATTCTAAATAACTCAGAAGATACACTTAACAAGTTATACAAAGCGTATTATGCGATGGTTTTGCAGTTTATCCTAAACAATAACGGTGATGAAGATGATGCAAAAGATGTTTATCAGGAAGGCATAATAATTTTATATAACAAAATTAAGGCGGGTAATTTTGAGCTCAGCAGCAAGCTGAAAACCTATATTTATTCGGTCTGCAGGCGTATTTGGCTAAAAAAACTTAGTCTAAACAGTAAAAAAGCCGGTAATATTACCGATTATGAAGATGTATTTGCTGTTGAGGAAGATGTAGAAAACCATGAAGAGAAAGATGCTTCTTTTGCAAAAATGCAATCGGCACTTGATCACCTGGGCGAACCTTGTAAAACCATTATTCAGGATTTTTATATCCACAATTTATCCATGCAGGATATCTGTGAAAAGTTCGGTTATACCAATACCGATAATGCAAAAACGCAGAAATATAAATGCCTGCAAAGGTTAAAGAAAATATTTTTTCAACCATAATTTGAAATGAGAAACGATTTGGAGTTAGATGCAATTATTGAAGATTATCTTTTAGGTAAACTTAATGCACAGGAAATGGAAGCTTTTGAACAGTTGCGTCTTAATGATGCCACAGTAGATCATAAGGTAGTTTCGCATAAGTTCTTTTTAGCATCTATGGATACATTTGCAGAACAGCTGCGCTTAAAAGAACAATTAAATCATATTCATTCAGAAATTGATGTGGAAGGTTTGGCTTCTACACTTAGGCCTCATCCTTCACGTGTAGTTCAATTGTGGCGGAAACATAAATCTGCCATTGCAGTGGCCGCATCTTTTGTTGTACTTTCTTTGGTTTCTATCTACTCTATTCAGCATAGTACTCAACAGGCAGAGCGCTACAGACAATTAAGTAATAAGGTAAATAATGCCATTAAAACACAAAATAGCTTAATCAGAAATATTAAGCATAACAATGCAACTTCTGATAAGCCAAGTACTCAGAATAGTTTTGGTGGTACTGGTTTTGCCATTTCTACCAATGGTTACATTTTAACTAACCTGCATATCATTAATGGCGCTGATTCTTTATATGTTCAAAACAGTAAAGGAGAATCATTTAAAGTAAAATCGATTTATACAGATCCTCAGAACGATATCGCAATTCTTAAAATAAATGATAAACACTTCAGTAACTTATCTTCTATTCCTTATACCATTAAAAGAAATACCAGTAACATTGGCGAAATTGTATACACTTTAGGCTATCCAAAAGACGATGCTGTACTTGGAGAGGGTTATGTGAGCTCTAAAAATGGTTTTATTGGAGATACCACTCAGTATCAGGTAGCCATTTCGGTTAATCCAGGTAATAGCGGCGGTCCGGTTTTAGACAATAACGGAAATTTGGTTGGTATTATCAGTGGCAAGCCAGATCAGACTGAAGGTGCAGCCTTTGCCATTAAATCAAAATATATTTTAGAGGCAATGAGGGCTATTCCCCAAGATTCATTGGGTACAAATAAACTTTCTGCCAACAAAAAGAGCTTACTGTCTGGTTTAAAACGTACCAAACAGATCGAAAAAATACAAGATTATGTATTTATGATTAAAGCATATTAAAAATAATACCCCAAACAAATTAATATTCTTAAACCCTGTAGATTAAATTCTTCAGGGTTTTTTATTGGAATTGTAATTTGGAGGTCTGAAATTAATATTAAATCTATGTATTTACTATAGTATTGTTTAGATTTGTTAAAGTCAAAATTAAATTAATAATATCATGAGTATAAGATTAGGCGATACCGCACCGAATTTCAAGGCCGATACCTCTATTGGCGAAATAGATTTTTACGATTATTTAGGCGATAGCTGGGGCGTGCTTTTTTCTCACCCTGCTGATTATACACCAGTTTGTACAACAGAACTGGGTAGAACGGCTGCGCTAAAAGGCGAATTTGAAAAGCGAAATGTTAAAGTTCTGGCATTAAGTGTTGATTCTGCCGAGTCGCATAAAGGCTGGATTAATGATATTAACGAAACTCAAAATACTTCTGTCGAATTTCCAATCATTGCCGATCCGGATAAAACTGTTGCGAACCTGTACGATATGATTCACCCGAATGCTTCAGAAACATTAACGGTTAGGTCGTTGTTCGTCATCAGTCCTGATAAAAAGGTGAAATTAATCATTACTTATCCGGCATCTACCGGAAGAAATTTCAATGAAGTATTGCGCGTAATTGATTCTTTGCAGCTTACCGCAAATTATAGCGTAGCTACACCGGCAGATTGGAAAGACGGAGAGGATGTAATTGTGGTAAACAGCATCAAAACTGAAGATATTCCGGCTAAATTTCCAAAAGGACATCAGGTAATCAAGCCATATTTACGTACTACACCTCAACCGAATAAATAATTTGAGCAACATGCTTTTTGAAACGCAACATTCTTGTTAAACGTCCAAAAAGGAGAAGCATTATAGGTGCAAATTATTATATTTGATAGTTTTGTTTCAATATTAACGCTCTAACTAATTGTTTATCCCATTTTTAATTGTCAATTGGTTGAATGAAATGCTGATCAAAGCGTAAAAGGTTTATTTATTTTATACAATTTTTTATTTTTTTATGGCAACCGGAAAAGTTAAGTGGTTTAACACACAAAAAGGCTTTGGATTTATTGTACAAGAAGACAATAAAGACTTATTTGTACATTTTAAAGATGTTTTAGGTGGAATCGAAAGCTTGAAAGAAAACGATACAGTAGAATTTGAAGTGGCTGAAGGCAGAAAAGGTTTACAGGCAGTAAACGTTAAGAAAGTTTAAGCAATAATATAATCATTATTTCTTCACCCCTACAAAAAGCTTTTCGAGAGAAGGGCTTTTTGTATTTTGTATTGCCATGTTTGTCATTCTGAACGCAGTGAAGAATCCCTGACCTATGAATACTGCCTTCTGGACTGTAACTTTGCACAAAGGTCGATTAGCATTTATGTTGGTTGCTCCCTACTTGCGGATTCCTTATTCTGTTTGGGATCACAGTTTACTAATATCATGCAATGGGTTCTGACCTATTTTTTGAAAAGCAGGTAGTTGTAGTGCTTCTGTTTTGATAGTCCCGCCATTTGCTTAATCCGGATTTAAATCCTCTATGGGATAAAATATAATACTCCAATCGGGATAACGCTGTCTATCGG
>Ga0190271_10000051_pt1 | contig 65330 bp, 70 predicted proteins | sample Popmic356T_FD_133747 | JGI IMG/M metagenome (GOLD analysis project Ga0190271, IMG submission 133747) | Populus adjacent soil microbial communities from riparian zone of Weber River, Utah, USA - 356 T | ecosystem: Environmental > Terrestrial > Soil > Riparian zone | place: USA: Utah | collected...
CAACGTCAAGGGCTATGGGAGCAGTTGGCCGAGTATGCAATCCAGGACTTGAAGAATTGCTGGGCTATCTTCAAGAAGTACTGGCCGCAAATGTCAGCTATCGAGCAGTTGCGGCTGCACTGGTCAACCATGAATTACGTCCGTGCGCGATTGCGGATCGACATGGCCGCGTTGCATAGTACTTATGCTGGGCTAGTTGCGGAGCGCGACGCGCTTCTGGACGAAGCGGGGATTACCAAAGAGATCGCCCGTAGCCGTGACAAGTTCGCTGCCCATCTGGAGTGGCTGGGTGTCACGGTCGAGAAGAAAAATGGTAAGAACGATGCTGAAATACCGGCGATTGGCAGAAAGGACAAGTTCGTCCAACAACTGTTGTTGGATGACAATCCACAAGTACAGGCAGCGATCAAGGCGCGGCTCGCATTCTCGTCAACACTGGAGGTAAGCCGGGCCGAGCGGCTGTTGAAGATGGGCCACGCCACACGTGGCTGCATGCTTCTGCCTACTTTATACCACGCGGCGCACACTGGCCGACCGGGCGGAACTGATAAGGTCAACGTGCTGAACTTTACCCGTGGCTCCAAGATCAGGGAAGCCATTGTGACGCCACCGGGCAAGGTGCTGGTAGAGGTGGATGCGTCACAAATCGAGGCCCGTTTTTGTGCCTGGATCGCTGGCTGTGATCACTTGTTGGATGCTTTTGCCGATCCTAGTCGTGATCCGTATTGTGAATATGCTTCTGAGATTTTTGGTCGGGAGATTACTAAGGCTGATGAAATGGAACGGCAAGTGGGCAAGGTCGGCATTCTCAGCCTGCAGTATGGCTGTGGTTGGGAAAAGACTATGAATGAGCTGGCGAGTAAGGGGATCAAAATCACGGAACCCGAAGCCCGTAGCTACGTTGATATTTATCGGATGAATTATTCTGAAATATTGGGCAGCGGTGCCGAGTTCATTCTTGATTGGAAACAAGCAATCATCGACCATACGGAAGTACTTAGTAAAGGCTTTGTATTCTCACCCTACGGGATGCAACTTCCATCCGGTCGAATGATGTACTACGACCAGCTATGCGTGCAAGGCAAAGAGTTGTTGTACTGGTCACATCGCTACAAGTCATGGCAAAAGATATTTCCCGGAGCGATGAACGAGAACATTTGCCAAGCCGTGGTCAACGATCTTATCGGAGCTGTGCAAGCCAACTACATTGACACTTGCATCGCGATGATCTACGATAGTCTGGTTTTGCTGGTAGATATCGACAAGGCCGAGCAAGTGAGTAAGGAGCTAGCGAGTATGATGGTGATGCAACCAAGTTGGGCGAGTAACGTGCGGGATCGACCTATCCCGTTGGCGGCTGAGATCAAACCATTTCGGAGGCATTGGTGATGGAATACCAAATCAAAATCGGCGATGAAATGATATTGCCGGGTTGGGTTGCAACGGTAACAGAGATCAAACACACACCGGATAGGTTAGATCCGATGGTGCATGGACTAATTACGCACGACGATGGTACGCGCGTAAGATATTTTGCTAGGCATTTAGATGAAACCGTTACGTTGATAACGTTGCACACAGAACTTATCATGCAGATGATACGGGAGCATTGGTGATGACTAGGAATGATCCGATGACACTAGCGTCGCATGGTATATCGCGAACAGGGAGTGGTGTTGATGGTGACGGATGAACAGGGCGAAGTCATGCAGTGGCCGAACGTACCATGGTCGTACTCGGCCATCAGCAAGTTCGAACAGTGTGAGTTGAGCTATGGAGCCGTCAATGTTCAGAAGAAATGGCGAACCGAAGAAACCGAAGCCATGTCGTCTGGCACGCTGGTACACCGACAGATGGAGGACTACGTTGCAGCAAAGAAAGAGCTACCTCTCATGCTTCAGCCATTGGGCCGAGCAGTGGATCGCCTCTGCCAGGGTGCTAAGGCAGTTTATCCAGAGCGATCCGTCAACCTGACCTATCGGCTGGACCCCTGCGGTGTATTCCACGATGACTGTTGCTGGCGTGGGCGGATCGATCTGACCGTCATGCGCGCCGATGCAACGATCATCGTGGATTACAAGACCGGCCGGGAACCTCGGGATACGTTCGACCAGCTGGAGTTGTGCGCATTCGCGGCGATGGTGGAGCGGCCTGAGATCGAAGTCGTACACGCCATGTACGCCTATACCAAGCATGGCCTACGGCAGATGCCGACGTTCACCCGTGCCGACTTGCCGCGCGTGGTGCGTGAGTGGACGCCACGGCTGAAGCGGCTGCAAATAGCGCGTGCTGAAGCGCAATACCGTGCAACACCTGGGCCATGGTGTCGTTGGTGCCCCGTGTTGGATTGCCAGTTCAATCCGAAGGGGAACGGGCGATGATCGAGAGGAGCCATTGGGCCATTAACGGGGAGGATGTAAGGGAACCCCTCCATTACCCCGACTGTGGCCTGGACAACATCTATCTTCTTAGCGGCTATGAGGTCGTTCAGACGGCTTATGGCGATGGTGTTGCCATTAAGAACCTTGATGGTCTTAGAAGGGCCATTGGGTTCCAACTGGCGACCAGGAAGAAGCTGCTGCACGGCCAGGAAATCAGATTCCTCCGCAAGTTCTACGAGAACAGCAACCAATGCGTAGGCGCATGGGTTCCCAATGAATGGGAGCCTGCTGTATATCCAACATTAGATGTTGGATACAACTAAAATGATCGAGAAAAACATTACCGATAAGATCAGCGCGCTGCTGCGCAGCTACAAGCCGGGTGTGCATTATTACCGGCCAGTACCTAGCCGCTACGGCGCGAGGTTCTTGGATTACATAGGTTCTGCCTATGGTTACGCTTTTGTTATCGAAGCTAAGCGGCCGAATAGAAAGCCGACTGAAGCACAATTTGAAAAGCTACGGGTCATGGAGGAAGCTGGAAGTGCTGTATTCATCATCAGTAATTTAGGAGATATCGCAGAATTGGGACAATGGTTGACATGGTGTCGCCAAACCTATCTCGGCCGACCGGACTGGTGGCCCAAGGTGGAGGATGCGAAATGAACGGCAAAACAATTGACCTGGGCAAGATTGCTGAGCCGTTTCTGGTCGAGCAATTGAATATGATACTTTTGCCGTTTAATTGCGAAGTAGAATTGCCAGATAACGCTAAGCTGGTAACACTACGCGGGCATGCATTCTATGCTGCGCCGAATACACCGCAACTAAGTTCCTTGCTATATTCTGCCGGCTATCCATTGTCGTCGCCAATTTATTTCGACGAAGATTATGATTGGTCGGATGTGCAGATATATGAAGCTCAGGCACAGATGGCTGGGCTACTGACTTGCCGGCGACGGGCCTACAATCTGAGTGCGATGGGTACAGGCAAGACAATAGGTTCATTACTAGCGATTGATTGGCTGATTGAGCGTGGGCATATCGAGCAAGCGCTAATCGTTGCGCCGCTGACTATACTATGGACCGTATGGCAAGACGAGATCAGGAAACACTTTCCCAGGTTGCACCCGGTAATCTTGCACGGTGCCAAGGAAAAGCGGCTGAAGCTGTTGGCGATGAACAGTTGGAACGTGGCAATCATCAACCATGAGGGCGTGCAGGTCGTCCAACAACAATTGATGGATAAGCATTTCGGTATGGTGCTGATTGATGAAGCTGCGACGTATCGTGATGCGCAGACAGCGAAGTGGAAAGTCATGAAGAAGGTAGTCGAACAGGCTTCGTTCGTAAGCGCGTTGACCGGCTCACCTACTCCTAACGCACCCAGCGATGCGTATGGACTGGCTCGTTTAATTACACCTGAAAATTGCCCGCGCAGCTTCACGGCGTTCCGGCATTCTGTCGAGTACGAAATGTATCCAGGTCGTTGGATGCCGCGCAAGGATGCCGCCGAGAAAGTGGCCAAGCTGTTGCAACCTGCGGTACGTTTTAAACGCTCGGATATCATCGAGCTAAAAGACGTGTTCATGCAGACACAACGTGTCTTGTTGTCATCGGAACAAAGCAAGGCGCTAACAGAATTGAAAAAGGAAAGTATGGTTCGCTTTCCCGAAGGAATAGTTGATGCTATGAACGCAGCGGTCATGGTCGGTAAGGCGTTGCAAATCTGTGCCGGTGCAGTTTACACCAGCGATAAGAACGTGGTCCACCTGCACCCGCAACATCGAATTGAAACCACTGAGACCATCATCGATAGCGCCGAAGGTAAAGTAATCGTGCTTGCTCCATTTCTGCACGTCACCGCGATGCTGGCCGAGAGGCTGAGACAAAGTTATAAGATCGCCGTGGTAACGGGTGCAGTAGCAACAAAAGATCGATCATCAATCTTCCGACGTTTTCAAGATAAGCAAAATCCTTTGCGGGTATTGGTGGCGCACCCACGGGTGTTGGCGCATGGGCTCAACCTCACAACGGCCAACGTTATTGTTTGGTTTAGTCCATTGTACAGCAGAGAAATATACGAGCAAGCAAATGCACGAATTACGCGTCTCGGACAGTCCCGCGAACAGTTTATTATTCATCTTTCTGCTGGTGCTGACGAGGATGCCGTGTACAAAGCATTAGAAACAAAAGGAAAAGTGCAGAATGTTATATTGGATATGTTTGGTCTAAAAATGGAGAATACAAATACTAGGAATATTAACCCCTTGATAGGACTGGAATGATGTGCTATATTTGTGACACTACCCTGAACCTAAAAGGACCTAACCAATGACACCCGAACTGTTCAAGAAATTCAGCAAGCTACCCGCTGGCGAACTGACCAGCATGTATGTCGCGCTACGCGACGAGCGCGACCAGTTGAACCGGCAAAAGAAGTACAAACAGAAGCTAATGGATCAGTTGGCGGTGATCCTACAACAAAAGTTGGATGAAGCTCAGGTGCAGTCGTTCCGGGCGTTGAGCAACGGCAAGACGGTGTATCGCTACGAACTAATTACGGCGCTGGTTGAGGACCGCGACGCATTGATTGCGTTCGTCAAGGAACACGACGCGTTTGATTTGTTAGAGACAAGGGCGAGCAAGGCAGCTTGCCAGATTTATGCGACCACGCCGACTGGTGAGCTGGACGACGAAGGAAATCCAATCTTGCAAGGTTTACCTCCCGGCGTGCGCTTGGATACGCATGTCAAGCTAGGTGTGCAGTGAACCATCCAACAATGATTGTTGGATATAGCACAACAACAGGAGAAGCTACAATGACCTCTGAACTGACCACCACCCGCAGGCAGTTGCCGGATTACCTGCGTCCCTTCAAGGCCAAGACCAGCGAGTACGATGTCGCTGGTGGGGCACCAATCGGCCGGTTGTCATTGGAAGGCAAGGTGTTCACGGCCTTGTATCGTGATCAGGAGCAAATCCTGAAAACGGCCAAGGGCCATGCCATTCCGATGTTTGATGTGGTAATCGTTGGCGCTAACCCGGCGACGACTAAGACATATTACGCTAGTACCTATACCAAGGCGGCGAAGTCGGCACGGCCCGACTGTGCTTCGGCCGATGGCGTCGCACCCGATGCTGGTGTGCCAAATCGACAAGCTTTGAAGTGCAATGAATGTCAGCATAACAAGTGGGGTACGGCTATAGGTGGTACGGGGGGTAAGCGGTGTCAAGATAACAAGCGCATGGCTGTCGTACCCGAGGGTAATCTGGACAATCTCGAATGGGGTGGGCCGATGCTCCTACGGATGCCGCCCGCCAGCTTCAAGAACTTCGTGCCATATAAGCTTAGCCTGGAACGCGATGGCATCGATCCGCACATGGTTGTGACGCGGCTTAGCTTCGTAGCTGAGACGGGTCATCCCGAACTTGATTTCGAGTTTCAACGTTTCCTCGAACCGGGTGAAGCACAGCGCATTGCCGAGTGGCGTGAAGCTGACGCCGAGGGCCACATTCAGAACGAGCATCTACTGCGAGTGCTGCGGGCGAGCCAAGTTGAGTTGTCCGAAGGCGAACATGAAATCGAAGATACTAAGCCAGAACCGGCTGCGGCCATCACGCCGACCGATAAGGTTGCCGCAGCGAAGATCGTCGCCAGGACTGGTAAGCCCAATGGCGAGGCTGTAACGAAACCCGTTGCAGTATTTCGCAAGCCCGAGCCTCCTGCACCAGCACCAGCACCAGCACCAGCACCAGCGCCAGTACCAACACCCGTTGTTGCTAAAAGCCCAACGCCAGAAGAGGCCAAGAGGGCACGGCTCGCAACGCTACTGGCTGAAGCCGAAGCTTTGGACGCCGAGCTTAATCCAGAAGAAAACGTTGAGCTTCCTGCCATGAGCACCGAAGCTGCTACAGATGATACGCCGACTAACGACGACGAGCTTAGTTCAATCGATTTGCTGAACGAGCTTACCCAGGAACTGGGTCGCATCCCTGACTAATCCAACAACTTTTGTTGGATATCCCTGACAAACCACCCAGCCTTGATGCGCAGGGGCTGGGTGGTAAATCTCCAAGGACAAGTTGAATGTCCCTCACGGCGCTACTGCACGACGACGGTGAGCCTATCATCGTTTCAGGATCAGAGAAGCTAAGCAATGGCGATACCAAGTGGTGGAACCAATATGCCCAAGACAGAACTAAAGCCGACCGTTTCGGCATTAATATTCAACGCAATGCCTATTGCCGCCACGGTATCCACGATGGAACCATCCGGGATGCCGATAATCGTCCAGACTGTCGAGTTAAACATTTCACAGGTTCACGAACTTTCTTTATTGACATCGATGCTGGAACCGGACACAAATCCCCGCAATACCAAACCCTGAATGAAGCTGTTGTAGCATTCAAGTCAGCTATTATGGAACTCTGCCAACTCGGCCTGCCGCGACCCAACCTGATCCAGTTCACTGGCGGTGGGCTGCAAGCTGCATGGGTAACTGACACAGTTTACCCACAGGCCGAGTGGTCGCAATTGATGCGAATACTTTTTCTGCTGTTGAAAAAGTTTCGCTTAGAGTTGGATGCCAACTTAACCTCAATTGATCGCGGCATTCGCTATTGCGGTGAAGGCTATGTCAATGTTAATTACGGCGATCCTAAGCCAACCAAGATTATCCATATCGACAACCGAATTAATGGTAACGTTTTCCAAAATGTACTCAAGCAGCACGGACAAATTCGCGTCGTACCAGCAAAGAAACAGAAGTCTGAATACGATATTGAGGGATTTGAATTTCAATTTGATATTACAGCAATCGCAGATGAATGTAAAGTGGTGCAGGAAGCAGTCAACACAGGGGGTAAGGATCATGATCGACGGCATTGGATCAACTTAGTTTCGCTTGCGGCTAAGAATCACGATGAAACGTTTGGGCGAAGCGCTGCGCATGCTGTATCGTCGCAACATCCTGACTACGATGCTGACGAGGTTGATGGTAAGTTTGATGAGTTTCGCAACAGTGAAATCAAGGGTTATATTACATGCGAAAAGCTAGGATTAGAGCATCGGTCATTATGTCAAAGCTGCGCGTACTATCAGAAAATTATCAGCCCCGCTAAGATTCAGGGTTTACTACGCAGTAAGGCCACAGCCATAGAACCACATCAATTCAACGGAGCTATCATCGATAGCTTGTATTTCAATTCAGAGCAGGGTATTCGCAGGCTACGGCTAGGTACAGAAACTGCTGACCCGATGGTATGGACTGGAGTACGGATCGACGCCATCCAACTAGAATTGTTGGACGGAGACAGCAAGCAAGAATACCTTGCCTTTGAATGCGGAGCCAGTGATAGGGCTAACCATAATCGACGTATTTCGGTAGATATCAAGCGACTGCAATCCGTCACTTCTATGGCGACGGCGCTAGGCGAGAACAGCGTAATTATCGGGCACGACCAACAAAAAGGGATGCAGAAGGCTATGGTTAGTTGGGTCGAGAAGCTACGAAAAGATGCAACGCGGACAATCAGATACACCCGTCTTGGTTGGACTGAAAGCCGTGATGGTTTCGTACTAGGTGAATGGTTGTATCGCCGCGATGGTGAGCGCGAACCAATTCAAGACACCCTCAGTAATCTGCGCAATCACAATACTCATGGCAGCTCTGGTTATTACGACGAACTAATTAATAACATTATTAGTAATGAGCATCGACCCGACGCACACGCGTTAATAGCCGCAGCTTTTTCATCTGTACTGCTAGAAATCATCGGTGCGTCGGGCATCGCACTGAATTTCTATTCAATCCGATCAGGTTTCGGCAAAACAACATTGTCAAATTTAGCGGCATCGATTTGGGGCAATCCGCGTGACTTGATGTTTACTTTGAATGATACCGAGAACAGTGTAATTCGTCGCATTGCGATACTCAATAATATCGCTGCGTTCTACGATGAACTACAGATTACCCCCGACAACGCACGGGCGGTAATCAACTTGATTTTTCGCCTAAACTCGAACATGGAGAAGTCACGCCTCGATGGTAGCAGCCGAGTACAGGAACGCGGTGACTGGCGAACGCCAATGATTTTCACCACCAATTATTCCTTCATTGATCTGATCCGCAAGAACCGTAGTGGGCGCGGTGGCGATGCAGGATTGGCGCGGGTAATGGACTTCGTGTTGTCACCACTACCAGATAATGCCCGCGACCACATGGCGGAAGTGGCTATGGTATTGCCAAAGTTGCATGAGAACAATGGCTGGCCCGGTCACAAATTTGTACCTTATGTAGTCGCTAATCAAGACAACATTGAAAAGAGATTAACTCAAACGATAAATTTGTTGGTGCGACTAACCCAGCAACAAGACAATAGCGTATTCAGCCGCAATCAAATATTCATCGGCGCAACCATGTTGGTCGCAGCCAGAATCGTCAACGTCAATAATATTTTTCCCATTGATGAACGCAAAGTATTGACGGCCTTGGTTGCTGCCATTGGTAGCGTGAAAACAACTAAGCAAGAGCTAGTCGTTGCTAATGACCCGTTGAATGTAGTCAGAGATTATATGGTAGCTATGGAAAAGCATCGAGTTACTACTATTGCCGCAAACGGCAAGATAGAGATAGACATGCATCGGATGCAACCGGTCAAACCTTGGGCCTACGAGGTTAAAATATATGATAAAACAATTATGCTACCAGTGCTTGGCTTTATCGAGTGGTTACGACAACAGGAATACCCTTACGGCAATTCGATACTGGAAGTGCTACGACAGACCTACAAGCCACAGTCGCGACGGCTGTGTGAGAACGTGCCCAGGATGTCGGGACCGTACCAGGAAATCATCGTGTTGCCCGCAGTTGGCGCTCTGAAAGGATTTTTCGATTGAACTACTGTCAAGACGTAGGCAAGCCTTGCACCCTCTGCTGTCGCATCATGGGTGTAGCTGAAATACGCAAGCCGCGTATGCAGTGGTGCGAGCACTGCAACATAGGTAAGGGTTGCCGCATCTACGACTATCGTCCGTCATCATGCAATGAGTTTCAATGCATAGCAAAACAAATGTATGATGACGGTAAGGATGTTCCGCTAGGCTTGAAGCCATCCGCATGCGGAGCTGTGCTACATGGTACGAAAGATGGTGAGCACTTAGTCGTTGATTTGAACGATGGGGCTGATTGGCGCGTAGGTGAACTAGGTAAAATTATTTATAAAATGAGCCGGAAAAATTCCGTACTGATCCGTACTCGTTCGCGCATGATTGTTGTCAAGAATAATACAGTGCTGGCTGACTACGTGGATGAGCGCTTAATGCACGGCAAAGAAGAGATAGAAGTTGAGTTACCAGAGCCAGACCTTCCAACAACTAATGTTGGATCAGGCTATAGCCCCGCTGCGGGTACGGCGGTACGAGCGGTTCTTCGAGGCCGGCTTAAGGCGTAAGTTGCTACGGCCAGTGCCCCCACCTTTGGATAGAGGAACAACATGATCAACATCCATACCAGCAGGAATATTATTCTTACCATTTTCCTTTTCGAGTATGCGGCGAGCTTTATTCCGTTTGGCACGCGCCTTCTTGCGTGCGGGGGTTCCGTCACTTTGCTTATACTCAGCCTTGTAGTCGCGTGGATTGCGAGGCATCTACATTTCCTTTGGTCATAAGTTTCCTCTTGACTTAGCAAGTTCCCCATGCTATAGTTAAGAGGAAGGCTGGGGTTGGGAACTGTCTCCAATCCCGGGGTTCAGGGTGAGACTAGGGGGCTAGGTGTGTCATTCCGCCTAGCCCCTCTTTTTTCACCTGAACCAGTATACTACGGATGTTCTTTAGGCTTTTTCTTTCCCTTAGCGAAGTGACGCAAACTACTTTCAGGCATCTGCGCCATCTTGGCCGAGGGCGTACCCGGTTTGGCCTTCTTCTTACCACGCTTGACAGCCATGGCAACACCGGCTGCCTTCTGCTGTTGGTACGATTTCGCTGGCATGATCCCTACTCTCGTTCCCTGATGGGCGAACCCATGAGGTTGGTTGATGGTGTTCATCAGTACCTCGCCTCGATTTCTCTGAGCATACGTAACTGTGCTTTGTTACGCACTGCTACGCCATACTCGCCTACCAGATACTCTTCTTTGCGGTCGCGGCGTACTGACGCCTTGACACTTTCCTTAGTAATTTTATAGCCAGGGTATTTCTTGTTGAATGCAGACATAGCCTGTATAGCTACACGACGTGCGTCCTTGTCACGATTTTCTATAGCATCCTTAAAGTCAGCAATTAGCTTACTCTTTTCGGTCTTAGCATTGTCATCAGCAACAAAGAAAGCCCGGCGCGCAGATTTCTTAGAGGCAATTTCAGGTGGATCAAAACCAAGTCCACGACGTATGATATCAGCGTAGCCGATTTCTTTTGGCCCCATATACTCATTGCCACGAATATCTACTAACCCGCGATTGGCATAATTCAAAGCTCGGATCGTATCGTTGATGCCGAATGCTTTCGGGGTCATTTGCTCGGCTGCTGTAGCGTAATTGCCTTCGCCCATGGCCTTTGCTGCCTTGGTCATTTGCTCGATAAGACTACCCGGCGCACCGAGAACAACCTCACCAACCAAAGTATCCAAGGTTGTTCCGACACTGGCTGGGCCAGTAGCAGTTTTCTTGATAGTCTGCCATGGCACCAATGACGGGAGCGCCATCCGGCTAGCGTCAACTACATTACCCGCATACAGCGGACCCTTCAACAATAACTCGGTTAGTGGTTGCCAATCTTCATCAATCCATTCTTGCATCGCTTTACGCAATGCCTGTTCAGGATCATCTTCGTCACTTAACCCCCACGTCAATGCCATTGCAACCACATAAAATGGATCAAGTGTGGTCCAACCCAGCATACCCGCACCAATGAATGTCGTTGCCAGTATACCAGCAACAAATTTACGCGCTATCTTACGCTCCTGCGGCGTCTTGGCCTTCATTGATTTAACCAGATTATGCATAATCGAGTAGAGCATGCGCTGCGGATAAGTTTTAAATACCGTGGCGAAGCGAAGATATTCATGTTGAAAGGCAGCAGGGCGATCTGCAGCAGAGTAATTCCACTGCGATTGATCGATATCACGGGCAGCCAAATCCAACAACTGTTGTTGGATGGCCTCGGCCTTATTAGTAATGGCTGGATCGGCCATTACACCTTGGGTAACAGTATCTTTATTCAAGCGATAGCTGGACAAGCCCATGACCATGCGGTTCATGGTCTCGCTGGCTTGCGGCATGATAAAGGCTGCATCCATCATGTACTGCGTCGCCATCCATTTGGTGGATGACCGATTGGAGATCGACTGAATGTCGGCGACTAGACCAAAATCAATCTTTTTGCGTAAGGCTAACGCCTTAATGTGATCTTTTTCACCTGGATCAGTCAAGTAGTCGGCAGCCTGCTCGAACATAGGCAGACTAGGATTGCGAATTTCGGGGGTAAAACCTTTGCGCGACAAACCAACTTTAAGCGTACGTGGTACGCCCAATGCCGCTCGGCCCACTTCGCGACCAGTCTCAAAAGCAATGGGCTTAAATAGATCAGTGTATGCCTTAGTAATAGTGACGGCGCTACGGGCAAAGCCATGCTTAGAACCCAGCAAAGGAAAACCAACCTGCCATACCTGCATTGCATTAATCAGCGTCGTACCTGGTCCGGTCAACAGCCAAGCTGCCGTGAGCTGCGGGATAGTCCGCCACATCGACAAGAAAGCACCGTCTTGTTGCAGTGCATCCTTGGCAGCAAGACGATCATAGGCAGCGTCAGCGCGTTTCAAATGATTTTGAATTTTCTGCAAATCCTCAGCCTGATCATACTGACCAGCAGCCTGCATAGCCTTACCAGCAACATCCATGTCGTGGCCGATAGCCGACGCCAGCTTAGCCCCATACATCATCTGACCTGAGAAGTAGGCAGCGCCATTGACGTAGGTGGCATAGACGTGCATCATGTCGCGCGATGCACCAGCGATTTTTCGAGCCCGCATTTGGCTCTTACGAACTGAGCCTTCTGGCAACTTGTCAAGATAGTATGTCATAATCCGATCTGAAACGTGCTCCCCGGCTCCAGCGCCGAGCATCTTAGTAACGTCATCCTTAATAGATACCCGCAAAGCTTCGACGTTGGCTGACTGCAAAGCCGCTGCTTGGTAAACATCAGCTTGTTTCAAAGCTAATTTTTCTTTGTCGATAGTTAAACCACGCGTATTCCAACCCGCTTTGTAATCAGCTAGTAAGTCGTCAGCATCCTGCCGGGTATCAACTGAACCAACTACAACGTTACGCATTTTGAGATAATAAGTCTGCAACGCCGCATCGTATTTCTCCTCAAGAATTTCGAGATCACCACCTTCATCAAGTTTGTTCTTCGCCATCATGGCGTCGTATTGTTTCTGTGTTACTCCCTGCATTACGCGTTCCGGGCTAGTCATATAAACGTAATAACTACCAACCCGGCGCAACGGTACATACGGCCCAGTTTCTTTGCCGAATGCTTTCTGTACTTCTAGTAGATCAGCCCTAACCCGCTTCGTTTTGATTGGGTTAAGCCCGAGAGTGTTGATAAAAGTATCCAACTCCGCAGCGGTAGGCATCCGATGGTATTTGATTTCAATACCAGATGGTGCTGGTCCAGTGGCTGCATTACTTTGCACTGGCAAAGTAGTTATCATTCGTTCCAGTAGCTCAGCCGTAGCGTTGTCAAGCCGAGCGCGCAACCGCCAAATCATGATCTGTTGCATGTCGCGAACACGTTGAGCTGTGGAATTAAATGTTACTAACCGGTAAAAGTCTTGCTGCAATGGGCTTAGTGCGGCCCATTGCGAAGCTAGCTTATTGTAAAGTTGCGCTCCACCGGGTTGCTTGATACCTGCAAGATTAGCCGGATCATACATCTGCTTATCAGCGTGCAAACTCCAGTAGCGAGAATTGACCAGTACTTCATCCAACAATTCCGGGTTGGATGCTTGGTGATACGCCTGCTTACCGATACCAATGATACGCGATGCCAATGACCGTAAATTGGCGACATGGCCTTCACGCTCATCCAGTAAGCGGGTGTAGTTACCAATAGTCGGGCTAAGTTCACCAAAGCTTTGCTCGATCTGGCTTGGCCCCCGAAACTGCAAGGACCAAGCATTAACTCGGCCGCGTGCTCCTGCCGTAGCACCTTGCACAACAGTGTTACGTTGCGCGGCCCGATACCAACTAGCCAAGCTGGCAACCGGTTGCGACAAACCAAGATTGTCAAGTTGAGTAAGTATTTCCTGCCGATTACCTTCTTGCAAAAATGTTCCATCAGGGATCAATTCCAGTAAACTATTAAACAACCGATTGCTATTTGGATCAGACGGCATGCCGAAGGCCGTAGCCAGTCGCGACTTGAACCGCGACCAAATAGACCGGTTATTCACAAACTCTGCTAAGCTTTCCGGCAGTGATGCTAACTTATCAGCAAAAGAAGTATTAGTAAGAGCCTCGGAAATAAACTCTTCAACGCTGCCGAAACCGCGCATGGTCTGCGCTTCAGGCTGCCAACCCATTTCGGTCCAGGCATTGTTGGCCTTGCGCATCGTGTCTTCGAGTGACTTACGTAAACCAGTATTGCTACGAATCTTGTAGAGAGTGGCAGCATGCACCGCTTCGTGCAACACAATGTTGACGGTATCCTCGGCTTGCTCTAGGTCAATGAAGATGCGATCTGACTTAGGGTCATAAAGACCCTGGAAGCCACGGCTCAGCTTGCGATTCTCGACTACTATTTTTAGCGGTTGCTTGGTTGAGTTTGGAAACGCGCTGCGTAGTTTCTGGATCAGCTTGAACGCCCGGTTATCCTGCGAAGCCGAGAAACTATCCTGCAATCCAGCAAGAATAGTATCAACGCCACGCGGTCCATCCTTAAGCATGAATGCCAACCGCTCGCGCGGTGTCATTTTGGGCAGAGCCTTCTTGCGCTTCGGCGTCTTGGCCAATAATGTCTGCTCAATTCCAGGCAATACCGGAGCCAGCGGGTCCGATCCAACAACAGTTGTTGGATCGGACCCTTGCGCGGCCATGGCGAGCAACTGCTGTCGGTCGGTATCAGTTGCCACCGTGGATGGTGCAGAGGTAACACCTCCAGATTGCGGTTGTGGTGCTTTAGGGGTGAAAAGTTGCACCGCCACCGAAGGACTAGGTGGCGGTGCAACAATGGCCGGCCCTTGCGTCGCGGGAGCCGGTTGCGCCGCAGATTGGACGGGAGGCTGTGCAACCTGCGGCATCTCGGGAAGTAAGGCAGCTTGGGCCGTAGTCGGCCCAGCCATAGCTACATTCGGATCAGCTTGCGGAGTTGTCTGCACCTTAGCCGATGTGCGCGCGCGAATAGCCGCGACTTCTGCCGATCCGGCGTTCCTGACCACCTGCGGCTGAGCTGGAAAACTAGCTGGTTCCGCCGTAGTTATAGTTTGTCCTGGTCCGGTTGTAGCCGCTTGCCGCTTACTCCAACGGGTCAAGGCTGCTGCGCGTGCCTGTTGACTACGCTTAACTGATTCATTAATTTTCGCTAACAGTGGTGGTTCTTCGGTGTCCGGGCCGAATGCTTCATCCAATTCCTTATCGATTTCTTGTTCTACAAGCTGCTTGATCACGTTTGGATCAGTGGGTCCAATCTCCTCAAATCCAGGCAATGGTTGCTCCATCATCTTATCAGATGCGCTAGCCCGCTTCTTCTGATAAGCCTCACGCTGAGCTACAGCAAAATCATAAGCTCGTTTTGCTGTTTTGAACGCCGCGACAGCCTTGGCCTTATTACCGCGAGTACTCTCAATTCGTTTACGCGCACGGTCTAGTTCTCTTTCGTGTGCAGTAACAGTATTGTCCAATTCACTAGCGTACTCATTGAATGCTTGACCACCAACCGCAAGTTCAGCTTCACCAGATGGTGATAGGCCACTCTGCATTGATTCAGTCGGCGGCACGTTGATTTGCGTACCACGCCCAACGGCTGCCGGTCCTGGTGGTGTAGGCGCAGGCAATCCTAGTTGCTGTTGCGGAGCTGGCAAGGCCAACATCGGTTGCGGCGCAGCTTGTTCTGCTGCTAACCGATCACGCTCCGCATTAATCGCTTGCTGCTCGGCCTGATCCGCGCGTACCTTGTCTTGCTGTCTCTGCTTCAACCGGCGTGCGCCAGGAGCCGACAAAGCTACACCAAGTGGACCACCAATTGCTGCGCCACCTACCGCAGCTTCAGCGATGTTACCAGCATCGAAGTCGAGCCCGACAGTTTTCTTGCCAACTTCAGTACCGAATGCACCAGAACTTTCTTCGATTGATTCTGCACCAGCAGAAAGAGCACCGCGCTTGCCTATACTTGACGCACGTCCTTTCAAGCCAGTCCCGGCTGGAACTACACCACCTAATATTTTACTGGTCAACCGGCCAGTAATTGCGCCACCCACAGCCGCAATGCCTGCTGCTGTTTGCATAGCCTGTAAGCGTTGCTCGTCAGTCAGGCCAGCTTGTTCTGCTGCTTGACCGGCACCAGCAGCAGCTTCGCCAGCGGTAAATCCAGCACCAGCAGCCGCGTAGCCCGCTTCTCTACCTGTTTTCTTTACAGTTGCACCAAGCGCTGCACGGGCACCGCGAATACCCAATGCCGCAATCTCACCAACTCCGGCTGTACCTAAAAAATATGGCGCATTACTGGCGATGCCGTGTACCCACGAACGCCAATCAGCCCCAGCCCCTTCCTTGCTAAAATCAATCCACGAACGGTTAACGGCTTCCTGCCATTCTTTAGTTGTTTTCTTCAACAATTCCTGCGTTGCATTCGTGCCCGCTTCGCGCCAACCCTTGCCGGTTTCGGGGAATGCCAATTCAGTCAAGGCACCCACCGCCTCGACGCCACTAGTTACGCCCATACCAGCAGAAACAAACGTATTCCAGGCGTTGTCCCAAACTGTGTCGGCATCAGTTGGTGCTGCGGGGGCAGTCTTTTCGTGTCGAACAATCTTACCATCAGGTTGTCGAGTGGCACGACCTTCCCAAAGATCACCAAGAGTAGTAATCGGCAACCGTGGGATAGTTGCCTGTGCTTGCGGCGGACCACCTTCTTCATCCAACATTGATTGTTGGATAGGCGTATCCAACGCTTGCTGAGGCGGCGGCCGCCCAGGCCACGTAGCCCGCCCAGCCCAAATGTCGCCAAGAGTGGGCATTACTCTTCTTCCAACGTCGGAGGCTTAAGCATCTGTAAGTAGTTAGCAATTTCGTCGGTAAGCGGTAATTGTGTACCATCGGGAAGTTGTATCAGTGTACCATCTTCATTTGTCGTAGCCTGCGCCAACTCTTCCGGTTTGGTACGAGCAATACGGTCAGCAAGATAAAACGCGTTCTTACCAAGCCCCGGCACCGCCTGTTGCAACGCCGTGCTAAAGCCAGCACGTGTAGCTTCATCAGTTATAAAGGGATTAGACGGCAACGGAGTACCAAATTCATCAGTTGGCGCATCGCCGGTCAACCCCATTGCCAGTTCTTCCATTGTCGGTTCTGGCTTTCGCGGTGCCACGCCGATATTGGCAGTGCGCTTTGCCGTTTCTGCCGCAGTTAATCCCTGTTGTGCCACTTGACCCGGCAACAATGCTCTACGCTCAGCAGCTAATGCACTAGCCGCTGCGGCCGTGGCTCCAGATGCACCGGCTGATGCTTGCGATGCCTGCGCTTGAGCTGTTAATTGCTGCTGTTTGAATGGCCTTAATGCCTGCTCGCTCTCAGTTTGTGCTTGATACCGGCGAGCTTGCGCCATGCCCGTAGCTTCTTTAATACCCAATTCACTACGCGCAATTTCCATTTTACCAGTTGCTTCCGGTCCAAGCGCGTAAGCTTCGACCCCGCTCAAAATATCGTAGCCCAATTCGTCCATGTCCGTATAATCTTTGGCCGATGGTTTACCACCGACATTGGTCAATAACCGCACACCTTGCGGCGTGCGCTGTATGTCATACTTCGTACCAGTACCTACCAACGCATGATACTTATTGATCAGCGGCACCGCTGCCATAGGATCAGTCTTAGCAACAGCAAAAGCATTCATCAAAGTTCGGTCCCCCTCGAACTTGGTCAGTTGCTGTGCGTTGCTGTTCCATTTATCATAATTATCAAAATCGCTATTCTTGAGAAATATTTGAGCACCAGCCTTGGTAGCTGCAATCGGGTCAGTTTTGAACTGGCCAGATTCGACCAACTGCGCAATTTCTTGCTCAGCCCGTTGACGCCGCTGACGCAACTGGCCCTGTTCTTGGACTTGTTGAACTTGGGAATACAGGTCGAGCCCTTGTTGGCTACCGCCGGTAAACCCTTGACCAAACTGACCGATAGCGTCGAGCACGCCCACGTCACACTCCTCCGAACATACCCGTTTGCGGGTTGTAAGCACGTCCTGGCCCACCCGCAAATCCACCAGCAGTACCGCCTAGCTGACCACCTAATTGAGCACCTAATTGAGCACCGGCAACGCTACCTGCTGGACCTAGATAAGCACCTAGCCCAACACCAGCCAACGTGCCAGCCGTAGCCCCAAGCCCGGCCCACGGACTACCCTCACCACCCTGCGCGGCTTTAAATTGAGATTCTTGCACCTTAGCATTAAACGAAGCATCAATCAAGTCTTTTCTCGCGCCAAGGTTCTGACCCGGCGTGCCAAAAATATTGGCAAAGTTGGTAGCCGTTTGATTACCTAGCCCAACAGTCGAAGAACCTAGACCCGAACCGACTTGGGCAGCTTGCAACGCGCCTTGCTGAATATTTGAACCAACTCCAAGCGCATCGCGGGCATACTGTTGACCGCGTTCCTCGACATCCTGACCGGCTTCCTTACCAGCCCGAACTTGTTCCAGCGCAGTCTGCAAACGCACGTTTTGATCCAAGGCCGCGCCACGCGTCATGCTCGGATCAATGCCGTAACTTTCCAAACGGGCAATGGCAGATTGCCGCGAAGCCTCGCCAGCCGCACCCACGTCGGCCATGGCCTTTTGGGTTTCGAGCTGGCGACGCTCCGGGGTATCATATTCACGAGCCTTCTGCATATACTCACGGGCAGCGGGGATGTATTCTTCCTCGGCTAAGTCTTGCATACCTTGCGCTTGGCGGAATACTCCGCGCATAGCTGGTACAGTTTCATTAATCAAACTATCCAAAGATGTATTGACAGTATTTTCATAATCCTGCAACACAGGCATGCGTTGCCGGTACAAGTCCTGGAACCGCTTACCAAGCCGGTCGTATTTCTTACGCCAGTCTTCGCTGTCAAGAGTAGCCATCGTTCTCTTCCTGCTTATCCAACAACTGTTGTTGGATACGCATCACGGTCCCTCTAAAGCTTTCAAACGACGTTCCAACTCAGCCATCTTTGTGGGACTTGGAACAGCTAGTGTACCATCCCCACGCTGGTTTGTCAATAGCTCTACTGCTTCCCATAAAGCTCGAACAGTCGGGGCAAGACTACGATCATCAACAATCGCTGGAATACCTGGATAACGTGTAGTTTTAACATGCGTCGGAACTATCGTACCAACATTAGGGGGCAACGGCTCAATAAATATAGTTCCGGTTCCACTACCAAGCAATTTATTGATAACGCCGGCACCAACACCTGGCTGTATACTAATAACATTGCCAACACCAATTCCAACTAGCGAAGCTCGTATACCAAGCCCGACGCCAATAATAATTTCATTACCAGTAGCACTACCGATTAATTGCCGTAGCGCACCTGCGCCAGTACCAATAAACACTGGCGCACCAAGTGCAGCCCCAGTAAGAGACCGCATGGTGCCGATGCCAGCACCGGTATATAATCCACTACCAGTACCTATACCTGTCAATGATGGAATAACAGCAATACTAATACCATTGATTAGTTCGGTACCAATGGCCGAACCAATTAGTGCATTGTAAATACCAGCACCGGCACCTGTAATAGCTACAGAACCAATGGCGTTACCACCCAATTGATTAATAACGCCGGCGGCATTACCTATAAAGGCATGCACACCAACTGCGCTACCGATCAATTGATTGGTAATACCAGTACTATTACCAATTATAATCTCTGAACCGATAGCACTACCGCTCAATTGGCTAATAACACCAGCACCGCTAGCAATATATAATCCGGCACCCGTTGCAGTGCCAGTTAGTTGACTAACAACGCCAACACCACTACCAGTTATAACCTCAGAACCGATGGCGTTACCTGTTAATTGATTAATAATACCTACAAAATCACCAGTAATAGCAACCGCAATTACAGAACCAATTGCCTCACCAACTAATTGGTTAATAACAGCATCGCTAGCACCAGAAATTATTTCAACACCAGACGCCTCTCCAACCAAGGCTGGAATATTAGCAATACCAAGACCATTAATTACTTGGGAACCAATTCCGGCACCAGTCAATTGGTTAATAGCACCAACACCAATACCAACCGGGCCAGTATCGCCGATTCCAACGCCAGTCAACTGGGCGCAATCGCCAGCACCCGCGCCTACAAATATTTCTAAACCAGTAACCGTTCCAATTAATTGTGCTGTTGAGCCGACGCCAATGCCAGAAATTGAGGCAACACCAGATTGAATTTCAAGCAGTAAAGGTTCACCGCTTTCAAGTAATAATTGATTACCGTTTTCCAATAAATAATCAGATACTTCTCCAACTTCGGCACCCGCATCACCAAATGCAGTACCTACTAAGCTATTAATAGTACCCGCGCCAACACCAATAATAATCTGAGTACCCGCAGCTACGCCGCTTATACTATTTATTAAACCAGCACCATTGCCAACAAAAACTTCCGTACCGTTAGCAGCGCCAATTATTTTATTTATTGCACCCGCGCTAGTGCCAATCGGATTTTCAATATGGCTACCAGTTGCAACACCAGTAATCGACGCAATTACACCGCTACCCGATCCAGTATAATCCGCAACCGCTTCAGCCCATTCAATTAATGTTGCAGAACTTTGAGTACAAGTAGTAGCCCACGTCGCGTTGACTACTGCATCATTGGCATCATAATAAGATGCATAACGATGATTCGATGCAACCGTAGAAGACTGAATTTGAATATAGTTAGCTGGAACAGGTACACCAGCTCCAGCCGTACCTCGTCCTGCAAAAAAAGCCATCACCGTACTGGTGGCAGCCGGTACATTAGGTAATACTGGTGCTGGATCACCAGCAGTACTCGTACCGGTTGCAATATTAGTCGGCGCTTCGCCAGCACCAGTAATTTGAAAAACGCTAAGTGAAGCTGAATCAATAACGATACCAATATTCCACGTCACCGTCATATTTATAGGTGGCGTACTACCAATCTTCCGACGATAAGTTAGCTGGCGTAAGCTAGGACCAGTACCAGAAATAGCATTCGCAACTAAAGACCACGTACCCCCCGCATTATCGGTTGGCACACTACCGGTAGGCACTGAAATAGTGTTGGATTTACCGACAAGATGTACAACAAGAGAAGCATTGGCCGTAGGTGTAAACGCCGTAGCATTCGTAATACTGGACGCACCAGTATTATTGCTAGAAGCAAGTAACGCAGGTACACCGACAGCCATAGCTTATGCCGCGCAGCACTTTTGATTATGCCGCAGGATCAGTAAGCTGAAAACTCGAAATCTGCACTGTGGCACCAACTACGAATGATACAGTTGAAAACATAATAGTTCCACCTCCACCAGTGGCTGTAACATCACAATCAAAAACAGTAGCACCAGTCGCATCCTTAATCCGCGCCCATGTAGCTGTACCCGTAACATCCGCAGAAACATCTGGAGCAATTGGGTTAGTAAATATCAAAATACCAGCGGACGCATTCGGTGCTGATGGCTCAGCAAAAGATAAAATAGCTAACGGCGGTGTAGCATGAGCTACGTCGGCATTAGCCGGTTGCGCACCAGCGTAAATATTAATTGTGCCTGGTCCAGTGCCGACATCGATGGCGTCCCTGATCGCGTTTAGCCGCGCATTACGGATCGCAGTCACTACTCGAACGTTAGCCATTTCACTCTCCTTGCGTGATCCAACAACAGTTGTTGGATCAGGTTGATTGGTCAAGCATTCAAGGCCACCAGTCCAGCATCGTCAACCGGTGACAACCAACTAATGCCATCCGGGTAGCTGATCAAGTGTCCAAACAGATGGTTTGCATTGAGTCTGTTGTGACCGAGCACAAGCCGGTTCAAGCCGGTCGGCATCGCGCACGACGTGTCTCGTGTCCCCAATGTGCTGGCATTGCATAAGTTCATGCTGTTGGCGGCGATGCTGAAAGATATTTTACGTTCTGTAGATGCCGCAATCGTTCCGGCCGTAATGGTAGCGACTACAGAACTACCACTAGTCACCACCAACGTGGGCACGCCAGCCGCAAGGTAGCCCTCAACCTTGTTGGCATCTGACCCGTCGTGGAGACAAAAAATAAACTGATTTCCAACTACGCCGAGCGCTGTCTTAATCTCGAACGCCAACGCGAAACCGCCAGATGGCGGGCTCACAGTCTGCAACGAGATATCCGCTGCGCGCGTAGAATTTGCCCCGGCTGCGATAGGCATCGGTGAGGACGGAAATGCGCCTTGTTCTTGGACGAAGTTCCACATAGCAACATTGCTGGTTCCATCGCCTGCGTATGATGCAGTCGTTCCAGACAATAAGTTGATCTGCCTGCTTATTACCCCACCATCCGCGTCTGTGTCTCGGGATTGCCAAATTCGATACCAACCATCGGGCATCGCTATGACACTGTGTACCCCGCTAGGAGCAGTGACTACGGTTCCATCGTCTGGATCAACAAACAAATTACCGCTGCCTCCGGCGAACGCAGTGCCAAATGTAACAAGTGAAACATTCCGCGTTCCAGATGTTGCGCGTTTCACGAATAAAGAATGACACCAAGCTTCCAGCGCACCATGGCCGGATAAATCATGTCGAATACGATGCTCGCCGGAGCCCGTTTCCGTGATCAATCCGCCACTCGTAGTTCCGTCTGGACCCGTTACTTGACTGGCTAAAGCAGTTACATTCAATTTGCCCCAGTAAGCATTTGCTGGATCATTAGCACGTTGAATGAAATTGGTCCGCGCCCCTTCGACCAAGCGCCCCACCTTGCCGCTCGCCAGCCGCTCGTCTCTAGGAACATCGACCGCATGCGACGTATAGACTGCCGCCGCAAAGTTGGCACCCGTCAGAGCATACGCAGTACTGGCACGAGACCAAGCCATCGGCGCAATGGCAGGTGAGCGGTACTTGACCTTAAACACCATCATGGAAAGCGAGCCTCAATTGCAAAGTAAGAGCCCTTGGCCGGGGTGGTATGAACCGCATCAACATCGACAAAGAGAATATCGCCTGTCGCAAGGTCGTCGTTGCTGGCGTTGATTGTTCCAACGGTGCCGGTGGCGCTGGTCGTTTCGGTGCTGTCGGTAGCCGGCGGCGTTGAAAAAACATCTACATCCACCCCAGCTCGGTGTCGTCGCAACTGTACGCTCGCAGTGCCACCGATACCCGCCGTTGTGTGGGCAAGCAGGCCGGAAACCACGTTCATCCCGTTCAAGGCGGCCGTCACTAGAAAACCATCCTGCCCGTCGCCTATAGCCAAGTTGGTAGTGGGCGTTGCGGTAAGCTGGAACGAAATTGGTGCGACCTCACTCTCCCAAGCGGTCGTGCTGATCGCCACTCGGGCCGTCGTGCCAGCAATCCCAATCTGGCCAAGAAAATCCGGCGCAGTGGTGAAATCGGCAAGGAGTTTTGTATCTGGCCACCTATGCAGATAAGTGGCCCCATGCGCGAGCTTCGAGGACATCCGCTCTACGCGGATGAATTTATAATCAACATCGTCCGTTATCGCAACTGCGAGATAAATTACCTCCGATCTGTTGCAGCTTACGAACATCGAAAATGGGGCGTTAGTTAAAGTAATGTTTTTGAATGAGGTCGTCATAGTCGTCGAGTTATTGAATGAGCTGTCGTTGCTAGTGCCGATGTATGGCATGTCTCCAGCACTAAGCGCCCCTACGGCAGAAAACGAAGCGTTCAATCCCTGGACCATAAAGGCGGTGCCGCCACCGGTCTGCGCCCCGGTCCAACTGGCCGTGACCTTCAGAACATCCCCCACATTGACCGGGACCAGTATATAGCCAAACTCGGAGCCGGCGAGTTTGAAGCTCCTAGTTGCCGAGGTCAGAACCACGTTGGTAAATATCTTACCGGTCGGATTGGTGGACGAGCACAAATCCCGATGGTAGAAATTGGTGCCGATGTTGCTCCAACCCGAGTAGTCAATGAGCGCAACTTCCGTCCACTGGACCCCATCGGGACCGCCGACGAAGTTGGGCGCCCAGGATGCATGAATCCAGGTTGGTAGTGATCCGTCTTGGCAATAACCTGCGTCAACGCGATTACGCGAGACCTTGCCACCAGTGCCGGTGCCGTCACCGAAAACAACTGCCCCGGCCGTTTCCAGCCGAACCTGATCGAACCTGTTAAGGAGCGCATGCTCAAAATAGATGGGCCTTGGCAATCCTTCCAAATGAGCCATTGAAAACCTGTTATTATTACTAGCATAGGTGCCAGTAAAATGTACCCCGGTCTGAGTGCCACCCAAGGTATTTCCAGCACTGCCGATAGTTATGAAATTGAACTTATTTTCATTGATCCACCCATTTGCGGTTATGAGGCTTGTTTTTAGCCGTAGTCCTACCAAAGTTCCATACGTCCCGATATATTCGAATGTATTAAACGCGACATACTGAAAATCCACCGCATCCGGGGCAATATCAAAGCCAACTTCGAACCACTGCGCTCGTAAAGAACGGAATCGGCAATGGGCCGCGCCTTTGAGCAGGATGCCTATAGTTCCGGTCAAGCCGGTGTTGCTGGAATTAGCATGCTGAATGTTTATGTTTATATCGCCGTTGATCATGTCGGTATTGGCATTGCCGACTGTGCCGATGGTCACACCAACCTGACCGGCTGATATCAACGATCTTATGGTTCCTTCACTTACAATCCGTCTGACATTGGTAAAATCCAGAGCGCCGCACGGGTAACTACCGCTTGGAATCCATAACGTCTTGTTAGTTCCCTTGACAGCATCCGCCGCCGCTTGAACTGCTACCGTATCATTACCACCACCAGTACCGGCTGCACCCCAATCCTTAACACTAATGATTTCACCAAATTTAGCCTTCAGCGATCGGTTGATAGCACCAGCAGCTCCATCGGCCATACCAATAAGCGTATCATTGGGATGGAGCTTTTGATTTGTTCCGCTCGGAGCCATCGATAAATCAGATACATCGACGTAAGTAAACCAATCCGCCGCAGGGTCCATTGCGGTATCTGTGACAAGTTCTGTAATTTTAGACCCAACCATGCTACTGCCCCGTACCTTTGATCCAACATTTAATGTTGGATCATGCTATCTTGCACTCTCGTCTTGTCTCAGCAACGATAATCCGTTGCACTTCTGCTGATCCTGATACTTCCAAATAAAATCTTGTCGCCTTGTAACCTTCCGGCAAAGAATGCACTTTTTCATCAGTAATAATTTTAGTATACTTCACTTGGCCATCAGTCAGCAAAGTAAATTGAATATTATTGAAACTGAATAGCGCTGTAGTGTCATACAACGGTTCACCACCTATTGGCTGGATTGGCGGCAACCCGCTTAACGCCGGGATAACATCAGGTCGAGAAATCTGCCGATTAAAATCGTACCCATCAAAAACATCCAACGGACCAAAAGCCATTCGACTATCATTATATGCTTGCATTGCCAACAACAATTGATCCAAATCGTCTTCATTTTCTACTTGTTTAAAAAGTATCTGCACAGCACCAAGATTAAGCGGCTTAGTATGAATAAACTCTTTAGATCGAAAAGTAGTCGAAAACCGAGCATCTAAACGAGCATCAAATTTACTAATCAAGTCATCCTGAATAACCATTAAATCACCGCTACGCGGATCAGTATCAAGTCCGGTCACACCGAAATAGCGATCCAATGGCATAAAAGAAATTGGCTCAAAAGGTGGTAACGCAATTGCAAAACCACGTGACGGTTCATAGAACGCAATATAATACGAACCATACGAAGCAGCAAAAATAGCTTCGGGGAAATAAGCGATAAACTCTTCGCGGGTCAGTAAAGCATTAGTCGGGCGAGTCAACCCATTGGCTGAAATCGAACACAGGCCATTCGTCGAACAAAACATTACTGCATTAGACATGACCACAATGGATCGTTGTGATGTGCATGGCTCAGGATCAGGCAGTTTTTGAATAGCCATTTGCGCCGGGTGATTACCAGACAATATAAACGGCACACCTTTAGTCAACACCACTACCGAATTGAGCAGCGGTGCAATACCAACAATTACGTCGCTTACAGTATACGCATAGGCTTGCGGCCAACTATGTGGAAGATAAGGCGTTGAAAAATACACGGTACGATCATGGAATGCAGCAAAAGCACCAGAACTATGCAAGATCAAACCCTGAACATTCTCTGGAGCTGGATCGTTATCGAAACTATCCAGTATTGGCTGCAACGGTACTTGGTCAGGAGGCATGCTATCGTTAAATGATCCAACTGTAGATGCAATCTCTCCGACTTTGTAGTAGGCTCCAGAAGTTTGCTCGCCAGTAGCCGAACGATAAATAAAAATCTTCACCGCATTAGCGGGTGCTACCGTAAATCCGCTAATAACCCAAGTACCAAGATTACCTTGCGCGATAGTAGTTGGTGACGGTGGACCAATGGCACCAAAACGATCGACATAAGTATAAACGTAAGCTCGAATATCATCGGTCCCGGCCGGGGGCGAAACATTTGGCGCACTCGCCGGACGAACTATACCAGAAGATGAAGATGGCACATCCGTCGCCAATTCAGCATAGGTAATTACCCGCAACCCAGTTGATGTGTTATCGGTAAAATAAATGCGATCAAACGCATCCGTGGCAAGCGGCGATTTTAAAGCCGATGCATTGATATCGGTACTAGTAAAATAGGTAAATTCATCGCTGTTAGTTCGATAAATCTTAATTGCACGACGGTAAACCACTCCAGTAGGAGTTAGAAAACCTTCAGACACTAATGAGCGAAAACCACGTAAATCACCATTACCAACTTTAATATTGGTCGCAAAGCTTGCTTGACTGTCGTCGAGTAGACGATCAGCATATCTAGGCGCAAGGCCCTGGAAGTTTGGCACGACAAACGCAGTGATCTCCGTTCTCCTAAGAACCCCCATCCAACATTTACTGTTGGATGGGGGTCGTCAGCCTACCGATGCGCCAGTCAGCCGACCACTTCAATCAACGCTTCATCGGGTCCGACCACCCGCGCGGACTACCTTTCCAGTTTCCAGTCATGGTTCCGGGATGGCCACCTCCGAAACTCTTGATCCGCCCACTACCAGGCCCATTGGTCGTACCACTAGGACCAAGTTGATGCCCACCACCAGAACCAGATGGCCCTTGGCCGTACTGGTAAGTTGGGCCGCAAGTAGCCGTACGCGGCTTACCAATTCCGCTGCCATTACTCGGTGGCGAAGTCGGGTCTTTCGGGATTGAAAACTTCATAGCTCAGCTCCTTCCGTTACACGTCGAACATGACACGCGCGAGGACAAAAAACGGTGGCACAGTTACGACATGTTGATGATCACCAAGTGGCTCAATTCCATGTGTATGTCCTGCTACACCATTGTAACCACCAAAAGTTACTGATTCCACACGCGCCGCTCCAATACCTTCACCAGTAGCTGCAAGTACCCTATTAATAATCACAGATGGCAAATTAGTATTACCAAGTTGCGCATTCGTAACAATATGACCATGACCTCCAGCAGCAGAAGTAAGACTTTGCGATGGATTTATCTCTGGCACTCCACCTTCTCCACCAACTCCAAACGTTGCTGTCCATCCCTTGATATACTTACCTCGTAAATCAGGCGTACCATTTGTACCGTCGCATAACTTCAAATGAGATGGCAAATTATTAATATTCCCAAACCAATCAAACACGATGCCATCAAACATTTGCGAATTAGTAATTACTCGGCCCATATACCCCGGCCGCCGTGCATCAAAATTAGCATTGGTATCTGGTGGAATATAAATTGCATTCTCGCTAGCAGCATACGGTTGATCGAGCGGTGTACTTGCTGCGCGCCAAAAATTCGCATGATATGTATCAAAACGAACCGCCGTCTCAGAAAGATCGGCATCCAATAATTTGTGTCCATCCAAATCAAGATCACCAAGCATAGTATCGCCAGAACGCTGTAGAAAACTATCTGCTATGCCGGCAGTCATACGAACTTCAAACCGCGAACCAGAAGCAAACGTTCTCGCTGCCGTACCCTCTTGGCCACGAATCACAGTTACTACATCTGCAACTACAGCCGTTGCTGTAACAATTTCCGAAGCACCAGCACCGTCAATCATAGTGGCGCGAAAAACGTCACCGAATGCCAATACCGGCATCCGCAAACCACCACCAGTTTCCAACTGCACAGCAGTGGCGTTAGAAACAACTGTTGCCGTAATCAACGAAGATGCACGATTAGAAAACTTAAACTTAGTCATACTACCGCTCCAGATGGCAAGGCACTACGACTTTTGCGTATTCCAATCCAAAATGAATTTTGTTTATTATTAACATTAGTAATTGTAAAACTAATTCTAGCTGGTAAAGTCAATGCCGCCAATTCCCCAATCAAAAATAGCTCAGTCGATACATTGCCGGGATACAACTCCAGTCCGCAACCATCCGATTGCGCTGGTTCAATCTTAGTAGTTACACTCTTAATAGCAGACTGGTCGCAACCAACTAATATAATCTTAATAGAAATAAACGGAGCCGCGAGTATTACTTGTCCAATTTGCGGATCAGCCCGAGTATCCGCCATATTGTATTGCAATGCAGTTCGACAATACGGATAACTAATGTTGTATGCTCCAATTGGATGTTCGACAGAACGTGACGTATCCAAAAAATTAGCCGTGAAACAGCCCGGTTGGAACAACTCTTGACCTTCAACAATGACTACACTAAACGATAAATCATCAAATACATATTGCAAAGCATTAACCCCGAGTGCAACCAAATTGCCACCCGACGTTTCCAAGTAAGCATACGGCGGAGTACCACTCATAACCGGCATAACCCTGGACGACTTAACCCTTGACGAATAACAATTGATTTACCATTACTAGATTTAATCGCAGCAAAATTAATATGAAAAAGAAGCATTCCATCGTTATTTCGATATATTACAACTTGATTAATATCTTCATTGGGTGGTGTCACTGGAAAAGTAATTGGATTACATCCCAACCATCCTTGAGAACTAACTGTCTTATTGGTAAGAATAACTGGTGGAGAACGTAGTGGACCAGCAGCCACCACATTACTATCATTACCAGTAAACGGATAATCGAGTCGTGTAATAACACATGAAAATTCATCGTTCAGCCAATGCACCAGCGATGTGGCAAAACGCACTCGTGCAATACTGTAAATTGATAATGTCACCAGTACCTCCCGCTGCCACCGCGTGAGCTACCGTGTGAAAACCTCCCTTGCAAATTAACACCCAAAAAGCGAAACGGCGTAATCACCTGTTCACGAATATTAGTGTGCGAAGCTATCGCATCACGAGCTGCATTCGACATCATCGAACGATAACGTTTCTCCATCCGCACGCCCAAGTCAGGCTTGTAGTTAACACCGGGACTAAGATAGATATCACCAAGAACACCACATTTAATCGCATCAAAAAATCGTTCCTTGATCCAATCTGGATGACAAAGATCAATAGGCATCATATTGCAAAAGAACTTAACTTGGTTAGTACTACCTTCGGGTATAGTCGGAAATATTTGAAGCTGTGTTGATGGCGTTTGGAAAAAATACAACGGGTCGCCGATTTCATCTTCGTTTATCATCTGATCAGCAGCCGGATCAGAACTAGATACAGCAGTCAAAGGAAAACCATCGCTGAGACGATAACCGGCCAACGTTGAAATCAATTCGGCTTTGAAGTCAGTCAGCTCTACTGAATATCCCGATATAGTCGGATGGAGCGTAATCGGGCCAACCCATTCCCGCCAGCATTGACTGCGTTGGAAAAAGTAACGCAATTTCGTCAATATCAAATACTTGATATGATCCAATGGAACATTGGGTGCAGCGGGGGCAATCGCGTTGATCCAATCCAACGGTGCCGTAATGCCGCCAGGAAATGCTTCGCTCATGTCCGCAAGTCCCCTTCAAACATCTTGAGCATCGCGGCAGCACGGCCATCTGTAGCATACTCGTCATCAGCCAGTTCTACCCAACCAACAGCAAATCGAATCAATGACGGAATGAGTGTTTCCGGTAAATCAAATTCCTCCGTAGCTGCGACGATCTGGTAAGCAGGTTGAGCAAAACGACCAATGAAATAATCTGGTCGTATCCGTCTCGTATCCAAAATACCGAGATTTAACGCCGCAATAATGCGAGCGTCAGTATACCGATCCAAGTCCATATCCTGGAGCGTTTCGCGTACGCGCGAAACCAGGACGGAAACTTTCATTTTTTGCTACTTTTCTTCGGCGGCTTAGGTTCTACGTATAGCTCTAGTTGTGGCGTACCGTCCTTTTCATAGGTCAATTCGCCATCGGCATCGAGTACATAGACTAGCGGCTGACCATCTTCATCATAAAGCCGGTTTCCTCCCGTATCCACGGCCCATGGCGGTTCGCCATCAACCAATACTGGAACGTCGCTAATCTGCACCTCCTCTTCGTCCAATCCAACAACAGTTGTTGGATCATCAGTCAAGGCCGCTTGACCCTCCGCAAATGCATTTCCGAGTTGTAGCACAGTATCTTGATCAACAACTACTTCCTCAGCAACGAACAAATCACCAGTCGTCGGATCAACGTAAGTCGGGTCCGGTTTATCCGGCACAAAATCATCGCTCTCGTCATCAACCTCCTTCATATAAGGTATCTTCGCCATTTCGTGGTTCCAGCCAAACAACCGACCAGTTCGACGATCCTGTAGACGGCGCATGTCCAACATCCCTAGTTGGTGGGTGAGGTAGAGTTGCCCGCTCTACCTCACCCAAAAGGTTACGGTGCCCGCGAAACGTAAGCAGCCGCAATTGATTCCGGTTTCAGCACCTTGAACCCATACACCTGCAACCCGCGCAGGATCGTGCCGAAAGTTGTTTCGGAACGAATTGTCTCCATTTCGCTAAGCTGACTAGCAAACGACAAGCCAGTATTGTGACCGGCCAAAACCCAATACTTCGTACCAGTATCTGATGCCGTAGGCAACAGATTGGTCTGGTACACCGTAAACCGGGATAGCTGGCCGACCCGGCCATTGCGTAGAGCTGACGTGGCGTCGCCCATGATGTTGGCAGCACGCACATCCGACTTGAGCAGCATACCCACGGCCCAAGCCGGGAGAAGTACCCAACGTCCCGGCTCCGGTACGTTCTGCTCGTCGAGCACCACACCAAGATCAATCAGCAGAGAAATAATCCCAACCACGCCAGAAGCGTCAGCCGGCCCCACAACGACCGCCGCGCCCGTCTTGCCGAGATTGATGTTGTTGCTGATCTTCCCGGCCGTGTCGCCTGTATTGTCAGCGCTGACCTGGGTAGGGATTGCCGCCAACACCTGCGTATCGATGGCGATCTTCAACTGTTCTGACGCGTCGTCAGACCAGATGTCCATCAAGTCCATGTCCGCCTGCACACGGAACACGTCGTCGAGAATGGCAGCGAAGTACTTACCTTTATCGATCAGCAACGTAGTCACGTTGCTAGCCGGCCGCTCAATAGAGAGTGCCTGAGTAGCCGTGTAATCGTTGATGGTCAAGGTTGGGATCGTACGGATGATAACCTTATCACCCTGGTTCTTGATCTCACCCTCGTAGTCTGTGTTGCTGATCGCAGCCAGCACACATGCCGCGTAGAACTTCTCCAGCAACCGTCCACTCCAGATTTCTGGAATGAACGTACCCGACAAGGCCGGGTTGTGCGCTGTCGTACCCGCCGGTGACGGCGTGCCAGAAATTGGATAGGCCATAGCCTGAGCCCCTTGCTAGAGACACTATCCAACAATTGTTGTTGGATTAGTACCTCGATTGACCACCACGGATATTACCCGACGCAAGCGAACGCTTGATACGGGCTTCCATCTGAGTGATCTCGGCTTCTGTGAGTGATTTCGGATTCCGCACCTTACGGTCATAATACCGCCTGATGTCCGATGTACTCAGCGGAGCCTCGGGGGCGTCAGTCGTGATGATGGGGTCGGTACGCCCGCGCCCACCATTCGGAGAGGCTAGGTTGCCGATACGGGTCTGCCCGGTCGCAGTTTTCGACCGTGCGCGGGGTATCGGGGCCGTAGCTTCCTGTTCCGTGACAAAACCCTCAAAGATCATCTTGACCCTAGAGTACTGCTCTTTATCCATGGCGTCTTTGAGGATGTTAAACCTCGCCACGCCAGAAAATGGGTCTACCTGCTTAAGCCAGTCCAAGAACAGGGGGTCATCGTCCTGTTCACGCCAACTTTGCAAGTTAGTATCAAGCCACGCGTGCAAGCGTGTAATTTTTTGTTCCTCAGAGCTTCGACCAAGAGTGTCAACGTGGGAAGTAAGGTTATCAACCTTGGGCTTGATCTCACTAAGCTGCGAGGCAACTGCCCTAGACGATACCTCCTCTGCCACCCTGGCAATCATGTCGAAGAACTGTGGACCATAATCCTTCAATTCTTCAGGAGTAATATTACCATAGTCTGGACCCCCTGTCAAGGACTTTTTTTCGGGGGTTATTTCTGGTTTTTTTACAAGTTGCGCAGTAAGTTCTGTCAATTGCCTTTGTAAATTTTGAGTAACCCTAGCCTGTTCTTCCGCCTCGCTGCGTAGCCGACGAACTTCAGAATTATACCTACCTCGTATAGTGTGCAACTGCTTGCGCAACTGCTCAGCGTCGTCGCCATCGTCATGCTGTTCCGCTTGCGGTTCCGCTTGCGGTTCCGGCTGCGGTTCCGGTTGCGGTTCCGGTTGCGGTTCCGGTTGCGGTTCCGGTTGCGGCTGCAGTTCTGGTTGCGGTTCCGGCTGTTGCTCGCCATTCATCATTGCTTTATACGCAGCCTGCCCGCGTTCAATCTTATCCCGAACTTCCTGCGGGATAAACACATGCTGATCTTCGCCGACCTCAGCCATCTTACTTACCTACCCACACCAGCAAAAGGATTACGTCTAGGACAAAGCGGATTTTGACATGTCTGTTCAGATGTCGGAGGACAAATACAACCCATCGGTTTCGAAACTTCCTCAGCCATCTTTTCTACCTTCGCAACTGCTGCGTAGCCTTATCGCTTTCATCCAACAATTGTTGTAGGATGAAAGCACAACCCGCGTGCCAGTCTCTTTTTTCCGACCCAGGCCCGCATGCCATACGATACATCGCCGGTAACACGTTCTGTCGCCAATGATTGAGTACAACTGAAAAAGCTTCCTCGCGTAACAACATGCGAATAGCTTGATCCAACCGTTCGTCAATGCCAAGCTCTAATAGCTTACTCATTACCCACCGCTCACACAGGCAGCCGAGCCGGTATCGCCAGCAGATCCAGATATCGGCAGGAACTGCCAAGAGTAGCTGGCCGCACCCAGTTGCAGCCTAAGGACGCCATGCCTGGCGGCGCGCGATTGGCTGTTGGTGCCCACCCGAGTGGTCGCACGGAGTGTGGTGCCGCCGGTGCCGACGACAAACTGCCTGACCCCGCGCGTGTCGCTACGGCTCCCGCTGGGCGTCTGTGGCGCGAACCGCTCATAGTGGTGGTCGTGCCCGGCTAGCACCACGCTCACCCGGCCGTCGTAGAGCGCCTGAAACGCCCGCGCCGTGGCGCTGTTACCATTACCATGCGCGCCGCTAGACCATCTAGGATGATGCATGTACGCCAATTTGCAGCGCTGTGGGCTCGCGGCTAAATCGGCCCTCAACCACGTCAATTGAGCGGAGCCAAAACACGCACCTCCAATGCTGCAGCCCGTGTTGAGGGCGTAAACCCTCCACTCGCCCACATTGTAGGCGTAGTAGCCTCGAGGGCCATTCGCGACTGCCCCGAAATAGCCGAAATAGCCGGCCGCGCCCGGGGTATTGTAGTCGTGATTGCCGGGCACCGGCTTGGTGCGAGGCTTTAACCCCGCATAGGGCTGATCGTAGCAGGTGTTGAACTGCGCCGCCGTGCCGTCGTTATAGGCCAAGTCTCCTAAAGCCAGAAATGTCCCGGCCTGAGACCGGATCAAGTTACCGACCTGGGTGTCAGTGGTGACAGAGCAGTTGCCGATATCACCAGCAGCGAGCAAGGTCTGGCCATAAACCGGAGCGGATAGGACCATCATGGTGACGACAGCAGCGACAGTGCGACGCATGTTACTGGACGCCACCAACAATACTGATGCGGTTCGACGTGGGCTCGCCAGCAACCGAAGCACTTAACTCACCGCGGCCGTCGAAAACCTTAGTCTCGATCTCCGTCAGATCACCATCCTCGAAATGACTGATCTGAAGCGTGACTTGTGTAGCCGTTAGGGCAGTGACCTTCGCCACTTCACGCAGGCTGCCACCATCAATGGACTCGATAGTCCACGTCTGACCGACAGTCGGGTTAGCTACCATGTAGGTCCCGGCGCGCTCGCCCTGGAAGCCATGCACGAAAGAGCCTTCATCTGAGAGATCGTTCAGATTGGGGGAGGAGCTATACTCGAACGCGGTGGTTATCTCACCGCCGTAGCACACGTCTCCCGACTTGTTCTCGGCGTAGAGGTCGATGGTGCTCTCGCCAAGCAAGCCCGTTGAAATCTCGCCGCCGATGTCGCTGATGGCCCGCCACCAGATGCCCCCAGCGCGCACGTAATGCGGCAGCACCGAAACGATGCTCTGCTCGCTACCGTCGCTGTAAACAGCGACCTGCCCGGAGGGGAATTTGGCAAACTTGGTGTCGATCACCGCCCTGGGGGTGAAGTTTCCGGGGTCGGTGCATGACCCAGCATACGCAGTTGTGGATGAAACAAAAATTACGCTCAAAACAGTAACCCATAACCTAGTCATGCTGCTTGCCTCGCTGTTCGTGCTATAGCCCCTTTAGACCGTGTACGCATTGCGTTGTCAGAACCTTGCGCCGTTTGATTACGTTCATCCTTTTGCTCACGCGGAGCTGGTTGGTTAGGCTGTCCTTGCGGCTGCGCCGCACCTGCCGCTTGCTGCATCTGCGCAGCTTGTTTCTGCGCCTCTTCCATTTGCATCATAGTATCTTCGGACGGAACTACCGTCTGATTACCTTTCAAGAATGCCTCACTAACCGAACGCAGCAAAGTCGCACGACCATTCATGCCGAGTATCTGCATATCAAACGGATTAGCAGTCGCTTGCAGAAATTCAATCATTCGCATCCGATCCGTTTCTCTTTCCTCCGCGTAAGTTGCGCCGCGCGCCACAATACTTTCATCACCGCGCAATACATCTGTACCAGTGGTAAGTAAAACCAAATCATAAGTTTTTCGTAGAATCGGCTCAATAACATTCTGATCGATACCTCCAGCCACGCTAGTCATTGTCCGATTAGCATTACTCATCAACTGCGACAAACCAGATGCCGTACGACCGGCCCCGCCCAATTTATCCGAACCAGTAAGATAACGCGGAATACCCGAAATTTCATCAGCCATATTCTGCAAATACGAAAGAACCCCCATCAACTCCTGTGCATTGATTTGAGGCTGATAAAACTCAATAGGTTTCTCACCGGCTGGAGCCGATGGATCACTATCAAACTCCCAAATCTGCCAAGGCGTAATATGAACAGTTTGGTCATTTGGGGCTTGCCATCGATCACGATTAATTCCCACTTGGGGTCCGCTGGAAATACCCACGTTATTGACCAGGGCGCGTAACGTAGCGTTGTAGGTTTCTTGAACGTCACCAATCAACTCCGGTAGAGCCGTACCGGGAATGCTGCCGCTGACAGGTTCATAAGCAGCCGAATAGTACGGCGGGCGATTACTCGGATCGGGGTCAACTTGGACTTTAAGCGTGTACTCACCGCATATCCAGGCTTGCACCTGATAATCGTAATCACGTCGTAAGGTCTCGCCTTCCGGTACTGGAATACCAAAATCTTGTAATTGCCATCCAGGCATAGTTCCAGTGTAAAGCAAAACCTCAATCATCATCTGGTAAAACCGACTGCCCTGGTTCTGAGCGTCTTCGTGAATTTGTTCAAAGAACTGCCAATACGAATAACCGCTCTCACCATAATCGCGCAATACGCTACGAATGGCTTGCTCGTCAAACCCATCCAACCCAATCAAAGCGTTGACGTCTGCTCGCGTCATCCGCATGCGCTCAATAATCTCTGCATTAGCAAAATCCATCGCGCCTGGACCCCACATAATATCGTAAGGATCGACGCGACGAAACATCAATACCGGCTTGCGTGTACGCGTTGGTTTACCTTCAACATAATCAACCATTGTTTTCATAACAGCAGTTGGACCAGCCATCACAGCAAAAGGATAAGTACAAAAATCAAGAATGAACGCATTCAATGATTCGTAGAAATTACCTTCAACCAAAATATCATCGATGTAACGGGCACTCTCTATGGCTTCCATACGAGCTTGCTTGCGAGCAGCTTCGCCCGCAGCGCGAGTAAGCTGTTCAATCCGCCCACGAAGTTGCTCTGGCTGAATCGGTTGACCAGACTGTTGCAATGTTTGAGCTTCAACCGTAACCAACTGCTCAACGTTTTGCGCAATATCCTCTGGCAGAGAAGGAACTGGGGTAGCATCGATATCCCATGGCCGCTCGCCTTGAATAAAAATAGATCGCAACATCGCGGCCCCACCGCGTATTTTGTTAGTAGTCAATCGAGCAAATACACTCGATCCGCCAAACTCAGCAATCATGCGCAATTGCAACTCGTCGTACTGACCTTCACGCAACCGCAAACAATTATTCAAACGCTCGGTCAAATGAATATGTTTCCGAAATCGCTCCATCTGCTCAAGAACACGTTGAACTTCCCAACGCAGCATGTGCGCAGGTTCAGTAGGCTGACCACCGATATCAGCACCTTCCTGAAAATCTGTTATAGTCTTAAGCATAGCATCATCCAACATCTATTGTTGGACGGCTAGAAAGCTGCGCTCTAACCGCGCAATCCTTAGCCTCCAAGAGCTTCCGTAACGCAACCGTGCGTTCTGGATTACGCGGCAGCACATCCACAATCCACTGCGCCATTTCGGCGAATGGTTTTGAAAATTCCTGCAAGTGGGCAGGAAGATGCGTATAACCGAAAAAGATCAACATCGGCTCACGACTTTCTTTTACCGGCTCGATACTGCTGTCGGGCAAGTTGCTGGCCTCCGTTTTTCCCGGCGGGTTTACCAACTCGGGCAACACTTCGCTGGCCGAGGGCGCTGTTGATTTTACCGATATCTGGTTGCCCGGTTCTGGCCCTACTTTGTGTAGCGGCTTGCTTGGGTTTTGCATTTACGGGTCCTGTCTTTCTACTCTTAATATCTTTCAACGCAGCGCCATAAGCCGCATCCTCTGCGGCTTGTTTTTTCTGTGCTTCAGCTACGTTGGCACCCAGTCCGGCCTTCGCCCCAAGACGCAACGCCGCTGTCCCCAAGGACAATGGATTAAGTTGACCAACAGGCGTTTTGTAGTTAGCCATAGGTCACTTCCTCCGATCGCGCTGCAACTCGGCGGTAGTCTTGTTTCGACCAGTGCGCGGTGTGTAACCACGACCCGCATAATGTTCATGGGTTGGCGTTGACGTTTTAACTGGATTGGCGCGGTTAGCGCGCCCTTCGTCACCAATTTTTGTTTGACGACGCGCACGCGCTTCCGCTTGAAGCTGGGCAGCAGGAAGTTCTACTACTGGTTTTGACCGAGCTTTCGCCGCCGATTTAGTTGCTGATTTAGCGGGGGCCGCGTTCATTTTAGCGGGTGGCGGCAACTCAGCCACATTAATTTTTGGAGTAGCATCTTTACGTGGGAGACTAGACTGTGATTTTGGCATTGTAGATTCAGATGCAGCCGCAACTTTCGGTCCCGATGTAGACATAGCCGTAACGGGTCGTGCTGCGGCTGCCTTAGCAGCCATTGACGACCCGCGCCGTTGGATCGATCCGCGTGTCGTCGGTGCAGCCAAATCAGGCTTAGCTTCGGCTACAACATCAAGGGGTCGAGCTACAGCAGCCTTAGCAGCCATTTCTGACCCGCGCCGTTGGATCGATCCGCGTGTACTTACTTTGTTATCTCTCTGCTTTTTTTTCTTAGCTAGGTAAGATTTTCCAGCCGCGCGAAATCTTGACTGTCCAGGTTGCGGATGGTACAACTCTACTGCCATTGAAGGTACTCCAGCTCAGGATGTACAGTGTAACACAGTCAATACCCACCGTCAAGAACTATTTTCGTAGCCATCCAACAACGATTGTTGGATGGAAGCAAGTTCAGCAGTTATGCCAGAACTCACAACGAGCTTCCATAGCAAGACCAGTAATACAATCACTATAACCGCAATCACGCCAATCCTTACGATGTTAGCCATTTCAGGATCAGGTATTTTACCGACAAACATCAGCACCAGCAAACCGCCAACAGCGATTGCAACCATTATTAGAATGGTGGACAAGATAGGTTCCATCTGCTACACTCCTACGCTGTTTCTACTGGATAGTTGTACCAAGCTAGTTCCCAATGAGGACCATCTTTGAACGAAGTCCAATCTCCACCCCAAGTAACGTTGATATCTAGTGCTGCCGCCATTGCTTTGATATGCGGTTCCAAAGCATAGTAGTAATCCCAATTCCAACTCACCTCATTAGTACTCGGATCAAGCGGAGCCAAATCAACCGCATGTCCAGTCAAATGACGCGAGTTCATTGTCTGCGATGCACCAGAAGCAACATACTCCGCTTGCTTCTCTTCAGTACGCACTCCCTCCAACACCATAAAATTTATTGGTGGCGACACCGCGCAAGCACGCACCAAATGCATCAAATCAGGATGCACTCCCTCAAGTCGCTCCATGTCACGCTCAGTAAGCTGCATCACTGCTACTCCAACACGTCCATGACATATCGTGCGAGCCCTTCCATAGTACCATTGACAAAAATCCGTCTACCGGTCAGTCCATGCAGAGCCACGCATGGATCAGGTGACGTTGGAGGATTACCGATAGCAATAACAAACTCGGGTTTAATATAAGCCCATTCAGTAAAACGATGATCTAATTTTCCAGTCACGCTGCATACTCGAACCAATACCCAACCCTGCACTTCTGGCGGCTTGGGTATTGGCTTGCGGTCCGAAAAATCAAAGTCCGGCTCATTAGCACTCTCTACTGGCCATACCTGTGTCAATACTAAACTTGCAAAAGCAAGCCCAAAACACAACAACAGTCTTATCCACACCGCATTATCCACCCACACCAACATCGGCAGGCGTCAACAATTTACGCGGCAAATAAGAAACACCTTGCTTTGCCTTGTCGTGATAAATATATGTAGCGACATCTACGTTACCCGGCACCAACTTAATATTACCATCGTGCTTCCAAATCGTAACGTGATCAACTTTGCCACCTTGACCGTTATCCAAGTTGTGTTTGCTACTGACGAACCCAACATTGAGTGGTCCCTCGTTCATATCAAATTCTGCATAATCAGCCGCCTGATAAAAAGGACCTCCACCATTGTGGCTCGCACCTGCGTAGGCATCACAACTTTCCCAACTATTATTATAAAGTTTATGCCCAGCCCCATTCAGTACTAATTTGGCACCCTTAAAAATATTGGATTCAATGCGAGCCTTACCACCATGACGGATACCCCCATTGTGCTTACATCCAAGCAAACTACATTGAGATATGATAAGACCACGCTTACAATAGACACCGCGCACCCGATTATTGTCAGCGCGAATGAGGCAGTGGGTAATTTCCACATCCTCCATGCATACAACATCATTGCCTTTAGGTTTACTATCGCCGAAATAAATTACGTGATCTTCCATAGCCCCACCGGGTCGTGAGCCATTATCATTAAAATCGCAATAGTAGATATAAATCCGTTGCGGGCCATCGCTCGGCCTTGGATAGTCGTTACCATCTGGCATTTTGAACACGATGTTACTAACAGAATTAGTGCCTGGATTCTTACCGTTGAACGTACACCAACCAATTTTGATATCCGCACGTCTCTTCTGATGACTACTGATACCCTGCGGAGACTGTATCTCCATTCTGGTTAACCAAACAAAATCAGCGTCGAGCACGATTGCAGCCGAACCAGTATCATTTACTCTGAAAGTTTCTTTGAAACCGTGCAACCAATGACCCTTGCCGGTAATACGTACACGTTGATCAAGAAAAGCACCGAGCAAATCACGACTACGAATAATCACTGGTCTCGTAGGGTCCATATTACGAGCCAGCGCCAATGACCCGCATTCAACCCCAGCCTTGACACTAATAGTGGTTCCAGGAGGCGCATCTTGATACGCCGCCATTACCGTAGGATAATTCTCAGGGACCATTCGCGTATTCTGCGGTGTAGCTGCAGGTGGGTTTTTTGGCCGCTTGTCATCCTCTTCAGGCGGCTTAACGACAGGCGGTACAACAGGAGGCTCAACAGGAGGCTCAACAGGAGGCTCAACAGGAGGCTCAACAGGAGGCTCAACAGGAGGCTCAACAGGTACAGCAGCGTTCAACTCAGCCTGTAACACGTTGACCTCGGATAGCTTCCCATCCAACTCGGTCCAGATTTCAGCCGGTGTACGCGTCATAGCTTACTCCTTCATCCAACAACGATTGTTGGATCATGCTGGATCGCAACCTGCGCCTGCGCGCAACACTGATTCAACAATTGTATTGATCGCAGGATATCCACCTAAACCACCAGTATTAACAACTACTGCACTAGGCGGCGTAGTGTGTCCATTACTGGTAAAATCCAAATTTGGATTCCACCCACGGTTTCCTTTATAAATACGCACGTTATTAGGATTGCCACCTTTACTTGCAACTACCGTGTGATTATCGGCACTCTGAACATCACCAATTATAATATCAAATCCTGGATTATCTACTAACGTACAATAATCAGCGGCTTCATGCTCACCCCCGTTAGCGCTCTTTGGAACTTGTCCACAATTCAATGCAGCGACCATAGTCCCACTATCGCATCGATTACCAATAATCGTTATTCCAGAGCCATTAAGCTCTATATTTCCACCATTACCAAATCGATTACCGCGAATAATTCCACCCGTATCATAATTATTATTTTCAATTTGTCCATCGCGAAAAACAATAGGCCCCGTAAGAGTACTATCGATAAAATTATATTCGTAAGTCATATTCCGTTTGGTATACAACCGCCCATCACCTTCAACAATATTATAAGCAAATCGAAAAGATTGTTGCACTGCAACAGAATTTGACGATGGTTTACTTTTTTGCGCGTAAAGAAAATTATGTACACCCCCGCTTGGACGATTAAATGTACACCACGCAATATTACTATTTGAAGGTAAATTAGACCCCGAACCCATCGGAACTAGAGCAATACTGGCAGTTATTACGGCGCCTTCATCTGGATTAGCACCAATTGAGTTATAGCAAAAGTTAAAATTACTATACGGAGTGCCACCAGGATATGCAATTGTCACAAACAAACCATTTGGAATAGAAGAATTAGTTACCCACAAACCTGATCTAGTGCATACTATTGCAGTTGATGAAGATTCATAACCACCGCTAGCGCGAAATGTAAATCGAATCCCCGACATCCACCAATTTACTCCATTAATACGAACCTGCAATGAAATAGTTGCCCCAAGATGCGTACGCGACCGCATCATGATACGTTGCGAACCACTCGCTGTATGCGTACCAGCTCTACTGGTTGATATCGCACTACCAGAATACGTACCATTGTCCAGAACAATCAAATCACCAGGTGCGAGATTGGAGCTATTCATGGCGGCATCTAAACCAGCCCTGCCTGCAGCATAAGTTGCTTTAGAACCAGTCTGATTAAATCCAACACAATGCCATTTGCTAACCGATACAGTCGGTAAGTGTTTCGGAAATTCTGTTGTTGGTGGTGGATCGGGGTCTTCTGCTACATCAATTAATGTAGCATTTGCCGTAGCCTGATTAATATTACCAATACTAGGGCTATTAATCGTAATTGTAATCGTTCTGTTGCCTTGCAAACCAGTACGGTTATTTGTCCCGCTCGTAAGACCTACAGTAGTAGCGCTAGCCGGCAACGTTAGAGTACCAGTAGTTGGAGCGACCAAATCCGAAGAAGTACTAAGGTTACTAATAACCGAATAATTAACCGTTACGGCCTGTGTACCCGAACCAACAAGGCGCCTTAACGTCCACCCAATATTGTTTCCTTCAACTATATCACTACCACTATTTGCAAAAATACCAACAGTCGGAGTTAGTGTTACGACAAAATCATCCAACTGAAACGCGGCTGACGAATTAGTCGGTGAAATCACCCCATTGGTAATTCCTGTCAATGTCAAAAAAAGTCCACGCGAACCCTGCGTACCGCTACGCGCAGCAGTCGCTACTGAAATATTCACTTGACTAATCGAAGCATTAAGTGTTGCAACACCAGTAAGAACCGCGCCAACAGCAAAATCAGTAGCGTCAAGACTACTAGTCCAAGCCCAATTAATGTTGACTGTAGCCGTAGGATCACCGCTTACGCGTCGAATCTGTGCTGTTACTGACGAAGCTTCTACTATTGTTGTTGGTGATTGGGCAAAAGCGCCGATGACGGCCGGCGGCACAAATACATCCTGAAGAACTGTAATAGCAAAAGAACGGGTAGGATCAATCAAAGTCTCTTCATCACCACCAGAAGGTACTGTAAGAGTAGCACGAAGATCGCGATTACCTTGCGTTCCAGACCGATTGACAGTAACAACAGAAACGATTTCTTCTACATCGCCTGAATTGAGTACTATTGTTTCGACAGTCGGGGCTACCAGATCAGCAACACCAGCAGTGCTAGTGAAAGTAACAATTACAGTCGCACTAATATTAATTAGCCCACTGACTTGGAAAATTCTGAAAAAAACTTCATCACCTTCAACCGCCGTATTTTCAATCGACTCGATGCCAATGGTCGGGGGATCATCAGGCGGCACAAAAGTCCCGTCGCCTTCCGCGCGCATACGCTGATGCAGTAGTGCAGCCGTGGCTTTCATCCAACAACTCCTGTTGGATCAAGGTATGGGGGTAGGAGTACGTACATCAACTGTCACGCCATCATTCTGGAACCACAACTCAGCAACGCCATAGGGCACGCTCAACACATCGCGTCCACCTTCCAAATTTAGTACCACAGCACCACCACCGATTACCGCTTTTGGTTGATAACCGATCAACGCTATATTAGTTTTCAATGCGGCAGATGAAAAATTACCTGTAACAGTAAAATCTGCAGTAACAGTAGATACACCAGAAAAAATACCGTAAGCCTGATTTCTATTGTTACTGGTGTCAGAAGCAAGAACATCAGGTAGACCAGCAGTATTACCAAAAGCATCCCGCGTAACATTGGTAGTGAACGACACAAATGTGCTATTTACTGGTGCCGCACCTGAGCCAGCCATACCCATGACCAATGATTGCGCCGGCAATCCAGGTATGGTTGCCGTAGCTGTGGAGCGAACCAATGTGGCTTGCCTCGGGTCAAATGCAAAGAATGGGAGAGCCCCTTCGGTCTTATCAAGAATAAAGTAATCAGCGGCTAAGAAATCCGTATTTACACCTTCATCCATACGAATATTAATGGTTTGTCCAGCTCGGGCTCCCAACATAGCGCGCGCGAGGAAAAATTGAGGCCGTGAACTTGCCGGTGGAAAAGCTTCGTATGGGCTTATAGTATCCCAGGTTAAACCACCAGTAAGATCAAAAGTAACAGTACTGGGAAAACTTGGGCCAAAATGCATCGCGTTAAAAACAAGTAGCACTTCGCCGTCAACGACCCCAACCGGCGGAATGACAATTGGCACATCCAGTAATCGTCGAGCAGTCGTGCTAGTATTTTCTACACGGAAAACACTTCGTCCGCGAGCGACCAAGGTCGGAGTAACAAGATTAGTACCTCCTGCTTGTGGCACGAATTTAACTGAGCCAGTAGCCGAACGCAGCTTGTATGCACCCCAGCGAGCTTTCTTTTCAGCAGATGTAAAAATTCCAGGAGGAATGGTGACAACAACCTCGGCACCACCAACCGGCTGCACTTGTCGTTCTGTAAATAGAAAACCTGACGCAAACGTCTCGTCACCCGTCAATGGCCCTGCCGTATCCAAATCACGACTTTCTTGCGCAATACCCGCCGCCTTTTGTGCGCTAATCACAGCGCTATCGCCACCGCCAGGAAGCGATGTACCTTCGGGGGCCAAGGCAAATTGTTGCGACAACGTAGCCGATCCTGCCGCTGCGTTAGATGCTGTAGCGGCAGAATTAGCTGAATTGGTCGCCTGTGTAGCCGATCCCGCCGCTGCACTTTGCGACGACGCCGCCTGTGAAGCGGCTTGCTGCGCAGCCGTTACGGCTTGTTGAATTTCTGGAATATCAGCAATCGAGCCGCCGTTGAGCAAAAGTTGACCAGTAGATGACAACGTTAATGTGGCTTGCTGTAGTGGTGCCGCCCCCGGTGGCTTATACACCGATTGTATCTGAACCCGATGCGCCACCGCGTCCCAAGTTATGACGGTGTAGTTCTGCGCCGCTTGGTCGCCCAAGATCAACGGTTGCGTCGGATCGTGGATCACGCCGGGCACGGGCTCAATCTCCTCGCAGATCAGGTGCGCGAGAGCGCTAGCTAAGGTCATGGATGTATCCAACAATAGTTGTTGGACGGGTTTTTGTGCATCATGTCACATCCGTCAACGTAACTACCTGCACATATATGCGCGCATTCGCTACAGCAATAATAGCACACGAATTAGTAGGCACTGTCGGATTGGACCCGGCCGGCCCATCGATGGTAACAGTTCCGCCCGTCGCCACTATAGTGCATTCAAAGTCGTATCCGATAATATCTACTACCGGCACTGTTACGGTTATCGCCGCTGTGCAAACAATTCGCTGAGCATGGTTGATATTGGCCAAAGTAAAATTAGCTGATCTAGTAGCTGGAGCACGCCCACCATTTAGGGTCGAACGCAACTTCAATGACCCTGAAGGTAGCCGACTATTTGTTCCAAACTCGGCAAATCCACCAGAGGGGTTCTGCGGGGCTCTATCGGCGTCGCCTTCTATTACAAAAGCATCTGCATTTGCTGGTGATGCCGGATCGTCGTTATCACTTACCCAAGATTGCCAGTCATAATCACCAGCGATAATCTGCATCTTGGAACGCGAACCGCAATTAGGTCCAGTGAATGTCATTAAGCGCGGATTGATGGTAGCGGTCATTCCCGAGAAATCGTAAATCAATATACCATTACCCGTAGTATTCACTTCCGCCGCTGCTCTAAGGAAAATAGCTCGCGGCCTATCTTGGCTACCTTTTTGGATTACTCGAACTGCACCCTCGACTTGCAGCACACCATCTTCGACATCAAGAGCCCTATCACCAGTAACAACCGCATCAAAATTTCTTACGCGGTTAGTTTGTCGCGCCTCTGCTGGAGTAAGTACATCCTCGCGACCAAATTTAACCCCGATGCCGCTACCTTCATATGAACATCCATCAAGAAAATGCTCACCAAAATCATTAGCAAATTGCTTATAGAACACAAACCCAACCGGAACTCGCCGAACATGACAATTGGTTGCACGGCACCGCACACCACGAAATTGAAATCCAGAACCGGTAGAAGATTCGCTGAAGTATCCACCGTCAACATCCAAATTCATGAACCGGGCTTCATAGGCATCTGAGTGCGTGTCGTATGCCGAAGATGAACATGACCCGGAAGCACCACCATTAACTGTCGGTCGAAACGCGCGGCCCCACTGTACTCTAGGATTACTGGAATTTGGAGCGATGGTAGTATATACATGACGACAATCGTCACCGCCGAGATCGGTATGCACAGTCATATACGAACCGCCATCAACCACGCCGTAACCAACAATCGCCGGTGTCTCGCTGGCTGTTGCATTACGCAAATGATGCGCTCGAATACTATACGTAGCCGCAAGATAAGTTCCAATTAGAGCCAAACCTTGCAGCCAATCCCTGAACCACAACCCGAATACGCGTGGTTCGACTGCGGACACGACCCTGACGCCAATCCCGCGCCAATCTTCCGCAACTAAACGCGCCCAATTACCACGTACTCCAAAATCCGTTATCAAAACACGCTGCGTCTTATCCAACATATGTAGTTGGATAGACGTAGTGTAGCTGTCAACCAGCATGGCTGGAATGTAGAGCAACCATTGACCTGGAGTTGCATGCGCTGCCATTGCAGCGATGTAGACGTGTTGACCGACAAAATCACCAAGATCACTCTCAACGATCTGGTCGGTGGCAGTTATCTTCCCTACATCGCCAACGACTGGAGGTAGTTGACCAGCCGTCAAGGCAATGGTAATCACCGTGACTGGGGTATCTGAGCTGAATGTTCCAGAAAAATCAAATATGCCGGTCGTTACCGAAACGACGTTATAAATCTCCGGCACTTCGACACGACAATCCAAAACCGCAAACCCTTCCGGGTCGTAATCAACATAAATCTCACCCGTGCCGCCACCATCAATAATAGGTTTGTTCAGAATAGGCAGCGCTGCCGTAACACGCCATGTCCCTCGGGCAAGATCGAGCACACCTCCAGCCTGATTGACCTGAGTTATCGCCTGCGACAAGGCCAAGGTATCATCAGCTATTCCGTCGCCAACGGCTCCATAGGTGAACGGAGATACCCTATTGACCGCGACCCCTTGCGAGCCTTGCGTCGGCAGACCTACAACAACCCATATTGAAGAACCAAACTCAGGTGGAGTAGTAAACTGAATCACGTCGCCATTGATCAGAAAATCCACAGCCGGTTGCAAAATGATGTTGTTTTGTGAGACCAGCACATTGGTTGGCGTGCCGGGAAATACATTGACCCCTGACATATTGAAAAGTTCAAAATCGGTCTGAATATCATCGAACAGCCACGCCGAGGTATCAATAGCTACTGCGTTGGGCGAAAACTGCACGTCGCCGACAGTAAACAGTTGCACGACCACCGCAGTATTGACGCACATAGGGGTGGCAAGAGCAATGAAATCACCACCGGCCCCACCCTCATTGACAGTGTAATCCGCCCCGTTGACCTGCAACACACCATTGAGATAGACATTGATACCGTTGACCGAAACCTGCCCGGTGGATACGTCGAACTCCAGAATATTACCGTAACTGTCGGCTGTGCCGGGTCCGTTGGGTGGAATGACGCTGGTTTCTATGCTAATGCTATAGTAGTAGGCCCGGATCGACGCCGGCAACGCCGCTGCGGCAACAACGAAACGACCAGCAGAAGAAAAAATGTAGAAAGTATCATTGCTGATGTTGTAGTAAGTGTGCCCGACTTCGAGCGGATTACCGAAGTTATCGGCGACTGGGGGGGATGACTTGGGTCCAAGGTACATCCCCCCGCCGCCGCTGGCGAGGGCTGCAATCGGGTAGTTGGCAGATCGTAGTGGTTGATTCAATCCACCGGAGACTACTGGTACTCGCGGATTTTCCAGACCGGAAACGTCGTCCACGCCTGGTAGTAGGCCGCGTAGTCCGAAATCGACAGTAATTGGAACTGAAGCATTGCCCGGTCCAGAGGTAAGGCCGTCGAGTGTGATGCGATGATCAGAGGCTAGTTGTTGCAATTCGTCGGTTTCGAACCCACGAACCTTCAGCTCGGTGCCGACGATCGGGCTGGCCATCAGTGCATTATCCTAACTGCTTCCGGGTAACGACTGTACGGATAATTACATTGTGCAGCTACGAAACGACAAGCGTCCTCACGCTGCCCGTATCGCCGCCATGAAAAAGTTTCGATGTAATCGTACAAATGCCAATAATGCAAAACCACCGGGTTCGTCCGATCCAACAACTGTTGTTGGATGGGATCGGGATAGTGATTTTTTCTCCTAGCCAGCATACGCGTATCTCCGCTCGCGTACATGCGCCGAACAGTACGCGCTTTAGTTGAATAAGTCAAGCACCAAATAGGGGGTGCGACAATATGTCCATCCAACGATAATTGTTGGATAATTTCAGGTCCAGGCCAGTGGCGAAACTTGCTGTTGCTTCGGGCGATGTGCGAACCCGCGTGGGAGCGCGGCCTTGCGACGGTAACGCGCCGAGCCCGTGACGCCGAACGCGAGATAACCGCAAGCATCGACTACGTCGGAAATGGGATGCTTTTTCTCGGGCTTATCTTCCAGTTCCTGCGTAATCTTTTTACGTTTATACCGATACCTGCCCCCGAGGGCGGAAATAAGGGTCGTACAAGACGGATCAATGATAAGAGCCGGTGTTGGCCCCTCCGATTGAAGTTCCGATAAAGTTCGATATGGCGTATCAGTCTCCAGTCCCCGCGTCTCAGTAAGAAATAGCTCAAGCGCCTTGAGACGTGGATCAAGGTCGTTTGTCGAAGCAAGCGTGACATCCAACTTTTTCGCTTCGAGGAGACCTTTGGCGGATAACCCCGAATTTGCATCCCGCGTTACTCCTGCTGGGTCCATGATGAAAAAGTGGGAGCGGGTAGTAAAACCTGGTCTCTGCATTTGTGGTATTAGGTAGTTGTCCACAAAGACGCCGAAAAGGGTGTTGGAGGCAAATACCTCACGTAGGATTCGGAGTTGACCACGTGAGCTGAGTTGTCCAAAGACAGCAGCCGGGTTGAGACCTGGATCGATACCGACAATGACGGGAAGGTTAGCGATGACATTCAACGGCTCCTTGGCAACATGAAAGTTCTCATTAAAAATAGCAGCAAAGATAGGTTCGCCAGAAAGGTCAGCGGACCATTGAGAATGAATGAAGCTGTCGATCCAGGCACGAGTAGCTCCGATCATCTGATCTTCGTAGTAGTTCTCGGGCAGGTATTGCAGCCAATCGGCTTTTTCGGATAAGGCAGATGGTTGGTGAATATACATCACGGCGGGATGTTTCTTCTTTTCGAGAAATTCGTGCAAGGGCGATCCTTCCACACCCATATTGCCATCGGCAAGCAGAAAGCGATGAGTGCAAGGAACCTTCCCGTGTTTGTTGGAAGGGAAACGACCAGCTCGGCTGAATGCGGCAAAAATAGTATTAAACTCGATTTCACGTATTTCGTTTATGTAGACGCCAGATAATTGCAGCGAGAGCAAGCGGCGAAGGTCTTCGGGCTTATCGAGGCCCAATAACATCCATTCACTTTCGATGTCGGCATGGCGAAACCAAATGGTATTTTCTGACACACGGAGTTGCACCATTTCGTGGAACAGAGAGAGGATGTCCTTGACAATGGTTTGTCGAAGATTGACCAGGGTATTGCGGACAATACCGAAGCGGGTGCGGCGAATGCCGTCCGGGCTTGGTTGCTGGCGGGCTGCGGTCATCAGCAGCCAATGCAGGCAAGAGGTGGTTTTGGACGAGCCGACAGGGCCAAGAATGAAGATCATCTTGGTATCCGGTGTCACCAAGAACATCCGGGCCAGGGATGGCACTGGCGTAAATTCAAAGTTAATGTCAGCCACTAGTGATTATCCATATCTCCTGTTTTGGTATTGCGAAAGCCGGCATGGATGTTGTTCTCGGATTGGTACACGGCCGCGTCGCGATGCAGCTTTGCGATGTCCCGGCGTTCCAGGGCAGTGGGCAGACAACGACGGAGGAGGTTGAGCACAGCAGGCATGTAGGGGTCGTTAGCCGTCATGACCAAAGTGGGCACGGATTGCGGCTTCGGTGGCTCACTGGCGGTATTGATACCACCGACCAGACCGATATAGGGCTTTGGAAAGCGGGTGATACGCATGGTCAGTCGCTCTCGAAGGGGTTGCTCTGATCCAACAATTGTTGTTGGACGGGTGGTGGCGGTGATGGTACAGCAAAAGAATTATCGACGTGGACGGATTTGTGGTCGAGATTGATAGTCAGCGCGAAGCGTTGTGGCGGCTCGGCCTGTTCCGGGCGTTCCATGCCGGTCAGTGATTTGATTTGTGCGAACGCAGCCACGCGGGCCGCAGCGGGGTTATTGGGGAATTTGGCGATGTCGTACATCTGGTCGAGAAGCATTTCGGTAATGATTTGTGATTTGATGCGGACACGTTCCGACGTGGCCGTGTAGCTGTTGAAGTGACGGCGTTGTTCGACGACGGCTTTGAGGAAGATGGGGTCTTTGGATAGGTTGGCGAATTGAGATTTACTGATGCGGTGGCGTTGTAGAATATCAGCAAGTGGTTCGAGATTGGCGGCAATCTCGACGACGAGGATGCCGAAACGGTTGTCGAGCTTAGAACCCGCTGGATGGAAGGGGACTTCGGGTTTACGCGGTGGTAGGATTAAAGCGGCGGGGGCGTTCATGAAATATCACTTGTAGCTATTTGTGGTGTAAAATGGGATTGCGGCGACGCAGTGACGCGGGCTGAAGTTACGACGGCTCGCTTAGCAAAGTAAATTTCAAGAACTTGAAGGATTAAATCGTTGGGGTCGTAATGACGAGTGAAGGCGGTTTGCTTGAGATCGTCGAGCATAGATTCCGGCAAAAAGAAAACGAAAGAGGTTTCGTGGTCGTAAGATTTGCGAGGTAGCTTGGGCGGTGGCAGACCGAAGATGATGGATAGGTCGGCGGCGCGACGTAGCAGCTCGGCGGCGGGGGTTTGTTCCGCGTGGGCCACGGCGTGCAGCGTCGCGAGCATACTGGTGGGCAGATGCAAACGGAGCTTTATCTGACTGGTGGTGCGTGGCATATTCAGTTCCGAAAGGGGCAGGGTGGAGTATATTATAGTATGGGAAGAGTGTCAAGAAGTTTTTTTAGTGTGAATTTTTTTATTTTTTGCGGGTTGACGCGTCGCGCGCGGGCGCGTAGGGTGGGGTATGTTTTGCATACGGGAGTGGAACGGAAGTATGTTTTATTTTTTGGGAAGTGAAGTTGCTTGGCCGTGACGCGATAACAGACTGCCGCCCCGCCCCCGGCCGTTGTCCATACCGCCATGCCCCGTCCAACAATGATTGTTGGATGGCCAAGGGCCGAGTTGACACGCGAGCGCACCTATGGGATACTAAGCATGGTTAGAACAAACAAACGGACACACCCTGATGCGCACCCTTCGCGACGAAATCGCTTATCACGTCATGATTGACGATAACCCCTCTCGCGACTACGTCACCAATTCGTTGGTCTCTGCGGTCAACTACGTGCAAGAATGCTGTGGCCATCGGCTTGCCAAAGCCGAGCAGCGTCATGGAGGCCGCTACATCGTGAAGTACGCTGGCAAGCCGATAGCTACCATCGTGAAGCACTAGGACCATCCTCCAGCCCGTCCAACAATCATTGTTGGACGGGCTCAGGGATCGCCCTTTGTGATCCGCAACCGTCCTGAAAGGACACACAATGCCAAATCCAATTCCGGGCCTAAGCGCGGCAATCGACGACGCACGCGCATCCGACGCACCGGCAGCCGGTCACAACTTACCGCCGGCTGATCAACTCCAGGCTGAGTTGTACCTTGCTCAGGTTCGTGCCGATAGCGCGCTCAACTCGACGATGCGGCAACTCGACGATGCACTACGCGGCGAGAGCGGCTTTCAGCGAGCACTAGAGGCAAGCTCTTTGTTTCCCACAATCGACTTTATGGTTGTGTGGGAAGCGTCTAAGAATAACGCCGCAGAGAAGGCTATCATCCAAACGCACAACAGTTGCGGCGTGACTGTCACTCCCGCGTATGAGCGCGAGCTTAAGATCGCCCGATCGGTCGCGGTTCACGCGAGCACGAGCGACATCGTGACCACGGCGCGGATTGGCGATCCAGGTAGCCGTGGAACCGCTGACAAGCCGCTCTTCAAGTACGTAGTCCAGCAGGACTTCAAGGGCGACGCGGCGCCGGGCGACGAACCGTGGCGCAAGGACATGTCCACAGCGAAGGCTGAACTCGACAAGCGCGTCGCGGCCGCGAGCGGTCCCGCTGCGAGCGAGGTATGGGGATGGGCAAAGAACGCCCATAACAACGTCAACGGGCTGCGCTTTCTCGCGGCCAAGGTCGCGAGCGTTGGCGTCAACTCTGGCAGGTGGCGTAACCTCCTATTCATGGGCATCGGTCAGGACTTGTTCAAAGCATACAAGGGAATTAAGCCCCTTGGACAAATCTGGCTGCCGGCGCTTGCGGCCGCACGCGAAGCACAAGTCAAGTATGTGAAGGCTGTACCTCTCGACAAGCGCAACCCGACCGAGTTGAGCGAGCTGATGCGCGCCGGCATCAATTCGGTTCTTGATTTGCATCGCACGGCTAAGGCGCGCGACGTGGATAGCGATGCGGCGAAGCTGGTGGAAAGTTTCGAGAGGATCGCGGGCCTTGTCGAGAAGGAATTTTCGGCACCCGGTCTCTGGATCGATATCCGCAAGCTGGCCGTCATGACCAACGTCCCGCTAACTAAGCGCGAGAACGCGGCCCTTGCCGCTCAGGCCGAGGAAGCGGCAGCCAAGGCGAAGCGCGATGCAGACGCCGCTGACCTAAAGGCGCAGCAGGATCGCGAAGAGGAAGATGCGAGGATTGCTAAGAAGGCCGAGCGCGACGCGAAGGCCGCTGCCGCTGCAAAGGCGAAGGCCGATGGTGACGCAAGCGCGCCGGTCGCGAGCGAGCCGAAGTTGAGCAGACTTCTGCTGAAGAACAAGCCAGCGCCCACACCAGCGGCCTAATACAATCTCGCCGCTTGGCCCGGAGGGTTTACCCTCCGGGCCTTTTCTTTGTCCTGCCGCTAGGCCATCCAACAATGGTTGTTGGATGGGGAAGGTACGGTCATCACGCCTACTGCGCGCGTACGCCTACGCGGGCTCGCGTAGAAAATCAGCAAAGAAAAAGGGCTCTATATTATTATATTATATATAAAGTATATATAGTATATTGTACAGTGTATTCGTTCACCTACCTCGCATGCTCGCACCCCCGCAAGGTATACAATATCACCGAATCGTTATATACTATTAAACGTATATACGTTTAATAGTATATAATTATTATAGTATATAGTATACCTCGCGTGCATGCATGTGACTGGGATAGAATATAGTATTGTACAATATACTATATAGATAATATAAATACAGCTATAATTTAAGAATATATTCCGTATTGACAACTATATACTATTAACCTACTATATATAGTTCACCCTCTAACCTTTGGAGCATGATCATGACTTCATCCAACAATGATTGTTGGACGGCTGAGCTGAAAGCTGATTTGATATTTGCCATGGGCATTTACAAGAATGCCATGGAACAAACTTCAACCGATGATAAAAGTATATTCGACGCGAAGCTGGCCGAGCATTGCACGGCGACGGGCTTACTGGCGAAGATCGAAAACATGGATGGCCGCGCCGTAACCCAGCTACGTAGTTACATGGCATTACAAGTTCAGATATATAATAATAGACGGGCTAAGGGCGAAGTTTTTTCACCTGTCAATAAAGCCTTTCTTTTGCTGAATCCATGCGCCATACGTGGTGCCGATCTCGCCCAATTATTAGGTATGACCAGGCAATTACAAGCAACTAAGCGATGGATACTTCGTAGCAATTTAAATCCGCAAGAAATACCTGTATTGCCGCGTAAACCGTCCTCGCGTTCATCTAAATATCCTAGACCTATTTGTCCAGAAACAGGTTTAGAATATTATGAGCATCCTACCTGTCCAAAATACAAACGCGAAAGCCCATTATATCGTTTTCATGCCGAGGTGTGGGCGCGTCAGCAATATGCCGATATCCTGCGCATGCACGGCTACACGGCATGCCCGATCAGTTTACGCCATCATCTCGACATGACTTGCGAAAACTTACTTGCGAACAGCGAAGTAGACTACCTGATCCGAGCGTATCGCGTATTAGCCCGCCATCGGACCAACATCGCCTACCGTTCTCAAAACTGTGGTATTTCTTTGCCGTATTATATCGACGCACCAGATGTTCAAGGTGCTCTATTGCTGCAGTATGCGCAATACGATTACAAGGATTATAAAAAACTGAGTAAACCAGCCAGCATGTCTACTGGTGAAATGGTTCACTTGTTGACTGAAGAGGCTTATCAGCAATTCGACTTCCTGGAATTGAATGCTTTTGCCGATAAGTATAATTTACCACCATTTGGCATGACGGGCGACGAGGGCATGGGCCGAGGTGCGCGAGGCTTATCGGGTAGGGTGCGCAACATGGATGGCTCATGGTCTCACAAACCGGCAAAAGAAAAAACCGAATCGCCGATCGAACCAGAAGACGAAGAACCACGTAAACCATGGGAATAAACCTTATCATAGGAAAACGTACCTCTTGTGTGGAATTTATTCTGCTGTATAATAGGCACACTACTCGAATGGTTTATCGGGTAGGTTCTACCAAAGAAAATCCAACAATGATTGTTGGATCGAACAAATACCCGATGATGGTCATCGGGTATAACCCTAAGAGGCGAGATAGCGAAGTGGACCGGGGCAAGGGCGTCGATACTACCCCCACATGGCGCCCTTGCAACGCACCCTGAGCAAAAAGGAAATGAACATGCAACGCAAGTTCTCCCTCGCTGGCAACGACTGGCCGCGCACGATGGCCTGGGCGGCGATGCATGAAGTGGACCGTCTCTGGTCTGTATCTGTGACCGACGTTCACGTCATGCCCACTCTGCGAACGATGCTCTTCCGCACGCTCGACGACGCGCTCAAGGCTGCGTTCGATCTTTCCGGCTGTGACCGCGCTTGGTTCCGGCGCGAAGCGGACACGGAGCACGACGAGCCGTTCATTGTGCTACGCGGTGGTAAGCCGACGTGTCCTATCGTTGCGTTCCTCTATCCTGCAATGCTAGGCTTCACGATGCCGGCCGTGTCGCTGGCGCGTTCGTTCGATGTCGCCCGCACTATGGCCGAAGCCCGTGAAGCGATGCATGCCGTAAGTGATCTGATCTAGTTCTCTTTTGCCGTAACTACCCAATCCAACAACTAATGTTGGATGACAGCTACTACCCTGAACCAAAAAGGTACGATCATCATGCAACTGCCCGCCACCTACGCCAGCATCAAACGGATCGCTGAAGAATACACGGCTCAGAAGCTATATTGGGCGTGCTCCACGGCACGGCCTAGGCCGCGTGTTTATTGCGACGCGACTACTGCATGCGCTATTGTTGCCGTGTACGACGCGGTGAACGAAGAAAACAAACTCAAGTTAGAGGCGATGATCCGCAAAGGCCCGCACATGTTGCCGCGCATCGCAGCTATTGCGTGGGGGAAGTAACCATGACCTCCTACTCCATGCCTATCTCGGAAGCTGTCGAGCTTATCATGACGGTCTACGCGGGCAAGGCCGTGCTGGTCAGGGGCGCGCCGGGCGCGACTAAGACCGCGCAGCTTCTTTCTGCCGCGATCAAACGGCAAAAGGAAGACCCTGAGTTTGGCGCGTGTTGCTTCAACGCGAGCAATGCACAAGCGCCAGACTTCTTTGGTGTGTGGCAGTCCAATACTGGCCCGCTTACTGCCAATGCCGTGCCACAGTTGTTTCAGCCGGTGCCCGAGGAAGGGCTGCGTGGCGCGTTCCCTGCGCTGTGCCCACGTGAGCTTGTGCATCCTGACGCGAGTATACAGCCAATCGATCCTGATCTGCTGTATACTGCGGGCTTGCAGCGTTCTGTGCTGAGCACGTATCCGCGTGGACTTGTAATCGTGGACGAGGCGAGCAAGGTCCAGGGTGAAGACACCATGGCCAGTTTGTCGATGCTGGCCTATGAGGGGCGCACGGGTCAGTGGGGCGTGCCGACTTCACGCTCAAATTCCACGGCCAGCCCCTCGAACAGACAAGCGTTGTCCGATCCAACAACAGTTGTTGGATGGACCCGAGTTTTCATCGCCAATCGGGCCGAGGATAACTCACGCGATCTGGATTTTCCCTCGACGTTCGACAATCGCGTGGCGATCCTGGACGTGCATTGCACGTTCGACGACGTAGCGCCCTACTGGCGCAGCCAAGGGATGCACCCTTCGTTTGTTTCTTTTGCTGGTGCTTACTCCGGGCTGATCCTGTCCAATCAGGTTCCGGCGGTGCGCCAGCAATTCGGCACGGCGCGGTCATGGTTCGAGGCGCATTCCGAATGCATGGCCTACTGCAAGAGCTTGGGAATTGAGAGTTCTGAGCCGGATCGCTACATGCCCGAGTTGCTTCCCGTGTTTGGCCCTAATGTCGAGGATCGCAGCGCGCAGCGTTGGCACCGCACCTTCATTGGCCTGATCGCAGCGCGATGTGGCGAAGCGATTGCATCGCAATTCAGCGAGTATCTTCTTGCCAGTACCGATCTGCCTACTTACGACGAGATCGTGTCTAACCCGGAGACCTGCATCATCCCCGAGCATCCTGGCGTAATCCATGCCGTTGTCGAGACCCTACTGACCAATACCGATCTGTGCGAGATCGACGAGATCGGAAAATATCTCAAGCGACCGGAGTTTCCCAAGGCGATGGCCTGCGTCTACTTGAATAGGATGATGGATCGTCATCCTATTGCGGCCGCGAGCAGCAATAAATTCTTTGCCTTGGTGAGGCACTTCGGGATTGCCGCGTCCATGACGCTGCATCACAGCCGGTAAGGGGTACGATCATGTCTTACATCCTTGTTCTTGCGATCACGATGCTGAGCGGCCGAGGGGAATGGCTCGTGCTCGACAGTCAAATGACTTCCAGCGAATGCACCCTGGCGCTGATGCGAACAAATCATGAGCTAGCTACGCGCTCACTCACTATCAACGGAACGACAATCGAGTTGTTCTGCGCTCTGGAGCAAGGTGAGCAGTCATGACTGACCACATGAAGCGCCGGCTTTACGCTCTTGGCTTCTACTCCATGCGGGTGCCTGATGTCACCACGGGGCGATGGGACGAGGCCGCATGGATCAAGTGGATCGATGCGAGTGGCAAGTGGCGCGAGCCGCCCTATCCTTGCTGCCACAAGCCCGAGCAATGCGTCCCGAAGGGCCGCTGCGTTACCGATCCAGTTTGTTTCAACTGAGGTTTATCTGCCATGTCTTACATAATCCCCGACGAACTGCTGCAACCCTTCAGCTTCCTGCACACGGCGCACCGCAGCATGGCCGTGTATCTGATGCACATACCGATTACCCTAAAAGTAATCGACGTGGACCCTAACGGACCAAACTCGTTCAAGGCGCAGACCTATGGGCGCGTAATCGAGTTCGCCAAGTGGTTCCTGCCCACTATACCCGACTATGAGGAGCAAGCGCTCGTGCTGACGCACGAGATACTGCACCAGATGTGTCAACACTGTACCTTGATGCACAAGTGGTCACGGGCTGGGTCAATAACTGGCCGCTGGTCAGACAAACACGAGCCTGTGACGCGGCCGTTCGACATGGGCGTGGCGCAATGGGCCTTGGACTACATCGTCAACGACGCCGGCTATCGCATGGGCTTGCCGCTACCCAAGGACGCGCTGCACCGTCCAGCAATCGGTACGTGGCTAGACCTTGAAGCCGATGTGTACGTGCGACTGTACGACATGATGTTTCAACAATCCACTCCTGAGCCAGACCCGCGCACGCAAACGCAGAAGGACCACGATAATCAGCAGAAAGATAATTCTTCTGCCGGTGGGTCTGATCCAACAACTAATGTTGGATCGCTGCAACGGTTCAACTCTTCTGCCGATCCGGGCAATTCATGCCCCGACACGAGCAAGCCCGGCGCAGGTGCGTATGACGTGATCCCTTCCGATCCCACCGATGAACGTGGCGACAACGATGTGCGGCAACGGGCTGCGATCCGCAAGGCGATGGCTGAACTGAATCCAGACAAGACCCGAGGCATCTGGCCCGGTGAAATCGAGAAGCTGATTGATAAACTTCTACCACAAAAGATGGACTGGCGTGATGTGCTGCGTCCACGCTATCGCCACTACATGCCCGGCCCGAAGCCTACCTGGAGCAGCTTCGACCGTCGTGCGTTCCCTCACTCTATTCTTTTGCCGGGCCGAGTGGCGAAGCGGGCTGGTACTGTGGCCCTAGTCCTCGACACATCAGGTTCAATCGGTCGCCGCGAATACGAGCATTTCATCAACCACCAGATAGGACTGTTCGAACAGACTATGCCGCGTACGCTGTATGTGCTGGAAACAGATACGCAGGTGCGGCGTGACACGTTAATCAAGTATCCTTCACAACTGAAGGAGTACACCAAGCCAATCATGTCCAGCAAGAAAGGACTAATCGGCGGTGGTGGCACGAACATGCCTGCTGCGCATGCATGGATGCGGTCGAATAACATCCAACCCGACATCACTGTGTTCTTCACCGATGGCTACACTCCCTTTCCTGCCGATCTAGGCACGTCACGCGAGGTGATTTGGGTCATGACCACGGATAAGGTCGCGCCTACTGAAGCTGGCCGCACTGTACGGATGTGGATGGACTGACATGAACGAACTAGGCCGACTTGGAGTTTCTGAGTATGGCTGGTTGGTCATACCCGACGATGTTACGGCCTTAGAGGCTGCGCGGCTGGCCGAGTTACTGGCCAAGATTGTGGCCGCCGAGACAACTAGAACCGAGCACGATCCAATAACAGAAATCAAGAAACTAAACCTCGAACGATTTTTCCAACCGTTCGATCCAACAATTAGTGTTGGATCAGACCCTGAACAGGAGTAGCAATCATGACCACCCGTGAATACCACTTCCGCCTTCTGGTCATCGATGATGACCGTATCCTTTTGCTGTATCCTAAGAGCAGCGAAGAACTTCATGGCCGGCGGGCTAAGGCCGCACTGGAGTTTCTACGAAGTGATCTTGTGCCTAAGCCAAGTGAACCAGCCAACAGAAATTACAATATGACTGAAACAATGAAAATGCTACTAGCTGAGGTAGTTACTAATAACGGTCCCGTTACGGCAAAAATGATTGCCGAGAATTTACAAATAAAACTAGGGACTGCAAGCTCGCGCCTATCTATGCTTAAAAGCATGGGTTACTTGGATTTTGTTACACGGGGTAAGTATCTCGCTACCATCAATGGGCGTCTATGGCTGAAGGAACAGGAAATATGAACATGACCGACGCGGAGCGCGCCCGATTTGTGATGTGGCTGCGCATATGCGCGGCGCGATGCGGATCATCTGCCGACTGGACAAGCATCTATCTACGGGCCGCAGAGAATATCGAACGAGCCCAGCACGGGAGCCGGACACGATGAAATACCGCAAACTGTATACTGAACTATGGACTTGTATTGGTCTGCTTTTCTTCGCTATTTTATATGGACTGCCGTTCGGTTTGGTAAGTTATGCCATCTCATGGTGGCTCGGCGTACCCAATCCAGGTATAGCGGGACTAGTAACCACTGGCCTGGCATTTCTTTTCATCATCTTCGTGAATATGGATGAAAATTGAATGTGTGAATTTTATCACATACTTGTAATCCTTTTTGCTGTAATCTACCCGTAACCCGTCCAACAATCATTGTTGGATACAACTCTAGGAGAACTTCGATGTTCACGTACATCTTGACCGACGCCATCGACATCCACTACGATACTGGAGAAGTCCAGGATACTACTTGGTATGCCTTGAGAGGCGAAGACCAGTTATGGCTGGGCATGGGTTTGGATACTGCTTATGGTGGAGGAGGTGACGACTTCATCAATGGTGGCTGGGGCAACGACACCTTGTTCGGCGAACGGGGTCATGACCAATTGCAGGGTGATTTCGGCAACGACACTCTGATTGGAGGGCGTGGCAATGACCTGCTGTTCGACGAATGGGACGAGTTTTCCGACAACATCTATGGTGGGCCGGGTAACGACTGGATACAGAGCGACGGCGGCGTGGTCGTCGCCGGAGCTGGTGATGACCGTATCCACCTCATGAACACCTACACCGAGACCACGGTGCAGCTCGGCACGGGTCGCGATACTCTGATTTGGGACGCTGATTTTTACGATTACCGCATGAACCGGGTCGATGTCTTCGATTTCAAGGCGGAAGACACGCTCGAACTGGCTGCAAACGAGTATGACTACAGGGACAACGCGGAAATACTCGACATTTTGGACCGCAACAACGACGGCTGGCTGGGTCGCAAGGACGTGGAGACCGTGGACAACGGCGACGGCTACGGGGTCAGCGTCGGCACCAACACACTCACGTTGGAGATTTTCCACATCGATCTGGTGTTTCACGGCCTGAAGAACGCCAGCTTCGATTTTCTGAGTTGAGCGGCTACACTTTCCTCGATTTGTGCTTCGGCCTTGGGGCGGGACTAATCTCGTTCTTCGGCCGAAGCCGGCTCGGGCTGGTGCTCGCCTTGTCCTTGTTGCTGACAGTCGGCGACTTCGCGACATGGGCGGGCATGATACTTTTTTGCGGTAGTCTGCTCGTAGCTACGGCAAAATGAAGAGAACCTATCCAACAATCATTGTTGGATGAACTTACGGAGAAGTTGTCATGAGCTTAGTTTGGACTGCGTTGGCTACTTTGGTGGTGCTTGTCGCGGTGTACCTACTCGCCGCGAGTCAATTCCAGGGGCCGGATGCGAATGACTAGCGAAATGACCTACCCGATCTATTGCCGTACCGTTGGCAATCGTACCACATCGGCGGTGGTGGGCTACACGCCTTTACAGCCTAAGCGGATCGGTCTGTACGACACCGACACGCCTCAAGTAGTCGCGAGACGGGCTAAGCTCGACTTTAACACGGTAGCCGATGTCGGTCCTAATCTGGCTAACACTACGTGGATCATAACTTTGTTCGATGATCCAACAACAGTTGTTGGACAAGAGGGAAAGTAAGATGGACAAGACGGTAAACATCTTGATCTGCAAAGGAAAGCTTGCTGCCGGGATAAACGCCGGCATGCGACATCAGGTCATGCTAGACGGTAATCCATTGGGCATGCCAAAACGTGAACCATTCTATGGGAGTGCTCGCCATCTACTGGGTTTAGGCTACGACCCAACCTGGACGTTAGAAGCGTCATGGTGGGATAAACCAGAAGTTGTGGCTATGTCCATGCCGTTGGGCGAAGCGGCGAAGTGGACTATCAAAGAAAGGGCGCATGGCGGACTTAAGCGCGAGCTATGGCAACCCTGGCCGGGTCAGAAATAGCCTGTTCCCCGGCCCTGGTGCGCGGTGCTACCGAGCGGTACAGTGATAAGAGGTAGTTCCATGCCACTTGATACCTGCGCCCGTTCTTACTGCCACCGGGGCCGACGGAGCTAGGGGGCCAACCCTAGCTCCGTCGTTGAACCGAGGCCGCTGCAACACACCCTCAGTCCAGCAAGAATCGAAAACCCAACAAAATCAGTATATTACATCCCGATACCCGTGTCAACTATGAACATAAACCTATTGCATGGAATTTATTCTCTGGTATAATGGTATAGGAAATGAAGAGTATGCGCTACCCCCTGAACCTTATCCAACAATCAATGTTGGATCACATGAAAGAAACTCCAATGCCGATCACTTTCAGCCAACTTCACGCATCGACCAGATGGAAAACTGAAACTGAGTTGTTGAGCGTGTTCAATCCGTTGTTGTTGAGCATGGGCCGTCCACCAAATTTGGATGAGCACTATGCAAATGTACTCGAAGAGTACTGGGGCGATAAGTTGAACATGATGATTGAGCATGCAACTGCAATTGCCGAGCTGCAGCATGATACCGAGGAATGCTGGAGCAGTAGAAATACTAACGCGGTTTTGTATGGAGGCTATTTGGATACACATCGAACAACCAATCTTTATTGGATCGCGATGTCGTTGAGCACTGGCAGCGACCTACGCAAAATTGCCGACTGGTTAGGGCTCAGTAACACCGCAGCGTTGCTGCTGCGACCGTCATGCATGAACATGAGCGGGACCACCAAACGGGCTTTAGTCCACGCTGATTGGTTCTATAATAGGCGCTATGTAGATTGTCCTTCTAATCAGGCACATGATCCAGAATTATGCGACTGGATCGATATGACTTTTTCTGCTATCGAGGAATGGTTGGAACTGACTAAGTATATCGAACAAATGCAAAGTTGTACGACATTATTTAGTATGGGTTCGCGAAATATTAACGTAAATAAACATGAGGCTGCAATCAAGACTCAAGCCATGGAGCTGATACTCAATCATGTTTGCGGTGGTTATCCCGTAAGCGGCTGGGCCATCTTGACGTTGAACAAAGATACCTGGGCACGACGCCATGACAAAAATAAAACTGATCTATTACGGCGATGGCTGGAGAAGCTGGTGCTGATCAATCGTAGTTCGTACGAAGAAAAAGAAGCTTTGGGCATGCATCTTACGCATGCTCAACAGTATGCAGCATGAGGAGTAAACCAATGTCGATCAGCTCGGAGTACTTATTGCGGATACTTGATCGCGCTCGAAAAGAAATCGAAACCCGCAAATACCAAACCAAGTTCATCGCCATGAACCAGCACGGTGAATCATGCTCACCAAAACAACGTGGTGCCGCGTTGTCGTTTCACGGTGCAATTATTTGTGCTTGTCGATCGATCCCGGATCGAACCGCCGTATTTGCGTGGCTGAGCGACCATGGCCTAATCCCGCGTAGTCAGCCGCGCAGCAAGGAAAGTTGTCTGGCGCTATTCAGTGAGGCAATTGCTATTGCTAAGCGCGAGCATGCACAATTGGAGTTGATATTGTGATGTGGTGGTACTTCGATAATTGGTTCTATAAGCATGGCGAGATGGCGTCGATCCAACAACAGTTGTTGGATAAGAAAGCTCGCATTCCACCAATGCTGACGGATAATCATATCTGCGACATTTCCACACGAGGCGTCAACTGGATGATGGCGGCGACACATACTTATCATCGGCAAACAGTATTGTTGCCGTATGCCGGGCATCGCTCGGTACGGATGGGGCTACGTAATTTTTGCCATCTGAACTATTGGTTGATTGAGCCGCGTGGTGACAGGTTCGCTGACCTATGTCAAGACGATACGCAGGAAGAAGATGAAGATATCTACAATATTAATACCATGTGGCATTTAGACCCATTGGATTGGGCGGGCAAGTTCGATCCAGATGGAATGCAAGTGGACAGCTTATTGATCAATCCGCCACATGGCCGCGCGGCCGAGACCTTGATGGCCTTGCACCCATTCACCAAGGAACGCGGTTGCACTGCCGCTGTGATCGATGCCAGCGAGCTGCTTTCACCAGAACGTGAAGTGTTTCGCCGCTGGGCTGGCAAAGAAGGGTTCACCTGGGGCCTACTAAAAGACCTTTTCTTTGCCGCTTATGGCGACGAGCATCCTGTAATCCTGTTCAAGTAGGAGAGTGATATGCGTAAGATCGTTCTTGTGATGCTGCTAGTTACCACAACTCCCGCCCATGCGGGCAACTTCGAAGGCGGTTGGGGCGCTAAGGCCAATGCCGACCGCGCGATGCGGCCCGGTGGTGACTGGAACAGTTGGTGCTGCGCCAGCGCCCCGGAAACAACCTATAGCAGCCCCGATGGCAACTTCGCCGTCGCGGCGAAGCGGGCTTGGGGCAATGTGACTGGTTGGTTCGGCAAGGGCAGAACTAATCTCGGTGAACCGGACTATTCCGCGCCGTCATATGGGATCGGCTACGGTAGTGGTGGAGGCTCCGGCGGCACTGCCACTGATGGCGGTTCCGGCGGCACGGCGGGGAGCTGATGATGGTGAATCTAGTTGCACGTCACGTTGCGGCGGCTTTCATCGTAGCGTGGGGCGTGGCGATAGCGGCAATGATAGTCTCACTAGGGCTTGGCACTACCGAGTTTGGATGGACACCGGAAATGCGGGCGCGTGTCCAAGTCATCGCCGAAATGCTGATGTGGATCGGCGTAGCGATTTCAGTCATACACACGACGTTGGATATCCTTATCTGGCTCGCCGACAAGGGAAAAGACCAATGACGGTTGAACGTATGGCTGAAGCTATCTTGGAACTAACCGGAAACATGGCTGGGCCTCTCGGCTTGGAATTGGAATTGCCACCTAGAGAAGAACTACGACCAAAAATCATCCGTGATCTGCAAGCCAACGACGAAGATGCTTTGTCACTGGCCGATTTGGTCGAACGTGTCGTCAACGCCTACATGGGCGGGGGCGTCGAGCGTCATGGCCGCGCGTTGATTGAAGCCATAGCCGAGACCAACAAGGCTAAGCGGCTGTGCATGAACGTGCTGACTGGACCGGGTGCAGGATCATGGGAGTGCATCATTCGCCGTGATCGTACCCAACAAATGCCGGCGATTATCCTGCCGGGTAGCAAGGAGTGGAATTGATGCGTAACTCCTATATACCGGATCATGCTTCAATATGTTACCCCGACCAACCAACAGAACAATTGGGTGAGCCTTATCTGCTGTATGAGTGGAAGTTTATTTATCAAGTAGCTCAAGGTCGCTGGTGGCTGAGTCAAAGAGTTAGTGTCAGTTTTGCTATTTACGGAGATAATTTACCTCTATTGTTTGCCGGTTCATGTGTATCCAGTGATGCTGATTTATGTTTTTTACACGTCGATACAATAGGCGAATTGGTGCGGATTTGTCGCCGACAATTCGTTAAGATCATCCAACAACAATTGTTGGATGCAACCCAGGAGAGTTGACGATGCCTATTAGCTTCATTCACACACCGAGTGGCGAAACTTTCTACGATGCCGACCAACTGTACGAATATATCGGGGAGAAGCTGGAGGATGTTGACCAGGAAGCTGCTGAGAAAAGCGTGGAGGATGTCATTAAGTTCCTACAAGCCGTCGAAGTTCATAAAGTAGAGGAAGAGGAAGAGGAAGAGGAAGAGGAAGAGGAAGAGGAAGAGGAAGAGGAAGAGGAAGAGGAAGAGGAAAAGGAAGACAAGGTCCCGTTTTAAGGTTTAACCGGGTGGGGGCCATGGCCCCCACCCAACAACTGGAGTTGAATGAATGCAAATGATCAAAATAGACCCTTGGATAGTAGACAGATTTAATCATGTCATTACGCTTTGGTTGGAAATGCGTCGTGACAAAGAAATGGGTAGCCTACTGACTAATGAGGAGCAGCTTACTTACGAGCTTGACCACTTACTGACTGTTTACTGGCGTGGCATGCGCGAAGAGTTGAAAAGGAAAACTTAAAGATGACCTTCCTCGCCTTGGACTTTGAAACCTTCTATGACGGCCAGCGTAGCACGTCGAAGGAAGATAAGTATTCATTGCGTACAATGAATACTGAGGAGTATATCCTGCATCCAAAATTTCAAGCCCATGGCGCAGCCGTAATGCTCGACGGGGGTGATTGCCAATTCCTGACCCATCGTGAACTAGTTCGTTTTTTTGCTGGTTTAGATTGGTCACGCGTCATTATGGTTGCCCACAACGCTATGTTCGACGGCGCAATCCTGGGGTGGAAGTACGGTCATCAAGCTAAGATGTATGCTGACACGCAAGGTATCGCCAATCGTTTCATCCGTCCATACACGGGCAAGTCAGGGTTGGATGCTTGCGCGGCCTATCTCGGCCTGCCGCTAAAATCCGGTGCGCTCAATGAAGTCAACGGCAAAAGAACTGAAGAGATACTACAA
>Ga0190271_10000052_pt1 | contig 64857 bp, 87 predicted proteins | sample Popmic356T_FD_133747 | JGI IMG/M metagenome (GOLD analysis project Ga0190271, IMG submission 133747) | Populus adjacent soil microbial communities from riparian zone of Weber River, Utah, USA - 356 T | ecosystem: Environmental > Terrestrial > Soil > Riparian zone | place: USA: Utah | collected...
CGCCGATCGCGACCGCACTTTGCGTCATGTCGACGATGACGAGATAGCTCTCGCCCATGGCTGTGAAGTAGCCCTCGACGACGATGGCTGATCCGCGCGCAAGCACACTGACAACGTAGTTTCGCCAACCACTCGCCGCGTTCGGGTTCGCAAAAACGTAGTTGTCGGGCGTCAGCGTCATCACACCGTTCGCGACAGCCGGCGGAAGCGAGCCGGCCACTTCATCCCATTGCGCCGAATCGTCGTCAGTCGTGAACAGGTCGAGAAACCCGATGTAACTGATCGTGATACGCTCACCGCTCGGCCGTGTGAGCGCGACCAGATTGCGCACGAGTCGACGGTTCAGCGTGCCGTCGTCGACGATCCGCACGTTCGACTGATTCTCGACGTAGTCGGGCGGCCCGGGCAGGTCGAGAACCCACGAATCAAAGCCCCGATTGCCCTCACCGAGCCACGTCTCGTCAGAGATCCAGCGCAGGTCAAACCAATTCCAACCCCGCAAGCGCGCGCCCGTCGTCAAGCGCAGAATCTCGATCAAAGCTTCTTCGGTGCCTCGGATCTTCCAGAACGGCACCGACGCCGCGATCAGCCGGCGCAACGTCACAGGGTCAAGATCGTCGGTGATGTGGTCGAGCTCGGATGTCCAACCGACGATCCAACCGAGATAGGGCAAAAACTCGTCGGGGCACTTCGTGATCGACCACATGTCGGGAAGCGACCGGATCGCGGTGTCGATGCGATGCCAGACCTCTTGTGGGCCTTCAAGAAGTCGTTCGACGAAGCGAAAGCCGTGCTCTTGATCTTCTTCTCGGATCCCCTCGATCAGAAACTTGTACATACGCAGCGACATCGCGCGCGCCGCTGTCGAGCCTGACCCCGACTCGGGCGCCACGCTGAACCCGATCATGGGGCTTGACGCGGTTTCGAATGGATTGCCGGCGAGGTCTTGGATGGCCATAGGAAGGTGCCCTTATGGTAGCGCAGCTATCCCGTACTCCGCCTTAGCCCACGCCTCAAATTGCGCGCGTATCTCGGGCGTCTGGACCGACGCGCACAGCGCGTACAGAGCCCATCGGCCAACAAAGTTGATGGCACCGTTAGCGCTTCGCAGAATCGTGCCCACGCCTGCGCCGCCGGGCACGCTGAACGCTGGCGATCCTGCCACGAACCGATCGGCGCCGTTGAATCGCCACGTCCACTCGGTCGAACTGCTACGCGTATTGATTGCCCATGGCGCTTCGAATGATGCTTTGGGCATGCTCGGAAACTCCCAGCGCGTCGCCGATCCAAAGTTGTCGTAGACAACGCCGTTGAGAGGAATATGTGCGGCGACAGCGCTCGGGCCGACGTTATCGAAGCCTGTCTTCAAGTAGTCCGTTGGATTGCCGTCGTCGTGCGCGCCTATGACGAAGCGCTCGACGCCAGTCAGATTTGTCGGCAATGACGGCAACTGCAACGCTGGACCGCGCAGCACGGGCTTGCCATTGAACGCAGGGTCAGCTGCGACATAGACCGGATTCGACGCGTATGCCATGAGATAACCGCCGAGCGAGCCGCGGTTCTCGACTCGTAGAATATTGCTGCCGCTTAGCTGTACGTAAGCAGTTTTAGGGTCGACGTATACGAGCACGTTCTTCAAGAAATACAGTGGATGATCCGGGATAGCGGTCAGTGCGTACTCTGCTCTGGCCCATGCTTCGAACTTTGCGCGCGAAGCCTGTGTCTGCACGGTCCCGCACACGATGTACAGCGCCCATCGTCCCTTGAACTTGGCTGCCGACGTCCCGCGACTTCGCATGATTTCGGAGGGGTGATGAAACTGGAAGTTGCGCCCCGTGGCTGTGAACCTGACAGAGCCATTCATTATCCATTGCCACGGCAGATCGGATTGATTGCCGTGTCGCGTATTGATAATCCACGGCGTCGTGAATCCGGTGGGCTTCGGGAAGCTATACGCGGGCCCCTCCTCGCAAAATCCGTCGTGGATCGTTCCGCTCGTGTGCGGAATATTCGTAGTATAGTAATCGCTCGTGTCAGACATCCCGATTGCTTCAAACCCTGTGTTGGCCGCCGCGGGCGACTCGACATCGTGAACGCCAACCGCGAAGCGCTCCATCTGTCCGGTGTTCGGCAAGTTCGGTAACTGGTACCAGCTACCGTCACCCTGCCACGTGGGCTTGCCGTTGAAGCCAGGATCGCTCGCCAAATACGGCGACTGCGTCGAGCCGGCGCCCGGTGCGACGGCGCCGAGACTCCCTCTGTTAGTGAAGCTCGCCACCTTGCCAGCATTCAGCGTTACGTACGAACTCGCTGGATCTAGATACACGAGCACGTTCTGAAGAAACGTCAGCGGGTGCGGGAATGGATTTACTGGAACAAATGGCTCTGACTCATACGTCAGAAGCGGCTGTCCGGGGCGCGCCATACTAGGTCACCGCCTTCGGCTGCACGGACCCCACGAACAACACCTTCGCGCCGCCTACGTCGCACAGTGCGTAGGTCAGTATCGTCACCGCGTTCGCCGCTTTATTCACGTCAATCGCGCCGCTCATAGATACGGTTGTATACCCAGCGGCCGTAACAGCGGTAACACCTCTATTGCCGATTGCATCTTGCCGAATCCAGATCGCACCTTCGCGGTCTGTTTCAGGGTTTAGCAAGGCAATGGCCATATCTCCGATCATCACATCCGTCATTCTGAAGTTGAATGCGATAGCGGCATCAAGCTGTCTCGTTGCTGCATACAGAAACGGCGCAGCGGCACGAATCGTGAGCGCTACATTGCCAAAACTTTTATCGCTATAAACCACAGGCCCGGGCGTTGTGATCGCGTCAACGCCCATCGTCGGGATGTAGGTCATACGAGACTCCACGCGGTTCCGTTGTAGATCCAGTGCAACGACACGCCCGCCACTCCGATCGCGAAGCTCGCTACAAACGACTTCGTGAACGGATTCCAAACGAGCTTGCCGTTCCCGTTCACCGTCAGAGGCGTCAAGCTTCCGGCCGTCTCGACGATGGCAAAATGTGCACCGTTGCTCGGTGAGGCCGGCGCAGTCAGCGTGAACGCGCCGCCGGTTGTGTTGTAGCCTTGGCGCGCATTCGCCGCGACCGTGGCGTTGCTTGTTGCGATTCCGGCCCAATTCATTTCGTCATCCCCCTGCGTCGGCACCGCTTCGCCGCCGATCACGACCAAGATACTTGAATCCGCGTTGTTCGTGAAATTGCCGCCCGCGTTGTCTGCGACTCTACGCGTCCACGCGATGCCATCGGGCGAAGTCATCACGAGCCCGTATGCGTGTCCAACCGCGATGAAGTTGCCCGCGCGTGAATCCCAAGCACAGCCAAGAAGGCTCTTCTCGCCAGCGGCCGGAGTGCGCGACGTCCATGTGACGCCGTCGGGCGACGTCTGAATGCGCGACTGTCCGCTCTCGCCTTCGCCCACAGCAAGCCACAGGTTCAGCGCTGGCGAATAACAGACGGCCCATGGTTCCATCAGGTCGATCGCGCTCATAGGCCGTCGCGTCCACGTGACGCCGTCGGGCGACGTCTGACATTCGAGTCCGTCACCGACCGCGACGAACTGATGTTGCGCTTCCGACCATGCGACGCTACGAAAGCCGGCGCTCGCGCCGATGTAGTTGTTTGCGGCCGTGCGTCGCGTCCACACTGAACCATTGGGCGACGTCCAGATCGAACCGCGAATCCCGACGCCGATGTGCAGGCCAAGAGCCGGCGCATAGCACCCGTCGTACCAGATGTCGCTTGCGCCCGCTGGCGCGCCGCCCGTGGGCCCCGTGCCCGTTCCGCTGTCGGGGTTGATCGCCGAACTCCACGAAAGCCCGTCGTTGGTCGAATAGTGGACGTTAGGCAAAGTCAAATTCGAATATATGTAGTGGTTGACAACCCACACCCCATTTCCATACCAACACGCCCCGTTATCTTCAGTCGTTCCGAACGGTGTCGACTGTGCCCACGTCTCGCCATTGTCAGCCGAGCGGAACACAACGCCCGCGTCGCCGACGAAAATCACAACGCCCGTTGTCGGATTTCGATCGCCGTTTCGCATCGTGCCAGCGGGCGGAAAGTATTTTCGCGTCCACGTGACACCGCCGTCGCTCGACACCTGCACTTCCATCGGCGCAGAAATCGCGCCCAAGATCGCACGCAAGACCGGCGGCCCGGCGAGCTGTGCCGCGACCCCGTCGACCGCCGCGATTGCGTCCACAGTCGACCGACTGTGCAGTGTGCTCATGATCAGCACTGCAAGACCATCGACCCCGTCGACCTCGTCAGAAGCCTCGACGTCGAAGACCTCGCCCGGCATAGGCCCGACCTCGACCGACTCTTCGAGCATGTCGCCCGCGTCGAGGTCGTCGAAGAACTCGGTATCGTAGCTCTGACCCGGCACGGGCCCGAGCACGGTCAACGTGTACAAGTGCCCGGGAACTTGGCCCGTCGTTTGCAGAACCACGACAGAGCCTTCAACGCTCCGCACGTCGATCGTCACGATGCCGCCCGCCCACAGGTAGTTTCTCGGGTTGCGCGCCGACGCGTTGTCGATAATGGGTTCGCTGAAATGCACTTCGACTTCGGTCGACGACCTCGCGATCACGAGATGTAGCGTCGGCGCCACGCCGATCCCGACATACGAAACGGGCGCCACGTGCCCGACTTCGCCCGCGGCGCCTCGAATGGCCTCAGTCAGAGCGACTTCATACGTCGCACCTTCGGTATGCTCGGTCGTCACGACCTCGACATAAAACGGGTTCGGCTGCCCCGGCGGCAAGCCAACCGACACCGGCACGACCTCGACGCTACCCGACGACAGATTCTTGAAGCGGTAGTTCGCAGTATTCGTCAGCGCCGCATTGATCAGCGTCGGCACCTCGAAGTCGATTCGCACTTTCACTTCGGTCAGCGCGCGCGCATCTGCAATCCCGAACTGGATCGTCGCCTGACTCGACAGTGCGTCGACCGTGCTGACGATGTCGCCAAGCAAAACGCTACGCGGAATGAACAGGCCATCAGCAACCACGACCTCGTCACCAAGCGCAACCTGATGAAGATCGCCAATGAACAGATCGTCGATGACCGCGACCTCGTCGCCGAACGGTCCAAGCTGAACAAGTTCACCGACCCCATGCTCAGCGAACACGATTTCGTCGTCGATGTACCGAGAGTGAATGATTTCTTGCTTCAGCTGATCGGGCTCGAAGCCGCTTCTTGTGTCAACAAGAAGGGCGACTTCGTCGTCGATCGTCTGTGTGAATTCCGCCATAGGCCCCGCTTCACTCTCTGATGACGACCTTCAAGATGCCCGCGACCGGAAGCTGTCGCGAGGTCAAGACCAAATCTTCGCTTGGCGCCGTGATGTCGACGTCGGTGATGCGCTTCTCGTCGACCTTGAACACCTCGTGTGTGAGCCGCGAAATGGGTATGCGCCCGCCGAAGTTCCACTCGTAGGTAACGCCGTCGGCCTTCAGCGCTTCGGGCTGAACGACCTGTGTCAGCCCATTCACAATCTGTGCTTCGGTCACGCCTTCAGACGCCTCGACGTCGACGACGACGTCGATCACGCGCGGATCGAACGACACGGCATACACTTGCTGATTCCCGACGTAGTGACCCGGAATCGGCGGCGAAGCGTACTTGTCGCCGTTGAAGTACAGCTCGATTTCGCGCAGGTGCTCGGAGGTCGGCACGACACCGCCCGACCCACACAGGATCAACTCAAGCGTCTTCGGCCCGAAACCTTCTTCGATGTAGCTCGCCCGGCTGAACGGTCGCGTGCCATCCGACGCGACGAACGCCTTCGCGAGCACGATCGCGTCGTCACCGTTCAGCGCGACTTCTTTCGTGCGCAGTGACGCAGGCCCGGCGAGCTTGGCCCGTTCAAGGCTCTCGGGCGAAGCGCCTTCGGCTTCTGCCCAACCGCTCGCTTGACGCGGGTTGTAGAGCCGGTTGACGTAGGTCAGGCCCGTCTTGTCGACGACGATCGTATTCGCCCCGACGTTCCCGCTGACTTCCGCGTTGAAGCGGTAGCTGATCGACACGTTCCCTTGACCAAGCGCCGGAATGCGCCCCGTCACGCCGTCGCCCATGCGCACGGTCGCGCGGTCGTTGTCGCCCAACACGAGCATATAGTGTTTGTCTTGGGGGCCCGATGCCAGGAAGTCGTCGACCCGCGTCCACGGTTCAGCGTCGACCGTCACGGCCTCGCTTCCGTCGATGAAATGATCCCGGCTCGTTCGAAACTCCTGATTCGGGCCGCCGTTCGACGAGCCGAGCGGGTCGTCACTCGCTGACCTGCCCTGCGTCACCGGGGCGATCACGAACTGAGCGCGAGTGTCGAGCCGACAGCGCGCCAGCGTCGGCGAAGTCGCGCCGCTCACCGTCACGACTCTAAATCGCAGCCAAAACGCTTCGAGCCCGTTGACCGTCGCCTTCTGCCAATTCGCGAAATCATCTTGCGGAAGGTCGAAACTGACCTTCAGCTCGGTGCCCGCCTTGGTCAGACCTTCGGTGCCGTCGACGAACGCCGACTCAGACGAGACAACGAACTCCGACCACGCTGTGCCGACCGTGTAGTCAGTCGCCGTCTCTGACGGCGCCGTCTGCCCGAGAAGCCCCGTCAGCGCGACGTTCGCAAACCCGTTCCATGTCGACACGACGTCTTCCGACACGCCCGTTTCATTGATGGTCACGCACACCGTCGCACCGCGCCGATCGGCGGGCCCTAAGAGCGACGTCAGGTCAAATTCGAGCACACCGCCGCCGATATTCGTCACCGAGCTCGGCTGAATGTCGAAGACGTCGCCGTCGTAGTATTCCCACACGCCGACGATGTTCGTCAGCGCCGTCACGACGTCGAGCGCGAGTTCATCCCACATCACGCTGTCGTGCCCAAAATAGAGCGCGTCGCCTATCGTAGGCGACGACCACGGGGTGAAGCTGGTTCCGCCGTTCGCCTCGCTCGTGTGATCCGTAAAAACGCCCCCGCTTGACGACTCGACGCGTGTAAAACTGTCGGTCGCCGACACCGTCACACCGTCAAGCGCCTCGAAGTAGATGACCGGGGTCGTCGTCGAGCTTCGAGTCGCGGCCTGCGCCAGCGGGGGCACGACCTCGAAGACCGTGTTGAACACGCGCGCAAGCTCGTAGACAAGCTCGCTACTCGCTGGCGCCGCTGAAGCCAAGTCGTAGCCGATCAGCTGCAACATGTTGCGCACCGTCTCGACGAGTTGCGCCGTCGGCAACGTGTTTTCGTTCGCGACGACGTCAAGCAAGACATTGTTCAGGTGCCCGACGAGCGCGAACGAGCGCAAGAGCTGAATGAACGGCTCGAAGTCGCTTTCGTCGGTGAGTTCCGGCACGTCGATCCGCTTGCGCACAAGAAGCGCTTCAAGGATCTGTGGGTAGTAGAAGGCGCTGTATTCGAACGATGGTACGACAATCGTTTTTGATGCCATGTCGGATCGCCTCTTACGTGTTGGGGGCGGCCGCGCTGAAGCTCTCGCGGAACGTCTGTTCGCGATCGCTTTCGAGCGCCACATACTTGAACTCTAAAATCAGCTCTTGCGTCTGGCTGTCTTGCGACCACCTGATCGTGTTTCGGCGCAGCATGTATCGCTTCTGAGCCTCGAAACGCTTGAAGACCTCGTTGACGCGACGGATGATCGACGCCTGCAAGAGCTCGTCAGACACATCGAAGACCATGTCGGCGCCGACGCCGATATTTTGTTGAAACGCGTGTTCGTTGGCGTCGTCACCGAGCGCGAGTCGAATGACCTTGTCGTCGTTCTCGTCGCCGCTAGACAGGCGCGCGCCGCCGTCTACGCCCACGCCTACGGGCATCGCTAGGCCAGTGGCCATCAGCTTAGCCCCCCGGGCGGCACCGTCGTAGGCCCGCCCGAGAGCGGGATAGGGGCCGGATTCAAGACGGGCGCCGCGATGGGCGCCGCCGCGATGACGACCGTTCCCGGCGGTATGCTGACCGACGCGAGCGCCGTCTTCACGTAGGCGTCGATCGCGTCTGCGATGATCGTGGCTGCCCCTTCCGCGGTCTTCTCGTTCGAAAGGTCTTCGAAGAGCGCCTGAAGTGCCGACTTCAACCCTGCCTTGTCGAGCGCCATAGCTTCACCCCAATTTTACCTTCTTGCTGAGCGTTGTCGGCGGTTGTGGCACAATCGGCGGCCCGCTCGGCCCTGTCGGCGTCGGGTGCGTATGCGTGTCGAAGTACGCCTTGAACAGGTCGCCCAAGATCGCCGATTCGCTTCCGCCGTTCAGCTCGATCACGTCGGTCGTCACGACCACCTTTCCCGTGTTCGAGTCCATGACGAAGGTCGCGCCCTTCGTGTTCTTCAGCGTCAACGAGCCCTTCGGGTCGATCGTCAGAAACGCACTTCCATCTTTCCACGCCAGCGTGATTTCTTCGGCGCCCTTCGTGTCGTCGAACATGAACACATGCCCGGCGGGTGTCGCGAACCCGCGGCGTTTGCCGTAGTTTTTCGACGTAAACATCGCGTGAATCGGCGTAGGTACGTCGCCTTCGTCGTTGCCGTAGTAGCGCGACCCGCGCCACTTCAGATCCAGATTGTCGATCGACATCTGGCCCTTTTGCTCGTCTTCCGACGACCCCTCGACGCACTCGACCTCGACCAACTCGCCGACATCCGGCACGACGAACCAGCCCCAATCGTGCACCGGCTCGACATCGACCGGAATTTCGGTGTCTTCGTCGCCCATCAAGCCGACACAGGTCACCCGAATCACGCCCCGCTTGTCGGGGTCTTGATTGAAAGTGACTTGCGCTGTGTAGGTTGCTGTGCTGATCGCCATGGCTTGCCTTCACGCGAGCTCGGGAACGACTTTGCGCATGGAACAGTTCAGCTCGTAGCCCGAGCTGTTCGAAAGCACGTGATGCACGTTCGAAAAGAAGTAGTCGCCGTCGAGCCCCATACCGATCCCCGTCAGCGCGTGCGTCTGACGAGCCATGACGTTTTCGACCCCGATGATCGTGCCACTCGACAGAACGAAGTTCTCTCGTGTGCGCCGAAACCACTGGCGCGCCCATTGAATCAACTCGGCCTCGCTCCGGAAGCGTCGATTCGTGCGCGCCTCGAAGCTGTAGTCGTTGATGAAGAGCTTCACAGTCGAGGCCGACTTGTATTCGCCCTGTAGCGCATTGCCCTCGACGTCGAACTCGACGTCGTCGCGCACGACCGCAAGCGGATCGGGCGTCTCTTCGTTCTCTTCGTCGAAGGTCGCGTCGAAAATCTTGCCCGTCAGCGGATCCTTCACGCGCGCCTGAAGCTTCGTCGTCGCACCTTGGATCGCAAGTTCAGGCTCGAATTCAAGAAGCGAACTCAGGTTCCGCTGATCGTAGCGGAACGTGTATTTCTTCTCTTGAATGACCTCGCGCGGCAACTTGGCAGGGTTCTTGAAGTGCAACGTCCACTTGCCGTCTTCCTTGCCGTCAACCCAAAAATAATAGCCCGTGATGTTCGATAACCCCTTGATGAAGTCGTAGTCGCTCAGCCCGACCTTCTGAAAGAAGTTGTGCGGCGATCGCACATCCGGGGTGTCGTCGACGTCAAGCTCGAAGTCGTAGGCGCTGGCGCGCTGACGCACAGCGTCACCGAACGTCGCTTCCTTGAACGCGCGCCCGTTCTTCGTCTTCTTCTTGCCCTTGCCCTTCGGGGGCTTTTCCTTCGGGGGCAGGGGCGCGTTGTCCATCATGGCCGAGTCTTTCGTGTAGCCGATCACTTCGACGGTTGGGATCTCGTCGCGCGGGAAGTTCGGGCGCACCTTCCGAATGATCACGCGCCCCACGTGTCGAAGCTTCGTGCCGTAGCCGAGCCACAGCGACATCTCGTTTCCCGGTTGGAACACGCGCGTATCACGTAGCGACAAGTGACTTCCGCTGCCCGCGCCGCCCGCGCCTAAACCACGCGAGCCCGTCGCCATGAGACCCTTCGGGGGCGAATATCGGGGGTCGCGGAACACGACACGCATCAAATCAGCCATGCCGTCAGACGACTCGTATTCGACCCGTTCGACGAGCTGTCGAATACCGAGCGGCACCTGTCCGCCGCCGACCGCGATCCGAAAGTCGGGCGCGTTGAAAGCGACGTCGGTCGTATACGGATGACTCAGCGTGGATACATCAACCATGGTTCACCTGAGATGCGACACGTAGTCGCCCGAGCGCTTGTCGAAGAACTGAAGACGAAGCCGGCGCTGTGGTGAGTCCTTTCGGCCGAAAGCTGTTTTCAGGGGTATCGATGTCTGTGTGATCGGCACGCCGCGCACGCCTTCGATCGACGGTAGGGTGACGATGTCGCCCGCTTCGAGGCTCTGTAGCGCGGGGTGCTTCTTCCGAATGACGTCGCCGATCATCGGGTTGCCGTACTCTTCGAACGCCAAGAGCTCGAAGTAATCACGGTCACGAGCGCGCGCGTAGCGCGTGTCTGTCTCTTCCGCGTCGTCTAGGCTGAACGTCGTGAACTCAAGAAGCGAAGCGGTGAAACCGACGTCGCGCAGGCCGCCGAAGAAATCCGGGCGCTCGTAAGTCGCCGACAGCGCCACGATCACACAGTTGATCGTCACGTGCCCGTCGCCGACCCAAAATTGCAAGATGGGCGGTCGACGAAGCGCCGGGTCGATGCGCGTCCACGCCGTCAACATGTCGAGCTTCGCTTCGGGCGAAGAGTCGAGCGCATGCTTCGAGAAGAAACGTCCGTCGAACGACACCCGCTCGGCTGCCCCGTTCAGAAATTGCAGGATCGGATTCTGACGATTCAGCGAAGTAAACTCGCCCCAATTGACCGCGATTTCACGCGTCACGTTCTCGGCCTCGAACTGCCCCTGTAGCGTCTGGCCCGAGTCCAAGTTGCGCAGGTTCCACAGCTTGAAATTCGGTATGAACGTCGTCGCGAGCGCCACACCGGCCGATAGAAGCGGGCTGACCATGGTTCACGCACCTCCGACCGGCGCCGCACCGTGCTCGACCAAGGCTCGCCGTTGCCATGGGGTCGCCTTGAAGCCCGCCCGATCCTGTATCTCTTGCTTGTGCTTGGCCGTCGCCTTCGCGACCGTCTTGCCGTCGACGCACACCTTGCTTTCGACGTTGATCTCTTTCGGCATGTTGGCGCCAACCGCCGCACCGACTTGCATCGCGAGCGCTTCGTTCGCAGCGTCATCAATCGCCTTCTGACTGACCGTCGTGTCGATCGCTTCTTCCGCGATCTTCTTCTCGGGCGGAAGCCCGCGCTCGACCCCGACCTGTATACGGAACTCTTCTTCGCCGAACTCTTTCATTTTCTTGCCGAAGTCGAGGCCCACAAGATCGGCCATGAACCCCACGCCATAGGCGATATTTTTGATGAAGTTCACGACCGACTCGATCACGCTTAGAATCAGGCTCTTGATCTTTGTCATGACGCCGCTAACGAGGTCGAGAAGCCACGTGAACACAACTCCGATACCCGACACGACCGCGCCGACAAGAAAGCCAATGACCGACCACACGACGCGCCAGACGGGCGCGAGAGCCTGCACGCCCTGAATGATGCCGCCGAAGAGATCACCGAGCGTCATCTTCGTATTGTCGACGAATTCAAGGATCTTCTCGTAGACGTGCTCGAAGACGACGGTGAAGTACGAAAAGCCGTCGATAAACGGCTGAATCGCATTCGTCATGATCCATTCGAAGCCCGTAACGATACCGTCGACGATGCGCGTGAACGTCTCTGACACCGACTCACCGTCGCGACGGATCAGCATGAACCCGCCGACGACAATCGCGATCGCCGCGAGCACCGGGCCACTGAAGACCGCGCCGATGACGGTGCCGATCGCGGTGAACGCAGGAACTAGAACGCTCGAAATGAAGAGCGCCACGCCGCCGAACGCGATAAGGATCGGAGCGATCGCGCCCGCCACGATGAAGGCAATCGTGGCGATCTTCGAGAACTGTTGAATCATCTCTTCAGACTGACCGCCCGTGAACTTCGCGATCGTCTCTTCAAACTCTGTCTTCAGGTAGCGCCACGCTTCGAGCACCGTGTCGATGCCCTCTTTCATGCCCTTGGCGATCGCGACGATCGTGCTTCCCGCCGTCTGCGATGTCTCTTCGGTCAAGCCCGTCTCGCTATTCAGCTCTTGCATGACGAGAACGAGGTTCTGAATCATGTTCGTATACGAATCGAGCGACTCTTTCCCGAAATCCAAAAACAGGCCGGCCGTTTCGAGTGCGAGCCCTTCGACCGCGCCCGATAGCTGTTCGATCGCGCCAGCGAAGTTGTCGAGCCGCATGGCGGCCATTTTTTCCGCGTAGCCTTGCGCATTGCGCAGCTGATCGACCAGCGTGTCAACCTTGCCGGTGTCGATCGCCGTTTGCATCGACGTAAACGCCTTCTGACCGCGCACGCCGAAGAGCTCGGTCACGACGGCCGCGCGTTCCATGACGTCAGGAATCACCTTCACCTTCGCGTCGATTTGCTTGAAGACGTCGACGATGTCGAGGCCGCCGTCAGCCGTCTTCGTGAACTCGATCCCCATCTTTTCGAGAATCGCCGTTCCTTCCTTCGTCGGCTTCGTCAGCGCGACGAGCGCTTGCGTGAACGCCGTTCCGCCAAGAGAACCTTTCAGGCCCGCGTCTGCGACGAGGCCCAAGACGGCCGCCGTCGTTTCGAGGTCGATGCCCATCGTTTTCGCTTGGGGCGCCGCATACGTCATCGCCTCGCCCAAGCCTAGAATGCTTGTGCTCGTCTTCGCGCTCGTCGCCGCAAGCACGTCAGCCACGCGCGCCGCGTCAGTCGCGGGTAGGTTCAGCGCCTTCAGCGTGTTCGAGACAATGTCAGCGGCCTGCGACAGCTCGATCCCGTCGGCCGCCGCCGCGCTAAGCACCGGCCCGAGCGCGTCGATCGATTCCTTGGCGGTGAACCCACCGAGCGCCAAGAGTTCGAGCCCTTGCGCGGCCTGCGTCGCGCTGAACGCCGTCGAGGCGCCCTGTTTCTTGGCTTCCTTTTCAAGTGCGGCCATCTCTTCGGTCGTCGCGTCTGCGATCGCCGCTACCGCTGACATCTGCTTTTCGAAGTCGACAGCCGTCTTGAAGCCGAAGCCAAGCGCCGCCGACACGGGCAAGGCCGCGATCCCAAGGCCGCCCATCGCGCCGGCCAATTGAGTCATACCTTGCCCGACCGACTTGACGACGTTCGTGATCGCGTTGAACTGACCCGTGAACTTCTCGGCCGCGCTTCCCGCCGTGCGCATGCCGGTCACGGCCTGCTTTTCGTCGAAGGTTAGAACGCCACCGAGTCCAACATTTTCAAGTGCCACGTTGTCACCTCCGACGCCGCCCGATGCCCTTCTTCTGGCCCTTGTGCGCGTTCTTCATGGCTTCGGCTTCGTCTGCCTTCTGTTTCGAAATCCGCTTCAGGTGCCACAACCGCTCTGAAGCTTCCATCTCTTCGACGTCCCGGTACGTGATGCCCCCTTCTGAAAAGTAGTACAGAGCGAAGGTCTGCTCTCGGAGGTCATCAAGTTGCGTTACCGGGAAGAAGCGCCGAAAAAACTTTTGTACGCCCAATCGATCGGTAACTTGAACTCATGCCCGCCGCGCTTGAAGCGCGTGCACACCGCCGGCTCGCACTTGCCTTCGAGGCCCATCTTCGGGCCCAGAAAGTTCTTGTTCAGCCCCTCTTGCATGCTCTCGAAGTCGCGCTTCGACAGCTCGTCAATCTCGTTCAGCGTGAGCGACACCGGGGTCTGATCGTCATTCAGACCGACGATCGCGCCCTGAAGCGCAAGCGCCTTGATCTCTGCCTCGTTCGTGTTCCCGCGCGCCTGTTCGAGCACCGACCACTTCGGATAAGCCATCTGAAAGTGCGTCACCGTCTGGCGCCTGATCGCGATCGGATCTTCGAGGTCGTAGCGCCACAGGATCGCGTCGATGTCTTCGACCGTCACGACGTCAATCGTCGTCAGGTCGCCCGTGTATGGAAACTCGACGTTGCAACCAGCCCGCGGGCAACGTACCTGAAGCTTCAGCTTCGGCCCCATCGTCTTCGAGCGAAGCAGCGTGTAGACGTAGAACACGTCGGCCATGTACATCGTTGACAGAATTACCGACTTGTTCGCGTCGTCGAGCGCATCCATGTTGTGCGGCCCGAGTCGAGAGCACATGTTCGCGACGACGAGCGGAACGTGTTCGACGAGCCCGGTGTCGGGCGCGATCCGTTTTCCAAGCTCGCGGTCGTCACGCGTCTTCCAGACCTTCGTGACAAGGTCTTTATGTAGGCGTCCGTCGCCGTCGAGAATCCCGATGGGTAGCTTGTCGCCGTATTCCCCCATACAGGTAGTTGTGCGTTGTGGCCCTGACGGCTTCTCGCCCGCTGGCGCCTCGCTAACGTCGCCGCCCCTTGAAACCCTACGTTGTGCCTGTGTCATCGTTCACGGCCCCTTCAATCGGCCCTGTGGGCCTTGATAGGTCAACCAGACTGCATTCAGCGAGGCCGTCACGTCGTAAGCGTGAAGAAGCTTCTTTCGCTTCGGCCCCTATGTCGTGCCTCGCCCTACAGTGGCAATACGTCGTCGGCCGAAAACGTCCATTCGACCTGCGCAAGTTCGCCGTCGTTCATCTGTTCGAGGTCGGGAAGCTTGCGCTTCTTCGGGAACACGCCCGCGAGCGAGAACGTGCGGGTCAGGTTGCCCGAAAGGCTCTCATGCGTCAGCGTGCAAGGCTTCTTGTAGATCGGGCTGACCGGGTCTTGTGACTCGCGAAACCAAATTTCGAGCGCCGCTTGTTCGGCCGAATGATGAAGCGGCACCATCGCCGTAAATTCGGTCGCCTTGCGATTGCCGCCGCTGGCGACCGTGCGATCGGGTAGCTCGGTTGTAATGAGCTCGTCTTCGATGCCTGACACCTCGGTCGCCGTGATCGGAATCAGACCGATGATCGCGAAGGTGTACTTGTTGACCGGCATGTGGTCGGGCTGTATCTCACCTTTCATGACATGTCCTTTCTTGGGTTGGGGTTGATCTTCCGACTACGGCTCGACCGTCACTGGTTTCAACCGCACCGTCCCGACCGCATTCGTCGCGCCCGTCGCGACCGCGGTCACACTGAGCTGAACGAGGTCGCCCGGTTCGATCGGCAAGTTGATCGCAAGGCCCTTCGAGGTGCCATCGAGTTCGGCGTTTCCGATCGTCAGCGTCGCCTTCGAGACACTGTTGACGAGCACCGCGAAAGTCGTTGCGCCGGCCGTGCCCGTCACGCCTACCTTCGCGTAGACGTTGGCGAGCGTCGTCGGTGAGTCGGCGAGTAGCGTCGCCTTGATGCCGACGACGGGCGTCGCTTCGGCATATGGCAACGTTTCGCCAGACGACGCGGCCAGCGCCTGCAAGACGTCCATAAGGTTGTCTGCCCCGTGCGAGTCGTCGAAGAAGGCGCCCGCTTCGCCCAAGGATCGCTTCAGTGTAGCTCTCGACATGATCTATTTCCCTTCCGTTGGCGCGCGAGCGCCGTTGCCTCGTTGTCGTCCCGGTGTCCGCTCGTCACGCCACAGCTTCGAAGATGCCCTGTTTCCCGATCTTGATTATGAAGCGCTCGACCGTGTCGCTAAGTCGAAGGCTAACCTGCGCATACTTCTCCGCATTCTGACGCGTAACGTCGGTGTTGATCTCTTCGTCGACCTTGATGATCGCGGCTTGTTGAAACGTCTTCCCGCGCAGGGCGCGCTTGACGAACTCGGGCATGAAGAACGTGATCAGCGCCGTTTCGGCTTGCTTGTCGCTGATCTGATCGTTGATCGCGAAAATGATGAAGTCGAACGACGATTCGAGCACCTGTTCATAGTACGACATCTGCTCTCGCTGATGCTTGAAGCGCCAGCTCGGGTCACGATGCAACGTGCGGTCGCCCCAAATGACGAAGTTGCCTTGCTTCTTCTTGATGGCTGCGATTCCCGTCGGGTTCAGCAACTCTTCATTCAGCCGGCGATCGCCCGTCGGCACCTTCAGCAAGCGCGGCAACGTCGCATCGACGCCCGCTTCTGCCTTGTGATAGCCGTCGTAATCGACCGCGATCCGCGCCTCGCGCCCGTGAATCATGCCCGTCACAGGAATCAGCTTCAGCCGACCTTCACGCGCGAACGCTGGATCGGGGTCTGGCACATAGCCGTAGGACGGCCATGCAAGCACAGCGTAGTCGGAGCGCCCTAGCGTGTCGTTGACAAGCGACAGAACCGATTGCTCGCTCGTCATGTCCGAAGGCGCCTCGTAGCGGTATTGATGATTCTTGGCTTCAGCGAACGCCGTGCCCGCCTTCTGTACAGCGGTTGACGACACACTCGGAGTCGCAAACTTCACGAGCCCGAGATTCTTGCCCGCAATGTCATTGAACGGGCTCGTGTCGATATCCCACGCCTTTTGTTCGTAGTCGGCGTCGATGACGTCAGCGTTCCCGTCTGCGCCCCCTTCGAGCTCTATCGGCGCCGCGACCAAGAACTCGTCGCCCGCTTCCGCGAACGTGCTCAGGTCGACGCCCGGGGCGACCGTGATCGAGTTGTAGGTGTTCGCGACGATTCGGAAGCCGTCGAGCTTATGTTCAGGCTTATTCGGGAACAGCAAGCCCCCGATCAGCGAGTCCTTGGCAATCGGCTTGAAGTGAATTGCGATCTGGTCGGCCGCGACAAGCGGCACCGCGCCCGCCGTCACCGTGAACGTCGGGATCCACTTGTTTAGCGTCTCGTAGGCCGTGCCAAGCGTCACGACATCAGGTAGCGTCCCGAAACGCGCCGACTCGATCGTGCCCGACGTCGCACTCGTCATCGTGATCGTCAGCGTGTCAGGAAGCTGACCGTCGACCGGCTCGACCTCGATCGTCGGATTGGCGCCCGTCGGGCTGTCGACCGCGAGCCCGGCGACTTCCGCCGTCAACACGCTTGCCGTCACCGTCTCGGCCTTCCCGTAGATGTTCGCGGGGCGAATGCTCGCCGTGTGCGCACCGTTCCACAGGTCTTCGGCCTTCACGTAGTAGTTCGAGTCGTCGTTGTTGATCACGTTGACCCAATACCGCGCGTTCATCGGGTCGGTGTGCAGGTTGCCCCACTTCTTGACCGACGCGCCGTCGACGAACACCTGAAGCGAAAACTCGGAGTCGGGCGAATCCTCACCATCGCCGATGCGATACGACACCGCCTTGTTCTCGTTTTCAAGCACGATGAAGAAGCGGAGCTCGGCCCCCGTCGCCGCGTTGTAGTCGTCAAGCATCTTCTGGTCGCTCGCGACCGTCACGAGCCCCGTGTCGCTGCTACCGATGATCGGATAGCGCTTGTTTGGCACGTCCAAAAGTTCGACATATCCGCCTCGGAAACGGTCGGTCGCGTAGTCTTCCGCGATCGCGACGGGCAGCTGCAAGGTCGTGTTCGCGAGGTCATCGATCGCGTCGAGCTCCTGCGACACGTAAATCTGTTTCCCGCCCCATCGCCCGCCGTTGTGCGCGCGCAGCATGCCCATGGGGGTTGGCGTCTTCGCGTTGCGCGCATACAGCGTAGCGCTCGCCGACACTTCGTTTCCGTCGGTCACGCGCACAAGCGCAAGCCCGCCCGCACCGTTCGCAAGATTGAAGTAGTCTTGCGCACAATCGGGAAGCATGCTGTCCGGAATCACGCTTCCGGTGCGCGCGATCAGCTCGGTCTTCGAGCTGATCAACATGAGCTCGCCGACCGGGCCCTTTTCCATGATGCCGGCATAACCTGCCCATCCGAGAGCGCCGGGCGAGATGGTCTTGTCGCCCTCTTGCTCTTCGATCACCGTGCCAGCGCCACGAGTCGGGCCAAATCGCTTTACCATGTGTGATCCTCCTGTTTAGGGAACTTCGATATTCGGGCCGCCAGTCACTGCGAAGCGCGAAACCCCTGTGATCGGCCGGGCGTCTTCGGGATAGAATACAGCGTTCAAGATTCGCGCCTGAAGCCTCGCGCTGAAGGTCTCTTTCAGCGAGAGCGCGAACCCGCTGGCGTCATAGGCCGTGTCGGACGAAAGCGGATAGAACTCGTCTTGACCGCGCGAATGCAACGAAGACACGTTCGCAAAGAAGCGCGAGATTTCTTCGTTCATCGCGTGAAGTTCGCGCGCACTCGACGCAATGAGCTGCAACGGTAGTCGGATGTCGGCCTGAAAACCTTCTTCGAAGGCGAACCCCTGCCCCGTGCCCTTATTCAGCACGTAGGGCCGCACGCGGATCATGCGCCGTCGCTGAAGCTCGATCGCCGTGACAACCACGGCCGGGATTTTCGCGATCTCTGTATAATCTTGCGACTGCGTCAGAACCACGTGCGGGCGCCACGCGAACCGCACTTCGATCCGATCGCCGACCGGCTGAGCCGGAAGCGAAAGAAGCTTTCCGGGCACATCGTAGGCCCACCCCAACACGGGCGCCATGCGCATCGGGTCGGTCGTCTTGTTGTACACCGAGTCGACGTCGACGATGTCGTACGGAACCTGAAGCGTGTTCAAATCGATCGTCGCCTGCCCGACCGAGTCGAATTCAAGGATCGAGATTGGCCGCATGCGCTGACGAAGCTCGTCGATGAATGAGCGCACGACGTAGTCTTCGAGCGACACAAGGTCTGTCTCGTACAGAAGCCGAACTTCGTTCACATGCGGCGTGACTTGCGGGTCAGTCGTGCTCAGGTTGATCACGAGCCCGAGCGCCTGCGTCGGCCAAGTCGCGATGTGATCCGCGACCTCTTGCTCGGTGTTCCAGTTGTTGGGCGACGCGACGACCCAATCGTTCGCTCCGACATTCCAATACCGCTCGACCGCCCCATCTGACAGCCGGTAGCGCACGTCTGTCACGGGCACACCTCGCGATGTGTGCGTCGTCGAGATGGCCATAAACCCGCCCCACTTCCGGCACGCCGTCGGAGCGATCACGCGCGTTCGTGCGCACAAGTCGGGCGCCAGCGGGTAGGCCCCGTCGACCTCGACGTTCGCAAGTTCGAGCCGTTGACGTTGCACATGAAGCCGCACGCCCGTGAATTGCATCTCGGGGCGCGCCGCTTCTTCGAAGTGAAAAGCCTTCATCCACTTGCGATATCTTGGCATCACTCGTCACCCTTCCCTTTTGCCGCGACCTCGCGAAACGAAGCTTCGAGCGCCTTCTTCCAGTTGTCGCGCACCTTCTTGATCATCTGTGTGTTCGCGAATGCGACCTTGAAGAACGGGCGCTCAGGAATCACGATCGCCTTCGTGTCGGCCGCAAGCGGCTTCCAACCCGTCTGCATTCGTTCGAAAAGTATCGCCGCGCGCCCCGTCAGCTTACCGGGGTCGAGTTCGCCCGAGCTCGCACGCCACAAGGCGAAGAACATGCCGCGCATCTCAGGTGTCACCGCGATCGTGACGCCTTCGTGCACGACGATCGCGATGTTGTACTTGTCTGACGTGCGAAGCACACCGACAAACACCGTAAAGTCGTCTTCGACCTGCGACGTGATCGATTGAAACAGAAGCCCGCTGTCGACGAGCGGCTTCTTGTCTTTTTTGATGGCCTGCGTCAGCTTCGCGTTTCGCTTCAGCTTGCCGCCGCCCTGCAAGGTCTTGCGCACGATCGCTTCGCCGATCTTGCCGTTCAGAGTCGTGGCGAGCCGAAGATTCTTACGCGATACCTTGTCGAAGCCGGGCGCGTCGAGGGCCATGCGCCAGCGCTTCAGGCCCTTGATCTTGAACTCGGTCTTGGCCACAGCCGTCTATCCCCCGCGCTTCTGTCGCTCCGGTGCGCGGTCGCTGAAAAACGCTTTCACGAGCGACGGCCCATACTGATCGGGATAGTGGCCCTCGTAGCGAAGCTTGACGACGTAGACGTCGAGCGGAACCCGCGCGGCCCCTGCGCCGTAGCCGATGATCCGGTCGCCCACTCCGATCGTCTGCCCGAGCGCGCGCAAGTCGCGCATGCGGAAGAGCACGTAGCCGGTCGAGTATTCAAGCGCTCCGATTTCCTGCATGCGAAGTTCTTTGTCAGATGCCCACTTCCATTGACCGGGCGCTGTGTACGCTTCGCGATAGACGACTGTCTGAACCGGCTCGTTGTAGCCGTCGTCTTGAATGGTCGCCGCCCTGTCCACAGGTTGAACGTCGGTCGGCAAGGGGTGAATGAGATTTGGCAACATGCATCACATCCATGTCGGATTCGGCGGCGTCGCCATGCCGATCGGCGCCTTGTACAGCTTCACGATCATCTGAACTTCGGGGTCGTCGATCAGCCCCGACAGGCCGGCGGCTCGCGGCTTCAGGTCGCCGCCCGCGGTCTGGTATTTGATCGAATGCCCGTCGGTCACCTCTTGCTGAACGATGCCAGACGTGATCGGCGGCGGAATCAGCCCGGGCACTGAGCCCGGAACGATCGGCGTCGCCAGATCCTTCACGACGAGCTTCAGAAGAGCGCGCTGAATCAAGAGCGGCGTCGAGCCGTCGGGTTCGACGTAGCCGAAGACCCCCTTGACGAACTGATTGTGTCTGCCCATGTGAAAGCGCGATCGGCCTTGACGATCCGACGCCGTGTAGATGTCGCGATCGTAACTGAAGCTGTCGACCAGCTTGATCCGCGGGTTCTTGCGGTCGTCGGGTAGTTGCCGGCCCGTGTATGCGCGGTATCGCCCCGCTTCGAGCGGGGTGTCGTCGTTATTCAACCGAAGCTCTTCAATCGAAATGATCGGAACCGCGATGTGTAGCGTGTCGCTGTCGGTGCCGTCGAGGTGCATCTCGATCGCGATCGGCCGAAACCACTGACGCGTCACGCGTTCTAGCACTTGTTGCCACAGCTGGATCGACGCGAAGATCGTCGCATCGTCGGGCGGATCGGTGTTCACGCCCGCGGCGCGCACGTCGTCGACGCTGATGTACGTGTCGTCGGCGCCAAGCGAAGGCGAAGAGAGCACCTCGAACTCTTCGACGAAGAACTGTTCAGGGCTCGTCGTCTGGTATCGTGTGAACCAGCGAATCTCATACGTACCGACGAGCGCGTTCGATGGCACAGCATACACGGCCGCATAGTGCCCGATTGCGATTCGGTCGCCGTCGGGCACAGGGTTCAGGTTGACGGCCTGTCGGCCCGAGCTCGGGTAAACCTGCATCGGCGTCGAAACCGACGTGATCTTCTCGAACACCTGAAACGACAGTTCGGTCACGTTGATCGGCGCGCCAAAACTGTCGCGCATGAAGACGTCGAGCTTCGGGTTCGAAGCGTTGCTCGTTTCACCTCGTGTCAGCGCTGGCATACCCCATCACCTCGGTTGAATCGTTGACCTGCACCGCGAGCCCTACACTTGCGTTCAGGATATCGGTCGCGACGACGAAGTCGCCACGTTTGACAACGAAGCCCCCTGAGCCGGGCGACAACTCGGGGCCCCCTGAAAGCGAGAGCGGCCCGCCTTCGACCGTCAGCACGACAACCGGGCCAGCGTTCGCGCCGTGCCCGATGCCGTGCGCCACAAGCTCGACCGCCGCCGTATGCAAGCTGTCTTCGACACTTACATTGTCGCTAATAGCTTCGAGGTCTTCGAAGCCCGCGCCCGAGTTCATCCGATCAGCCACGCCAACGAGGTCACCGACCTCGACCGTGAAGCTGCCCGTTGCCGGCGCTGTGGGGCTCGCCAAGACGGTGAACATGTCGATCGGCCCCGTGTTGGCCCCGTCGACGATGCCGTGCGCCACAAGCTCGACATCGCCCGTGTGAGCCGCATCTTCGACAAGCCCGAAATCGTCTTCTGATCGGGAGTACCAAACTGTTACACCGAGCGCGTCGTTCGTCGTGACGACCTCGGTTCCCAGCTTCAGAATTTCGGCCGCCGCCAAGTCTTCGACTTCGACCGTGTCGGCCGCGTCGCCCCCGAGCGTTCGCGCAGCTGTCGACACGTCAGCGACCGTCACAACGTCCGAAAGCGACTTCCCGACGCCGACCGACGTCTTCAGCGAGTCCAAAACGCGCACTGCGTCTTCGAACTCGACGATGACGTTGATCTGTTCGAGAATCAGCTCGTCAGAAAACGCGTCGACCGCGTCGAGCGCCGCGCGTGCATAGGCAAGCGCCAGCGCGACCAAGTCGACCGCTTCGACCGCGTCGTCGGTGAAAACGTCTCTGTCGACCCCGACCGACACGAAGTCGAGCGCTTCGACCGCGTCGTCGAGGCTTCGACCGAAAGCCTTCTGAGCGCCGATTGCGTCAAGTACCTCGACCGAATCGACGACCACAACCACGACCGCCAAGTCGACGAGAACACCGTCGACCGTCAGCGCGGTATCGCGCACGACTCGCCCCGCGTCGAGCCCCATCGCGATGACGTCTGCGACATCGGTCAGGTCACGCACGTCTCGACCGAGCACGAGCGCCCCTGTCACACTGTCGACGACCGCGATCGTGTCGCTCACCCCGAAGACCTGCGCGGCCCCAAGACCGAACCGATCGGTCACCGCCACGACGTCCAAGAACGCCCGGGCTGAATCGTGTTCGCGAGTCACGAGGTCGAGCGCGACGACGGCGTCGACGACAGTTTGCGCAATCGAACGCGTCGCTGTGACAGAAAGCAGGTCGTCAAGCGTGACGCCGTCGCTCGTGATGGCTTCCTTGATACTGTCGCGACCTACCCGAATCAGGTCGTCGACCACGACGATGTCTTCGAGCCTGACGACGTAGCTCGCTGCGATCGAGAGCGCGTCGACAACGGCGACCGAATCGAGGCCCGCGAAGTCAACGCCGATCGACCCCTGATCGACGACACTCACCGTGTCGGCGAACACGCGCCCGAAAGCGACTTTCACTTCGACTTGGTCGAGCGCCGAAACGACGTCGTCGAATGTCGTCTGTGATGCGCGTTCGACGCCGACAGAGTCGGCCAGAACGACAACGTCACTTGTAATCACAACCTGCGCAGACGCAAGCGCAAGCGCGTCGACCACTTCGACGACGTCGACGAAAGCGCGTTCAGATGTTGCCGCGCAAGCAAGCAAGTCTTCGACGTTCGCCGTGTCGCTTACTGTGACCTGCGACTCTGCGCGCGAAGCTTCGACTTCATCGTTGACCGCCGCCGTATCGGCCGCCGAACGATCAAAGGCCATCGACCCCACGATCGTATCGGCAACCGTCGTCGCATCGCTCTCTGTTCGCTCATACGCCCCTGCCTGCAAGATCGCAAGCGCATCGACAATTGACGTCACGTCAGTCGTCAAGCGCTCGAAAAGGGTGACGCGAACCAACGTATCTACAGCGCTCGCCGTGTCACTTGCCTCGCGTTCAATTGTCGCAATGCGCGCGACTTCAATCGCATCGGTGACCGGCGTCGCATCTGTCTGCGATCGAGCGAAGGTCGCTGTGCGCCACAACTCGTCAACGATCGAGGCGCTGTCGCCCGCCGCTCGCTCCGATACGGTGTCTCTGACAGGTTGCTCGAAGACTGAAACCGTGTCTGCCGCGCGCCGTGCAAACCAACCCACGCGCGCAAGTACATCGGCGATCGTTGCTGTGTCGGTCGCGGGCCTTCGACCATACGTCAGAGTTCGACGAACGAGGTCAGCGACCGCGGCCGTGTCGGTCGGCCTTCGACCATAGACGACTGTTCGACGAACGAGGTCAGCGACCGCGACCGGGTCGGTTGGCCTTCGACCATAGACGACTGTTCGACGAACGAGGTCAGCGACCGCGACCGGGTCGGTCGCGAGCCTTCGACCATACGTCAGAGCCCGCTGAACGAAGTCGTCAACCGAGACGGCGTCGACCGCGCTTCTTGGTATCACACCGATAGTAAATAGTACGACAAGCGCGTCATCAACGGTTTCGTTATCCGCTGCATTTCGAACGCACGTCAAGACCCGTTTCATCGACTCAGTTAGGCTAAACGTATCTGTAAGTGTCGTGATGCTATAAGCCACTCCCACATAGCCAAAACTAAAGAGGCCGAATAGTTGCGCAACAGTATCGTTTGACCACCATCTTATGGAATCACGATCGGTCTGAACTGCCGCTGACCTTTTCGGAACGTCTAGATCCAACCCCGATCCAGCCGTACAGATAATTCCGCCTTGGGGCGCGTCTCGACGACGCTCACTCGCGTTGATATTTCTCAGAAATGCATACGAACCCTGAGCGACCGGAAGATTCGAAGAAATCGCACGAGTTCCGTGTGCGTATCCTGTTCCGCCTTCACAGAAATCACATGGCTGACCAGATCCCGGAGTGGTTAGATTTTGCCCGGTCACTGCGCTTATCACGCTTTTCGCTATCGCTATCGAAGGGTGCCCTAGCGACGGCAACGGCTGAATGAAATTGGCTGTGCCCGATGCGTTAGTGCGCAATACGTCGAGCTGCACTGGTTGAATTCCACTGTTGCCCCAATAGAACGCAAGATAGAAAAAGAGGTCAGCATTTGTTCCATCCCATGACCAACCGTTGGGCAACGCTTGCCCAAACTGAAAATCATAGGTGAACGCCGCGGCCGTATTCTGTGTGTAAAATGAATTGTCGCGAATGGGCAGCGCGCCATCAATGTTCAGAGCGGCGGCCCACTGCGCGCCAGCATTTGGATCAATCCAACCAATCGACAACGCGCCCACCCCTGCGCCAGTGCGAATCTGATCGACGTCTACATTGTGACACTGACCAATCGCATGAATCAGATCGGGGCGCCACGGCAGTGTGTTCACTGCACTTGCGGCACTTGTGCAGGTGCCGCATGCAACTTGAAGATCGTCGCCGCCAAATGCTATATAGTTGAAATAGTATGAGTTTATAGTCTTTGTCCAAACCAACCGGAAACCGTCGTCTATCGGTGTGAATGTTGCGGCGAACGTCGGTGAAGCAAGAGTGCTGTTAGCCTGAGCATACCCCTTTATTACGGCCCCATTCGAACTCCATCCGGCTATTGATGTGCCGCCGCTTGTATGCCATACGCCGACGGCTTTCTGATTGGGCGCATTCACACCGTCGTCAGCCGCGATACCATGCATGAACTCGATATTAGGCGTAACGGATGAAGGGGCTTGTGCGCTATAGAGTATAATCGCCTTTACCTTGAAACCGAGTCCGGTATAGTCTCTTGTGCTCGGCGCGGATGGGGCTTGAACCAGCCCGGCGCGAGCGAAAATCTTTCTAGTTGGGGTTAGCGCTCGCGGCCCCTGAATCAGAAGCATGTGTTGTGTCAGCGATTCGATCCCGGTGCCGCCGACCTTCGTGCTTGGCGCCCCCGTGCTGACGCCCGCCGCAACGACCGGCTTGTACATCGCATAGACACCGACCAGACCGCCCGCACTAAAGTCGAATGTCTCATTCCAACCGGCCGGAACGGTCGTGCCGTTCCGATTCGCGTCGATCACGCCAACCGCCAGCGCAAAGCAATCGACAGGCGCGGTTTCCGCAAGCCACGACCACGTGTCGCTGTCGTTTCGCTTGATCGAATGTCGACAAATCGGCTGCGTTTTATTTGCCCCTCGAAACTGATACGACAAAATCAAATAGCTGTTGTTGACCGTCCATGAGAACGGAACACTATTGCTATCGCCAGTTTGACGAAGCTTCCAGAAGAACGCACTGACAAGACCGTTGTGCGAGCTTCCGATTCGATGCCAGCCGTCGGGCGCCGCGATGTACTGATCCTGTAATTCGTCACAGGTCGCGCGCATCACGTGCACGAGTAGCAAGTCGTCGGTGACCAACGTCATCTGTGACAAATCGGCCGATGCCGATGTGCCTGACCCGTAAACATACATGACGTTGATGAAGGTTGGCGCGGCCATGAGAGTCTAAAGCCTCCAACTCTTGACAGCGCGCGACGCCTGCAAACGACCATCGGGTCCGAGCGGTAACGAATGCTTGTCGACCTCGAAATTCTGACCCGCCTCGTCGTACCACTCGCCTTGTCGGTACCGGGCAAGCGCCACGCGCCCCGAGAACGTGCACACCGTCACGAATACGTTCTCGGGCGGTTGACTTGCGGGAAAAGCATTGAACGCGTGCGAATCGACCGAAGGCACTTCGAGCCACAGCGCCGCGACCCCGAGCGTCGGCACAAGATCGCCCCCGCCCCCGCTGACGGGCGCGACCGTCACGACTCGGATCCACAGGTTGCCCATGTCTCGGGCGATCCAATCCGCCTCGCGACCAATGAGCGCGAGCGCGTATTCTTGCCAATCGCCATGCCACACCGTGAAGTTTCGTGTCTGCGCAATCAGCTTCGAACCATTGTTTGCGCGCCGCGGATCCTCGCCCCATACCATCGCCGCGAGCTCGATCCCGCCTTCACCTGCAAGGCGCGCGAATCGCCCGCGCACGGCCGCCGATCCGAACCCAATCGGGCCGCGCGTCTCGATCGCTTGGTCGAAACCATGACCTTGTTCGGCGACTAGCGACACGAAGCGGTCATCACCAAGATGGGTCGCCAAGACAGCGTGTCGATCCTGATTGCCGCCGTTGCCGATGACCCGAAGGTCGCCAATCGACCCGCCGTCAGCGACTGAATGTAGAAGGTCGGACATGGCCGCCCTTCAACTCGCCGTCTCGCCCGTGCCCTCGTTGACGAGCGCGTTGACAAGAGCCGTCGCAAGCGGCTGCGACTCCTGAGCGGGCAAGCCCGCCGTCACAAGGGCCGTCGCAAGGGCGCCTTCAAGGGCGCCTTGGGCGCCAACTGCGTCGCCCCACAGCCGAGCGTCATCGACATACAGAATGACCCGACTTGCCCACGTGTCGGCGCGCCAGTAGCGAACGACTCCCGAGAAGTCTGCGCGCGCAACAACGACACCCGCGCGCACACCGAAGGCAAGGATCTGATCGACGACGATCTGGTTCAGAGCCGTTGCCGTCTGCACCTGCAACGAAGTCGACCCGGGGCTCGTCACGAGCGCCGCAAAAATCGCTGAATCATTGTTGCGAACCGTATTCTGAAAGTTCGCGGCCTTGACGAAGCGTCGTTCCATGGGTTCGCCTTTCGTTTCGGGGCAAGCGCCCGAGCGAACCCGGGCGCGTTCACGATAGCCTGAAGATGTTCCTACAGGTCAGGGCTGAACACACGCGTTCGACCGAGTCGACAGCTCGACCCGACTGACGCACCTTCGTTTCCTTGCCGCACTTCGCGCACGGGAAACGGGGTGCATCGGACGTCAGGGCCGTCACTTCTTCGACGACCTGCACAAGACGGCACGGCGGCGAAGAGCAGACGCGCAACGACTCGTCGTGTCGACGGGCTTCGCCGTGTGCTCGACTCTCTGCGCCGCACTTCGGGCATGGAAACTTCGGCGAAACGGGCGCCGTTTCGACCGATGCTGTCGCGGCATCGGTCATCTGTTGACGGTCGACGAAGCTCATGTGATCCGCACGTTGTAAGTCAGCTTGAGCTTGTCCGCTGTGGTCTTGTTGACCGCGGTGAACACAGCGCGCATGAGCGCCGACCCGCCCGGGCTCGTGTTCTGATTCAGAACGACGACCTCGCGAATGTTCGCCGCCGACTTCGACCCTGCGCCCGATGGGTAACTCACGACGAGCTGAAACGTTCGTGTGCCAGCCAAAAGCGTCTTCAGGTCGGCCGTGTTGATCGTGCCAGTCACTGGCGAAATCACGTTCGTCTGACCGCTACCCGCTGCGACGCCGCTCGTTCCGATTCGGAACTGATCCCAATCGTTCGTGTTCAGGCCGCACGCCTGACGCCACGTCTGGCGCTTGCCCGTATTGACGACAAGGTTGTGCGTGCGCACCCGCGCAATGACCTTCGGGCCGTCGGCGCCGTCGCGAATGACTTCGACGTCGACGTATCCGCCGAACTTGCGACCTTCGAGCATGTCTTGAATGTTCATAGCCGGCCTAATCCTCCGCGGCGCGCCCGCTGAGCGCGCCCTGTATCAGTGTAACGTTTGCCCGAGCTTCTGCGAAAGCTTCGGGCGGTGAATCGTCAGGCAAGAGCTCGACCACGCGTTGACACCATGCCAGCGCTTCAGACAACAAGCCGAGCTCCCCGCAAACTTGCGCCAGCCGCTGAGCGGGCAGGTACGAATAGAACGCGAGGTCGATCCACCATACCGTGATTGGCGGTTCGCCGATCGCGGTCGCCGCGATCGAGTAGAACCGACGCGCCTTCTCGGGTTCTTTGCTCAGGTAGGCGATGTCGCCCAACCACAAAAAATGCTCGAAGCGCGACCAATCGTCGGCCGTGCAACCATGCAAGACGACCGAAGCGTCTTTCATCCTGCCCTGAAGCATGTATTCTTTGGCGAGGATCAACCGCGCTTGGTACTTCTGAACGCCGTTGTGCGACACGACGAGAAACTGTTCAAGGCGCTCGGTCGCGCGTGACACGTCGATGTCGCGCCATTCCTGCCCGAGATAGAAAAGGCTCGCTTCGGATTTCCGCGAGAGCCAGTCGTCAAGTAGCGCGCTTCTGTTCTGTGCCTTGCGTTGTTTGGCCCGACTCGCGCCTCGTTCGTGATGCCGGTCGTGAAGCGTCTTGACCTGCCCGAGAGTCACGCAAAACGTGCCATCGGGAAAGTCGAGCACATTGTGCACCGGGCGCTTGAATCGGATGTCGGGCGCCTTCTGAAAGAGCCACGGGAAGGCCCATTGCTGCCCGTTGCCTTGGCGAAGCACGAAGCCGACACGCGCGGCCTTCGGAAGCACGCTGTCGACCGCAAGCAAAACGTCTTCGCCTGCGACAAGCCGCTCGTGACCTTCGGTCATGAAGATCCAATCGCCCGAGCATTCGTCGATGCACTGATTGCGCACCGACGCGAAATGAATACCGCCTTCGCCCATGTATTCCTTGCACGAGCCTCGACACACCGCGCACGCGTCGATCGTGTGCCCTGTCGGCGGCCCCATCGGGTCGCGCAAGAAGAAGACCTTGTCGGCATACCGCGAAGCGACTTCCCACGTGTCGTCAGTCGTGCGCGGGTCGACCCCGACAACGAGCTCGTCAGCAATACCCCGAAGCGACGCAAGTGTCGGTTCAAGGTCGCGCCCCTCGTCGCGCACGGGCAAAGTCGCCGACAACCGAAAGTTCTTCTTCGCGATTGGGCCGCACACCGCGAGCAAGTACGGGCCAAGAACTTCGATCCTCACGTGCTCGAAGTGAACCGACAGCTCTGACTTCAGGGTCATAGCGGTAAACTTCACCGCGTGCTGTGGCTCTTCGTCGGGGCCAAGTCGGTTGTTCGGCACGCTGATCAGCGCCCCGAGTCGATCCGACCCTGCCATCGCGTCGAAGACGCCTGCGCGCGCGCCCGCTGACAGATGTTCCATGCACTCTGTCGACACAAACAAGTCGACGCCGTCGAAGGGAACCAAGATGTCGTCGAGTTCGAGGTCGAGTCGCGTCGTCGACAGGCCCCGCGCGAGAGCGGCTTCAAGCGCGACCTCGCTATTGTCGACGACCGTGACGCCCGCGACATTCGAAAGCGTCTTCAGCTGTTCGCCAAGCACCCCTGTCGCGCCGCCGATGTCTGCGACTCGCACATTCTGTACATACAGCCGCTCGACAAGGTGCTTGATCCGCGCGTATACGCGCGCCAGCGCTTGCGTGCGCCAAGCCTCTTCGGCCTCGCGTTCCCACAGATGATCCCACAGGTCGGCCGAATTGTGCAGGCGCGCCTGATGTTCCGCTTCGTGTTGGGCGATGGCTTCGACCATGATCCCTTTCCTTTCGTCGTGTCGGATTGCCTACAGAACGCCGTTCCACAATGCTTTTGCGACCAGCCATCCGGGCGCATCGGGCGACTCGGGCGCTTGCGGCTGAGCCGGTGCGTGCCCTTTCGTGACTGCCGTCGCCGCTTCCTTTGGTTGGTAGCCGACCACGCGCTCGACTTCGGTCAGCGTGTTGAACTCGAAAGAGCCGTCGTTCTTGCGCGTATACGCCGCCGCATAGAAGCGAACCCGCTTGCTTTCTTCGACGTTCTCGCCGAACTGATACACGTCGAACACGACCGACTTCGAAAAAATCTCGACGGGGTAACAGCTTGAATCCTTCCCGAGATTCAACTTCTGTTTGATGTACGACTTCCCCGCGTCGCGAACCTTCTGCGCATACACAGACAGGCTTTCGCCCGTCGCAAGCGCGATGTCTTTTTGCACGATCACGTCGTGAGTCTTCTTCGTCTCTGACATTGGCGTCGCTCCCTATCGCTTCAGTGCGTTGAAAATTTGCTTGCCGCCCTTCGCAAGCGACACGCGCGCCGCGGGCTGTGACGCATGGGCCATCAGCGTCAGCCGCACGTCATCAGCGATCAGCGTCACTCGCTCGCCGCCCTTGACTCGCCCTTGCGCCTCGACCGCCTCGACGTGCACGAAGACGCGTCGAACGCCGTCAGGGCGCGATACGGAATACTGCACACCGATGTCGCGCCCTGACGGCTCGCCGCACGCTTGACACTTGCCGCGCACGGTATGGCGCTCGACAAGCGACACCCCGTGAATCGTCGCTTGAAAGTCGTCGCGCGCCAGTTTCGCGAGCCACATTCGCGCCTGTTCGGCGTCGTTCAGGTCTACGGGGTGTGTCTGACCGTCCGATGTGTGGATTTTCAGCACGTACACCCCTGTTAGAACCTACTTCAGAACGTCGACCTCGTCGCAATCCTCCGAACTCCGAGGCCTCAGAGCCGCGTCACTGAACGAAGGTAGGTCGAGAGCGGGCGGCGGGATGGAAGGCCGCCCGGGGTTCACCGTGGGCCGCTCCGGGGTCGTTCCGACTCGGGCCGGCGGTGTTGGCTTCGGGCCCGCCGTCGTGAACACGACACCGCGCGCTTTCAGATGGGCCGCTTCCCCATCTGTGACGACGCAGGTCGTACCGGGGCGCACATGAATCGCCCCCTTCACGGATCGCTCGACAGAAGCAGGAAAATCTTCGACCTGCTTCAGTTGCGAGCTTGGCGAAAAAATGATGGTCGGCATGCGCTGTGATCCTTCCTTCGAGTCAGTCGTCGTCTTCTTCTTCGTCGCCCTTTTGCGCGCCCAAAATCAGGTCGATGATCTCTCGCTTGCCCGCCTTCTTCGGCACCTCGCGCACCGTGAGCGGCAAGTCGTCGTCGTTCTTGATCAGCAAGATCAAATCTTCGCGCGACATCTTCTTCAGGTCGCGGCGCTCGTAGGCGCCCTTGACCGCTTCAGGCTCGTCTTCGGCTTCATCGTCGTCTTCGGCCTCGTCATCCGACTCTTCGACCTCGACGTCGACGTCGGGCTCTTCCGGTGCGGCCTGCCCCGGAAGCTTGCCCTTGATGATCTGAACCGAGAACCCGGGCTGAGCCGAATAGTAGGCCGCTTCTTCGGGGTTGGTCGTCGTGAACGATTCGCCCTTCTTGATCGTTCGCCCCTTGAAGCCCGTGTGCGTCAGGGGCCCGTTCTTCACGAGCCCGAGCTTGATTTTCGCTTGAAGTGACATTCCTTGAACCTTCCCTTGGTCAATCAAAATGTGTGCCGGCTTAGTGGCGAACCACAAGCGGCCAGATACCGGCTAAACGCCCTTGCCGATGTTTCTGACCTTGACGATCGCGCTCAGCTCTTCGTACTGAACGTCGACCTTCGACGTGATCGCGTATTGGTTCACACCCTTGTAGATGTCGCGATCCTTCTCGATTCGGATGTCGCGCCCAACGCCAACGATGAAGTTGTTTTGATGCGTCAACAGAATTTGCGGGCTCGATCGGTAGGTCACCTTGACAACGTCACCGCTCGCGATGGCACCTGCGCCCGCGCGCGCAATCGTGCCCGCGTTCGCGTCCAAGACGTAATCAGTCACTTCGATGTAAGGTACCGTCGGCACCTTGTCGAGCTCGTCGGGGTGCACGACGACGTCGGTCACCGGGCCGTTCTTCAGCGCGACCGGGGTCGTTCCCGTCAACGTCACATGTTCGACGGTCAGCGGCTCGAACTCCCACAGCGGAACAGGCACAGCTGTGATCCCGAACGGGCCGGGCGTTCCGCCGCCGCCCCCGGCTGCACTGTCACCGAGCGCGGTCGCGCGCGTCGAAAGCTTTTCCATGTACAACTGCCACAGGTCGGGGCTCATGAACCATCGCAACGCGGTTCGATTACGCCGAAACTTCGTGGGCATCGCGCGGATCGCTTTGCTGAAGATCGACAGACCGATGTTCTGCCCGAGCGCGTCGACGACGTTCGAACCGTCGGCAAGCGTCGACCAGCCATTCGACAGAGCCAGGTAGCTATCCTTGACCTCGTCGGCTGAACCGCCTTCGATCAGATCAGATTGGGGCACAGCGGGCCCGAGCTTGTTGCCGTTGATGTAAAGGTCTTCGAGGTCGTTCGCGAGTTGCGTTGCCATCAGGCGAATGATCGTCTCTTCGACGTTGTCGCCTTCGATGTTCAGCTCGCGAAAGTTGTCGCCGACTTCGAAGGGAACGATCAGCTCGTGCGGCGTGATCGTGATCTTCGAGGTCGTGATTCCGCGACGCACTTGCGGGTCGACACCTTCGGCCTTGGGCATCGCGACGCGCTTGCCCACACCGATCTTGTCGATATCCAGATTTTCGTTTCGGAAGCGTACGATTCGCGCATTGTCTTTCAGCACCGTCTCGTCGATGACGAAGTCGATGAAGCGATCACTTTGCGCGTCGTTCAGCTTGCCGCCGGTCGCCAGATTGTCCGCGACGATCGTGGCCTTCCTGACAAGATCCTCGTTTGCGATGGTCATCTCTTACCCTGTCCCTTCGAAAGTTGCTTTTGCGGGGTCCTTGATTGGTTCGTCGCCGGGCCCTATAGGACCCCGCTCCACATGGAAGACTTTTTCGTCGCCGTGTCAGTGACGTCACCGCCAAGACTGTTCGAGGCCGGGCGCGCCTTCTCGATTGCCTCGACCCGATCGACGAGCTTGTCGACAGCGCCAGCAAGGGCCTTCAACGTCGACACGACAGCGTCGTCGCCGTCGCCCGCCTTCAGCGTGCCCGTCACCGTCGGCTTCTTCTTCGGGTTCGTCAGTTCGGTCACAGCGCTCTGATTGCCGTGCGACGACACCGGGGCGACTGTCGAGTCGGGCGACGTGCCCGGGGTGACCGCTTCGAGAACGAGCTTCAGGATTTCCTGCGCGCTCTGTAGGGCCTTGATGCGCTGTGGCGTGAAGGCCGCGGCCTTCTGCACAGCGGACGCAAGCGAAGCCATCGTGAGCGGCTCTGCGACCTCGTCTTCGTCGGCCTTAGCGACCTTCTTCTCGGGCTTCAGCGGCTTCTTTGCGTTCGGGAAGCCCTGTTCGGGATCGAACCCGGCGGCCTTCAGCTTCGCCATGGCGGTCTTCATCTGCGTTGCGTCCATGCCGGCTTTCGTCAGAAGCGCCTTCAGCGACGTCTTTTCGACCTGCGTCTCGACTTCGGTGTCGCCTTCTTCGGTTTCGGATTCGTCGCCGCCCCCTTCTTCGGGCTTCGGCTCGTCGCCGCCGCCGTCTGACGGCGCCTTGGTTTCCTTCTTCGTGGACACAAGGCCCGCGATCTTGTCGACGATGCCGTTGACGTGTTCGAGAGCCTTCGTCACTGAGTCTTCGCCCTCGACTTCCAACGGCACGCGCACGGCTTCTTTCTTCTCGGCTGTAGCGCCCATACTCGGATCCTCCTGATTCTTGACGATCAAAAATTCGACTTCGTTCGCAGGTGCGTCGACTAAGCTTACTTCTTCGGTGCTCAGCCCGACGAATCTGCGCTTCGCTTGCTTCGGCATGAATTCGATCCTCCCTACGTCACTCCGCGGGCACGACCTTCGCTCGGCCCCCGATCGAAAAGCCCGTGATCTTGCCTTCCTTGACCTTCTTCCACAGGTCAGCGTCGAGCACCTTGACGGTCATGATCCAAGAGCCTTGCTTGATGGTCTTCGCCCCGAGCACGATGCCACTCGGAGCGACGTAGCTTTCGACGAGCGCGAGCTTTCCCTTCGGAAATGTCGAGTGCTGAACCCCGAGCTTCGTCGTGCGGTTGAAGTTCTGAAGGAAGCCATAAGCGGCTTCCTTGATCACATCAGCCGAGATGATATCGCCCTGAGCGTCGACCACTTCGGGCTGTAGTACGACACCGCTGACGGTCTGCTCTTCATCCGACGCCTTCAGGATCTCGACGTCGAACCGCTTTTCGACCCGATTCTGTTCGTCGTCTTCGTCTTCTGCGTCGCCCCCGCCGTCGCCGTCGCCCGCTTCCGGCGGGTCGCCAGCGGGTTCGAGCTCGACCGAAACAAGCTTTCGGGCCGGCTTGGCCTTACTCGCTTTCGCCAGCGCCGCGATCGAAGTGATGTGCTCTTTTATGTCCACATCGCGAGTCTATCGCGACGCAGGGCCCACGCCCGCTAACGAGGTCGGCGAACGGTGCCCGTCTTGCGGCTCGTTGGCGTCGACGAAGGCGCCTTCGGTCGCTTGCGAACGGGCTTGCTCGGCTCGCCAGACACGAGGTCGCCGTCTTCGTTGAAGACCAAATCGGGCAACCTGTCGGCGGCCTCGACCAGCGTTTCGGCGACATCTACACGCTTCTTCATAGCCGTTTGATCTTAGCTGGAATCTGCGACATTTCAATGTGCGACGGAATGCCGGCATCGTTCTTGCTGTCGATCAAGAAGTTCTTGCCGATTCGCTTGTCGCCAATACGGAACCTCGCGATGTCTTCAGGTGTACGAAGCGTCGCCATGACCTTCGCCGCCTTTTTCGCTCCGAGGTCGCGCTTCAGGCGCCTCGCGAAAGCCGCGAAGACCTGTTTGATCTGTTCCGGATTCGTCCATTCGAAGCCCGCCTTCGTCCACACATACCGACCTACTTGCGCGGCTTCAAGTGACACCTTGCCTATCTCTTGCTTCACGTAGGCGTCGACCTGTGCGTTGAATATCGACGCACCGATTCCGCTGCCCTGCAAATTGTCGTCAACGAAGAAGGCCGCGTGATGCACGTTAGTCTTCCCGTCGGCCCCACGCGAGAAGTCGCGCCCAAACGTCCCGACGATGTTCTTGTCTTCGTCGATGATCCCGGCGCTGACCGATGCTTGTTGCTTCTTCGCGCTCTCTCTAGTCGACACGACCAGCTTGTGCCCGGGCGGTAGTCGCGCGTCGAGCCCTGCCAACTCGTCAATGTCGGCGTCTGAGAGCTTCCGACCGAAGACCTTCTCGCCAAGCTCGCCAAACCGCACCGAAGGCACGACAGGCAAGCTCACAGGGGCAGCAACGGGCTTCGTCGGCAACTCCGACGACGGCTTCATCGGTCTTTCAGGTTCGAGCCCTTCGCGTTCGAGGTCGTCGAACGACATCGACTCGACCGACACGTCGACCGTCGAGCGACACCGAAAGTGATAGGGCGGAAGGGCCAAGCCGGCCTGAGCCATGCCGCGCGCGCCGCCCTTGGCAAAGATCGACCTCGCGTTGTTGATACCCATCCACGGGTGCGCGGCGCGCACGTCATCCGGAGTCTTCGCGGCGCTCGTCTTCGCGATCTGGTCGTTCGCTTCCTTGACGAAAAACTCCTTGCCGTTCATGAACGCGCAAATTTGCGTCGTCCGATCGTCCATCGGATTGACGATTTCGTACTTCGTGATTCCGACCTGAGAGAAGCTTCGCACCTGCCCGCGCACGCGCGCATTCGTCGCTGTGTTCGCCGCGAGCCCTTCGAAATACTTGGCCTGCGAACCGTTGAAGCCCTTCGGGATCGTCACCTTCGCGAGATTTTCAGCGACCGCGGCCGCGATCCGCTTGCCCGCTTCAGCGTGCGAAACGCCTTCAGCCATCGCCGGCTTCACCGCGTTCCGAATCGTCTCGCGAACATTCTGCGAATAGTGTCGCCCGATCCAGTACATCTGATCGCCTTGCAGGTCGGCGATCGCTTGCTTGTCGACGACGTCGAACTTCACCGAAGCTTCAGCGACTTGCTTCGGCTTCTTCGACGGCGACTTTGGCAACCTCGCCTTGCGTGCGACTTCTTCCTTCGCTTCGAGCTGATTCGTGAAGTTCGGGGTGATGTACTGAAGCGACGCGGTCGTCTTGCCGGTCGCCTTCTTCCATCCGGCCTGACGCGCGAGCTCGTAGACGCGCCCGATGTCGCTCGACACGCGTGCTTCGACCTCGCCCGCCCATTTCCCCATCGTCTTGTCTACCTTGTCGAGCGCGACGTTCACCGACTCGCCAGCGGCCACGGTCGCGCCCGCTTGCGCGCTCGCTTCCTTCGCTCGGTTGTTCCACTTCATCAGTTGATAGTCGCGAATTCGCATTTCCAAGCGCGCGATCCTCGCCACTTCGCTGACCATGAGCGCTTTCGCGACCGACGCGTCAGACGCGACGATCACGTCGTGCAAGATGTCGAGCGAACACGCCCGACACTCGCACACGAGCGCACGTTGCAGCGTGGCAAGCTTCACTTCGCCCCCAACTGCTTTCGCCACATGACTTCGGCCGCCCGATTCAACGCCAGCAAACGCTTGGCAACGTCCATGACGCTGTCGGGGTCTTCTTCGTCGAGGTCGTCGAGTCCGATGTCGGCTAGGTCGATGTCGCCGTCGTCGCTCAGAAGCCCGAGCGCCTTCAGCGCGGTCACTTGCTGCCCCGGTTCGGTCGGCTGAGCTTGATTCTTCACCGCTTCAGCCATGGTCAGACTGAATGGAAGATCAGCCGGGAAGCCCGGGGCGAAGTCGGGCAGGTCGATCCCAAGGATGTCTTCGAGCATGTAGCGCGCGATGCGCGGCGTCATGCCGCCCGTCTTTTCAGACCCGCCAAGAATCTTGACGAGCTGTGTATTGTCAGTCGTGTTCGGCGTGTTCGACTTGAACTTGTGGTAAACGACCCCCATCTCGGGAAACACAAGCCGATTGATCACCTCGTCGAACTCGGTTCGCTCAGGCGCGAAGACCTGTTCGTCAGCGAGTCGCCGCGACGACTCGGCCGTCGAACGCGAGTAGTCGGCGGCCTGCCCCACGAAGATCGGCGGCAAGCGGAACGAGCGCCGGATCTTGTCATGGTTCTTCTCGCTGTAGTTCTGAAACAGAGCGTCGGCGTGCTGTTCCTTGGTCAGCGGCTTGATTTCAATCTTCACCTGCCCGCCGTCTTCGCCCGTGTCTTCACCCGACGGTTCGGCCTCGACGATCAGAAATTTGCTGTAGTTGTCCGACCCCTGAATCTGCGACTCGACGAACGACTGAATGCGGTCGATCGTGCCCTGCGTCAGTTGCCCGTTCGATACCGCGATCACCATGCTCGGTATGTTGTTGTTCTTGAACGTGACCCAATTGATCTCTTCGGCCGCTCGGTCGCCGAAGATCGAAAGTAGGTTGCCGATGAAGCGCGGCAACCCATACGGGCTTCGGGGGCTGTAGAGCTTCAGGTGAAAGACCTCACTCGCCCGATCGCCCACCTTCACGGCCTTCATGTCGCCGTCGCGCTTCGAATACACGCGCGGGTCACCGAACTCCTTGAACCACACGACCTTGTGCCCGGTGAGCGACGTCGCCGTGCGCCCCTGATGAATCGACCTTGACTGAACGAACGTGCGGAACCGGCGCATGACGCGCTGTATCTTGATCTTCACACTACCGTCAGACTGCAATTCGAGGATCTTGCGCTCGACCTCGATCGGCTCGTCTTCCATCTTGCCAAGTCGCATCTGGTAGCTTGGCAGGTGCGTGAAGCCCTGAATCTCGTTCAGCGAGTTCCGAATCACCTCGAAGTAGGCGTTGCCCGTCGTTTCGATATCGCGCCTGATGCGCCGTCGGAACTGAACGAAGCTCTCGTCGGTGCAGTAGGTAAAGAAGTTCGCGAGTCGCACCTTCTCGTCGCGCGCGGCGTCAAGTAGCGCTTGCTGATCGGGGGTCACCTGCCCCGTCGTGTCTTGCGCGGCGTCGTCTTCGGTCTTCGTCACATCGTCCATGCGCAGGCGCGAGACGAAACGAAAGCCGGTCGATTCGATGTTCGTTTCCATCGTTTCGATGCACTGATTCAGCTCGGAACTGTTTTCCGGAAGCATGGCCAGCGTAAGCAGGTCGAACGGGGGCAAAATCACTTTGCCCTTGTGCCCGAGCGCGTTGAAAGGCTCTTCTGGCAGGGCTTCCGACGCGCCCGGGTCGGCGTCTGACGTCGTCAGGCCATTCGCGCCCGTGCCCTTGCGAACGTCGATCACGAGCGCGCGAACCTTCTTCAACATGCGCTTGTTCGCCGCGTTCGCGGCCTGCGTCACTTCGCGTTGCTTCGCGATCGAGATGGTTTCGGATGACATTTAGAGCACTCCGGGTTCTCTGCGCTCGCCGCCGCGACGACGGCGCATCTTGCTTGTGGTGACAGCGAGGTCGAGCGCGTCAAAGAGGTCTTTGTATCGATGGTTAGGGAACAGCACGAGGTGTTCTATCAAGAGCGCCTGCGTTCCCTTGCGGAAGAACATGCGCTTGTCTTCAAATAGCGCCGACAGCTTCCAAGCGCGGGTGATCTTGTCCTTGTCGGTCTGCACGCGCCGAAGCCGCATGTCCTTGTCGACCTCGCGTAACGTCTGGTACTGCGCCGCTTGATACTGGTTCGTCTCGATCCCGACCCGGATCGGCTTCCAGCGCCGATAGAAGTCGATGATCTTCTTCGTCTGCGCACTGAACCGAAGCTGATCTTCGAAGTAGTCGAGCACGTAGTAAGCGCTTCGGTCCTTGTTCACGCCGATGACAACGATTGCGAATTTGTCGGCCTTCTCTTCCTCGCTGATCGCAAGGTCGGTGCCCATGAAGACCCGAAGCGTCTTCGTGTCGGGCCAATCGTCTTCGGCGAGTTGCTGGCAGTAGTCGTACTGAAAGATTTCGCCCTTCATCGCTTCGGTGTCGCACTGATATTGCGCGTTGAAGATGATCAAGCCAGCGCGCTTGCGGCGTTCGAGAAACCACTTCGCGGGATACTTCTTCGGCCACGGGCTTCGACCCTTCTCGTCGAGCGCCGGAACGACCTGATGGTGCTTCTTCAGCTCGTGCTTCAGAAGGTGCCCGTACAGATCGTCATAGTGATACCGCGTGCCAAGAATGTGATGTTCGCCCCGGTGCGACACGTCGGGATCGGGGGGTTCGAGCGTCGGCATCAGTGTGTTGTAAAACCACTTCTGCGTCTTCTCGCGCTGAAGCTTCGTGCGACTGTTGTCTTCGTCGACGAGGTCATCGGAGATGATCACGTCGTAGTGCTTCGAGATGACCGTTCCCTCGACGCCGACGCAGGTGACCGAAGCCTCTTTCGCGACGACCGTGCGCGGCAAGACCTCGATTTCGCGTTCATCCCATTTCCCGACCCGCTTCGCGTCGTAGTAGCGCCCGAAGATTTCTTGAAGCCGCGTGTTCGCTTCGAAGTGCGACTTGATGTTCTTCAGGAAGCCGCACGCGTTCTGAAGCGTCTTCGACGCGATCAAGATTCGAAGATTGGGATCCTTCAACAAGAGGTGAACGGCCTTCACCTCGGTACAAGTCGTCGACTTGCCCGCGCCTCGAAAACACAGCTGAACGTTCTCGGGGTGATCGAACTGAAATTGCATCAAGGCGAGGTGAAACGGCTCGCACTGCAAGCCGAGAACTTCGGTCGCCAAGATGTCGATCCGGTCGTTGTTGATGACCTGATCGCGAATCCAATCGTTGCGAAGCTTGAACGAGTTCTCGTAGAAGTCGATCAGCTGCGATCGGTCAGCTCGTCGGAGCTCGCGCGCGGTCGGAATGGACAGCGCCAAGTTTGTACGCCCGCGCCTGTAGGGTCGCTCTTCGTCTGTCGCTGACTCCGCCACGCCGAACCTTCTTTCATCGCGCAGCAACCGGGCCCTGTGGGCGGCCCGACCCGGTCAGCTAGCGCTTCAGTTCTATCGTCTCGCTGTGCAATTTGAGCCAGACCGTAAACGCGTTGAAACAGGTTCCGCAAACGTCATAAGTAAACGTGTGCGCACGACGGCTTTCGGCGTGCCCAACTTGCTTCGGCGCGCCCTCGCCATAGTCGCCACATCGGTCGCACCTGAACGCGTCGCTCATGCCTTGCCCACTTTCAGACGTCGTCATTGAACCCTTGCGCGCTGATGGCCGTCACACCGGGCCCGGCTGTGACAAAGCAACCAAAGATCGACCCGTTCGCATTCGGCACGTCGACCACATACGGCACGCCAACACCGCCCGCGGCGTGTATCAACGGCGGCGTCATCGGAACGAAGGCTTTTCCTTGCTCTGACCAGATGCGAACTTCAACGGCTGGATTCCCAGTGCCCCCGGGCGCCGCTGTGGGGTTCGTCGTCGGGTCAGCCGTCATCGGGGTCACCCCGAAGCGAATCGAGCTGTAGCCGCCCGCGTTGACGCCCCGCGAGCGCACGTTGAAAACGGCGTCGACCGCCGTCACGACCCGATGAAGTTGCCAATCGGGGGCCTTCGCCGGTGCGTTGTCGATCGTTGTAAGCAAGCGTGAGCGCCGTCGGCTGTCTGCGTCGTCGTAGTAGCTCATGGGGTTCGCCCTTCCTTTCGATGCGACAAGGGGCGACCTGCCACCTGAGCAAGCCGCCCCTTCGTCGCTTGCGTGCCTACTCGTGAGCGATCCAGTGAACGACGCCGTCGAGTGCATTCAGATCGGCATCGGTTCCAATTCGGAAGCCATCCGATAGGGGCGTGACGCCGCCGCCGACCACGATCAGCGACATCGTGCCGCCGGTCACGCGCTTCAGCCCGCGACCTTCGGTCATCGTGTCTGTCCACAACGCATTTACGAGACGCGTTTCGGCAAAGAGCTCGACGCGCCGCGGCCTGAAGCCGACTGAACGCACGTCCATTGCAGCGCCCGTGCCCTTGTAGACGCCCGTCTTCGAAATTTGAACACCGCTTGACATGATCGTTTTCCCTTGATTGCAAACGAATGCGAGGCCGTCGAAGTGTGTTCGGCGGCCATGATTCAACGGTTCGAAAGAGCCGCGCCGCGAAGCGCGACGTGAAGACTTCGGTCACCTCCTTGGCGATCAACCCTTGACAGACCACGGGACGTCTTCAACACGTGGCCCTGCTTTCGCTCGGGTCGGAACGAACACGAACTCACAGAGTAGCCGGGCGTGTTCGGCGCAACCTAGCTTCGCCCCCGCGCGCGCATACAGGCGCCAGCGTGCGAAGCACAACGGACGATCACCGCTGCGAAGGTACGCTTCGGCGCTTCACGCGCACAAGGATCACCGATTGCCCCCGCTTCTGTTCCGAGCGAAGCGGCTTTTGCCCGTCAGGAAATCACCTGACGCGACGCCTTCCCGCGGAGCGCCGACCCGACTTCGCCCGGTTCTTCTTGTCAAGCGACGGCTCGGTCATGGTCGGCTTGCCAAGCGCGGCCGTCTCTGCGTCGACCTTGATGGCCTCGCCATGGTGAAGCGGCCCGGGCGACAGCGCCCGCACGTTTGCCCCTGTGCCGTACTTGTCGATCATCTTGCTTAGCCCGCCGATAGCGTCAAGCACACCCTTCCGAAGGTCGCCGTCTTTCATCTCTGAAATCGAGATGCCGCCGACGAGCACTCGACGTTCGGGTTCCTTGGCGATGACCCCGAGCGTCTGCCCCGTCGAGATGACCTTGTCGGCAATCTCTGCGCGCAAGCGAATCGACCCGACGATTACGCTGTATTGCGTCTTCGAGTTCAGGTTGTTGACGAGGTCGTTCAGGTCGCTGATGTTCCGTTCTTGCTCGATCACATACCGGGCGAAGCGTTGCTTCGGCGAGAGCCCTTCTTCTTCTTCGCCCTTCGACGTCAACAAGAAGTTCTTCGCGATCGCGTAATGCTGTGCCGTGATCCCGAGTTCGTCGATGATCTCCGAGTCCGTACACCCCTCGACAAGCGAAGCGTATATCGCGGCCCCGAGCTCGATCTTCTGGCGCCGCGTCAGCTTGGCGTCTTCTTCAATGCGCTTGTGTCTCTTCATGTCGTCACCCCAATCACAGCCCGCACGTCGATCGCGCACGTCGGATCGAGTGCTCCGAGAATCACATCACGAAGTTCAGGTCGACACCGAATGTAGAACCCAATCGACTCGACGCAATTCTGTCGAGCGGCTTCGGGTGTGTAGCCGAGCATGGTGAACCATTCAAACACGAGCCCGTCGGCCTCGAAGCGATCCCCCTCGACGATCTGGATCGTCGACACGCACAACTTCAGCTCGGCCGTCGCTTCGACCGACACGAGCACCCGCGCGCGACACCTCACGGCGGAACCTTCCGAGCTGACTCACTGAGCGCACCGAAGAGGTCGGCAAGCGACCCGTAGTCGCCTGTGTACCAAAGCTGATGGCCGTCGACTTCGAGGCGCGCGCGCATGCGACCGTTACGTGTCGGGTATGTTGTGACGACAACACCGACCGTACTCTCTTTCACCTTCTGCCAAAACGACGTGTCGCGCTTTTCAGTCATCGCCTTCGATCGCCTTCCTGACCCACTCGGGGGCCTTCCTTGCTGCCCGAACCAGATCCTCGACGTCGTCGTCGGTGAGGCCGAGTCGAGCTTGCGCTTCCTTGATCGTGCCCCTTGCCGTGTGCTGATGAAGACGAATCCCAAGCGCCGCATACCCGTAGTCGCCCGCGCGAAGCGCTGTCGACGGCGACACCCCAAGTCGCCGCGCAATCTTCGAAACCGGAACCTTCTTCCGGATCCGAAGCAACGCGATCGCCTCGCACTTCGCCAGCGGAAGCATGCGCGTCGAGGTGTAGTCGCGCTCGCCGATCAAGCGCCCGCGCGGCCTGACGTTCTTCCACGTTCGGCCGATCGCGATGTTGTAGATCACGGGGTAGGCGACACCGTGCTCTTCAGCGATCGCCCTGAGCGATTCCTTCTTGACGATTCGGCGCTTGATCGTGCGAACGGCATCGCGTGACAGCTTCGATTCCCCAAATTGCACACCTGCTAATTACGGGGCGAACGCGAAGGCCGCTGAAACTTTCGTCAGATACTTACACGACAAGAGCCGCAAGCGCGTCAGCGATCACGTCGTACCTGCGTGCGCGCTCGCGAAGGTCGAGAGAAATCTCTCGAAGCTCAGACGCAATCACCGCCCGCGCTTCGGGCTCGAAGGGAACGACCGTCGACAAATCGGGAATCTCGGGTCGGTTGGAAATATAGCCGAGCAATCGGATCACATCCTGTCGCGTCGCCGCGACAATCTGCGCCTTCAGAAGCTCGCCGCGAGTCGCCATAAGCGCCCGCTTCGTTTCCAGTAGTTCCGCCCGTAGCGATTCGGTACTGCCCATGACGCCTAAAATACCAGACCCGAGCGCTGTGCGCTGAATTGGGGCGCGCGAAGGTTCTCACGACTTCTTCAGCTCTTCGGCGAGAGCCGCTTCGAAGTTGGCAAGCACAGATCGAAGCACAACCACGAACGCCCGAAGAATTGCGACTCGCGACACAGTCTTGTCGTTCATCATTGCATGCGTCGAAGCGTCAGCGTGTCCATTCGCGGCGCGAATCTCGGCAATGAAGAGCGACGACTCGCCACGCTCGCGCGACAGCTTCTTCGTCAGCTCGTTCAGCGGCAACATCGGAAGAGCCGACGACAATGCGCGCTCGACAAGGGGCCAGATCGGCCGCGTCTTGCGCTCGTATTTTTCGACACGACCCCGGCAAGGTTCGACAGCGTCGTCCGAATACAGCTCGACGTCGTAGTTGCCAAACTCGGCTGTGCCCGTTTCATCGTTGCCGATGAAAGCTTGCCCGAGCTCGGTCACAGCGCCCGTCACAGCCGAATGAAGTTCGACTCGAACAACGATCATCGCTTGCTCCGCTTCCTATTTCGAGCCTGCTCTTCCGCGAGCTTGAGCTTGTTCACCGCGAGTGCGTCTTCAAGGGCAAACACAAGCGCCTGAAGAGTCTCCGCCCGTGACTCTGTACCCTTGTTCAGCACCGAGCACCATTGCATGCGCGCGCCCGCGACCTCGACAACGAAGATCGACGACTTGCCTCGTTCGGTCGCCAGCTTCCTGACGACCTTGGCGATCGAAGGCGGTCGCTTGCTCGCGCTCATGGCCCGACCTTCAACTTTCGCTCTGCAAGATACGCGCCCTTCAATCTCTCTCGCGCGGCGTCGCCAAGCAACGCGATCCCGTTCAGCAACGCTACGAACGAATCGCACCACAGACATTCGTCATTCGGCAACCCCGCCCGCTCGCAATCGTGGCACACGCAACAGTCGTGCAAGATGCACCCCGCGGTCAGAACGAAGTCGAGCCCGAGCGGCTTCACCTCGCACGTACACAGCATGTCTTCAATCAGCTCGGCCGGATGATCCCTCATGACTCACCGCCCGCCACAAACCCGGGGTGCTTCGTGGCCATGTGCCGCGCCAGCTGAACGAATGACCTGTGACAACACGGGCGCACCCCGTGCTTGACCCGCTCGCGAAGGTTGCGCAAGCGCGTCTTGGTCTTCCGCCACTCGCGCCCGTTGTGGTCGGCTTCCTTCCGGGCGGCCTGTCGGAGCTCTTCAGAGCGCCTACGCGCCTCGCGCTCGGTCGCAAGCTCACGACGTAGCCGGTCGACCTCGTCGCCCTTGTAGACGAGCCCATGGCCATTGGGGCAGTGAAACGTCTTTCCGTCCTTCAGCCGGTCTTCGCGGAACTTGCTAGGCATGGCGAACGTGACGCCGCACTCCCCGCACACGGTTGATTCCAGCGTCACGAACTCCGAGAACGAGTAAACCGTCGCGCCCATGGCTCGCACCTGCCCTTTCTGACCTCGAAGCTACCCCGGGCCGGCCCGGGCGCTGAAACGTCTTTCAGGTGTCCAGACGGTGTCCAGACGCCAGATCGCCTGAACACCGTCTGAGAGAACAAAAACACCTTGTTTTAGCGGAGAAGAAGGGATTCGAACCCTTGGAAAGGCTCGCGCCAATCAACGGATTTCAAGACCCTTGCCAAGAGGTCGATACGTCGATTTCGGGGCGTTTTTGGGGGGTCGCTCGGGTCCAAAGTCGAAAAATCGTCCCGTATGTGGGGCGAATGGACGGCATGCATGGACGACATCGCATGGACAAGGCCAAAGATTCGGGCTGTCCATGCGCGGAATTCTGCTAAACCAAGACAAAAGAAGGCCCTCGCGTCGCCGGAAACGACCGAGGGCCAGACCCACCGAGAAAAGAGAGAAATCCAGGTGAGCGACAAGAGAGTAAACCAAGGCGGCGGCACAGCCAAAGGCACAGCCGAATGGCAACCCAATCGAACCGGGGGCGGAAAGTACGTCGCCAAGATCACGACCCTTGCCGGAAAGCGTGTTCGCGTGCCCATGCTGGACGACAACGGTCGACCGCTCTTTACCGACAAGGAAAAAGACCACACGCACGCGATGGATTTCGCGCACGCGCTGAACGATGAACTTCGGTCTGAAGCGACAGCCCGCAAAAATGCTGACCGCAAGGCCATCACGGTCGTTCAGTTCGGCACACAATGGACATCAGGCGCGCTCTTCCGAGAACATGGCGACGTGAACGGGCTCTCGATCAAAAAGACGGCGAAAGACGATCGCAATCGCCTGCGAAAGTACGTTTACCCCTACATCGGAAACGTGGCGATCGTCGACGTCGACGATCAGACGATCGAAAAAACCTTCGCGAAGGCCCATCAGGCATTTTTCGAAAGGCACAAGCGGCCCATGAGCCAAGCGACGAAGCGTCATCTATACATGGTGACGCACCGACTCTTCGAGCTCGCAATCATTCCGGGGCGCCTGATCACGGTCAACCCTGTTTCAAAACACGTCTTGCCCAAGCCGGGGAAAGAGAAGCTTTACAGCTTTCTTTACCCCGACGAACTCGTCGACTTGCTCGGGTGCACCGACATTCCCATCGCGCGGCGCGTCTACTACGCGATCGCGAGCTACACGGGCCTGCGCAAGGGGTCACTGCGCGCGTTCACTTGGGGCTTGGTCGACTTCAAGAACTTGACGATAACGAACCTCGTCAACAAGCCCGACTTGCCAGTGATGTTTGCGCAGACCGACCCGCTGATCCCGGGCCTGTCGTCGCTGATCGAGTTGCTTCGCCGCTATCGCGAGCTTCGTGGATGGCCCGACGATGACCAAGTGATCGTGTCGATCCGCGAGCTCGGCTGCAAGAAAGACGCCGAAGCCGCAACGTTGCGCATGGATCTCGATTGCGCGGGCATCAAGCGCAAGAATCTCTTCATCAAGAGCACTCGGGTCGAGCCGCTTCGCTTTCATGACCTGCGCGCCACGTTCATCACGTGGGCGCGCCGCCTTGGCAAGGGCGACGGCTGGATCAGCGACCGCACGGGCCACACGACGAAGAAGCTCATGGATCGCTACGACCGCGGCGCACGATCGCTTCTTGATCTGAAATACATTCCCTTCCCCGACATCACGAACGCGATCCCTGAGCTCGCCGACATGAGCAAGGTCGCGCGACTACCGCCGCCGCGCACGAAGAAGCGCAAGAACTAGGGGCGCCTGTAGCCGCTTCGCTCCAAGGAAGCGCGCACCTGACGCTGTAGCTCGTCGGCTTCATTCGTCGGGTGCGCCTTCTCTTCCTTCGAAGACAACGGCGCCTTGCAACGGGTCGACAGCCATCGGCTGTATTCTTTCCGTTGCATCATGAGGCGCCGACCGACAGGGGCGATCCTGCACTCGCCCCTATCGGCCGCATCGACGACGTGTCGCCACGGGTATCGGTCGTCGCGAATGTTGATCCACTCTTCGGGGTCGTTCGCGCCGACGCCCCCGCGCCGAATGAGCGCCGCCAAGAGTTCGTTCACTGTCATGTCGCCGGGGTCGCGCTCAGGGGCAACGGGGGCCGCTGGCGCTTCTTGAACGGCTTCTGGCTTGGTCTTCGCTCGCGACATGCCGGTCAACTACCCGCGCCCGTGGGCGCCCGCTGGCGCGCCCGCGGAAAGCGCCCTTCGTCTCGCCCTTCGCGCTTGCCAGACGCATTCACGCGAACAGTATTTCTGAAGCGACCATGCCCGAGCAAAGGGCGCTCGACACGCTGAACACTTCACGGGGCGTTCAAGCAACGCTTGGCGCTTCTCGCTCTTGGTCTTCCGGACGTAGAACCACGGCACGGATCCCCCTTTCTTGCGCCACCTGCCATCGTCTTCGACGTTTGGCGCGTTGTTTTTGGGCATAGTGCTCGCGTTGACAGACGTCGGCGCAGTAGCGCGCGTTGCTGTAGTTCGGCACGAATGAAGCCGCGCAAGTCGGATTGGCGCACACGATCGGCGGTCGCTGGCGTAGTTGCTTAGCGCGCTTCGTGGCGTTCCCTTTCGCGAACCCCGTGAACGACTCGACCACAGGAATCTTCGCCCTGCGTTGCTCGAATTGTTTCACTCGGGGGTATGGCTTGGGAAGCTGTGGCCCGCGAGACTTCGGGGCGCGCTTCGCGACCACACCCCGCTTCGCTCTCGCCGCGGACACGGAACACGCCGTGCCGCAAAAGCGGTGACTGTACCTGTGGGCGACGAACACGTTTTGACACAGCGGGTGATCGCATCGTCGTCGCTCGGGTTCCATCCTGCGTCGCGCACGATCGCGACAGCGCTTGCCGCAATACTTGCCGTCGCGAAGCGCCACGAAGCGCGCGGAGCATTCCGCAAGCGCACAGGTCGCAAGCGCACCGAGCTCTTTCTTGGGGCGCGTAGTCGCGCGCGTAAAGCGACTCACCCCGACGAACGACTTGCGAGCCTTGACGACCTCGTCAGTCGCAAGAGCTACGTCGTCACGTCGTTCGGCGAGCTTCTGAAACTCGACCGCAATCTCGACCCCAAGAGCTCGCCACGTCACAGAAGGCCGCCCTTCTTCCGAAGGCGCTCGCGAAGGCGCGCGTAATAGCGGCGCATGCCGGGCGGATCTTCAAGCCGGGGGTAGTGCCCGCTACTGACGCGCGAAATCGCATCGGCAAGCCGCAAGCGTTGCCAATGAATGTCGTGCGGTTCCCAACACGACGCGACTTCGAACCAGACCCCGGCGCATGGAATGCGCTTTACTGGCACGCCGTTGACCGAATCCTGAATCCCGCCAACGAGAGCGAGAAGACGCTTGCGGGCCTCGTCTGGCTTCATTCGCTCGGTCACCCCGAGAACTACCCGACTCCGGGCCCGGGCGCTGACCTCGTTCAGCTATCCTTCGGGGCGTACAATTTTCTATACGTGCTCTCTGCGTTTCGCATCACGTAGTCATGTGTACGCTCGCGAACGTCGGGCAGGAAGTAGGCCAAGAGTGCATGTAGAATCTCGTGAATGACGGGCTGACCTGTGCCGATCACTTCGCCCGCAAGCGACTTTCGGATCACCGCAAGCGGCACCTGCCTGAACGTCGACGACGCATGGCTCAGGTAGGCCGCCGTCGGGCGCCCATTGAAGAGCACCCCTTGAAGTTCGTCCATAACCTGATCGTCGACGAAGTGAACACCGACGAGCGGGAAGACCCCGACGAGCGTCGGATCGTTTGGGCGCCACGCGCGCCACGCCATGAAGAGCGCCGTTGTCGCGGTTACGCATGCGTCGAGCAAGAGGATCCGATCGCGACGCATGCCGGGCGCGTCGATCAAGACGAGCTCGAAGCCGACCGACGCCACGCGATGCAAGCGCGGCCCGAGCGGCCATTGAATGCGAACAACCTTGAACGCGAAGGCGTGTGCGCAGATGAAGAAGGCAACTACTGCAACGACGATCATCCACTGCAAAACCGTCATGCATACAGGCTATTTCAAAAACGCCCATTCGGTCACGGGATAGCCAACCCAAGGTTCGACGTCTGTCGTGTAGGGCAACATCAGCGGGTGCCGCGGGTGCCCGCTCTTCGAGGTGCCGAAGCACAGCGGGTCGATCGAGTTCGCTTCAATGATGCCCGCCAAGCCGCGCAGGGCCCGCTTGCGGGGGTCATCGGGCGCCTGCATGACCGATGCACCCCATGCGAGAACGACGCTGTCAGCGGCGCTCAGGCGCTCACGAAGGGCCATTGAATTAGTCAGCCATCTGCCTACGCCTTGACGAAGTTCGATCGGGTCGGTCGCGCGCCTCGAAAACAGGTTGACGACATACATGCGCGCATACCCGAGCTTAGTGGCGAACCCGACACACTTGCGAATCGTCGGGTCGTCTTGCTCGCCGTCGGCGGTCGACGGGTTCAGCATTACGAATGTAATCGTTCCTGTGTTCTGATCTTCCTTCGACCAATCACGATACAGCCAAAAGCGATTTTCGCCTTCAATGTGCGCTTGCCGGATCATGAATGCGACCGAAACCAGAAGCGAAGCAACGCGAACCACGCGAACACGACCCGAAGCCGGTAGCGCAAGCGAAGCGAAAGCTTCATGTGCCAAGGAAGCGCCCGATACATGGCGCGCGCTTGGTCGGTCACGAGCTTCTTCGTCAGCAAGACGACCGCGCCCGAGCGCATGAGCCGCGTCTGTAGGAACGCGAAGCGCTTCGCCTCGCTCGGCCTGAGCTGTCGCTCGGTCGAAATCTTGGCGAGTCGCGAGAACTCTTGAACCTTCATCCGATTCAGCACCGTCACGCGCGCTTCGACGATCGCGAACCTTGGCCCGTTACCCATGCGCTACAGATACCGGGCGCTTGGCTTGTCGCTGGCGCCTCGCGTAGTTCTCGCGGGCCCGCTGAAGCTTCCAAGCCTTCCGACACTCTTCGCCGCACACGACCCGCTTGTGAAACGTCGGGAACAAGCACTCGCACACCGCGCACTTCTTCATGGGGCGAGCCCGGTCGATCCGCTCCTTGTTCTGACGCATCTTCGCGACCGTGCGACACCGCGGCCCGCAATAGAGCTCGAACCCAAGCGATAGCTCGAAGCTTCGCCCGCAAATTTTACAGAGCCGAAGATCGATCGGCGGTCGACCCGAGCCACAGCGCCGCGTGCAATAGACGTGTAGGCGGGTGTACGCTTCAAAGACGTTTCGACACGTCTTGCACTTGCGCATATTGCGATCGAACCGTGAACGTCGGGCACACAGAATCGAGCAATGCTGTCGCCCGCGCACGTACGGGAATGGCGTTTCGCATCGCTCACAAATCAGCTGTCGTTCAGTAGGCACCGGCCTCGACCGCTTCACCGGCTTCGGGGTCGCCCCGAGCTCTGCCCAAGCCGAAGCGATCAGCTCGACATCAGACAGGCGCCGTTCGGGCCTCGGTCCGTGTGAGCGCCACCTTGTAGCGCGCAACATGACCCGCAATGGCTCTTGCGAGCCCGAGAATTCGCCTGCTACTTCCGCGGCAAGATCGGCCCACATTTCCGAATACCCTTTCGAATACCCGCACTGACGGCCGCCGATTGCGCGTCAGTTTCCTTCGGTGAGTTCTCGCCCGTCATCGGCTGACCGTAGTGACACAGATTGGCACACGCAATATGTCGCATACCGTAGTGACTTACGCGCTGATCAACCCCGACGAAGCGTTTCGTAGCGCACAGGTCGCACTCGCACTCGATCACCGTCCACACACGAGCGGCGTCTCGACTCGGCCCGCCCTGCGCGGCCAGACCTCGAATTCCCATGACAACACGCTGACCCGGGCGAAACTTGCCAACCCACTTCGGCTTCTGGCCATTCATGACAGACCACAGCCATTCGGGAAAGACTCGGCCTCGGTAGCGTTCCCACAACAACAAGAGCTTGTTCATGCACTTCGGGGAAGTAGCCGGGCGCCTGCGTCTTCGCTGGCGATTTCGCGGGCTTGCTAGTTTGCTGTCGAAAAAGTTTGCACGTTGAAGCGACGCGCGCTAGATTCAAGGGGTGAACAACTCGAAACCAGAAACCAAGTCAATCCAACACGGCGACGTCATCGTGACCAAGGGATGGGGCGACACGCGACACCGCGTGCTGATCGTCGACAGCAACGTCGACGGCCTCGTTTTCGTATGCGTCAACCTTGAAACGGGCGCCGATTCAGTCGTGCTCGAACGCGAAATCGTGCGGGTCAACCCGCGGGTCAACCCGTCATGAAGACCCTTCTCGCTACCCTGACCGCGGCCCTTCTCTTGGGCGCCAGCGTCGCGCACGCCAAGCCCAGCAAGAGGCCGAAAGCGGCTTTCGCCTGCGACCTCGTCGAGCTCACGCTGTGGACAGCGCCCGACGTCTACTACTCCGACACCGTCATCGCCGTTCGACTCCGATGCCACAACGACAGCGCGAAGACCGTACGAGTCAAGGCTCGCGATGTGTTCTTGCTGAACACCGACGGGCAGAAGTACCGACCCGATCGCGACTCCGACAACCTCGACGTCATCTACTCCGACGACGCCTTCGGGCCCGAGCACGTCGACCACTTCATCGACATCGAACGCGACGAGGTCAAGGATCTTGGCTTCACGTTCACGGGCGGCGACGGCCTGACCGATCCGCACCTGACACTTGACGTCAACGGTACGAAATACGAACACCATCGCTCACCTGAGAACTGACCTATGACAGCCAAGCTCTACACGCACATACGCGAGACTTCGACCGACGACCTCGTCGTCATCGTTCGGTTCTTCGACACACCGCGACTCCGACAGTATTACACCGGGCTGATTGCGGACATTCGCAAGGAGCTCAGCGCGCGCGGCTTCTACGCGGGTCAAGCCGTTGACAGGCACGACGACGAGTCGTAGGTCAGATCACATGGATCCAGACACGGCCTTCTTGAACATCCTTCGCGGGCACCTCGTAGCCGAACATGCCGCGGCCCTTTCCGATTGGCTCGCCAACTTCGGGTTCGCCCCACAGGAAACACTCGTGCCCGCCGAATGCGCGGCCTTCATCGCGCGCCATTGCCTGAAGCACTACCCGCTGACCGACCGCGAAACAATCCGAGTTCGCGCCGACAAAACGGGGCTGTGGACAGCTCGAACCGAAGGCCCATGGAAACCATTAGCGATTTGGTCCGATTTGGCCATCATAAAAGACTAGGTGAAAAGTTATTGCGTTGAAGCGGTCGCCTGCTAATCTATTCCTTGTCAGGCAGTAACAAGGAAGTATCGCAGTGAACGCACACCGTTTTATTCTCGCGGGCAACGCAACCTTCACACTCGTCAGCGCCAAGACGGGAACCCGGTTCACCTACCGGATCCGCGCGAAGGAAGTAGACGGCGGCAAGATGCTTCACTTCGTCTCGGTTCTCACGGGCGCCGACAACGAGAACGACTTCACGTTCTTGGGCACCGTCTTCGAAGGCAAGACGTTTCGCCACAGCGCGAAGTCGCGAATCGGCCTCGACGCGCTCTCGGCTCGCGCCTTCACGTGGGCCTTTGGCCGAATCATCACCGATTCGCTGACCGACGCCAGCGTTCATCACGAAGGCAAGTGCGGCCGCTGTGGTCGCAAGCTGACGGTGCCCCGTTCGATCGAAATCGGGCTTGGCCCCGAGTGCGAAAACGCGGCCTGAAAGCAACCGGCCCCGGGCAAAAACTCGGGGCCTTTTCGCTTGGAAAGACGAACCAGACACATGGCCATCGAAGACATGATCTACGGACGCGCCAGCGTCGAAATCTACGACCGTGCGACCCCGCACGACGAGGTCGTCGAGCCCGACCCGAAGCTTCCCGGGAACGCTTGGGTTCGCCGCGAGGTGTTCAGCTTCTGTCGCGAGCGCGAAGGCTACGTCTTCGACATCGTCGACGGCCCGGGCGGTTGGGCGCACGCCGACAACGTTCGCAACTTCCGGCGCACGGCCTGAAGCGGATACTCAGCGCTTCGTCGAGGTCGATTCTTTTTCGGCTTGCGTTGTCAACGTATCAGGTTTACAGTTATCCTTGTGACGAAGACGGTGACGATCGCTGCGAAAGCCAAGAAGCAACTGAAGAAGATCCCTGTGCACATCGTCGCGGCCTTCCGACACTGGGTATTGCTCGTCGAAACGACCGGGCTCGAAGAGGTCCGAAAGATCCCGGGCTACCACGACGAGCCGCTGAAGGGCGACCGCCTTGGGCAGCGTTCGGTACGCCTGAACGTGGCCTATCGCGCGATCTACGTCGTGACAAGCGTAGGCGTCAGCGTCGAAGTCATTGAAGTCAACAAGCACGACTACTGAAAAGGGCACGACAAATGCGCGCGAAAAAGAAGAGCGACACGATGAAGTTTCTCGACAAGCTGATCGGGGCGCCGATGACGCTCGGCCGCATGCTGTCGAGCATTCGAGCTAGCGAAGAGCTTTCACTCGCCAACCTCGCCAAGAAGCTCGACGTCAGCCGACAACACCTGCATGCGGTCGAAGCTGACCGCACGGCCGTCAGCATCGATCGAGCCGCCCGATGGGCCAAGATTCTTGGCTACCCCGAGCTTCTATTCGTCGAACTCGCGTTGCAATCCGAACTTCAGGCCGCGGGCTTCAAATTCCGCGTGAAGGTCGAGGCCGCGTAAATGAACAACCGACGCCCCGGGGGAAGCACGGGCGGCCGTTGGGGGCTTTCGGCGCGCCTCCGCGCGACGACGGCCCAACTTCGACCCCGGGGCGACGTCCTACGACTCGCCGTTCAGCTCTGCCCGATGTCGTTCAAGAACCAGATCGATCCCCTCGCGAACATACACGACGAGCGGAACCTTCGTTCGCTCGCGCAAGAGCTGAAGGGCTTCGTGCTGTTCAGGGGTGAGGTGAACAGCTGTCGAAATTTTCTTGCGGGCCATGGGCGACGGCACTTCAGAGAATCCGATACCAACACACGACCATCATGATGATCGCGACGATGTTTATTACCCATCCGATGACGCTGAGCAAAACCGGATCGCCCAAAATGCGCTTCTGCCAGCCATGCGCAAGAATCATGAGCGCGATCATTGCCAAAAGCGCCGGTGCGGTCGTTGGTAGTGTCATGATCTTCGTGCCTCCTGCGCCATAGTGTAAGCGCCCTAGTCTGCCCTTCCGAGCTTTCGAACTTCCGCGCGCGCCCGCCTACGAGCTCGCCTGTTTCCGCCATACGCCTCGACGAGCTGTCGGTATCGCGACTCTTGTTCGTCGAGCTTCGCCCGAGCGGTCAACATCTGAACGCGGGCCCGAGCGGTTTCGTCGGCGTCTGCCTCTTGCTGAAGCCCGGCGGCCTCGACCGCTGACGATGCCGTGTCGATGGCCTTTCTAGGCTCGTCAGCGGCCATAGCGGGCCGCTGGCTCCGTCGCCTTGGGTTCAGCTTCGGGCGACCCGCTCGGGGCGCTGGCGACGTTCAGCGGAGCGACAACGGGCACGAGCGCCCGCTCGACCTGAGCGATTGCAACCTTCAGGTCGTCGAGCTCTCGCAAGAGAAATTCTCGGTTCGACTCGTTCTGAAGCGCGTCGCGCTGACTTAGACCCCATCGAATCGTCGAGCCTATGGCCATCTGCACTCGACCCGACGCCTCGACTAGCGTCCCGAGTTTCAACACAAACACGAATTGTTCGTCGCTGTGCGTCGACATGACCTCTATCTCCCGGGCGCGCTCACGGTGTGGCGCTTGCAATAGATGTGCGTCTCTGACTTCTCGCCAACCCAACCCCACGACCAACCGTCAGGCAAAACGACTTTCATCGGCTGTAGCGATATTGGATGCATGGAACCCCGAAGCGCCGGCTTCATGCGGAACAGTACGACCGCGCGTGTCTTCCTTCGGCACCCCTTCGCGTCACATACCGCTATGAACCGCTGAGCGAGCACTCGGCCCCGACCTTGCGGCGCTCGCTGAAGTTTCGAAGCGCATCGCCGCACGTTCCGGCATCGTGCGGAATCCGACAGAAGCGCTCGGTGCAAACGTACTTTCGGCACCGCTCGCACTTCGTCACAGTCGAAGCGCTCTTGCGGGTTCGACCACAGCATTCGCAACTAGGCTTTCTGACCGACATGTCTCTTCTTTCGCGTGTTGGCGCCTCGAAGCGCGCGCACGACGCGTTCGAGCTTCGCGCGCTCTTGCTGTGCGGCTTCGACAGCGAGGTGCGCGCACATCGGGCAGATCCCAACGTGCTCGAACTCGCATGCCCAATATCGCCCGCACCCGCCGCAACGCCGTTCGTGAAGGGTGAACTCGCGCGTGATCTTGATCACGTCGACAACTACCGCGCGCGCTCGCGCGCCGCTGAACTACGGTTCGAGCGGCGGAACGCGACGAGTGACATAGATCCGCGTGTTGTCGTCGACGACGATTTCGACTTCCATCGTCAGCGCTTGTTGCGCAATCTCGTCTGGCCTCGCTCGAAATTCATCGACCGAAACCGTGATGCGCCGCTGACCTCCCGACAGTTGATCCAATACGGTAATTTCCATCGCCTTATTCCTTGCAGCCGTCGTCGAGGTCGACCGCGCGCACGCGACGGCCTCGCATCAATGGCGTCGGTTCTGATTGCCGCTTCGGCTCGTCACCGTCGTCGAGCTCAGGTGCCCGGCCGCGCACGAAGCGTTCCATCGTGTCGCGCACGCCCGCGTGATAGTGCGCCGCGCTGAACGCTCGGAGGATCGATGCGATCGAAGCGGGAATCGTCGCGACATCACGACCAAGCTCGACCGCGATCGCAGACATCGCGATCGAAATGTCACCCTTCAAGTTCGAACGAATAGGCATAGGGAAATCACCTTAGCCGAGCGTCAACCTCGACCCGCTGAACCGACCAAGCACCCCGGGCGACGCCCAACTCGACTCGCGCACGTTGCCGGACATTTCCCTATGTTTCGGCGTGCGCCGACCCGGATACCCCTGCGAATCTGTTCTCGGGCGTCAGCGTTTTGCCGGCCCCTTCGTGCCCGCGAGCACGGCCTCGAAGTCGCCGATGTTGGCGAAGCAATCTTGGATCGAAACAGGCTTGCCGGTGAGCCTGACGAGCCGGCGGTTATACGTCAACGCCGTCTCGGGCACTTCGGCTTCACCCCGAGCGAACGCCCGCCCGAGCGGCGTCAGTTGCCACCATCCGGCCCCGGGCGGCGCGCGCTTCAGAAGCCCCCAATAGCGAAGCTTCGCATAGTCGCCGTTTCGGTCACGAACGAAAGCCCGGCCGCACTGGAACGGCCGGTGCGGGCTTGCCTCGTACATCTTCAGAAGCGATCGAGCCATCGACGCCGATATGTGCCCGCGTCGCACGCGCGCGAGGCGCGCGCAACATGGGCACCTGACCCCGTCGCCCGCGCGAAGACGCTTTTCGATCACCCGCCGAACGTGCTCGACGGTCAGGGCGCCGTGCCTATGCGTCGAAATCATCTAGGGGAAGTATCGCGTCGGTGTGCTTACCGCTGGCGACAGCTTCGAGCCAGTCAGCGAAGGCGTCGATATCCCGCACCGTCAGCACGCTTAGCGGCGTATAGACGTCAGTCGGCATCGTCGCGCCGACAGCTCTTTCGATGCGACGAAGCGCCTTTTGCTTTCGAGTGTTCGGCGACATGGCTCTTCCGTAGCGCCTTTCGACCTTGGCGCCAACCGTCGCGCCACAGTTCCCACATATACAAGCACAGCCCGTCCGATACTATCGGGCGACTGTTCGCGTCGATGTACTCTCGTGCGCGGAGCGCGCGCACGAACGGCCGACAGTCTTGCCAGCGCTTCGACTTCAATCCTGCCCCCGACACACCCGCTCGTCGAAGCCCTTGCAGGCAAGACACTCGCCGGTCACGAGGTCGATCGGCCCACCTTCACGGTCGGTCGCGCCACAGTTAGCACAGACCGGCATGCACTTCGCGCACCACATCAGGTCATCGGGGTCGAGCGCTCGAAGCTCAGCCCCACAACCTGCACACATGAAGACAGCGGCTCTCATGTTCGAGCCCGACGACGAACTTCATCATGATGCGTTCGCACACATCTTCGAAGCTCGCTCTGAAGACTAGGCGTCAACCTGTCTTGCGCCCCCAAGATATTTACCGCCTCGCCAAGTGGCCCCATCAAGCTACGACCTGTCGCCCCGTCGACTTCGGTCGCGACGAACCAACACAGCGCACACAGAGCTTGTGCACTGGCCTCGACCGGATCGCACTCGGAATTCAGAAGCGCCGCTTGCGCTTCGACAAACACGTCTTTCGCGCTCATGACTTCAGCCCCCGCCCTTGATTACCGTGAACCTTTCACGCCGAAGCTTCTCGTTCGCCTTCTCGCCAGCTGAACGCAACATGTCACGCTGTACTTCGCCGGGCGCGTCGTTGATCCACAGCCCGACCGCGTTCAGCGCTGGCGAGGTGACACAGAAGACCGCGGCCCATGGCACGAAGCAATAGATCCAGCCATAGGGCCCAAACGAAAGCGTGCCGCTGATGGCCTCGTGATCGATCTTCATGTCGCTGATCGACTTGGGCATGTCGTGCCCCCATTCGAAGACGAGATTGACCGTCGTCCGAAGGTACTTCGGCACGACGACGTCGTCGCGAGTCGCGTCGAAATGCACCCGCACAAGCCCGTGCGGAATCCACATGATCACAGCGTCGGCTTTTGGCGAACTCACGCCCGAGAACTACCCGCCCCGGGCGCTGACCGCTGAATCTTCAGGCGCCCTTCGAGCGCCGCAAGAGCTCGCCGTATTCCTGCTCTGAAAACGCGTCAGGCGCCAGCGCCAGCGCCACGACGACGAGCACCCGCGTTCGAGCCGGCCCGGGCGGAAGCACCCCGAGCACAGACGAAATGTGCGCCATTGCCTGAAGTTCAAGGGGCATGTCTTCGGCGTCGGGCACAACAACCGGCATGAACGCTTCAGTCATCACGAGCGCCCTTCGCATCGTCTCGACCGCATGGCTGAACGAGAGCATGCAGGGGGCGTCGAGCAAACGCCGATCGTAGGTCGCGACGACGTTCAACGCGAGCTCGCGCAACGTCATTCGGGGCCCTCGCTCGCGCCCTGCGCGGTCGCATACTTCGCCGTCTGCGCTTCGCTCTCGCACGCGATCGCGGCGTTCGCGGTCATGACCGCTTCGCGCACCTTGCGGATCGCGGCGCTCTGATCTGGCCCGGGCGGCGTCAGCTCGCGAATCACACGAGCAAGTGTATGCCCTGCGCGACGCAAAAACACGTAGCGCATGTGCTGACCGGGACGTGGCGGGTGATACGTGAACCACTGTTCGAATTGCTCGTCGGCGATCGCGCACGCGTCGGTCGCGCTCGGTGTCGGTTCGTCGGTCGTCTTCATGTTCGGCGGCGCCTTTCGTCGATTGGTCCACTTCATGTCGCCATAGTTACCGCGGGTCATGCCGTCGAGCTGAACGATTCGCCGGCCGTCGATCTGGCGAACTTCGTGCCGTTCAGCTAGCTATGGGGCATGGAAGACCATGAAGCCGAACTCCGACTCTGTCTCGAAAACCGTCAGGTGACAGACCGAATGAAAGCGCATTTCGACGAAGACGCGATATCGTTCTCGCTCATTGGCCTAGTGGTAGCGCTCATTGGCGCTTTGCTTCATTGGGCGCAGTAAATCGCCAACGAAAGGGCAGGTCATGCCGCCGTCGATTCGGTGCAAAACGTGCAAGCGGCGAAGCTTCAACCTGACCGACGTTCGAGAGCGTTTCTGTGGGCGATGTCACAAATTCCACGACAGCCCCGGTGACTACGACCTCGAAGGCGTCGTGTTCACGCCAAGCGAAGCGACCCCCGACACGCTACGTATGCTCGCTGACGTCGTTCACAATCACCTGACCGACCGTGAGCGCGAAGTAATTTTCCGAGCTGTCGTCGAGCACAACGAGGCGCTGACGATCGAGCTCTTGAAGCACGGGGGCAAGGAGCTCGACACGGAAACGTGGGCGAAGCTGATTCTATGGTGCGCCCGAATCGCAATCAAGGAAGGTGCATGACGCATGACGCAAACACGAACACAGACGTATTCACTCGCAATCCTAGACGTTCTGCCCTCGACGTTCGCAGACATCCGACGGCGTCTTCTCGCCGCGGGCTATGAAGACACGATCAACGACCTCGTCGGCCAAATCAACATGAACGGCCTCGCGATCGAAGCACGACCCGAACCGCCCGAGCGCAACGCCCTCGACGTCTATCAGAAGGCACGCGACGGCCTCTACGTGACGACTCTCGGCCCCGACGACCCAAGATACTCGGCCGAAATCGAACGCGTCACCGCGGCCTTCAAGCGCGACGCATTGCTTCACGTCGGCCTTCACGATCACCCCAAGTGCGACGAAATCTACGCATTCGCGGTTCGCTCCGATGAAAACGCCGAACCGCTCTTGATTCTGTGGGCGCTCGACCGAATCGCGGGCTTCATGCGCTGAAGCTGGCCAGGCCATGAAGGAAGAAAAAGAGCTGTGGAAATTGGCGGGCAGAACGGCGCTCGCGCTCGCGCTCGTGATCGCCAACCTGTTCTTCTCTGCATTCACGCTCGTAGCGATTCACTACGGGGCGCCAATCGTGTTTGCGCTCATGCTGGCGATGCTGCTCTTCGTCAACGCCGTCGTCGTCACAAGAACGGTCGTCGCGCCGATCATCGAAGGCAAGTCACCCTAACGACCGCGCACAAGTGCGGCCCGAAACGCATCATGCTGAACCGGAGTCGCGCGCCTAAACGGAACCTGCGCGCGCCAACATGAATACGCATTCAGGCGACGTCGACGCAACAACGTTCCGAGCTCGCGCAACTCGTGCCCAAACGACACGAGCAACCCATGTGCGCCGTAATCCCAATACGCGTATTCGGCCAAGGCGATCCGCTTGGCCGTCAGGTAGTCAATCGCTCGTTGCAGGTCGGTCATTCGCGAGGCTTGCAAGCGTACAAGAGCCGAGCACAAGAAGGCTAGACCCGTCGGGGCGCCCGCCTCGACCCGCTCAGGCGTTGAAGCCGACCTCGTAGTGCGGAAGCACTCGCACACCGCGACCGCCGTGCTTGTAGCGGAACTCGATCGTCGTGCGCCGCGGCCCGACCTTCGTCACGCGCCCGTGGCGGAAACCGCTCGGGTGCGAACCGCTCGGGAAGGTCACGAACTCACCGACGACGGGCACCATGCGGATCCTGTTCGTTTCCAGGTAGCCCGCCCAATGGGCGCGCACCCGCTCGACACTCGACGCGGTCAGGTCGATCGAATGCTCGCCGCTTGCGGCGCCCGAGAACACAACGCGCTCGGGGTGTTCGTAATCCCAGCGGGCTTTCCCGTCGATCACGAAAGCGGCCTTGCGCCAGTATTCGCGCTGAATGCGGATCCGTGCGAGCACGGTGCCGTGGACGTTGACGCGCTTGAACTCGTTGGCTTCGATCGCACGCTTGAGTTCGCCGCTCGCTGTGGCGCTGATTGGGGTGACGGTGATCGCGGTAGGCATGGTTTCGGTTACTCCTGAGTTGCTGACAAGCTACAGATTAGCAGGCGTTCGCTTCAACGCAACAACTTTCTGCAAGCCACTCACAAGCCCCCGAAACCTTGGCGAAAAACTGCCCGGGGTGCGGCGCCCCTGCCCAGTGGTTGTCCCGGTCCACGCCGCACCCCGTCGAGCTCATTCGGCATCTGACGCAAGCATGCTTCGGAGCTCACGACGAACGATAGTTCGAATCAGGCGCGCGAGTCCATGCCATAGAAGGTCGGCGTCTTCGCGCCCCACGACCTCGACAGGGTCGCGCGCGCGGTAGGCGCGCTCGGGCGCCCGCGACACGCGCCCGGGCGACTTCGACTTCGTAGCGCGCCCGGCTAACCGTTTCTGACGCTCTTGCCATCGAACCCGGTGAACGGTCGCGCGCGTGACGTCGAAGCCGGCTTCCTTGCCGGCGCTGACGACCTGCCCGACCGACATCGTCACGGGCTGTGCGCGGATAAACGCCGACTTCGTTGCTGGCCTCTTGCTTCGGGGCATCGTTTTCGGTCTTCCCTTCCTGAAATCGGGATCTATCATCTCGCTTCAAGCTGTCCAAGCTTTCCGGGGTAACTACCTGACGAAAGGAACTTTCGAGCCATGCGCCAGATGACCCAATTTGACGCCGACATGCTACATCGCGAGATGCGCGAAGGCGGGCTTGACATCGTCGTGTCAGCCATCGCCAACCGACAGATCGACGACACGCTTGCGCTTCCGGGCGCGCTCGCCAGCATTCACCGCGTGCTTCGCGAAGAAGGGCTCGACGTACTCGTCGACGGCTTCCTGAACACGTGCCTGAAGACCTACGTTCGGAACTTCGGGGGCCCGCTTCCGGGCGACCTGCGCCCTGCCTTCGAAGCCGCCTATTGTCGAGCGACCAAGCTTCGCTTCATGCCCCTTGCGACCCGGCTTCGACCCCTGACGGCCTAGCGCCCGAAAGGTATAAATCTATGTCTTCGCCGAAGGCACCGACCGAAGCCAACGAGCGACGCCGTGCCCTGTCTGAAGCCGGATTGAAGCTGATTGCGACGGTCATCGCCGATCGACAAATCGACGACGCGTGTCTAGTCGACACGGTTCGCAACGACCTGCGCCAACTTCTCGACGACAAGGGCCCGGCTGCCCTCGTCGACCTGTACGAAAAAGCATTTCAAATGTCATTTTCAATCACTTGCCGCGAGGCGTACGCCAACCTATTCGGGCGCCGACTTCCCTGTCACATGAAAGAGCTCGCCCGGGCGGCCTATCGCGAAGCTCTGACCGAACGCTTCACAGCTCTTGCCAACTCGAAACGATCGACACAAGACACCGCTCGAAAGGTATAAATCTATATGCCCCGAATCCTGATTCAGTGTGACAACGAGATGCACCGTCTACTTCGTGAAGGGGGCCTCGAACTCTTCGCGCGCGTAGTCGCCAATCGACAGATCGACGCCGCGCTAACAGCTCAGGGAAGGCTTGACGCCGCATGTCGCCGGCTTCGTGAAGAAGGCGTTCCAGCGTTGGTCGAAGAGTTCTACACCATGAGCCTGACGGCCTACGAAGACCTGTTCGGCGGTCAGCTTCCTGACGACCTTCACGAACCCTTCGAGGCCGCCTATCGACAGGCATTGACCGAACGTTTTACGGCTCTCGCCGCCCGGGAACAGAGAAGCCACAACTAGACACCTGTCGGAAACCCTTTCCGCTCTTCAGCTGTCCGCGGTTCCGGGTATAGACGCCCGATGTAACTACTTGACGAACCCCCAAGCTGTCCACGGTTCTGACCGCAAGAACCCGGGGCCGTGCTGTCGGGGTAGTTCGTGACGATTCGTCAACTAGTTTGACCTGTCGAATGTCTCGCGACGCGCCCGATTCTCGGGTCTACATCTTCGGCTTTTGGCCTTTCGCTTACAGTTCAGAAGAGCCCTATAACTACTTGACGAATAGTCAACTACTACCACGGTCTACCCGATGCCCAAGACATACACGCTTGAAACTGCCGCCCCGTTCGACGTCGTGCGCGACATCACCGTCGGGCCCCTCGTCGAGCGGGGCTTCACGGTCTATCTGTCGGAAGCCGAAGAACCCGAACGTGTGTGGAACGTGTGGCGATGGCTCGCTGTGATTGGGGCTCTGTCTGGCTCGCCGTTCTTCTTCCGCTTCGTGGCCCCCGAAACGACGAACCTTCAGGGCTTCGGAATAGGCTTCATCGTTTCGGCGCTCGTGCTCCTTGTCGCCCGACGGTAGTAACTAATACCTTTCGGCAAGCTCGACATTTCGCCCCTGTCTTTCGGGGGCAACGTCGCGAGCATTCCCCGCTTTCGGCCCCGGGCGCCCTTCTCCGAACCTCACAACCCCGACCCGGGGCAGGTTCCCGAGACAGTGCCCGGGGTCGTGTGTCGTTCGAGGGCAGGTCGACGCTTTGGGCTGTCGGTAGTTCCCGGGGTGCGGGCTGAATCGACAGGTCTGACATAGCGACATAGCGACATAGCGACAGGGCGGCGAAGGTGCCGACGACCCGACGCCGAAACACGCTTTCGGCTCGAATCAGTCGACAGAGTCGTACGAGCTAGAAAGCGCCCATACGACCGAATCGACAGATGCGTCCGCTTGCTGGGTCAGCCATCACTCCCGAAACCGCCGCACCTACATGTAGGGAGCCCTCACAAGTGGGGTAGGTGTGCCCCATGTCATACAAGTATCTGATGAATCATCAACTACTTACACGATATGCCCTGTGTACTACCTGACGATTCATCAACTACTTACACGGTATGCGTCAACTACTTATACACCTGCCCTAGTAATCTATACCCATTGGCCCCACATGCACCTGACCGCTGTCTTGCCCGGGGCGTGTGTGCGGATCGTCTGCCCTGTCGTCAGAAAGGCGTCGAGGTGAAAAGGGGTGATTCGTCGTGGGCGGCGCGAGGCAGTATATGGTGAAGATAGAGGTGCGCATGCTCTCTTGCCTGCATTCTGGAATCCGGGAAGATGTGCTGTTCTCTTATCCACACTATCTGTATGGGGGGTATGCATTCCCATTCCATGCGTAACGCTGCTCTCATAGGGGGCATACGTCACAGGTAGCAGGCACAAGGGATATATACGTATAGGGGTTCAGGGGCAGAACAGACATGACATTCTCATAGGGTACATAGGGTGCTTCTCTATCTGGCTGTAGTGACGATTCGGGAATCTTCTTGATAGGTCTGTTGGGGATGGGCTCTGTCGTATGTTGGCGCGTTTTGCCGAAATCAGCTCTCTATGTCGTGTCGCTTCGGGGTTCGTTTCCTGTGTAAATCGACCTACGTTTTCGAGGTCGCTGAAAGCTCATTTCGGGCTAGAAACCGACCTTCGGTCGGCAAGCTCTATAAAATAGTACGTTTTCTGATGTCTGTTTCCATTCGGAGCGCTTCGCGCTCTTCCTGTGGGTTGCTACGACGTGTGAGTTCCTGAACGGCCAAAGCTTGCTACGTGGAAGTAGTTGAACCGCCTTCGGCGGCGCTTCGTGTCTTTCGATGGCTGTTTTCCGCTCAGTTTTGGCGCGAAGGTGCTTTCGCCACTTCGGAAAATCGACCTTCGCACCGAAAAACGTAGCTTCGGGTAGTATTTTATACCTGTCTGGCGAAGCTCCGCTTCGACGACGTGTAATCTGAGCGACGTCGAAGTCGAGCTGTCTACGTCGATGCGAGGCCGTCAGAGCGAAGGTCGATTTCGGGTGTCTGACCTGCGTCGATCCGGGGCGAAGCCCGTTTTCGCCGCTGACCTGCTTTTTCGAGCGCGAAGCTATGTGCTTCTAGGCAAAAGTCACTTTTGGGCGCGCTTCTGTTCGAAGCCGTGTTTTCGGATCGGATCTGGCGCCTTCGAGGCCCTTCAGCGCGAAGGTCATTTTTCGAAGGTCGTCGGAGCGAAGCTCCGCTCTTCGAGGTCGAGCTCTGTTCGTCGAGGTGCTTCGAGGTCGAGCGGGTGCGCTGACTCCAATTCGAAGATTTTGGGGTCTGCGAAGGTCGTCGGCGCTTACTCGTTCCTATCGGTTTCGAGTTGCCTACGTTCGTTGTCTGCAATGAGCTTTTTCATGCAAGGCTCGCACATGCGAACGGGCTTCACGTCGAGCTCGCCTTCGACCATCTCGTAACGCATGATCGGCTTCACTTCGAGTCGCTTGCCTTCGTCGTCGTACGCTCGACCGCACGTCTGGCACGGGTCGACACATTCCGGACAGACGGTAAGCGCGTCGATGTGGTCGACTATTTTCGCTGACGCCAAGATGTGCCCGCACGTTACGCACTTCAGCACGATGACACTTGCGTCAGGCCCGAAGGCCGGATCGATGCCGACGATCGAGGTCATTTGGGGGTCTTCGGGGGCGCCGGCCTCCAATTCGGTTGTTTCGGGCTTGATGTATACCGCTCGGAGTTCGGTAAGCTTCATCGGTTGATCCTTGTCTCGGTTGAAACGCATCGGGCACCTTCGGCGGCCTTCGAGCATAGATACACCGAGCGCTCGACCTTCGCGGGTTGATCCGGGCGCCTGTCGAGCTCTTGGCGACGTTTTCTCGGGCGCGCGCGGCCTTCCTGACCTGCGTCGGTCATGCACCCTTCGGCGAGCGCCAGCGGGTCGAGGTCGGCGGCCTTCGGTCGAGGTCGAGCGGTCGAGCGCCAGCGGGTCGAGGTCGGCGGCCTTCGGTCGAGGTCGAGCGGTCGAGCGCCAGCGGGTCGAGGTCGGC
>Ga0190271_10000053_pt1 | contig 64484 bp, 82 predicted proteins | sample Popmic356T_FD_133747 | JGI IMG/M metagenome (GOLD analysis project Ga0190271, IMG submission 133747) | Populus adjacent soil microbial communities from riparian zone of Weber River, Utah, USA - 356 T | ecosystem: Environmental > Terrestrial > Soil > Riparian zone | place: USA: Utah | collected...
AGCAGAACCCCTCACCATTAACAAGCCCCCACTCAATCCCCGCCCCCAATCCAACCAAGGACTTAAACGCATTGAGCTCGTCGCCGCAGTTGAGGCAGAATTCCTTTTTGTCATCTCCCTCGCCCGTCACAATGGGCTTAGCAAAGTCCTTCAGGTAGTCGTCGGCCTCCGTAAGAAACTCCTGGATCTCCTGTTCAAGCACAGGGTCGTCGGGCTCAACACCGTCCTTAGGCTGCATAGTGAACATCTCTGCCCCCGTTAGTGGTACAGCTTCATGAACTGGCCACTTAGCCTGCTCTTCCTTACTCGGCCTACTCATAGACGTCGAACAGTCGATGCTGTCCATCTCCATGTAGGGTCTCAACCTGGATGGGCGACCTACGGGTCAGCAGCAGGCGACGCGGACGTTCCCATTGCATCCACAGGTACATACCCTTCGGTAGTGTGTCAATGTGGGAGTTGATGATGTCGATGGCGGCACAGACCTCTCTAAGGGCCTTCCGCTCCTTCGCGCCCCGATCGCGCATTATCTCGTCAGCATCAAATGGCGTTCCCCCAAACGCCAGATCGTCGTCTTCGAGTCCCTCGAAGGGATCCTCCCTACCTTTACCCCGTCTAAACCAACCCATCACTATTCCCCTTTCTTCAGGTTCTCTGACACCATGTGAACGATACCCATTGCCTCCAACGGATGTAGCTTCCTGTTGAAGACCATCAGGATGGCGTTATTCGTCCCTTCAGGACTAGTATCTTCCTCCCGACGTTCGTAGCACACCAATGCCAATTTCCTCTTACTCATGTTATGCCCTCCTCCGCTGCTTGAACATTGTGACATTACCGTAGGAGTGTGTGCTCCGGTATTGCTGGGCATCCAGCGTGGGCATTGCCACCAGATCATAATCGAGCGCCTGCATGAGAGCCCGAATGGAATCCATCCTGGGAAAGCGGGTCTCTTTGTACAGCCACTTGGAAATGGTATGTGGCGTAGGACCCCCGCGTGCGTGGACCTCCTTCATTGTGAGGCCGGAATTGATGAATAGGGCAACGCAGTCATCTCGTAGATCCTCCAACGACGTGATCGGATCTCGTGCCCAAGCCTTCTTCCTCTCCTTACGTCCAAACATTACATACTCCCTCGGTCAATTGCTTCCTGTAACAGGATAGCCCCTGCATGTTGCATACAATACACCCTTCCGTCCAACAAAATGCGCCCATACCTTCGGCACGATACGCGCTTCTCGACATAGGAGACATCATGCGTACAACACCGTGCGTCACTGTTAGGTAGGAGTTCTACTTTGGTGACCGGCTTATTCCCCAGGATCATTGTTGTACTCCTGAACTGACTCTAGCTGCCTCAGGCTCTCAACCGCAGTCCGACGACCGTTGATGACTATGCGGCAGCCTTCGTAGATCCCCCAAGTCGGATTGTAGTCCTCCCATTTGGAGAGGCACGACGGTCGCTCGATAAAGTAGATCCCTAGGGCGATCAGCACCCCAAAGAGGGCTGTAAAAGCCGCCGTGATGATTCCCAGAATTTTCCACGAGTCCGTATCCACCCTTATCTCCCCTCGACATAGTTCTCGTCATCAAGCTCCTCGTTCCCGGTATCATCCGGTGTGAGTACCTTGAGTTCCCGACGTTTCTGATTTGTAGCCTTCCGCTCCCTCCGATGCGAGGTGCGCGACGCTGCCAACTGCTCAAGCATGGCGTGTTGGTCCATTAGCTCCAGGTTATCGTCGGATATCTCCAATACCTCAACTACCAAAGGGGGCACATCTTCTCGTGCCGCTCTCTTTGGAGGGTTGGACATAACATTGCGCACCTGTTGATACCGAACCCCTAAATAGGGAGCGATCTCTCGAGCCAAGTACCCGATGGCTGTCAACCACCGGATCTTGGTTGAAACTATCTTCATCTCGGGCATCTTTATACGCCCTATAGGAGGTAATCCCCTCTTGTCTACTTGTACCCCCTCATCGTCCATTCCAGTTCCTCTCTTTCTGGCGCCTACCCATCTATTATATAGAATTCTTGAGGTCAAATCAAGAGTCCTCAAGGGGAGGAGCAACAAATAATTTTGGGAGTCTGTGGCTCTAGTCTTTTGCCCTGGCACCAGGCCCCACCCAGCAGCTGCACCGAGCCCCAGAGCCCGATCGGCGGTGTGCAAAGAAAGTAGGCCCCGTACGGATACGGAGCCCACCATTCTAGGCAACGTAGTAATGGAACTTCCGCCTGCCAGTAGTTTGCTCGCGGGGAGCCTGAGTCACGCGTAGGACTCCTGCGTCGTGTAGGGCCCACAAGAACTGCTTAGCTCCTGCACGTGTTATGCCAAGTTCATGAGCAATTTCGTCACCGGTAAGCCCTGGTTTCGAGCGGAGTAACGCCATGATCTCTCGGGGCGCGGCCATTACTGCATACCGGCGCAGACCGTGAGAACCTTGCGATTGAAGATTCCCAAGGACTCGTAGTATGCATCGTACACTGGAGTATCTTCCATCTCCTCCGCAGCGACATACTTGATCGTCAGGCGAAAGCCGTAGTCGTCGGTCTTCTCACGGATCTGGCGCTCGAAGCCCATTTCCCTGAGCCTCACAAGAGCCCACGCATCAGCGCATTCGGCGTACATGCCATACGCTGCCCCAATGTTATCTTCGCGCAGGGCGCCCATGAAGAAGTCATTCAGGATCGCTGCCGCTTTGGCGGTAGGCGTCTCGGAGGTAGGCTGATAGTCTCTGTTCATTGCGTTATCCTTACCAATGCATAGAGCCTCTCTCTATGCTCCTTAAGTATAGCGCATCCACTTTCGGAAATCTAGTGCCAAAATATGGGTCCTAAAGACCGATGCGCTGGACTACGCCTTCCTCGGCTGCCTCATCAATAACCGTGTTGATACAGCCCATAATCAGGGCATCGAAATTGTCTCCGTGAGGAACAGCAAAGTTCTGGATCCCCATCTGACGTGACAGCTCAAGGTATATAGACCACTGCGATGATCCGCCCCCAGAGCGTGACGTTGCCCAAAGGGCCGCCAATACCTTATGCGCCCTCTCTTCGGTCAGCATAAGCACAACGACCGGATGCTTCTGTTCAATTGTCATAGTTCTGCCTCTTCCCAACCATTCTCTGCCGTCCACTTTAATCCGGGGAGCTGGCTTTCTCGCCCGGCCGTTAAAATCTCGTCCAGTGCCTTTAGATGTTTGCACCGTTTGAACGCTGGACATCCGCATGATCCACGGTTACCAGGACCTCCAAAGGGAAAGACCTGATATGTGACCGAGGGAACATCGGCGAACTCTTCCCATTTATGACACTCGTAGATGCTCCTAGTCAACTGTTTGAACGTGTAGTAGTAGTCTAGGTGTGCCTTGACCATGTCAATGGACCTTCTTCCATACCCGGCAGACGCCGTCCTCGGGGATGTTGAAGGCCATGATCAGCTTACGGATATTGCGAGGTACATCTGGCCCATTCGGAAAGAGGAGCATCGCAACATCCCCATCTTCCGGTTCGTCCCCTTCCTCCCACTGTTTTTGCCCACCAATGGTAGCGGAGACAATCCCGTTACGGAGGATTTCGATATCGAACCGGAAGCCCGCATCAAGAATGGCTTGAGCCTTCTCGGCCAGATCGTCACCGTAACAAGGGAAGTCCATATCGACCTGACGGCCATTGGGGAGTTTATATTCCGTGAACGGAATGAGGTATTGGCGCATATGACCAATTTTAATGGTCACAACGTGTCGGCGATCGGATAGTTCGTTCAGGGTCAGTTCGGATCTCAATTCGGTCATGTTCATGCTCCTCTCTTCGCAATACCCCATTATACCACACAAAGATGGGCAAATCTAGTGCCAAAATGATGGTCCACTAAACACACACCTACACCTCGCTGCCCTATGTCTCAGTCAAATATAATAGACCCAAAGATTCCCTCTTGCTATCCCCACAAGACTTCTATATAATAGTGGGATAGCGTCAACACAAGAGGGACAGCGATGCCAACACCCTGGGAATTAGTCGATCAAGGCGCCACGATGGAAGACATGTGGAAGGGGTTTGCTATGATCTCCATCCCCATTCTAAAGGCCGGCGACATTCAGTACGACGAGATGAAGAAGGCGTTCTACTCAGGCGCGCTGTGTCTCTTCAACTGGATCATGGTGCAAATGGATCCCCAAGCAGAAGTCACCGCAGGAGACATCAACAAGGTCACCGTGATCGACGCTGAGATCCGGGCTTTCTTCGACTCTCTCCCTCAACAACCTGAATTCGACAGGACACACTGATGGTACGACAGACCTCTGAGCCCGATGGCCGGGAAGAAGAAATGCGGGAAGACCAGGATGATGTAGCCCTAGAAAACCTTCTGCGGTCTACTCTGTTCACACCGGAGGGGCTGCGCAATGGGCTAGCAGGCATTCTAGAGAGGGGTCACAGGTTTGTCGGCTCTCCTAGCATCCCCACTTTGGACGAAGACGCATTCAACCGAGCAAAGAAGATGGCTACTGCCATGGTGGACGCCCTCTTGGCCAACGACGATAAGTACAGTTCACAAACAGTGTTCCAGGCAATCTCGTCCGTGATCGCTGCAGTATGCTTCGCGTCACTAGACCCCAGGCAGTTAAAGGTGTTCGCTGGTCAACTTCAGGGTACCGCGGAGGGGATGCTAATGATGGCTCTCGTCCAAACCGTACAGAAGACCATGGATACCCTCATGGACCCCAACCCAAAACCCAAACCCAGAGTCAACTAGGATAAAAGGAACATAGCATGGCCAGTAAGAACCTAACCAACGTCCAGAAGAAGATTCAACGGGCGATTGACAACGCCACCTCAACTACCCTTGCCTACTCAGCTCCCGAAGTTCCCCCTCTGGAGAACCTCACTGTCCAGGGGATGGTGGAAGAACTCGGTTATATCAACGAGGCGCGCAAGGCCATCGAGAAGACGGAGAAGACCATCAAGGAGAGGCTCAAGAGCCGGCTCAATGGGCAAACGGAAGTGCGCTCCGACAACTTCCAGATGAAGCTGGAAAACCGTGGGCGTACGGCACTTGATCAGACCCGTGCGAAAGAGTACCTTGACTCTCAGGGCATTCTCCCCGAGTACATGGTCACCACTGAAGTTCCAACCATGACCATTAAGGCGCTCGGGTAATGAAGAGGAAGAACAAGATGAAGTACGACGACTATAAAGACATGGAGGAGTACTACCCGACCTGCGCTCTCCTATGCGTGATCGGGGTTCTCGTAGTCATAGGAGCAATCGTGTACGAAGCATTCATAGGATTTTGACATGGACAACAATCGGGACAAAGGAGCAACTCTTGGCGTTGGCGACGAGGACGACAACCTCTTTGTCCACGGCTCTGTTACGGCTATTCAACGTGTCCAAGGGTATATCGCCAAGGCCGAGGCTCTTGACAGGTTCCTAGCCTGGCTCGAGAAGGATCAGGAGGTCCAGGACATCTTCTGGGACGCTATTTCCAGCTCATTCGACGTCGACTGGAATGCCACTACTGGTGGGCGGGTCTGTAAAGAGGCCCTCCTCAAGGAGCTCCGTGAACTGCAGGTGATCCCCGATGAAGAAGCCAAAGAAGACGACAACGTACCGAACATGTCCGGAGTGCGGTAGCCGTGGAACCAAAATCTGGAACCTCAACACCGGCAAGTACAGATGCCAAGCCTGCGGACATACTTACGCTTTCGGAGTCCCCGCAGCCATTGCGTTCCTGCGCTGACACACTAGCCGGACTCACGTGTGACGTCTGTCAACGCAAGCCAGTCATTGGGGTTGCTTCGAGCAGTCTAGGCCCTATCTCCCTAGCGTACTGTCGAGAATGTGCCAACAAGCCTGCTGAGCCGCTGTGGCTATTCGAGTTCACCTATGAACAGTGCGGTACCGAAGTACGGGAGGACATCAAGTCCATGTTCGCATGGATGGGTGATGAGTACATTTCGTGGGACGAGTTCGTCAAGACCAAAACAGAATAAGGCGACCAAAAGATTCCCTATTGATTGCCCATCAACTATTCTATATAATGGACACAGATATGACAGAGAGCGAGGACGTTATAATGCAAGCCTCTTCCAATGCCGCATCCGTCGACGAAATCGACGACGGCGTTTACAGGGAGCTCCAGTTGCTGCGGGAACGGATCCTGCACTCGCTCGAAATCTTTCCCTTCCTCTCCAGCTCAATGATTCATATGAGCATCGGCACCTCTACTCCTAGAGGGCTGTGGAAACCTGTCCTAGAGCGCCTAGTCGAAGATGGCGTAGTCCTTGTGACTGAAATCTTCGCCACAACCCCAAACAACCGCACACAGACCTATACAATCTTCCATTTAGCATCGCGCACATACCAACCCGCCAACGAGCAAATCCGCATTAGAGCCCCGGCTAACAACCACAATTCTGACGACGAATAAGCGCGGACGCAATAGACGCGTCAAGCGTCTAGCCTGGGGAATTGCTGACCTATGTCTGTTGTGGACATTTACTCTGCTGAGGTTAAAGCCGATCTGGCCGGTTCGGGGGTAGAGCCAGGGCAAATGAGAGTACGACCCCTCGGACCCAACGAGAGGTACGCCACAAATACTCCAGCCCAAGTCGAAGGCTTCGTAATACCGTACTTCGACATGCGAGGCCGTCCATTACCATTCTATCGGGTCAAGCTTTATAACGTAGAGCCTAAATACAAACAGCTCATCAACCAACCAAACCATATCTACTACCCACCTGGTTTCTTCGAGCTGGTCACAGACCCTAAGTGCCCATATATCATGCTGACCGAAGGCGAAAAGAAGGCTGCCTGTGCAGTCTCTCGTGGTATAGCCTGTGTGGGTGTAGGTGGGGTCGATTCGTGGCGCAACCGCACTATATTCATTCCCAAAGGGTCAAATCTCGTCCAAGGGAACCGCAACTCCGTCGTCGCCAAACTGCCGTCGGGTACCGAGGCCGTCGAACGACTGGATTCCCTTGCAGTCGGTATGCAGGACCTCATTGAACTCTGTATCCACCGCAAGATCCCCCTAATCATCTGCTACGACGGAGATGAGAAGGGTCGCATCAAGCAAGATGTCCAGTCTGCCGCTGCAGCTCTAGGGTTCGAACTTCGATTCCGTGGAATGAAGGCCGTTCAGGTTAAACAACTGATCCTGAAACCGAACCCCTCTTTCACAGGGGACAAGATCGGTCTAGACGACTTTCTTACCCACCCGAAGATGGGAATGGAAGCGTTCGAAACCCAAATGGGCGCCCTCCTAGCCAAACGAGCCGCTTTCCCGCGCCATCCCAACCCCAAGGCATTCATCAACAAGAGACTACAGCGGACGCGCATGCCCAGAAATGAACTGCATGCCCTGTCGATGTCGGTACTCTGCGACCTGGATTCCAATGGCGCCCGCCTTCGTTGTCCAGACGATGACCGCCTGTACTACTTCCACACCCCATCACACGAACTCATCCCGGTCGGCTTTAACCTGCACAGAGGGTTCGCCAATACGGCCTTCGGTGTCCATCTCTATAGGGCCTACAATTTGGGTGGCGGCGATCACCGTCTTATGGAATGCCTAGAGACGATGTTCACTGGCGAAGAACCAATTACCTCGGTAGATCCGGAGCGTGTGCTGACAGTCCGCAAGGATGACATCTATTACCAGATGTCCGGCGGTAGGATGTTACGCATCAATAGACATGGCGTCACCGTTCTCGATAATGGTACGGAGGACATCCTTTTTGAGGCGGGTACAGTAGAAGACCTCGACGAGAGCGTGCTCACCCAGAAAATCGACGCCCTAATGAAGCAACCAACTATCCAGCCATATTGGTACGAGACCCTTAAAGAGTCCCGTGTCACCGCGGACAATGAGAACGACTACGAAAGGAAGGCATTAGCATTACTCTACTCGATCAGTCCTTGGTTCTACAGGTGGCGGGGAACGCAGTTGCCCATTGAGATGATGATTGCCGAGCCGGGAGCAGGTAAGTCTACTATGTTTACCCTGCGGCTCGATATCCTCACTGGCCAACCGCGTCTCCGTAATGCACCACGTGATCTGCGCGATTGGACTGCGTCCGTCGCGTCAACAGGAGGCCTCCATGTTACGGACAACGTGAACCTATCCAATTCACAACTGCGTCAGGAGTTATCCGATGAAATATGTCGAGTCATCACAGAACCCAACCCCACAATCGAAGCCCGGAAACTGTACACCGATAACGAACTCATCCAGGTTCCTGTCAAGACAGTATTCGCTCTTACCGCTGTTCGACAGCCTTTCAACAATCCCGACATCTTGCAGCGGGCAATCATCACCTACCTTGACAAAGGAGACGACAAGGTTACCTACGAGGCAGACTGGGAAGCCAGGCAGCTAAGAAGGTTCGGAGGGCGTGAAGGGTGGGTCGCATACCACGCAGTTGTGGCTCACCGCGTTCTTAAACTCGTCCATGAAAAGTGGGACCCGAGTTTTCAGGCCAAGTTTCGTCTTATCAATGTGGAACAGCTTCTAGGGTTAGTAGCCGAAGTGTACGGTTGGGAATCCGACTGGATTGCGGAGCATCTGGAAAGTGTGCGCGACAAGAGCGTTGCCACGTCAGACTGGGCCCTCGAAGGTCTGGTCGCCTATGCCAATGAGCAACGGGGCCAGGGGGTCAATAATAACAAGCGGGCATACTTCTCTGCGGCGCAAGTTACGGACTGGGTGATGATGGAAGAGGACTTCAATAAGTGTCAGATCCTTATCGCGCCCCGTCAATTAGGGAAGTACATCGCTCAGCACAAGAATCTGGTGAGTCGCATCGCAGGTATATCACCTCTCCCAGAAACAGTGGGCAATCGGGTAGTCTATTATATTCACGATCCCCTGGCTCCCAGTGCCCAAAATTAGGGACCAAAATGCTACCCAAAGATTTTTATGGGTGACCATAAGATACCCTCTTGCTTTGACCACTGGAAACCCTTATAATGAGAGAGTAAGCACACCAACCTCAGGAAGAGGTGGGCGTATTTGCAATCCCGCCCAGAAGGGCATCATAAGGAGGCCACAATGGCGAAACAAGAACCAGCGGTCGAGGCTCCCGAAGAGCAGCCAGCCGCGGAAGCAGCTGATAAGCGCGCAATCGTCCTACCAAACGGCGAGCGTCGTGCCGACTACATCCGTCGGCGTTGGAAAGAGGGCGCGAGCCGCTCGGAGATTACTGCCGAGCTGAATACGAAGGAACTTTACAGCGGCAAGCCCGGTGGCAAGATTCCTTACCAGATTGTGTTCCAGGCTACCAAGGGTCAACCTGGTGGTCCGGCGCCCAAGACCGAGGAACCGGCTTCTGAAGAGCAGCCGGCCGAGGAACCTGCCGAGTAATCGGTAACCGTTGATCCTGGTGGGGGGCAACCCTCACTGGGATTGACACCACATCCTGAAAAGGGGGGGAATATGAACAAAAGTGTATTCATTGCACTGCTTCTCTGCAGTGCGACGCCTGTGTTCGCTCAGGACACAAACGTCAACGTCAACGATCTCGCCAGCCAAAGCGCCTCTGACGCCAACGCCAACTCGGGTTCAGTCTCGGGCGCGAGCTCTGACAACCAGAACGCCAACATCCAACAGGGTAACATCGGCGTTTCGGAGAACACCAACACCTCGGAGAGCGTCTCAGGCGCCATCTCGGGTTCCAACTCTGAGTCCGTATCGGGATCCACTTCCGATCAAGCTCAGGGCCAAGCTCAGGATCAAGGCCAAGCTCAAGATCAGGGTCAGTCCCAGGGTCAAGAGCAGAACCTCGACTCCAATCAGGCGAACCAGCAGGGTGTGACGGTCAATCAGACCTGGAACACCAAGAATCGCCGGCAGACGGAAGTCCGCACTAACAACGCGGTTCCGCTGGCAGCGAGCAGCAGCTTCTCGTCCGATTACTGTGGTGGTACAGTATCGGGTGGTGCTTCCGCGGCTCCGCTTGGTATCTCGATCGGTGCCTCGACTAATAAGTTCGACAAGTCCTGCCAAAGCCTGCGTCGCGCTGAGAAGTTCGGCATGGCTGCGGTCAATGCTAGCAACATGGGACAGCTTGAGCTGAGTGGACGCCTTATGTCCATGATGATCTGGTCCATCTGTACCTCCGATTCCGGTGGTACTGAGGGTAGTCACGACACAGCTCAGGCTTGTGACAAGCTTCTGCTGCTAGGTGCAGGTTCGAGTTCGTCAGTTGCATCGGCGCAGCCAGCTCCTGGAATTACGCCACAACCACGGGTTGCAGCGAAGGGCAAGGTTACGCCTGAAGCATCCTATCGTGCCTTGGCACAGAACACGTCTGGATCAACTCCGATTCAGGCGGCACAAGTTACGGCTGCAAAAACCCCACGGCCGTAACACCCGATGCAAGGGAAGGCTTGAAGGGGAAGCCTGTCCACACCTTGCATCACCCGGAGAGGCGGCTTCCGCGCTGTAGGTCGCCTCTCCTTTCTACTCTACCACGGCGTACCAGATTCGAATAGGGGGGGAGCCGGGCGACCCTATCTAGCATAGTCCGGCTATTGCAATAAGGAGAATACCATGAAGAAACTGTTCCTTCTCGCCGGTGCCGCTCTCGCATTCGTTGCGACGCCGGCGATGGCTGTCGACTTCGGCATCGCGTTGGGTCAGGGCTCATCGAGCTCGACCTCACTCGCAGTTGCCGGTAGCCAGGGTTCGTCTGCCAGCCTGATCGCCGGCGCGACGACTCAGACCAGCCAGAGCCTTGCGGCTTCGGGTGGTTCGGCTGTGTCGATCATGGACGGCAATGATCAGTCCTCGACGTCGGTCCATCAGTCCGAGACGCTCCAGACGGGTTCGTCTGCTTCTCTCGGCCTCGCTGGCTCGCAGAATAGCAACTTCGCCTTTGGCGCTGGTGGCTCGTCTGCGCAGAACAGCCTCGTCGGCGTCTGGCTCTTCGTCCAGCCGTAAGTCTTCGGACTTACGAGGTTCCTAGGGTTCACTCCCCCCAGGAGCCGAAAAGGAGAGAGTCGCGTCAAACCGGCTCTCTCCCCAGTTTCAAGGGCTAAGCTTAGCGGGAAACACTCCCCAGTCCGTACCGCGAAGCTCTCGGTGGAGGTTTGATCCTCTCTTTTCTCCACCAGCGACCCCACCACCAACGGATTGCCCTCCGGGTGGGGTCGCACTTTTCAAAGGACAAGGGAGACGTGCCGTGTATATGGAAGACTACCAGACCTGGCTAAACTCTAAAGGCCAGAACCTCGTTGTGGACGGGCACTGCGGGCAGACTACTCGTGAAGCTACCGAAGCGGTCTTCACCAACCTGAACGCTAAAGCGGTTACCGACGAACAGATGCATACGCTCGCAGACTACATGGAGGTCAGCTACAACCAGCTGACGGCTGTGTCCAACGTAGAATCAGCGGGTGCAGGCTACGACAAGTATGGTCGGCCGAAAATCCTGTACGAGCGGCACAAGTTCTCTGACTTCACCTACGGAATGTTCGACATCGAATCCTGGTCGAATCCTGATCCGGGTGGCTACAACGAGGACTCGTGGGACAAGCTGGAATACGCCATCGGCGCAGACCTTAGATCGGCTTTTAAGTCCTGCTCCTGGGGCAAGTTCCAAGTCATGGGGTTCTGGTTCCCCAACATGGAGTTCTGCTCCGCACTCGAGTTAGCCTACAGCACGGTTATCTCGGAGTTCCACCAGTACAAACTATTCGTCGAATACATCAGGATGAACCACCTGACGGACGAGCTCCAAATGGTATCAACCGATCCTGATGACTGCCGCCCCTTCGCTAAGGGGTATAACGGACCTGCATACGAGGATGGCAACTACCACGTGAAGATTGCCGACGAGATGAAGCGTCTGGAAGCCGGCGGTTAGTCACATGAACGCTTCGGACGAGAATAGGGTAGACGTTCTCGTCCCAGAGGAGATGTTCTGGAGAGTCCTCTCGGCGATGACTAAGAAGTCTGTTGCCGACCTTAAAACAGAAGCCCTCCATCGTACCATTGTGGCGATTGACCCCGGTGAAACTACGGGCATAGCCGTCTGGAACACCAGTTCCTATGGTAAGATGCAGATCAAGCTGTTCCAAGTGGAGACCAAAGATGTTGGTTCTGGTTTCGATACCCTACTAGGGGGTATCAAGACCATCGCTCCAGATCACATCCGCTGCGAGGAATACCGCGTCTATAACTGGATGGCCGACTCCCACTCCTGGTCAGTACTCCATACGCCACAGCTCATTGGCGCGGTCAAGGTGCTTGCCCATATGCTCAACATCCCCCTTAGTTTCAAGCTCGCCCAACAGCCGAAGGCGGTTTTTAACGACTCCAACCTAAAGATGATGGGGGTCTACTCTCCGGGCCTCAAGCATGCCCGCGACGCCGAGCGTCACCTACTGTACCACATGGCCTTCCCAGAAAAGACAGACTAACCCAAACACATCCATAAATATAGGCGACCATCAGATTTTCGTTGCTATGATTTAACGTTTGAGCTATTATAATCATCTAAACATTTATTCGTTTAGCACGTGTCACGTGTCATAGCAATGGAGAATAGTCAATGGTTACGTTCACTGCAGTAGATCCCGCCACTCTCGAGACCAATAGGCTCGGAAGACGAGGGCGCGTCAGTTACCCTCTCATCAAGTCGTTCCTGGAGGCCAACATCAAGCTGGCCAAGCTGGATCTGGATGGACTCGACAAGAATCCCCAGTATCTACGCTCAGTGCTCACGTCGTACATCAAGAACCACGATCTCCCGATCAAGCTGTTCTCGGTGCAGGGCGATATGCATCTGATGCGTCTGGACATCGACAACGACGGCAAAGCTATCCCGGATTGGAAGAGCACCCAAACCACCGAAGGCGCAGCCGGCCACCTGGAACATCTCGAACCGAAGCCGATCGATGACTCGGAGGTCGAAGAGCGTTTCGTCCAGGAAAAGGATAAGTCAACCAAGTAAGGAGGTTCCATGGCTCGCCTACTCGTCATTTGTGCCAAACGGTACAACGGACATGAACTCTGGACCCTCTTGGGGGTCCTCAAGCAAAGGGGCCATACCTTCGAGGTGGTATCTCAAGCCACCCTAATCCGCGACGAGCTCACATTACGGCCGAACACCATCGACCGTACCGTCTACGAAGTCCATCCAGACAAGACGGGTGAGTTCGACGCGGTAGTAGTTGTCTCTGGGAACATGCAGGACACAGAGGCCTACTGGACCGATAAGCACGTGGAGGCCCTCTTGCACGAGTTCCGGGGTGCAGGAAAAGTGGTTGGGGCTATATGTTGTTCCGTTCCTACTCTCGCCCCGGTCGCAAAAGGCGTCCACGTGTCCTATTTCCCCTTGGTCCGATCAAAGCAACGGCTACGTAACTACGGGGCCATTCTGGAGCCCGTCTCCCTCACGGTCGATGTGGAAGCCCGTATGGCTACAGCGGAGAACCAGATGATATCCCAGATGTGGGCAGAGGAGCTCTCTAACCTCCTCGAAGACCTGCCTCCAAAGTATCACCTGCAGCCTTCCGGGTTCGTACCTAAAGGGAGCCCTCGAATTCTGCAGGCGAGATCCACGAGATGATTGCGAGTGCACGCACGGCACAGGGACTAGAGGTGATTCCTAACGAGCGACCGCAAAGGAAGGACCCACAAAAACTTTAGGGGCGACCAGAGGAAGGACTCTTGCTTTTAGCCCCGAAATTGTGTATAATAGAAGATCAGCAGGGAGATTGAGCGGTGCAGCCTGAGGAGTGGAATTCGGAGAAGTATCCAGTGCTAGCTGGTTATCCTCCTAGAGACGTCCAGGAGCATTGTGTACGACATGAAGGTTGGCAAGCGTGTAGGCGTTCGATGAAGGGTGTTCCAACGAAGGACAAGTTGTTCATACTGGAGTGCTGGTGGGATCGTCATCAGAACACGCCTTATGCGACGGAAGTACAGGTAGGGAATTATCTAGGTGCGCTACGCCGCGGAGGACAGTTAGACGAACATAACCGAATCAGGAAGTACATCTGATGCCCCAAGTCAAACGTCGGGGTAAGGATAGGGTCAAGTATAAATTGATGACCCGACGGAGAAAGAGCCGCGTTCGTTCGGGGAAGCAATTCGGCGACCTTGAGGTTATGCGGCGTGTGGCTACTCGAAGTGGATCAAGCGGAGGACAAAAATGGCTAGTCCGTTGTTCCTGTGGCGTCCAGTTCACTGTGCCGCAATTCTATTTGGTACGGAGAGAGTTCCCGAAGACCCACTGCGGGTGTAAGAAGCGTGTGGGGAATGCGCATACGCGCGAACGCGGCATCTTTTACATGATGCATAGGAGGTGTTATGTTTCGACCCACGTGGCGTACTCCCATTACGGTGGGGCAACTCCGCCAATCGGGGTTTGTGACGCCTGGAACAAGGATATTGTCGGCAACGAATCGGCGTGGGGGAGTTTTATTAAGGATATGGGACCCGCACCGACGAGAAAGCACACCCTCGATCGTATTAACCCATATAAAGGGTACGGATGGTTTCCGGATGCGAGTGGTGCCCCACGGCTTAATTGCAGGTGGGCCACGGCTAAGGAACAAGCTAATAACCTACGTCGACATTGGGCTACTCCGACAGAGGTTGAAGCAGTCATTAAGCTCGAGGAGTTCTCGGACGTCGACACCGGCGACGAAGAGGAAGAAGAAGCGGACGCCACCGAAAACGAAACTGCAACCCAATGAGGCCACAGACTAAGGAGATATACAGTGATCCTTCTACTTTTAGCCGCTCAGTTGGGCTCATACACTAGTGGGGGCTTGGTTTCAGGGTGCCATGCTCCAAATGGCGAATCCATTCGATGCATTGACATCTACACGCATCGTACTACTCATATCCGTCTGAACGGTATCGAAGCCCCAACGCACTACTGCAACCAGAACCGGTGGTCTTATACCAGGTGCGGTCGCAGGGCAGTTGAGAACTCCCAGCGTTCCCTCAATCGGTATGTCCATGGGCAGACGCTCCACTACACCCCCCTTTCGCGCGAGAACATGCGCGAGGTGATCGCTAAGGTCATTTCCAATGGACGGGATCTTTCATGCACACAGGTGACGAACGGATCGGCCGAATACTCTCGCGTACGGGATATCGGGAAAGACCTGTATCGTACCTGTTCATATGTACGCCGCAACTACCGATGGAATGGAGAACGTGCCCATGACCGACGAGACGACCGACGAGATGAACGGCGAGACGACCGCCGGGATGAACACTACGACGACAACGGCCCCCGCTAAATACAGTGCCGATTGGATAAAAGAACAGACCGTCGGCAAACGTCGGCTCGAGGTCCGTGGCTGTAGCATCTGCTGCTATCCATTGGCATACCTATTTATCGGAGGCGCGGTCTACTTCGATCCAGGCTGCCATTGTTCACGTATGGGGCCAGCCAACTACGAGCTCCGGGATTATCAGGCAATAGCCGATTGGCTCGCTATGCAGAAGGACGACGCCACACGGGATAAAATTCTAGAACGGGTCGAGTAGGCGCCACAGTTGACCCAAAGAAAGTCCCTAGATTGACCAATGGGCAATGCTATATAATATAGGGACAAGCAAAGAGGGGAGAATGCATGGTATTCCGGGTAATGTTGGCTGACAATAAGCCATACAATGAGGGTGCTGTCATCAAGCACCTGGAAGAACAAGACTACCTCATCATGCAGCCCAAAATTGATGGGATGCGTGCGGCTATCGATGAAGAAGCCAAGGCCCGAACTCGCTCAGGAAAGCTGCACAGAAACAGGTTCCTACAGAAGTGGGCTATGCAACACCCGTCTTTGCGCGGACTAGATGGGGAGGTAGTTTCTGGACACCAGATGCATGCTAATGTCTTTAGGGACTGCATGTCAGGCATCCGTAGCGAAGAAGGCTCACCCGAATTCACCTTCTACGCGTTCGACTACTTCCTGTATAACATTGCCCAAGCGGAATATGCCATACGGCGTGAGTGCCTCGCGGCCATCATCGAGAACATCGGAGGTGAGCAGATTGGGGACGAATATCACGCCAAGCTTATCCTCTGCCCTCAGCGCATCGTGCGCAGCCTAGAAGAGATCGCCGACTACGAACAGGAGCTATTGACTGCGGGATGGGAAGGAGCAATGCTACGGCATCCTTTCAAACCGTACAAGTTTAACCGTTCTACGTGGCTCGGTGGGGAGCTGATGAAGCTGAAGAGGTTCGAGGACGATGAGGCTGAGATTACCGGAACCTTCGCAAGGGAACGAAACGACAACGCCCCAATCGTGGACGTCAGAGGCTATACTACCCGTAGCGCTCACCAGGACAACAAGGTGGCGCTCGAGATGCTCGGGGGTGTCAATTGCAGACTACTTCGAGATCCCTCCATTACCTTCGACATCGGAGTATTTAGGGGATGGAATCACAGTGATCTCATTGCCCTCTGGAAGATTCGGGAAGAGCTTCCTGGCAGAATCCTTAAGTTCAAGCATCAGGGCTATGGAGGTGGGTATGATAAACCTAGGACTCCAGTCGGCCTTGGTTGGAGAGACCCTTTCGACCTTTAACGGACAACTACTCGAACTGAAGACACACCAAAGGAGACTACGTCATGGGAATAGGTAGTGCAAAAGTTCCGGAGCCAGAACTCACGTCTTGGCTGGAAGAAATGATCAACGCAGGGGATAGGACTCTCATCTCCATCGCGCCCTGGAATCTAATGGCCATCAGCGATGGGCAGGAGCAGTCTGAATACAGGGTGCAGTCCTATCTGGTTGTCTACAGCTTCAAGCAGTAGCGCCATGGATCTAGGAGAGGACAATCACAGGTGCGTAAATGCCTGCTGTGACATAAGGACGTCCTGTGCACGAGCGAATGATGAAGATTACAGCGGACACGACCGCCTCTTTAATGGAGGGGATGGAGATGGCCAGAACTGTGGGCACTTCGTGGTGCGGAAAGCCTTGGGCAGAGGGAACCCCGATACGGTGTTCGATCGTCGTCGGGGAAAACACGGGCGCATTCATAATGCACACGCAGGAGTGCGTACAAGCTATAGTGGCTCGGAGGCTCTATTCGGCTGCGTTCTTGGCACATTGCGACCCAAGTATCCGGGTGGCTCTAGGCCTTCCAGACCCAGTCCAATGACTAAACGTCACATCCGTGACGGTGTGGATATCAACGAAGGAGAAGACCAGTGAGTCATGTAAAGCGTTTCAAGGAGCCCCTTACCGCCATCCAGAGCAACCACCCAGCTACGGCGCGGGTGCTGGTCGAGGTACGGGTGAATGGCGAGTTCCTGATCACCAGTACGCTAGGGGAGCCTGAGACTGTCGACCTTTTGGATAAGGCAATGGAGGCAATCGATGGCCAACGACTGCCCCCAGAAGGGAAGTAGTTTCAGTGACCTTCGGAGGCTAAGATACCAATGGTGGTGTCTCCGCGAGAGGAAGAAAATTCCGGACCAACTTTGGCTGGCCTTAGAACCCTTTATGACGTTCATGGCCCGACATCACCGGAGGATGCCTCACATCTCGTGGAGACACCGCTTGTTCATCCTATGGAATGGATACCTACCAGATGACTTCTGATTCCACACCCAATCTAGACCCAGACTCCCCGACCCTTCTAGCGGAGCTGGAGAAGTGGTTGAAGGACAACAAGATAGCAGGGTCAGCCCTCGGTAAGTACCTATGTCAAGATGCTAGCCTACTTTCAAGGTGGCGACGATCCGGAAGCAATGGTGTCGCCCCGAACAAACGTGTACAGGTAATAGTATTCATCCGGGACCACCCTAAAGGTCACCGGGACCTAAAGAAAACTGTTCGGCGAATTCGGCCGAGCCACAGCTACTCCCCAGGGTCTCACAGCCGTGTAGATGAAGTAAAACCCTCTCAAACATATCCTGTTCCTAGTATAAGCCATCTCGAGGTGAGAGCCGACGTAGAATGGGTTAGGCTCCAAGCCATGCATCGTGGAGTCCCAATTGTTCGGGTCCTCGCAGAGATGGTGCAGATAGGAATAGCGATTGCCAAGGAGCATGAACATGCCACTGAAACGCCCACCAACCCCTCGCCTCAGAGTACAGGCCAAGGAACGGGCCAAAGGCCGTACCGTGAGCCTAGTCCCCGAGGTGTGGCTCGCCAATAACCTCGGCAAGCTGATAGGAGGCCTCGGCATTCTCATCATTGTCATCACCTCCTTAATGATCGGTCCCAACGTATGAACGCCGAGGAAGATTTCAAGGCCATAGTAATCGCCGACTCCATCTCGCCATACGGCATCCGAATGGTCACGTTCCAGCTTCACTACCCGAGGTTCATCCACGCGGAGTTTATGACCCACCGAGTGTTCAGTCGCAATGCTCGCTCATCAAGGGCAGTACCGGTCAAGAAGCTTCTGAAGGAGAAGCCGTACCTACCTAAGTTCATGAAGAATCAGCCTGGCATGCAGTCCTTCGAAGAATTGGACCCCCGCGAACAAATTAGTGCCCGGGATGAGTGGAACGAAGCAGCGTGGTTCTGCCAGGCTACAGCAGGGGAACTCAACACCCTTGGGGTACACAAGCAGTGGGCGAACCGGATGCTTGAGTGGTTCGGCTTTATTGACGTGGTTGTCTCGAGTACCGACTGGGCTAACTTCTTCAACCTCCGTGATCACCCAGCTGCGATGCCCGAGATCCAACTCCTGGCCCAAGCCATGCGGGACGCAATGGACAGAAGCGTCCCCATACTCCGCTCGGATACTTGGCACCTTCCATATATCACCGAAGAAGACCGGGAATCTCACGAAAGCGGTGACCTTCTGCTGGCATCTACAGCACGTTGTGCACGGGTCTCCTACGCGCCCTTTGACGCAGAGCATCCTGACTTTGGTAAAGACCTTGAACTTGCCCATAAGCTCATTGGCTCTGACCCACTTCACGCAAGCCCCGCTGAACACCAAGCCTTTCCCGACTCCATCAAAGAGGACGCATGGGTTGATCTAGCTTTGCACGGAAACCTATACGGATGGGTTCAGTTCCGCAAAACCCTCGTCGGTGAGCAGGTGGCCGATAGAGGGAGAACAATTAAGCAATGCCTAGACTACTACGAAAGGTACAGAAATGCCGAAGAACAAAGACAAGGCGAAGCCGAAGACCCTAGCGCCCTCAAAGGACCCGAAGACAAGCACGGAAACCTCCAAGGCTGGGATTCGCGTCTATAGAGGCAGAGAGCGTCATGCTCCTCCGAACATGGAGCGTTTCTATGCTAAAACGTGGGGCATGCACATGGCTGTCTCTGGACAGGCAGAGCGTAATCTCCTTCGGCGTCAACGCCAAAACTTCTCAGGCACTAGTCGGTGACCCAAATGCCAATGCCGAAGCTGGACCGTAGTCACTCCTTCCCCGCCAACAACGATGACGAGGTCTTGGTAGAAGAGTTAGGGCTGCACCAGCCCATGCTCGAACGGGGTGTTACCCTGAAGAACCCACAGCTGCTGGCGGTCCAGTTCGGCAAACAATCTCCCCGCTTTATCCTCTCCTTCGATAAGGGGATGGGCAAGACACTTACGTACCTCAGGATCGCCGAAGAATCAGGGGTAGAACAGATCCTCCTGCTGTGCACCCGTGGTGCAATGCTTCGGCAGTTCGAAGAGGTCAAGAAGTACTTTCCCCAATGGCTGGACCAGATAGTGTTCATCCGTGGGAGCGCAACTCAGAGGGCCAAAGCCTGGCATACGAAAGGTAAAATCTATGTCTGCACATACGCAACCTTCTTGGCCGACATGGGCAAACGTAAAATGCCTCGTGAGGGAGTCTCTTCTCGTATCGCCCCTGACTGGTGTAATTCACCCGAGCTGGTCATTGCCGACGAGTACCACCGCGTCATGCGTAACCGAAGCCAACAACGGAAGAAGAATGCTACCCTTGATCTGCTTAAGCAGACCGCCAAAAAGAGACTAATTCTCAGTTCAGGTAGCGCAGCCAACAAAGGGCCCCATTCAATGTGGGCCGCCCTGAACCTGATTGAGCCCCGTTTGTTCTCCTCGTACTGGAAGTATGTGGGGACCTATTGTGTGGTGGACGATACTCCGTTCGGGAAGCAGATCATAGGGGTCAAGAACGTAGAAGGGTGGCGCAACTTTATCGCCCCTTACGTGTTCCATAGGAAGAAGGACCTTAAAGACTATCCTCCAAAGACTCGTCAGGCGCTCCCCGTCCAGATGGAAGGGTGGCAACAGAAGATCCACGATGACCTAAAGAAGAAGCTGATCACCATCCTACCTAACGACGCTATATACTTTGCGCCTAACACCCTTGCAGCCCTGACAAGAATTCGGCAGATGATGATCTGTCCCAAGTTTCTCGACCCCAGCCTAGACTACGGGGCTGGTCTCCAGGGAATATGGGACGATGTGGAGGACTCCGAGCTGACCCACTGGGTTATCTCGACCCCATATGTTGGTCCAATGCCCTACATCGCAGAGTTCTTCGCCTCCAAGGGGTTCGATACCGAATTCCTGAGGGGCGGCATGGATATGGACCAAATGGCCCTTGCTATACGGAGGTGGACCGAAAAAGGTGGTCCTATGGTCCAGTCGATAGAATTTGCAGAGTCCTACGAGCTACCAGCCGCCAACGTGATGTACATGCTAGGATACAGTCATGACCCAGAGCGAAACTCCCAAGCAGAGGACCGAATCCATCGTGACCTCCGTGTTACTCCACATCCTGTTGATATTTACTACGTCAAACACCTTGGCGCTGTGGACGAACTCATCATTGACACAATGTCCATGCACGCCGACAACGTGCATGCCCTTCTCAACGCCCCGATCCACCGCGTCCTAAACCTGTAGGCCCACTTTATTTTATGGTCTACCAAAAGATTCCTCTTGATTGACCAGTCGAAATGTGCTATAATAATGGAACAAGCACAGCATCAACAACTCCGCATTAAGCAAAGAGCCTAACCGCATGAACGTTTTGAACCTTGCAACGCTGAAGGATGGGCGCAAAGCCATTATCATCCGGACAAGCGACCGCATCACGTTCAAGCAGTGTCGTCGGAAGTGGGCTTGGAGTTCTCACCTTAAAGGGAACTATGGATCAACCTCGCTGGCGGGCCCATTATGGTTCGGCTCTGGGGTTCACTACGGTCTTGAAGACTATCACGGGTATAACTATTTTGGGTCCGCTGCAGATGCGTTCCGGGCATATTGCATAGCTACCAGTAAACAGTACCAACGGGATCTTCCTCCAGATGCACAAGAACTCTTCAAGCTTGGAACAGCCCTCCTCGACTACTACTGTAATGTCTGGCTCGCCCATCCGGGACGTCCCCTCAATCCTACCTTTTACTATCCTGATGCAGATACTGGAGAAAGCCGACCGCAAGTCGAGGTCAACTTCGAAATCCAAGTACCATTGGAGTCGTGTCCTCGCTTGGCAGCTTTGGCAGAGGCGCAAGGTGCTGATTGTGTTCTCTACCGTGGAACAATTGACCGTATGGGTGAGGACCGTGATGGTAACCTATGGGTCTATGAATACAAGACAGCGAAGCGGGCTGAGCATATGCATTACGAAACCGACCCGCAGGTTACTGTTTACCAATGGGCCGCCCAACATATCTATGGACGACCTATTGCTGGAGTTGTCTATCTTCAGCTCGTCAAGAATGAGCCTAAGGTGCCGACTCCACTGTCGACAGGCAAAATCTCAACGGCGTCAAACCTTGTCACATCCGCTCCTCTATATCGACGAGGCCTTGAGCTTATGTACGGAAGCGCATCCAACGCTCCCGAGCCTAATCAAAAATTCCTGACCGATCTCCAGCTCAAGGAAAACGAGAACAAGGATCGGTTCATCATCCGGGAATATATCACTCGGAACGAGACCCAGTTGCATATGGAGTCGCAGAAGATCCTCCTCGAACTGGAAGACATGTTGAATCCGGATCTAGCATTATACCCCAATCCTACTCGCGAGTGTTCGCGCATGTGCGGTTTCTTGAGCCCATGTGTAGCGTTTGACGCCGGAGCAGATTGGGAAGGAATGATCGGGGCACGTTTTGGACAGCGTGATTCCGATCCGGACACGTTCTGGAGACGTAGGCTACCTTCCGTCGAGAAGATGAAAGCCCTACGCGGGACTAAGCTTATTCCAGACTTGGAAGAGATGCAATTACGTCTCCAGGACATGTCAGAAGCAGACCGCGATTCCATCGTTCGCGGGGAGCAGGAGGTCGAGTTCACAATGATGGAAACCTACTAAGTCCAAGCAGTTCAACACGTGAGAAAGGAAGAAGACATGGGTGTTACCGTTGGAGCAATCTACAACTACAACGACTCGAACTACAAGGTGACCCGTTACCAACCGGGCAACCTTCTGGTTCTCGGAATGGACGATGCCTGGGAAGACGGTGTCGAATTCGTCGACGAGCCGAATGCCGGCGTTACGTATGTCTGCGAGGTCGATGACTTCGAGCAGAACTACAACGAAGGTTCAGTCGGCGACCAAGAAGGCGAAGAGCATCCTCCGGAAGAAGGCGAAATCGACAACACGCTGCCGGGTGAACAGCCGGAAGTTGATAACGAGCTGCCCGAACAGCAACCCGAAGTCGACAACACGCTTCCCGAACACGGCGGGGACGTCAACCTTGATCCCGATCTCGATCCCGACAAAGACGATCCGCGGCCGACTCCCTACAAGAAGTAGGTTTCGCGCAAGTTACCTACGACTCATAAGTGAGGGAAGACTATGGCGACCGAAGCACCTGTACAGGCCGAAGAAGTAATACCTACCGCTAACGCGGGTCCAGCCTTTACGGGTGCTTCGGCTCCCTTGCGGCCAAAATCTGATTCCCCCTCCGCCTTCATTGGTTCGTCCATGATGGGCAGGGGGCACTCACGATTCCTCAACGCCCTTTTCTATGGGCGGCATGGATCGGGCAAATCGACTCTAGCGGGGTCTGCCATTGACGTAAAGGAAATGGCGGATGTGTTGGTTGTCACCGCAGAAGGCGGAGACGTCGTCTTCGAGGGCAACCCACGCATCAAGAACTGGGAGGGATTAGATGTCATTAAAGTCGACCGCGTCGAGCAGTTTCAAAAGGTTTACGAGTGGCTTAGGGCGCATGTTCAGTGGCGGGATAAGCCAGAGCATGAAGAGAAGCTTCGTGGCCTTCAAGACATGGCTTTTCCGCCGGAAATCATCCCCAACCCAGAAAAACTCCGACGATACCGAACCGTCGTCGTAGATTCTCTGACCGAGATTGAAGCCCTCAACCTCACAAAGATCCTTGACCTAGACAACATCGGATTCGATGCCGGTGATGAGATGGCTGTGGCAGGATATCCGCAGTTCCGCAAGAACATGCACATGATCCAGAAGATTGTGCGGCAGTTCCGCGACCTGGATATTAACTTCATCGCCATATGTTCGGAAACCTGGATTCAGGACGAGCGCAAAGCCTACCACTACTCCCCCCGTCTAACGGGCCAGCTCAAGGACATCATCCAAGGATTCTTCGATATTGTAGGCTGGCTCGTACCCAGTTCTACTACAGATGCAACCGGCGTTTCACCCAGACGCCTGTTCGTGCAGCCTCAGACTGCACCGAGGGCAGACGCAAAGTGTCGTCTGGCCACGTTCAAGGCCCCAAGCTTTGATGATCCCGTTATGCAGGATATTATGCTGCAGACGGGTTTCATCAGGCGTTAATTAAGGCTAAGATCTGAGAGGTATCCGTGGCCTCTACACGGACAACTGCAAACAAGCAAGGAAGCAACATGGCAAAGAATCAAGCCAATACAGCGGAAGCTGGTGATACCGAAGTCCTCGAGCAGGAAACTCAGGGCATCCTGGACGAATCTGGCGAAGGCTTTACCTTCGACATGGAGTCTCAGGAAGCTGACGAAGGCTTTCCTACCGCGGACGCTGGCATCTATGACCTGTCTTTGGACCAGTGCGAGTATAAGAACTCGCAGTCGTCCGGTCATCCGATGTGGGCAATGCGCTGGGTAATCGTTGGGCCTGACCCTGCGATTGCCGAGAAGAAGATCGGTGTTCGTCACTTCCAGTCGTTCAAGCCGGAGCAGATGGGTCGTGCGAAATTCATGATCCAGCGTATCGGCCGTGAAGACCTCCTGACGAAGGACTTCAATCCCAAGAAGATTGCGGATGACGCTCTCCTCACCGGGACTGTTGCTCGCGCTCGTCTGGGCGTCAGGGACGACCCCCAGTACGGGAAGTCGAATGAGATCAAGCAGTTCCTGCCCTTGAACGCCGAAGGCGTGAAAGCTGGGGCCGGCAACTTCCAGATGTAATCGACTACTCGTGCGTTCGGCGGCTGAACATCGTGGAGATGCACTCAACCAATTGTCCAGTTTGGGAAGGGCAAGTATTCCTAATGCGGCGGTGTTGATGGGAATCCATCACCACACACTACGTGTATACATCGAACTGGGGCTGGTACAGCCCTTCTGGATCGGTGAAAGGGCGTGGATAACCGCAAAGGAAATTACCCGCTTCAAGAGGGACGAGGAGTACATCAAGAGTCAACGACGGAAGCTCGCCGGATAGAGGCCAACGGGAGAGAGTGTTGCACGGCGCTCTCTCCCAACTTTCCGGAATTGAGGCCAAAAATGGATCACAAGGTATTCGTCCTCCTCTCAGGAGGTGTCGACAGTACTACCACACTCGCCATCGCGGGGAAAGAATTCCCCGCCGATATCATCGAAACCGTTACCATTGATTATGGGCAACGTCACATTCGCGAGAAGGAATGTGCACATTTCCAGTCAGTGGTCTATGCCAACATTTCCCACACCATTGATGCCAAAGGTCTACTGACCGGCATGTTGGTTGAAAAGGGTGCAGCCAACGAGGACATCCCTAATGCTTCCTACGCCGATCTTCCCAAGGGAATTTCCCCTACTTATGTTTCGTTCCGCAACGGAACTATGCTTAGCCTACTGGCTGCACGCGCGCAATCCTGGATTATGGACCAGCAAAAAGTTCAGCCCGACGAAGAGTTCAACGCTACCCTCTACATCGGAGTCCACGCCGACGACGGAGTCAACTGGGCTTACCCCGATTGTACTCCGGAGTTCATCGGAGCTATGGCCAATGCCATTTTTGTGGGCACCTATAATCGCGTACGCCTACGCGCTCCGCTTCAGTACGACAACAAGATCGAAGTAGTCGCGAAAGGCCTCAGGCTAGGCGTGAATTACCAAGAAACTTGGTCCTGTTACCGTGGTGAAGACGCTCACTGCGGTACCTGCCCGACTTGTCGCTCCCGCAAGGAAGCGTTCGAGATGAATAGCGTCCCAGATCCGACGAGGTACGCAGCATGATGCAAGTAATTAAGACGTATGGCCACGAGCGAGGACTCTCCGCTACTTTCCGCCAGCATAGGTGCAACACGCACTGCAGGTTTATCCACGGCTATGCACTAGCCTTCACTCTTACCTTCGAATGTCCCGAAGACGAGGTAGATGATAACGGTTGGGTAATCGACTTCGGCGGGCTTAAGAAGGTGGAGCAGTTCCTTAAGGATAACTTCGACCACAAGTACCTTGCCGCTGGAGACGACCCCCTGCTCTCCAATCTGGAGCGTGATGAGGAAGAGGGTCTTATCCAGTTAATCGTTCTTCCCGACGGAGTAGGCTGTGAGGCTTTCACGAAGTACGTGGCCATGCAGGTCGAGGAGATGCTTGCCTGCGGTGACTTCGGTGATACGCAGGCTCAGCTGGTGAGCGTGGAAGTACGGGAACACGGATCGAATGGAGCTCGCTATGTCCTCTAACCCCGATGAGACAATCCGCAAGGGCATAGACGATCTTCCGGCTGACCTCGAAGAGCCGCCTATCTCTCAGGAGGACAAGAAGGAGAAGAAGCTCGCCATAGTCGAGATCTTCGGACCCACGATTCAAGGCGAGGGGCCTCATGCTGGGATGAAGACAATGTTCATCCGCTTTGGTGGATGTGACTATCGTTGTGTCAAATGTGATTCCCTACATGCTGTTCTCCCCACCGCAGTCAGAGCCCATGCGCGCTACATGACTCCGGACGAAATTATCGACGAGCTGGTCGAGAAGCGAGGTAATTCGGGAACACACTGGGTAGTGTTTTCAGGAGGCAACCCATGCATGTGGGATCTCAACCGCCTCATCTCCTACGTTCACGGAGCCGGCTTCGGGATAGCCGTAGAAACCCAGGGTACCATCCTACCAGACTGGCTTATTCGTTGCCAACAGGTTACCATTTCCCCAAAATCACCTGGCATGGGAGAAAAGTTCGAGCCGGACAAATATGTCGCCATGATCACTCGGCTCTACGACGCGGGGACACCATTTGCTACCAAGGTGGTTGTGTTCTCGGCCCTGGACATTGAGTTTGCCGTCGAGGTCTGGAACATTATGAATACGGTGGTGCCTATCAATCTCGAACCATTCATGATGTTGAGCCTCGGCAATCCTTACCCCCCTATCATAACGCAGGAGGGTGTGCTACGTGAGAACCCCTCTCTGACAGGGGAATCAAAGCTGGACGATCACAGTGACCGCGATCACAGACTGATCCTTCTAGACAACTACCGCCAGCTGCTGGAAGAGTACGTGCAGGATCCTCGTATCCACCACATGCGCTTCCTTCCACAGCTTCACGTCTTAGCTTGGGGCAACGAAACGGGGAGATGACTCAATGGCCCACTTTATGCCTGTCGCACCTATCCAGGTCTTGGAACAACTTTACGATCACGATCCTGCTGTGTTCGGGAACTACCATCTACTGCTTGCTCATCACACCGTACAGTACGCAGATCGCTTCCATGCACTATTCTCGCGGATTGCTGCGGATGGGCTTCTTACGCCGACTATCATCATGGATAACTCGGTGGTCGAACAAGGCGGCTCGGTTGACATCGGGGTAATGAAGAACGCAGTTGCGGCATGCTTGCCTGACACCAACGAGGTCATTTCCGTTCTCCCCGATGTCATGGGTGATGGGCTTGAGACCCGTAAGGCAACGGAAGCAGCCTACGAACGGTGGGTAGCAGAGATCCCAGGACCTCCGAATTTCATGGCTGTCTGCCAGGGCAATGACATGCCTGACTTCGAGCAAAGTGTTCAATTCTTTGCCGATCGGGACTACTTCCCAGACGTCAACTATCTAGGGGTGCCCCGATACCTCGTCTATCTGATTCACACGCGTACGTGGGCCATGGATTTCATCGGCCCCTACGTCGAGGACTACAAAACCAACCACATGATCCACCTGCTGGGGTATTCGGACCTTACTCTCGATGACCTCGAAGTCTCCAACTACCCAACAGCCTTTAGCATCGACTCTGCAGTTCCCCTGCGGACCGAAGGATCATTCCGTTTCGGCGACCGTACTATGCCACGCCCCAAAGACTGGTTCGATACCGCTTCCATCGGAGGCAACATGATTGCCAACCTCTCCTATGCACGTCAGATGCACTCGTCAGGGGGCCATGATCCAGAGGTGTGAGCATTGTCCCTTTAGGACAGGCCTTGTAGGGTCCAAGGGTCCAGAGGACTCCCCTTTTGTTATCGTGGGCGAAAGTCCTGGCACCTCTGAACTAAGGGCCGGGCTACCCTTCGTAGGCGAGTCGGGAAAACTCTTAAACGCCGTCCTAGAACAGGTTGGACTCAACTCCCTCGAGCCCAAGTGCGCCCCATACTACGTGAACGCGCTTCAATGCTATCCTCCGCCGAAAGCCAAGGAGAATGGCGCCACAAAGATGACGGAGGCTACCAAAGCATGCCAACAACGCCTAATCGAGCAGATAGGAAAGTACCCCCGCAAGGTGATCCTCTGCCTAGGAGCAGCCGCTTCTTGGAGCGTGACGAACAGCTTTGGCATCAAGATCACACAGGAACGAGGACGTGTACTGCCTTCCCCATATGCCTCAGAGGGCGTCGTATTAGCTGTACATCCAGCCTTTCTAATGCGTCAAGGTGGTGGCTTGCCCTTCTGGAAGAAAGACCTTGCCAGTGCTATCAAGCTGCTACGGGGTGAGGCTCTCTCAACATGGCGACCACCAACTTGGGGCCTTATCCAAACACCTACGCAACTTATCGACCTAGCTACGGAGTGCTGGAATGCCCCATATAACACGGCGGATCTGGAGACGGATCAACTTCACTGGTACGGCGGCCGCATACTCTGTGCTGGTCTTACTCGCGGTGCTGGGGATCATGTCGATATTATACCAGAAGAGGTTTTTTACCGAAACATTGGGCTTATCCGAAGACTGTTCAGTCGAGGACACTGGAGTTTTCACAACGCGCTGTTCGATGCCACCTGGCTAGGAGCTCCCCAACACGAGATCCCTATCGAGGTAGGCGACGACACCATGTTGATGTCGTACTCTCTAAACGAGAACCGAGGCTTCCATGACTTGGACCAAGTTGCTCAAGCGCGCATTGGGGCTCCGCCGCATAAGAAGTCCATCGAGAAGTACCTCCCCAAGAAGGGTGCCTCCTATCGCAACATTCCCCTTCCGGAGCTGTACAAATACAACGCTTACGACCTTTCCAAACAACACCTTATCCACCCCTCTCTCAAAGAAGACATCCTGGCAGATCCCCACTCGAAGAAGCTGTACTACGGACTCCTCGTACCCGCCATTCCCGAGTTCGTAAAGATGCGCCTCAGGGGTGTGCATGTCGACCGTGATATCGTCATCCGCAACCAGGGCATTCTACAAGGACAGATTGATGAGCTGGACAGGCAGATCAACGTCTATGCGCACAAGCATATTGGTCGTGCAATCAACGTTGGATCCCCAATCCAGATGGCGGATCTATTGTATGACAGGATGGGGCTACGAATACCTGGAACCCGTTCCACGGACAAAGACACCATCATCCAGATCCAACGCCGATACGACCATCCCATTTGTAACATCCTCCTCAACCGGCGTGAGCTCGCCAAGACCAAGGGTACCTACGTCGACAATCTTCTCTGGAGGAAGGAGAACAACAAGATCATCCTCGGAGCGGGACATCTTAAACCCGACGGAAAGGTATATCCAGATTTCAAACTACACGGGACCACTACGGGTAGACCTGCAGGGTCAGCCCCAAACCTCCTAAACCAACCTAGAGGCCCCCTCATCAGGGGACAGTATAGAGCTGCCCCCAAGAAGCTCTTCGTAGAGGTCGATGAGAACCAAGCCGAGCTGCGTTCCCTAGCCATTATGTCCAACGACGCGGTGCTCCTCGACATCTACACGAAGAACGAGGTATCCATTCACGACACTACTACCGCTGCCTTCTACGGCTCCATAGAACAGATGAGGGAGAACAAGTTCATCCTGGATAAGGTGATCATGCAGCTCCAATACCACAAAGAAGACCGGAGCCCAGAGGCCCTGTATAAGGAAGCGAAGATGCGCGGTAAGGCCGTGAACTTCGGAGTCGTGTATGGTCGAGAAGCCTACTCCTTGGCAATGGAGTTCAACATCTCCGTTCACGAAGCCCAAAGGTGGATCGATACCTGGTTTGAGACTTATCCAGGGGCTGCGAAGTTTATCCGGTGGTGTCGATCTCGTCCTCGTCTCCGCAGAGACCTTATCACCAACTTCGGGCGTAAGAAGCGTCATGGTGTTGTGTCCCGCGAAGCACTCCATGCTATAGAGAACGAGGCCGCGAATTTCCCCCACCAGTCGACAGCCAGTGACATCATGGTAGAGACTCTAATACGGGCTGGCCCAGTGCTCCGCGAGAGGTGGGATGCACATCCGTGGCTCGAACTGTACGACGCCGTGTACTATGAGATTGACATTGACGAGGTCAAGGTTCGAGAGTCAATCGAATATGTCCAGAGCGTCATAACTCAGGTGCCCAAAGATTATGGTCTTACTCGAGTACCGTTCATTGGGGATGCAAAGATTGGGTTAGACTGGGGACATATGAAGGATTGGAAAGGGTCGATCGAACTTACCCTCGGTGAGGAAATACTAAGGCTAGCAGCATAGGACGGACCCAAAAAATCTTTGGGTCGCCTATAATTTTGGCACTAGATTTCCACCACGAAGTATGTTATAATGGGGTATAAGCAAAAGAGAGGACAGCGTGTGGACACTGACGACGATCGACCTGGTGCAATCATCCCATCTATCACGATGAGGAACTCGTTAGAGGAAGCGGCTAATAGATATTGGCGCGCTGCCCTCATGTGGAACTCACGTATTCCTACCAACTGGACGACTGGGGATATGATCCACGAGTGCGTGGATATGCAGCGGTACAGAGGGGCAGTGATCCCTCTTGTCAATAAGCTCCTGGGCGAAGTAATCCAGGGTAATTTCGTTGTTCATCGTGAGCACGAAGTAGGAGGCTAATATGGTTTTGCACTCGTATGTACCCCCGGAAGATTCTCTATTGACTACTCGGGCCCTAGCTAATGAACTCGTGGCCCTTATTCCTGATAAAGACACACAGCGCATATGCGAGAAGTCCCTTCTGCTAGCCCCTGACATTGTTCTCTGCGTGAAGGCCTTTCACAAGCTCTACGGCTTGCCTGTTTTACGTCCTTCCCAAGCGCGAGAGGATTTCTCCCATATTGCGCCAGAACGCCTGGCCATGAGGTTCGCACTTATCGAGGAGGAGTACATAGAACTCTGCGAGGCTATGGACTTCAAGGTCGAACTGAGTTACTCCTACATGAACGAGGACGAAGAGTGGGTGCCGGCCGAAGATCTGCAGGACGCGATCGTTAACACAGAGAACCGTGACATGGGTGGTGTGGGCGATGCGTGTGAGGATCTCAAATACGTTATCACCGGCTTCGAGCTGGAGATGGGCATCGATCCGCATGCGTGCCTGGAGGAGGTGCAGGCTTCTAACCTCACGAAGATGGGGGACGATGGTTTGCCACTATTGAGGGAAGACGGCAAAGTGCTTAAGGGGCCGATGTATCAGGAAGCAGACTGTGACGATGCACTTCGTACGCGTGGTATGATGTGTGCCCGTCCTGGTCCGCTCTCTACTGCTCCCTATACAGAACCGGTGCTGACGGAATAGCTCTTCACCATAGCACCCGGCCCGCTAGGCTGCGGCCCTGTGGACCAAATTGACCAGGAGGCCAAAAGGAGAAGAAAGATGGACGTACCTACACTGATAGTGCTAGCAGTTATTATCTGCCTAGCCGTTGTGTTAGCCCGGGTGTACAAGGGCGATACGACTACGACAGCAGCGGCTGCGGTGGGGCTGGTGTTGAGTATCATCCTGCTGTTCGCACCTAACATCTACTAGGAGTACCCGCATGTCAATTGACCTGGATCACGTCTACAAGGACAGCAATGGCCGTGCCGTTCGTATTATAGGCTTGTGCGGACCTAAGTACTGCGGCAAGGATACAGCTGCTAGTAGGCTGATCCAGGTCAATGATGACTACGAGAAGCTTGTATTCCGGCGAGCTCCAATGGCCGAAGGGGTCAAGAAGATCTGCTCAGAAGTCTTCGGATGGTCCTGGGAGCTTCTAGAAGACCCTGTGCTCAAGGAAACGAAGCTGGACGCATGGCCTCACATCGAACCTCGTTGGCCTATGATGGATATTGCCAACTGGATGAGGGCGAAGTATGGGGGAGATGTCTGGTGCCGCAGATGGGCTAGAATTATGCATCAGCTTAACCATGCTTGGGGTGCACACGTTATTACCGACGTGAGATTCCCTGAGGAGGTCGATATGATCTCTTCCTACGGTGGGCTGCTTATCTATATCAACCGACCCGAAGCGGAGGAAGCTCTGGCTAAGGGGAAAGCGGCCGGCAGCGAGATGGCTAAGAACCAATCGGAGTCTCACTATGACTTCCTGCGTAAGCAGGCGCACTTCGAAGTGAACAATACGGCTTCGGTATACTACCTTCAGATGCAGATGATGACCTGTGTCCGCAAGCACTATGACCACTGGGCCTACTGGCCTGACCTTGTTGAACGTTACGCACTTGGAGGCCCTAATGACGAATCCGCACCACTCGCACACCCAGTACGTGCGTGAGTTAGCCGACGACAAAACCGACCCGGCCCTTGGAAAGAAGGTACGCAACTACCTAATCGAAAAAGGCCTAGTCAAGCTTCCACTACCCTCTCCGAATCCTCAGTATAATCCTCGTGCAGCGGTGCAGCAGATCTCCCAGGGCATATCTTCGGGGCTCGGCTTCCTGGGGCTCGACATGGAAGACCCGTCTCTGCGCGAAACACCGTTGCGCTATGCCAAGATGTTGGTGGGAGAATTGACGGTAGGGCTAAACTTCGATTTCTTCCCTAAGATGACCGTCATCCCTAACGGCGATGCGGAGGGTGTGGGTAGATATGACCAGATGATCCTGGAGAAGAAGATTGAGGTCATGTCACTTTGTGAACACCATCTCCAGACCATCGATGGGTATGCTCATGTAGCTTATATCCCAGACGAGAAGGTGTTAGGCCTCTCGAAGATGGCACGTGTGACGGAGTTCTTCTGCCGCCGGCCACAGATCCAGGAGCGCCTAACCGAACAAATCTACCACGCACTGGCGTTCTGTGTAGGCACACCTGATGTGGCTGTGGTCATTGAGGCTACGCACTACTGTATGAAGGCCCGCGGCGCTTTGCAGCACACTGCTTCGACGATTACCGACAAGCTTGGTGGTCGCTTCTTGACGGTCCCCTCTCTGCGGCAGGAATTCTTCGATAGGGTGAACAATGGCCGATAAAGTCATAGAGTATAAGCATCTCACCTGGCAGGAAATAGCCTGGATGATTGACATAACCATCGCCGAGATGCACCGCAACAACTATGTGCCTTCATACATTGTGCCCATCGGATATGGGGGTATTATTCCAGCGGCGATGTTTACGTACAGGTACTGCAAGACTAGGCACGTTCCGCTTCCTATGCTGCCTCCAGTGCTTTGTACCTCGTACGACTCGGACAATAGGCGTTCCGAGGTTAGATCTGTTTGGCCCAGAGAAGTTGGTTCTCACATCGATACCGAGGTGACCCTGTTCATCGACGACATCTGTGACTCCGGATCAACTATACGCCACATTAAGCAGACTATGCCCAAGTCCAAGTTCTTCTGCCTGGTTACGAAGGACGACGACACCCCAGATTGGTACGCCACATACGACTCAGCGCCTGTGTGGTGGGTGTTTCCGTGGGAGAAAGGATAGCGTTCATGTCGTCGGCAGTGGAGCGGGCCGGTTGTGCTGGTGAGAAGACGGTTCTTCCGATAGCCGGGCATTCTGGGTACTTCGTGACTAATTCGGGAGAAGTGTGGGGACCTAGAGGGCCGCGCAGACTGTTTAAGAGCGCCTATGGCTATCTACGGGTATATATCCAGCGTAAGAACTATTCCGTGCACAGACTGGTATGTGAGGCCTTTCATGGCCCACCACCTGAAGAGGATTCTCCTGCCTTGCATCGGGATAAGAATAGATTGAACAACGTCGCCTCCAACCTGTACTGGGGACTTTGAGATGACACTGCCTAGGGACGAATTCTTTGGGGGCGATAGGACCTGCGGACGATGTTCGTACCATCGGGCTACAGAAGACGAGGAAGAGGACTTCGTGGCTTGTGTCTGTCCCGTGGAGGAGAATCCTATTTGGGCGATCCGCAAGTTCTCCCGGATTGGAATGAGAGACGCAGAAGCGTATAAGGGAACTCACGAATACCTAGGACAGGATCCTGGCAAGATGCGCAGTGACGACGGAGTAGCCTGTGAGGCCTTTGTTAAGGATTAGGTGGAAATGAAGCGGGCCAGGAGGCCATTCCAACCCGCTCCACCCTCTCATCCGGCTAACCGGATTCGATCCTGTCCTGCCTCTCCTTAAGGATAAGCTCCTTAACCTCCCGCATAATTAGGTCGTACAGCTCGGAGTTGGAGGACATATCAAGCGATGCCTCCCTAGCACGCCGGGCACGAAACTCCTCGTCTGGAACAAAGACTCGGTTTTTGGGATCCCAGAATTCATGTCCCTGAGGGAACTGCTCTACCCGAATCTCTTCCCAGCCCTCTGAGTTTGAACCGTTCTCCGTTGGAGTTTCACCCGCAGTAGTAATCCCTGCACGGAATTTCCCCTGGTGGTCAATCAACACCCAGTGGAATAAGGGCTGCGTGAGCGATTTAGGAGGAGGAGTCATACGGGCCACTAGTTCACCGCCTTCGCTATCATGCCACCGACCACTACAGCGAGGCCCCAGGTTCCAGACGTGGCATCGTGCTTACCCACTAGTTGCACGTCGTAGTTGCCTGCAGCAAGAGCCCCCGTAGTCTGATTTACGGTGACTTCTCCAATCACCTTTTCTTCGAATACGGGCTCTCCGTCCATCCCTCCTCCTTGTTGAATACCTCCCCTAGACGCCATTGAGCCCGTGACCTGAGACCCGACGTCAACCCACGTGTTGGCCCCTGCAACCGAGTACTGCAGCTTGACGGTCAGATACCGGGCAATAAACTTCGTACCATCGTAGACTGAATAGCTAAGTGTGCCCTCTGCTTTGATCTTCTGGTTGGCAGTTAGAGTGATCGTTCCTATCGGAGTAGGCTCGAGGCTAAATGGGTCAAAGGCGTTTGTGGTGACTGTTTCAAAACCTGTCCAGACGAACTGGGTTCCACTACTGCCTCCTCCACCCCCTCCAGTGGGAGGAGGAACCGCTGCATCCTGACGTTGGAAAGCAGTCTCCGCTTGGGCTGTTACCCCAGAGTTGGTCACGGTAAGAACTACCCTGCCCGCTGCAGCTCCAATAGTGTTAATTGTGATCATGCCTTTGTCGGGACTTCCGTTGGTATTATTGACGGTACCCGTACAGGTAATGAAGTTTGCTGAGTAGGTAGTTCCATTATCGAGACGGACGTCGACTGCACCCTTTTTGACTGACGGAAGGAACTCTCTGGGCAGCTGCCCAGCGTTAGGAACCCCGAGGTAGTTCGCGGTGATGACCACCATCACAGGAAGGGTCACGATCAGGGAATAGATTGGCTGCGCCGTGGTAAAGTTTTTCCAGGCTGTCCAGGAGCTAGTGCTAGGTCCTCTAACTGAACGAGCACGGACTGAGTAGGCTGTGGCTGCGTTTAGCCCGTAGTATTCAAGAGTCTGATTCTGCCCAGAAGCTGAGGGGAGATCACTAACCGGAGTCTTTGTGGCCTGGGGAGCAATTTGAACGTGCATAGAGGTGGGCGCAATCGTGTTGGGCGCATCCATGCCGGTTACCTCCAACTGGACTCCGAAGGACTCAGTCTTCGTAGTGGCGTTGGAGGAATAGAGTGCCTCAACATCAATGATCGGGATGGGCAGTTGGACTTGTGGAGCGTTCCAAGTAGTATCAGTCCGAGGCTTCTCATGGACTGCCGGATCCCATCCGTCGATGGTTAGCGAGGTCTCACGGCCAATGACCATTACGTGCATGGTGTCAACGACATCCACCGTCATGGCGTCGAAGTACTTGGTCGTGAAGCCGAAGCGTGCAGAAGTCAGAGTAAACCAGTCGTTCTGCTCCATCTCCAATCCCCAGAGGGGAAGATAGAACGCGACAGTGCCTTGAAAGCGTGAGTGGTCATGAATCCGTTTGCTAATACGTTGGACACGAGACCAGTCGTTGACCGCTGCGAAGGAGACTTGGTAGTTAAAGCGTTCTCCTCCGTCGTCTATTTCCCACTGGGCATTGGTTAGAGGCGGATAGCCTTTCTCACTCCAGACCTCATACTCCTCAACATATACGCCTGCCACGGAGTTGTAGATCTCCGACAGGGTAGCTAGCGGTTGCCAAGACGATTCACGTGTCCAGATGATGTCTGCATCAGTCAGGTTGAAGACCGGTGTATGCGTAGCGCCGGGCCTAATGGTGATGGCCCCTCCGCGATCGATAACACGTCCATCCATCCCTGATTGTAGCTCTAGAAGGAGGTTGGCTAGAGGCTCAGCGGAGTTAGCCATGATACCCGATTCGTATCGCTTCTGAGTGCCGAAGATCCCACCCTGTACAATTTCGTCACAGGTAGCGTAGGCGGAAAATAGCATGGCGGTATCTAGATCCCGCTCTTCTGCTCCGGCCCCGACGATTAGCTGTCCCTTACTATACCATCCACGCATCGCCTGAGCAACTAGGATGGCAGTATTCCTCGTGAACTCCCAAGTTGAGGGGGTGGCAAGGCGATGAGAGCCAGAGCCTCCGGGCTTAGTAGAATCTTTCCTGTCGTCGTAACACTTCACTCCATCCATGACAAAAGTCAGAACTGGCTCGCCGCTCGGGAATGCATCGCCCTCGATATCGAATTGATACCGGAAGGCGGCATAGCACATATTCGTGCCCTTGTGCTGACTAGACCAACCGCCTCCTGACCAGGATATGAGGTTAGAGTCGGCGATAGGGCTTTCACTTCCGAGCCACACGCGGCCCATCATTCTGGGGTTGTGAGCATCTGTGTAGTGACCACCATTCATTGTACGCCAACCAGTTGTAACATCACCGTCCCAGGTTAGAGAGTTCATGCCCTCGAAGATGAAGGCAAGTGCCGTGCATGGAAGATCGCTGATTGCGATAATGCGGACTAGATAAAGGCCACCAGGCGCATTTGACGAACTACCATAGGTGAACGCCCATACGACAGATCCTCCCGTTGCCATCCGCCCAAGCATAAGCTGCCTGGGCATAGTTGGGTCAAGTTTTAACTTGAGCTCCATCCCCTGATTGGTCTTGCCGGCAGGCCGTCTCATTAAGAGGGCAGCGGCAACGTTGATGGCAATGATTAGGATCGCGGCAATAATAATGTTCGTGACCGTGTAGTAAACTACGGCCGTAGCTACTGCGGCAACGACGGCGACGATTGCAGGAGGCATTATGCAACCTCCTCAGGTGGAGGCTCGTCGTCGGGCTCACGTTCAATGTCAAAGCATGCTACTGCGTCTAGGATAAGCCCACGACCAATACCTGCAGTGCCTAATGCGTGAAAAATGGGTGGCTCCGCGATTCCGAGGGCGTGTGCCATTCCAAGACCTTCCCACTGGTCTCCTTCTGCCCGCACAAAAACGATATCACCCCGATGAGCAAAGGCTATAGGCTTTTTCCGGAAGTTCTTCCGAATAAGATCCTCCAAGTCATCATAGCCGGCACGTTTGATCTCCATGTACGCGGTGTACGGGTCTTTGATGTCGCGGAGGCGGCCGTATACGTCACGTCCAGTTTGTTCTCTAACGGCACCGGATACCCACTTCCCGCAGTTCTGATTCTCCCAGTCACACGAAGTCCCTGCCTGCATAGAGGCAACGATATACTCCGTGAGCTTCTGTGCCCAATCCCAACGCCGTGGGTAACGTGACTTCATCCTATTAATTGTGGCCTCCTTGTACTATGTTGCTAGGTTCATGTTGTATCCGCCGCCACTATCAATGGGGCTTCCGCCTGAGGTTCCATAGCCCCCACCGCTGTACGACCCGCTGCCCCCAGCCGCAGTTGACTTTTTACCCCAGTAGAGCCTACGCTCATTGGCTACAGCCCCCGTGACATAAGAGAAGAAGTTATCCGTGGGGTCAAGCTGGAGTTGGTCAGCGTGGCAGCGCGTGCGGTACGGAGCGCGAGAGTAACGCCCAGCCAGGGAATCAAGGACTATCTCCAGCTTGGCAATAACCTCCTGGTTGGGGTTCGAGATATCTGCCTGTTCATCGATGAGGCGGCAGTAGTTAATTTTCAGTGCTGCCATGGGCATAACCATATTGATCTGCTGCTGCTCTGGGTAACCGAAGCCAAAAGCTATGTCCACACGCCTTTGCTGATGGAGATAACCCATAATGTCACGAAGGACTCTAGCGGGATCCTGAATCCCAGCCTGCGTCATTCTGTTACCGTCCAAGATGAGTGTGATGGGCTCAGCCGACAGATCTCGTCCTGAACGAATCTCGACCCCAGCGGCTAATGGCTGCGCGCCAATCCATGTGTACGTACCATCGAATTTGTTCATGATGTCGTCACAGAACCGGTAGGTACCCTGATCGAGCCAGAAGGTCATAAGGACGTTTAGCTTCAGGCTAGCTGCCCGAAGAAGATCCTTTTGTGCCTGGGTAAATTGTCGCATGATGCTAACTCGTTGACCTGTCCATGAGCTGTATTGCTTTGAAGGTGAAGCTTGGGTAAGTCTCCACAGTATCCTCCTCTTGGTATCCGCCCATCATTTTCATCTGCGCACTTGCCTTGCGGTAACGGATGTTGACGGGAAGTCCCGTGGTAACATCGGGCCGCGGACGTACATGAACGACGATAGTGTTAGTGCCTGACACCACTCCTCCGGCTACAACGCGGTGCAGATACCAGAGCAGGCCTAGCTTGTAGGAGATGTAGTCTCCCATGGTGACGATAGCGCCTGTTGCCATCCGGTCGAGGGTGAGAGTGCCGACATTGAATGAAACGGCAGTAACTCGCGGAGCACTTTGACCCGCGAGGGTCCAGGGGTCAGCAGCCACAGTGAGATGCTGATAAGCACGAGGCATAATACGGCGAGGATCGTACGCAAGGAAGGACTCCATTGAACCTTCGAGTTTCATGAGGAACGCGATAGACTCGTCGTAGCGGTCATCGCGCAGTGGAGGGGTTGAATATTCTGCAACCCAAACAGGAGTACCACGTTCGATCGTCTGGATCATGCCGCCTCCACCAGGAGAAATCTGTTGGAAGCGTCCAAGCTCAAACTTCTTAGACGTGAATCCCATCACCAGTGGGATCTCTAGGGGAGCATTAAGAGCCATACTACTGCCTTAGCCTCTGTCTGTTCTCCCTTGTGCGGGAATCGATGATGTAGGGAAGATGAGAGCGTATGCGTTCATCACGTGCAGCCATCTCTGCCCTAAGCTGTTTAATAGCGTCCTCGGTAGCTCCACGTGCATCGATCTGGGTGGACATGTCGTAGACAGTAGGCCCGCCCTTTGAACGTTTGTCTTGCCCGATGAAGCCTGAGGTACCTGGAATGAAGACTTCGTCTCCAGCGCCTTGTTCACGTACCTGATATGCCCAGCCTTTGGTGACCGGCCCACCCATTGCACGTCCAGGCATCGTGGTGATGTTGTCGGTATAGGTGGCGCTCGTCATGGTAGTAGACCCACCAAACATTTGTCCGCCGTACATACCTACTATCTGGCCTGCAGATTGGACGACGGCTCCTGCTATCGTAGCCCAGATGCTCTGGCCTCCACCTGACAGCATAGCACCGATGCTATTGAGGATACCTGCTGCCCCCTGAGCGAAGGCCTCCAACCCTATCTTGGACTTCTCGGTAGCTGTTCTCATGTCCCTCAGGCTGAGAGTCATATCATCTTCTACGGTGGTGCTGAGGGTCTCAAAGGAAGTGGTGACTCCACCGGAAGTCCCGGCTGCTAAGGCCATAGTCTGTAGGGAAGTTGCAGCTAAGGTAGCAGCAGTGGCCAAGGAGGTAACGGCTATACTGGCCGAACTTGAAGCCGCGGCGGCCACAGAAGCGCCAGCCTGTGCGTTTACATCTACTCCGCCTTCCTTACCTCCACCGAACAGGCCTCCGAAGGTCGTATCGGATAGTCTACCCAAGGCCTTCTCGGTGATGTTGTGCATTATGTCTAGGGCGACGTCCTTGATAGCTTCGCCGAAGGACTTCGTCCCATCGGCTAGTGCCATTAGGTTGTCGTACAGGGAGTTGAAGGCGTTGTCCCAGGTATCCTTCATGTCGGCGATATGCGCCTTCGTCTTGTCAATTGCCACGGTATAGGCATCTTGCGCAGTCAGCAGACGTGCATAGTCGGCAACCATCTTCTCGACGTCTACGTTCGACCCAGGAACCGCGGCAACAATTTCAGTGTCCTTACGGAAGGCCTGGATCTTCCTGGCCATCTCCAACTGCTTCTCGGCGGCCCTACCAACATTCTCGCCCTTGCCGTATGCGTCGAGGAGAACCTTAGACTCGTAGATACTGGTAGAGAGTTCCTCTGCGGCCTTCTTCATATCCTTGAAGGCTTCTATCGCACTCTTCGTATTGGCCAGCGCCAGGTTAAATTGAGTCAGGCGTTCTTCTGCTGTACCGGTAGTAAACCCAAACGCTGCCATCTTCCTTTCGAGAGCCGCTAGAGCGTCCTGCCCTGCTTGACCCATCTTGGCAAAATCGGCTAGTGTCTCCTTAGCCTGGTTGAGAGCCTCGATGCCCTGCATCTTGTCAGGATCGCCTCCACCCAGCAAGTGGTCGAGAATACTTTGTTCACCTGCCATCTCACGGGCCATGCCCTCAATTTCTTCGACCACGCTACGATACTTCTGGACGGCATCAGTTGCCTCGTTAGTCTTGAGGATAATACCGGAGACTGCCTGCTCAATGTTCGTGGTATCAACGCCTGCAGCTTGCAAAGCGGTACGGAAGGCGGCGAGCTCTTCACCCGACATGCCTTGGAGAAGTTCACGTGCCTCCATGATAGCGTCGACGGATTCAAAGCTCAGATCCTGGTTGAATAGAAGATCCATGGCGGAGTAGGCGTTCTCAAGGGCGTCCATAAGCTCCCGGACAGCCTCCGCCGCACGCTCTGCAGCCTTCTTAGCCTTATCAGCTCCGTCTCCAGATTCAAGGGGAGCCATCGGGTTCGGTGCTGCGCCTGGCAGATCGAAGCCCTTCTGCAACTCGAAGTAATTCCTGAGAGCCGCTGCGGATTCTTGTTGAGCTGTACCTAGTCTTCCCCGAGCACCTTGTTCACGTCCCTGACGGAAGGACTCAGGAGATACGGCACGTCCGTGGCGCGCAGCGCCGCCAGATCCTAAGACGTCTCCAAGGCTGACTCGACCAGCATAGTAGAGTTCACTCTTAGCCTGTTCAATACGCGCAGCTGCCCCTGCCACCTCGAGAGCCGCCTTCTGGAGCATCAGCTTGTGGGTTACGTCACTGACTCGATAGCCTAATTCCTTCTGCTGGTTAATGTATTCCTTGATGGCAGAGTTGTTCGCCATGGAGTCGTTGGCGCCACTGACTGCTCCCTCAAGGGCCTTATAGCCGAAGATAGCTCCGGCAATCGCAGTGACGATGAGACTGAGTACCGTCAGGAGACGTCCCCACGGAGTGACAGCCATCACAGCGTACAATGTCATCTGTGCCGCAGTTAAAGAGACTGTTGCCGCTCGGACAACTGAAAGTGCAGTGCCTATGGCTCCCCAAGCCGTTGCAAGTCCTGCCAATACAGTGGGGGCAATCATTGCAAGACCCAGTGCGACCATGGCTCCGACAAGGGCGCCGATGTACTGAATAACCTGCGGCATAGAGGACGCTAGGCCATTGAGTGCTCCTGTTACCGCTTTGAGAAGACCGATCCACGCGTCGGTAATTCCAAATGCTTCGTCCGCAGCCTGCCCAAAGAACAACCAGGAATTGGACAGACGATTCATGTTTGCCTGCAGGGTTTCGACGTTCTTCGAAGTATCCAACCCGAAGGCAATTTTGACCTGCTCGGCAAACTTGGGCAAGAAGTCGGCGGAGAGAAGTTTCCCCTCCTTCATCATCTTGTTCAGTTCCGCTGTGGTTTTACCCATAGCAACAGCGGCAATGGAGAAAGCACCTGGCAGACGATCACCCAACTGGCCTCGAAGTTCCTCGGCCTGCACAGTGCCCTTGGACATCATCTGGTCGAGAGCCCTGAAGACACCTTGGGCATCTTCTGCCGACAGTGCCAGCGTGCCCGATGCCTGGGCGAAGGTTTGGAAGATGTCATTGGTTTGCTTGGCGGTATAGCCTGCAGCTTTACCAGATGCGGATAGACGCATGTAGGAACTAGCAATAGACTCAACCGAGAGACCTGTTCGATCGGCTGTCTGCCTGACGTTCTGGAGAGCTGCCTCTGCTGCAACGGTGCTACCCTCCACAGCTGTGAGGGCATAGGTCATCTTCTCGAGGACAAGACGGCTCTTAATAGCAGCTTGACCCATCGTAGTGAGAGCGGCACCAAACCCAATAACACCTGCAGCGGCTAGGCCAAACGCAAGGCCGTTGTTCTTGACGATAGTTGAGAGGGCATACATGCGGGTGGACATACCACCTAAGTGGCCCTGCATCACCAACGCAGCTGCGCCTAGAGACTGAAACCCCTCACGCCACGCACCGAGTCCACCTGCAGAGGGCATGCCTCCCATATCTTGGAAACGACGCCTAACGTCGTTAATCGCCACCTCCCACTGACGCTTCCAAGCTTGCGCCTGCGCATTGGTGGCGCCAGGAGCACTAAGCTGTGTCCGGAGACGTTGAGTAGCCCTCTCAATCTCATCCGTCAGCCCGGAACGCGTAGCTCCTCCAGCAACACCAAGACCCCCAACCTTCGATCTGTCGATGGCGCGGGAAAGATTCTCTGCAGCTTGGTGTGCCCGATGGAGCATTGCCACCTGGCGCTCAGTAGATGACTCCGCTGCACGAGCCCCTCGTACCATCTCACCGTAGGTGCGGTTGACGTTGTTGGCCATCTGGCCAAAGGCTTGAGAAGCACGGTCGATCTTCGTAGGATCAAGACCAGCTGCAGTAGAGGTTACACGTCGAGATAATTGCTCGTACGCCTGGTTGAGCTGGTTGATCATCCCCATCTTGACAGTGGGAGATAGAGACGAGGAGTTAATCTTCTCCTGAATGCCTCGGACCTTTTCCAGCCCTTGCAACAGGGTATTCTCTTGACGTCGTAGGGTAGCAATAGAGGTAGCGAAGCCACGGTTAGCTGCGGTCTGTGCCCCTTGGACTGTGCGTCCAAAGGATTCCACACGAGACATGGCAGCAGTAAGGCCGCTTGTATCGACGCCAATCCCGAACTGGAGTGTACCCAGGTTTAACATCTACAGGCGGCCCTCTCTACTGCCTTTACTGCCCTGACTAGTCGTGGATAACGCGCATCCCTCGTTTGACCTTTGGAGGAGCAGGCATTGAACTCTTCATCTGCTCGTTCCTTAGTCGGAAGAATGCTGCCCACCTGACTATATCTTCAAGTGGCCAGTGGGCTACGTCCTCCTCAGCCTTCCCCAGCTCCACCGCTATCGACATCGTCAGCACTCTCAGATAGTCCATCCTTAGGACTTTTCATGGCATTCTTCACCTGCTTTTCCAGAGCCTCCGTATCCACTCCGAGGAGCTTGTTGCAGGCACCGTATAGACGTTGAAGGTCGGGGCCCATGGGGATCTCACGAATAGAGTCCTCATCGGCAACCTCGAACACCTTCTCTTCTGTTCCGGGAACAAAGGCGAAGTTCAGGAGCATCTGAACCGACGCTTCTTCGATAGACGCATTCCGGGCTTCAAGCATAACACCGAGTGACGGCTGGCGAAGTTCAACCCGCGTGCCGAAGAAGTCGATAGTTTCCTTTTCGGGCTTGGCACCGAAGATTTTGGCGCGCATGGCGTCGCGTGAGAGGGGAACCTGCGCGGCTTGGGTAGCCTCGGCTGATCCCAGCTTGGCGTCTACTTTGGCTTCTGCTACTTTCGTCCCTGACATTTTGGCCTCCTGTCTGGGTGGTTGTGAGTGCCCGGCGGGTTTTGCTGGCTCAAGAGTGGCCAAACGGCCCGCCGGACGAGCGGATAAGCGTTACTCGATTAACCTATGGTACCACTGCCGGAGATCCCGAGCCGCGGAGGCTGAACCTGAATTCGTTCAGGCCTTCCAGCGTGTTGGCGAGGGTGGCCTCCGTGACAATGCAGTCACCCACGTAGCCGGTGACTCCATCAGGAAGATACTGCACCTTGATGGGGAGAGCAGTCTGCCATGCCCCCAGGCATTTCTTGATGGCAGTGTTGAGGGTCGAGCCGGCGCTGAGATACCAGCCGAACGGACGTTCGACAAGGTTCCCGTCGGGCACGAAGAGGTTTAGAGTGAGGGTACTTTCCTCTAGTGCCCCGACATCACCTGACTGGCCGAAGTTCGAACGCTTGAAGAACCCACGGAAGAGGGTATCAGGTGTATTAGCCGGCGAAATCTCCACGTACATAATGGAGCGGCTAGCAAGAGCAGCCTGAAGGCCTAGAGACTCGTTGTAGATGCCTCCGATTTCGAGGCCCACAGTGCGAAGGCCGATAATGAACGTACGCCAGCCACCATTGGACTGTGCCGTCTCATAGTCGGTCGTATCGATTTCGGCCGCTGTTTGCGTGAGCGTGAAGTTCCGACTCTTGCCGATAACAGTGGTCGGAACATAACTGCCAGTGAGTGCGACGGCGCCGAGTACCGTATAGGTGGGCTTGAAGGTCACCGAACCATTCAGGTAGTCGACTGATAGCACCTGAACGGTAACATCAGTCGCGCCGTCCTTCACGATGAGAGGCGTGTTATAGTCGATCATGCGCTTGGCTGTGGCAACGACCTGGTAGGTTTTACCCGTTACCAGCGCCGTTGGTTCGGAGGTCATAGCAATAGGGGTACCGCCCTGCTTCAGGGTGGCAATGTAACCGGCGACACCTTTGTAGAAGGAGTTAGCCGTAATCATCCACTGACCAATGCTCATGTCTTCGGACTGGAAATCCTGTCCGAAGATGGTGTCATTGACAGCGGCCATTTCACGACGCATATCACCGGTATTGCCGGGAAGCGTATAATAGGTGGTGCCATTATCGTCCGAGATGCGAATACGCTTGGCCATCGTCCCGTTCCTTTCTAGAGATCCCTATGCCCCTCAGGGGGTTTGGAGATGATGAGGTTGAAATTCACCGACCACACGGGAAGATCTTCCTCGTCATACCCAACAAATATGGGCTGGGTAACTGCTACTGCCGAAGTGAGCTCTGGATATGCTGGAGGCTCAGAGGGGATTGCCTGCAGAATCTGCCATATCTCTTCGGCCTTTGCCCGTGCGACAATGTAGTTTTGCGGCATCGACCGGATAAGTATTTGCATACTCGGGTAGTCGATGGCAATGCGTACTTCTGGCTGCCGTCCCCCGGTGACCTTGACCAGTATACACTGATTGGTCTGATCGGGAAAGGTAGCTTCGAAGATTGGCCATAGTCCAGGGGAAGGAGCTGCTACACCCGCACCTTCTGCGACTAGGATCGCGGTGACGCCTTCTTCTGGACTCATGTGCCTGCCCACTCCCTAATCATACGGGGAATGGAATTGAGGATGGTGTAGTAATCCTCATCGACCGCAGCCCGAAGGAATTGAGAACGAGTGGGAGGCTGCCGTGGAATGGGCATTTCGTGGACGAAGACCGCATAGTGTGGATGTCCTCCACGACCGAAACCAATCTCTACCTCGGATCGTCCGCGAAAGCGACGTGCTTCGAGATAGGCTGATTTACGGAGATCGCCCGTATCAATTGGGCAATACTCTATTGCCTTGCCTAGAGTAGGCTCAAGGGCTTCGACAAGAATCGCGGGGGAGACCGCATCTAGTTCGTCGATAAATGCCTTCAGGTTGCCGAGTACGTCGCGCATAGAGGCTTGGAACTGTTGATTAAGAGCCTGCCTCGAAGCAGAAGAAGACATCGTGGCCTTTATCTGCTTGTGCCCCATAAAGGACGATATGCGGGTACCCGACGCGGCCATTACAACACCGCCTTCCGATCGGCGGATACATTCCGCAGGTCAGGGATATGTTGAAAGGCTTGAATGGGAGCAGCCCTATCCGGTAGGAGGGTTGGGTTCTGCGCAGCAGTGACGTCACCTAACGCAAGGTATCCGTCGACGGCTAGATCACGGTCACAATAGACGATGGCCGCGGAGACAATGGCTTCACCACCAATTGTGGTTACTTCCTCGTTCCTGTCTTCCCAGCGGCCTTTGATGATGATAGGGGGAGCATAGGTTTGCTGGCCGTACTGATCCTCACCAGTTGGGGCCCAGTAGGTGATGTCTTGAGGTAGTCCGAACTCTCGCATGTCTATACCAACCTGAACTCTGCCTTTTTCGAAGCACTCCCCATCACCTTTTCCAGTTCGCCGGTAGAATCAAAATCTATGACCTGCTGGCCGAACCGTGTACCAGCAAGTCCATTCCCTTCGAACTTGGCGTAGGTAAGAGAAGCATCACCTCTGGTTTCCCCAGTATGCCCGCCCTTCTCTTCCGCCAATACCCAAAGATGCGCCGCCAGGTACTTTTCAATGAGCTTGAGGCGCTCATTCGTTAGACCTGAATCTGTGCCCAGGGTTTCGTCAACGAGCAAATGTGCGTCGTCGATATACGGGGTTAGCAGTTCGCCTTCCGCCGCCTCAACGAGTAACCTAAGCTCGCTATCCGCAACCCTGGACACATCTCACCCCCGTGCTAGTTCCGCTTGGGCTGATCAGCCGCCTTGGAGGCAACAGCAGCTTTACCGGCCGGGCCACGTACCTCGTCCTTCGGCGCCGGATTTGCATCCGACGTTGGATGAAGCTCCGGCTCATCAGATGGCGAGGCTTTGACGTCATCGCCTTCGGCCGGAGGAGTTTCACCCTCGAGGCCTTGGGCGCTGCCGATCTTGGCATTGGCTTCGACGATCGTGGTCGTATCCCCGATCGTTTCACCCACAGGCCACGTAGCCACGTCCTCATGAGGAGGGGCTTCCTCGATGGTTGCGTCGTTGAACGAAGCGGCCTGGTCGGGCGTCAACTCGACCGTGCCGCCACCGGACACGACTTTCACCACGCCCTTGTCGATCACCTCGATCTGATACCCTTCCTTTACCGTATAGGTCGAGGTCTCAGCAGGAGCGGCCTGCTCTTCGGCCCCACGGCCTTCTGCACGCGCAGGAGCGGCTGCTCGGCCTTCGTCTTTGACTTCAGTCATTACCTGTCTCCTAGGAGCATACCGGCTCCTTAACTGATGTGGGCGATACCCGTCTGACCATCACCGTTTGCACGGATCCGCGGCAGTTGGATAGCGAACAGCTTGAAGTTGTGCTGGAACCCGGCATGCGAATCCCACTCAACCAACGTCGGCGGAAGGCCGTCGATGATCTCGATCACGTCCGAGGTCATCTGCACCAAGAGGGCGCCGGCAACGAGCTTCGTGGTGAAGACCACTCGCGCGATGCCATCAACAGCCTCGATCCTCTGCAGGATCGTATCGTCCGATTCCACCTTGTAGTCTTCCGCGAAGTGCGAAGCGTACTGCCGAGCAACAAAGAGGGTGTATGGACCCTCCATGAAGTTCGGAGACAACGCCAAGGCGTCGACCATGCGACGAACGTCGGAAACGATAACCGACCCCGCTGCAGTAAGCCAACCCGGGGCAGTCATCGTCAGGAGCTTACGACTTGGATGATTCGTAAGTCCATAGATGGTGCCGCCGGCAATCGTGAGGCCGGTGAAGATCGTCCGTTCGACCAGTTCCGCCACCTTGCGAGTAGCGACCTGTGCGTGCGTCGTCTCGATGTTACGACCACTGCGACGTGCAGCTTCCAGATGCCGGAGGTTGTAGAAGAACTCCTTGTGGAAGATCGGAATCGGCATGGAAGTCGAAACGAACTCCAGTCGATCCTTGGTCGCTTCGACGAGTCCGGACATCGTGACCTCGGCGTCAACCAGGTCGCCCTTCTCCATTTCCCAATCAAGGGTCATGGTGCCAAGAGCATTCGGTAGTTCATACCGAAGTCCTGCCGAGAGGAGCATCTGGGTGATCGCCAGACGTTCACGAGCCGTCTGCATGACGACGCGGTCGAATTGAACCCATTCGTCACGCATAAGCGTTCCGTAAGGGTTGATGCGCAGACCATCTCCGAAATGGCCGTTGACGGACAGATGTGGTTCCGCAGGATTCGCAGGACCGTCAAGCGTCTGCCGAAGCACGGAAACGTTGAAGTTCCCCTGAATCAGTCGTTTGCCTGCAGATCCACCGAGGACCGACTGAGCACCATTGGCGCCAGCAAAACCAATCTGGGCGGGACCCATTTCGAGGCCGCCGGTAGGTTCGTAGTTCATGGCGTACCCCTTTCTATGCTACGAGGACACGCAGGCGAACGGCTGAGCCACCACCTGAGTTGTCCACGGCTTGGCGAGCCTTGCCGATTGCAGTCGCCAGCGTGCCTTTTGCGACACATCCGCCAGTGACCAGGGAAATCGGATCGCCGAATGCAATGGCTGGTGCCGCTGCCGGAACCAGAGCCATAAATTCGCAACCCGCGCGGAGATGCTGGTAGATGACACGATCGTTGATGGCATAGGCATCATCGAGGCCTTTGCCGAAAATGTCATTTTCCACAGCCACCGTGATGGGCGTAACGATGTCCACCGCGGTGTTCTTGATTGCCTTAGCCAAGTTGTTGAGTGCAACAACGTGACCAGGCGTAATAGCCTCTGCTGCGTCCGCCTCATTATAGACGGGTTTGTCAGGGCCGATGACTACGACGCGAAGCATGCTTCGTCTCCTTCTAGCCTAGCCTTAGGCGTTGCCTGCCGGCGCGGGCATGAGGTAGTTGCGATCGACGCTCATATATGGCGACGGAGGCGTACCACCCGCGTTGATGGAAAGGGGCTCAAAGCCTGCACCCTGACCTTCGTAGGTCGGGACATCGGCAAGAGCGGCGAGATTCTCCAGCACCGGAATGTCGAAGCCGTTCAGCTCTTCTTCGCTGAACTTGTTCCGCGCATTCGCCTTTATGCTGTTCACCAGAACGGTCTTCTTCTGGTCGCGGAGCCCGATGGCTTCCGTCAACACGCCACGGAGAGCATCCGGAACGGATTTAAGGAACACGTCGAGCGTCGGGGCCGCTTCAACAGTGGGAGCAGGGGCCGACTGACCGGATTCCTGCGTGCCTTCTGCCGGCGCGGCGGCGGAGGGAGCGAGCCCCTCCTGACCGGATTTTGCGGTCATAGCACCTACCTCTTCAGTTGTGGGACCCGAATTTACATCGACCGCCTGACGAGGAAGAATCTTCGTCATTAGGTTCACCGGCTCGGGGTCACCGGTGAAAGTAACCTTGCCCTCATCGGACACGGAATACTTGATCTGGTTGAATCCTTTGAACGCGTCATTGCCGTAGCAATAGAACACCGCGGAATCGGTCGTCATCGCCATAACGTCGACCTGCCACGATTCGACGCCCAACCTTTCAGGAAGGGCCTGATACACAGCCCGGCGGGCGTCATCAAGTGTAACCTCACCGCCCAACGCCTGGGCCGCTAGACCTTGGAGAGTTGTCAACCTCTCCCCGGCGATCTCTTCTTGATGAGCGGCCACTAACGCGAGGGCGGCCGGCTCACTAGCCTCTGCAGCAATCGGCGGTGTCGTGCCCGGCGACGGGGCCGGATCTGAGGGCACTGGATTGCTGGGCGCCGGTGAAGGCGTTGGAGTTGGTGTCGGCGTGGGCGTAGGGGTGCCCTGAGCTGCCGTTGGTTCTGCGGAGGTGTTCATGCAAGGATCTCCTTGTGCACATGCGTCGCAGCAAGGAGGAGTACCCACGAGACGGATCTCTGGATGGGCTTCCAAAACCTGGAGACTGGATTGTGCGACGCGGTTCGTACCACACCCGTCAGCTATTGTGCACGCACCTTGCTGATTGGGCAGGATGGCGAGATGGTCGGGAACAACATTCTCCCAACGCTGTGAAAAAGCTTTGCCTGCGTGGACACCTGGATTGAACCTAGTGTCCATAAAAATACCGACGGAGACATCAATGACTTCGCCGGAGTTGATGCGGTCTAGCGTTTCCTGGAACCTACCGTTGAGGGTAGCGACTCTGGCGTTATCGATCCACGCCTCCGTCTTGAGCTTCTTGTCCTCCACCTTGGTGTTGAACATGTAGCCCATGTTCCAGTCTTCAAAAATCTGCGGGTGATTCGCCGAGACGAATATACCGGACACTTGGGGATGTCCCAGGACGATAGGGCGGCCGTCCCACGCAGATGGGTATTTGCCGAACTCGTTCGCCGCAGCAAACTCAGGCTCGGTGGAATTGACTCCTTGGAGCACGCCTTCAACAATGGCGATGACCGGTACAACAGTGTACTCACGACCCTGCATGGTCTCGGTGCGGACTTTAGCGGTATCCGCAGCCCCCACCATCAAAGTCATGACACGGTTGAGGTCCATTGCGCTCGCGAAATCCTTTCCTATATGACCCATTATATTGGTAACTCTATGGACAGTCAAGTGGTCCATCAAGGAATCTTTGGGTCCTAATTGAGCTCCCTAATGTTCAGGTATCTCACAGTGACTAGTGTACGCGGAGGAGCTGAAGTAGTAACAACCTTGTTCTCCAGCTTATATTGGCTCCCGAGGGTACCCCCTTCAAGCCAGACCGACGTAAACTCACCACCCTCGGCAATACCTGGAACCGAATCAACTAGGGTCTCATCGGGACCAAAGATCTCCCACACAGACGTTGATACCATTTCACCTTCCGAGAGTGAGGAGCGCCAATCGAGGGTATAAAGCCTCTTCTCCTCCGGATGCTTGTTCGGAAAAGTATCCATGTGTCGCTGGGGAAGTACATTCGGGAACGGATCCATTGGGGCCTCCTAATGCGCGTGAGTGGTTGTGTTTTGTCTGGGAGCGATGAGGGTATCGTCTCGTCCTCCACCGCTTCCAAGAACATCCGCCGATATCGTAACAGGGGCGTCGTCTGCTTCTAAGAACGCGGGCATCTTGATAACCTCTAGTATCTCCGGGATCCGATTCGCGAATAATCCCAATCCAGGATCAGTAGCGGTCTGTGGTCCTTGACCAGTAGCCAGAAGCAGCACATTACCGAAGTTAGTGTCGACACTGCCGTAGATCTCACCCATGATGGCTGAGACGGATGTGGCCTCCTCTAGGGTTACGTTCAGCGTGGCTCTAATCTCTGTGGCCGAAGCCGTGACTAGTGTTAGCTCACCTAGGGTGGCGGTGAGGCCAGCGCCGAGTGCAAGCTTGGCAGAGGAAGATACCAACAACTCCTGCAGGGTCGCAGGCACCTGAGCTGTCAGTGCTAGGGTGGCACTGGCAATAGAGGTAGCCATGTCCAGCGTAGTATTGGTCTGCCCCGAGACTTGAGCACCACTTGATGCGGCAAGAGTTAGGGGGGCTAGTGTGGCAGAGCCCGTAGCAGTGAGGGCTAGATAGCTTACACCTGCAGACAGCAGTGTCCCTAGCTGGGCATTTACTGTAGCCGAACCTGCTAGTTGAGTTAACGTGCCGTTGGCGGTAGCCGTTAGAGCATCTAACGAGGGGGCAGCACTTCCCTTGATAGAAGAGGTCCCTGTACCCGTTGCAGTTAGGGCACTCAGCGTTTGGGAGAGAGTACTCTTCAGCGCCAGCTTGGCACCTGAGGAGAGCAGCATCTCTGCAAGGGTTTGAGTAGTGGAGGCCTTGAGCGCCAGCGTAGCTATGGAGGCTGAGGTTAGCGGCTCTAGTGTCGCCGCTAGGGTGCTACCGATCTTTATCGTGGCCGTAGAAGTAGAAGTCAACGTTCCTAGGGTTGCAGAGACAACACCTGAGCCCTCTACCAATATGGGGACTAGTACGCTCGTGGCATCTAGGACTAGTACTCCTAGTGTCTGTGCCGAAGACCCTGCAAGGGCTATCTTAGCCTGTGAAGCTGCAGTAAGAGGATCAAGCGAGACCCCCAGTGTTCCCGATAGAGGCGGACGAGTAGTTGTTGACGCCGCTGTGAGAGGGTCTAGAGCCTTGGAGAGGGTGCCTACAAGAGGTAGCTTACCAACACCGGCTCCAGTGAACGGATCGAGAGTAACCCCTAACGTGCCCCCGATTGGCGGGCGTGTTGTAGTCGACGCCAGAACGAGTGGATCTAGGGTCTTAGAGAAAGTGCCTACTAGAGGCAGCTTGCCAACGCCAGCTCCGGTAAGCAGGTCTAACGTTTGTGCGAGAGTGCCCTTAACCTCCAGTTTGCTCTGCCCGGCACCTGTTAGAGTGCCCAGAGTCTGTGCGAGTGTGCCCTTGACGAGTAGGTCGGAGTCTCCTAGGACAGTAAGGGGGTCTAGGGTCTTGGAGAAGGTTGCCACGAGGGCTAGTTTGGATACACCAGCGCCTGTCAGGGGATCGAGAGTAACTCCCAAGGACCCTACCACAGGGGGTTGGTCTACTATAGTAGCATTAGCTGCAAGGGTGAGTGGATCTAACGTCTTTGCGGAAGTAGCTACTAGGGGCAGCTTGCCTTGGCCCGCTCCAGTAAGGGGATCTAGGGTCTGAGCGAGAGTACCCTTGAGAGGTAGATCAGTATCTCCCAGAGCAGTGAGAGGATCTAGGGTTTTAGCGAGGGTAGCAGCGAGGGCCAGCTTGGACTGTGCAGCCCCAGTGAGAGGGTCGAGTGTTTGTGCTGAGGTAGCCTTCAGAGCCAATGTGGATGTGCCCGCACCCGTTAAGGCATCGAAGGTAGCGTTCAGAGAGCCTAGGATTGTTACACCTAGCGTAGAGGCTAGGGTCAGGGCGTCAAGGCCAGTAGTCAATGTACCTACTATGGCAGGTAATGATACGGCCTGGACTTCGACCTGGGGCATAACACTATTTGTGAGAACCCCGATGTCGGAACCGGTCTCAACCAGACGGAAGGAGATAATATCGTCGGGACTAGTATCCGCTATCTGAAGCTGGAGGGAAAAGACTAGTTCGGTATACCCATTGACATTGGTGATAGCTGGCCCAGCTATACCATCACCTTCATCAGCTACGCCGTTGTTAAATGTCCCAGTGCCTCCAGTAAGACGTGCTGCTGTTAGCGCGGCGCCGTCAGTAAAATTCGCAGAGGCAAAAGGCCGTACCATCGCAGACGAAGCATTGACATCATTCCAGCTTATGCCGTAAAAGTATTGCAACTGTACCGAAGAGGAGGAGAACGTAACCCCCGACGTCATCTGCAAACGGTAACGAAGCTGAAAGGTAGGCGCACTCTCATAGCGGAAGATGGGGACCCCTTGAGCCTCGATCGCAGTTGAGCTGGCAAGTGGCCCATCTTCGTAGAATTGGTAGGCTGCAACGCTTACGGCTGCACCGACAGATACCTCCCAAGTGATACGAAGCTGACCACGCCCGCCTGCACCCGATGCACCAGACGAAGAACCTCCGCCGCCTCCTCCTCCTCCAGGAGCGCCACCTACTCCGCCCGCGGCCGCAGAAGCACCTCCTCCTCCGCCTCCTCCGCCACCACCTGCTGCAGCAGCACCTCCGGCTCCGCCAGACGGAGACCCTGAAGCCGCCATGCCTGTGCCTGTATCATCAAGGCCGCCCGCGCCACCTCCGCCTCCCGCGGCACTGCTCCCTTGATTGCCTTGCGGGCCAGCACCGTTAACACCCGGAGCTCCGCTACCTCCTGTGCCTCCTCGGCCGCCGCCGCCACCCTGAGCTGCTACACCGGCTGTACCCGCCCGAACAATAGTACCTAAACAATTAGCAGCTGCTCCCGCAGTCTGGTTATTAGCGCTGTCTGCGAGACACCCGTCTGTTGCCGACGTGGGCGCACTGTTGGTATTCTTCCGAACCCAGCAGTCGGATGGAGCTGCTCCGTTATATGTCTGCCCAGCAGGGACGTTGTAGTAGAAAACATCTCCATTGGCACAAGGTATAATGTTAAATGCATGGGCTCCAGAGGCTCCTCCAGCCTTCTGTGCGGCCAAAGTTGCTGTTGAACCGCCTGCGCCCCAACATTCAAACTGTACCGCCGTAGTTCCAGCGGGTGGGTCGTTTCCACCAGCTCCGCCGACTGTAATTGATCCTGCTCCAGTCGCAGTAATCGTCTTGACAGTCGTGGCGGCTGCCGACTGAACCAAAAGATAGGGGCGATTTGAAGTGGCCTCACTGGCTGCTACTGTAGTGACAACCTGAATGGCGGCGGTATCTGTTCGCTGGTTTGGGCAATGACACATTAGCCCCCAAGAGGAAGATACTGGGACACTGGTTATCGAGCCTGATGCATATCCATTTCCCGGCATCGAGATAGTAGTGACCAATGGTAGAGAAGCAAGTGCAGAACCTGCCCGGAAGTTATTGCTGCCAGAACCGCTCCAAGAAAATTCGCGTACCTCAACAATACTGGCACCAGACTTGACCGACGAGTAGAAGAGAGTCCCAGCTCCCTCGCCAACGAGCGACGACGTGTTGTAGTGTTGAAACGTCTGGTGAATAAGCCACGGAGCGGAGGAGGCTATGCCGATATTAAAACCTGTGCCTCCAGTGAAAACCTGCAGGGTTCCCGCACCCTCACGCGCAGTGGCGAAGACAGTGTCCGAGCAGCTGACCCAGTAGTCGTCCGTGTTTGGGTAGAAGATATACTTCAGACCCATTATCTTGGCTCACGTGCCATATCTGGCATTCCTCTGTCCTCCGAGAAGGAGTAGAAACCAAACCCGGTGTAGAACTTTAGTAACTGTCTCCCTTCCAAAACAAGACCGTTAAACCCGTCTACTGGAGAAGCCAGCAGCTTCAGTATGACTCCATGACGATCAGCAGCCTCGCATAGAGCAGCCATCGCTTCGCGTCCTGCACCACGCTGTTCCGCTATGACACGATCAATTACAACAGCGTCCGGAGACTCCTTGAGAACTACCTTGCATTTCCCAAGGGATGTCTTCATAGAATCTCCATCCCCGAAGAACTGCCAGAACTCTGAAAAGAAGCCAGCATAGCTCACCGACGGGCATTTTCAAGAAGCATCTTGACCTCTTCCAAGAGTTGTGCAGCGGTCACATCCTCGGGAAGTTCAATAGATCCCAACACGAGAACATCCCGCTCTGCATCAACTCTAGGACGACTACCGAAAGCCGGACAAGAATAGCGAACAACAAGTGCCGAATGGCCTTCTTTCACCACCTCTCTCATGTCATAGAAGCCATCGACCTCGCAGAGCTCATAGTGAGGCCCTGTGACACTTTCACACTGGGTCAGGACATACTTGATGCCCGCACGCTTGTAAGAGAGGTCAAGCAGACCCTTCCCCGCCTCAGCAAGCCTGTCGAATACTGCCCTGCCCTTCAGCATGGTCTACCCCCTAGGCGTTGGCATCCGTTAGGGTGAAGGACGTGATCGAGAACGCTTGGCCGAGGGCGAAGTTGGTGTTGTCCACGATCATATCTGCGCCAGACGTTCCGACAGTACCCTGAAGGTGCTGGGTCGTGCCGTCAGTAGCATAGATCCGGAAGTGCTGTGCAACACCGGCCGCATCGGCAGAGTTGTCTGCCCATGAACCAAGCATTGTCTTTGCGCCGGCAGCGGCATCGTTCATCCAGTTCGCCGGAAGAGCGAGTGTTGCAAGCACAGTACCCGCATCAGCAGCGGCTACGTTAGCAGGCGCTGCTCCTGACCGAATCTTGAGAACAGCCGAAGCGCCGATGGCAACCTCGATGGCATCGAGGCGCGCATTACGGACAGCAGTGGATAGTTGAATAGCCATGGTAATCCTTTCCTTCTACCTAGTTTCTATACCTAATTAGCCGTTGGGCTCGTTAATGGTGAACGCAGTCACTGCGAACTGCTGTCCAACGGAGAAGTTGACGTTGTCAACGGTCATGTCGCCGCCACCACCAGTGGCTGTGACTGAGCCTTGCACGTGACAAGTCGCTCCCTGATGGATGCGAAAGTGCCCAGCAGCGCCAGCTGCATCAGCAGCGTTGTCCTGCCAGGAACCCAGCATTCCCTTCGAGGCGTTAGCCGCAACGGCCATCCAGTCCGAGGGCATAGCGATGGTAGCCAACACCGTTCCAGAGTTCGCTGCTGCGCAGTCAGCCGGTTTCACTCCCGTACGGATAGTCATGGTTGGTGAAGCGGCAATTGTGGCCTCGATAACATCGAGTCGTGCGTTACGCACCGTCATTGAGAATTGTAGAGCCATATGTGCCTCCTGTAAGTGTTATGGTACTGTAGTATCCTAGGTTGTGTCGAGTTCCCAACAACAAGCGCCCCACGGCTGCTGTCCTGGAGAAGCGCCCCAGTTGATGCCTGTTGCTGTCTCACCTCCATTACGGTACATGAGTTCCCACATCAGGCTCGGTGTGGTGATATTTGCTTCAACATCCTCGGTGTAACCCGCACGGGCTGAGATAACACCAGCCTGTTGAGCCACAAACCCACCGAAGATAATACTTGCTGGTAGCGGTGAGCTGCTTAGCACCGGACCTGGAACACTGGCAGCAGATGTGTTGTTGACCTGTTGCCCTTCAGAACGGTTGGCAAGTGCCCCAACTTTAGTCACTCCCGTAATCCGCCACACAGCAATACCACTGCCCTGGTGGCTGCTTGCAGTAGATGTAATCGTGATAGATCCTGATCCAGTAACAAAGCTGTCACGGATGTGGAATATGAGTGCCATAGTAGCAGAGGCGTCAGGCCAGGTCGCGACAGTCGCTGTGTAGGTACCTCCTGCGCTGTCAGTGACAACCTGGTTAGCGGAGACTGTCGAAATCGTGGCTACAACATACGTCTCACCAATCACACGACTTGATATAACCAGGGTCTTATCTGTGTCGTTCGTGTCAAAGGTAGTACCAGCGAAAGTAACTACCGCTGGAGCTTTCTGCTTACCGAACAAGGCTTTGAATGGCATCATCTGCTTATGCTTCCGTCATTATTGAGGTAATGTCCCACTTGGTATCGAGCGAGTTGTAGATCATGCCGATGTAGGTTGTCTTGCCACTGACCAACGCTGTCGGCAAGGTCACACCTATGGCGCGGTAGATTGCAGCAAAGCCGATCGAGACTGCGGCAGTCGCTTTAATCCTGATAACGTGGCCGAGGCCGTCAGATACTGTACCGGTCGGTGCATTGACAGTCAGGCCAACCGTTTGAGTTGTACGGACGGATATATCGTTGGCAATGTTAGGCGTGATGCCTGCGTTGCTGGTTGTAGAACCAACGACCGGCGTCCTCAAGGACTCGATCTTGTCGTAGACCGCGTCCTTGGTCGGCACTGCGTTCGACCCGTTCCAGCCAGCCGCATAGGCGTCAGCTGCTACTGTAAGGACACCAGCCGAGGATATGGTGACGACATCAGCGGTACCATTGTAGAACCGGAGCGTGTCGGTGTTGTTGTAGATAGAGAATGTACCTGAACCATCCCGGTCGACGCATTGGAATGCGCCCGACGCCCCGGTTACAGAAACGATCCCAGTTACCGAGCCGCCTGTCAGAGGGAAGAAGAGTTGCAGAGCGTCATACACAGCATTCCTAGATGGAGCAGTTGTGCCATCGCCATTCCAGCCAGTAGGATAAGCGCCATCGCTAGGAGCGCCTCCAATCGCAACGCCGTTGATCTTGTATGTCTCGCCGGTTGGCAGGTTAATGCCGGTGCTATCGATGGTAGCTCGCGTCGTGCCCGTCGAGCTTAAATGAATAGGCCCGTCGAGTTCCTCGATGAATAGCGCGTTGCTGCCTGTCCGATAAACTTGGGCGCGAACCATACCGCCATTGTCGATGATCCGAAACGCGCCTTGCGCCAGCCCGCCCGCGCCGTCCGTGTCCCAGCAATCAACCGCAGGATTGGCCGATTGCACCCTGATAAGTGCTCCGGTCGAGGTGATGTTGCCCGTCGCAGTGACAACGCCAGTAACTTCTAAGCCAGTCGCTCCGAGTGTCGCATAAGTAACGGTCTGCGCCGTATTTTTGAAGGCGAAAGCGTCCCAACAGAGCCAACCATGACTGCCGAGAATTGACCCGGTATCCTGCATTGTCCCGCCGCCGAAGGCGCTTTGAAACCTTAAGGAAGAGTAATAATTGGTCGCTCGGATTGTGACGCTGCAGTCGGCGTCGGCAAGTGCAATGCCTGGCCCAAAAAAGTTTGCGCCGCCGTTAACACTTAATCCGTTTGTATCGAGTCCGGCGCAGTTGATCGACCTGTCCAAGTTGTCGAACGCATGACTCGCTGCACAATGAACAAAGCCACCACCATGAACGAGCAGCCGCCCACGCGAAGTCATCGCTCCGCCAGCGGTGATGTAATAGTCGTGGAACTGATAATAATTAGTCGAGTAGTAGTTCATTGTCAAATCGGTAGGCGCGCCGACCTGAGGACCGAACGAATGGTAGTTTCCGTAGGCACCAATGTTTCCAGTAACATTCACAATGCCTGTAACGTTTAGACCAGTGCTGCTAAACGTCGCCCAATCCGTGAAGTCTGCTTGTGCGGCTGAAGGAGGAGTAACGCCACCAATGATGACGTTTTGCGTATACTGTGAAAACAGGCGGGTCGCATATTTGCCACCAGCATAGCCGAGTTCAATGCCGTTTTCGGCAACCCCCGCATTGTCATAAACAGAAACGCCGGGATTGCGGTTTGTGCCGCTGGCGGCAAGCGCCAAATTGGCGTTGACTCCATTTAACACGGACAATCTGCCCGCGTTGGTTAGGGTCATGCGGTCCGCGCCAGCGGAATAGAAACGGAGCGTATCGGTATACGCCATAAGCAAAAAATTGGCGGTATAGTCGCGAGCGGTTACATTGATAGTCGCGCTTGCTCCTTGGGTGCCAACAGGGCCATCAACCATTAGCCCTGCGCTGCTGATCGTGGCAAAGGCGACGCTATTGGCACGGTTCTTAAAGGTCTGGGTGTCGCCGCAGTAAGTCACCGTCGCGCCGGAGGCTCGAAGACTGAGGCCATCGTTGGTAGAAGCGGTACCCCTCAAGTCGATGGTCGAGATCCCCGAGGTGGGGTTGAACGTCAACGCAGGACTGGCCGCCGAGATGGTGACGTTGCCTGTGATGGTTCCACCCGCTTTGGCAAAGCGCAGCTCCATTTCGTCATACACGGCGTTTTGGCTAGGAGCTGTAGTAGTTGTGCCATTCCAACCGGTAGGATATGCAGTATCAGAGACTACGCCCGAACCCATCGACTGGATTTTGGTGTAAAGCGCCCCCTTGGTGGGGACTTGCAGTGAGCCACTCCAGCCTGCGCCATAGATTTCGTCTGTGACCGTAACGTAGCCGGTTACAGCAACGCCAAGCGAGGAGAAGACTGCACGCGTGCCACTACCTGCCCGATTACGGACAGAGAATGTATCACAGTCGAGAAAGCCGGTGTTAGCACTGGCTTGCATACGAATGCCGTCGGATCCGGCGTTGGTGCCTCGTAGGGAGAGATAACTATCACCCGTCGTCGGGTTGATAACGATTGCCGCAGTCGCGTAGGAAACCGTTAGGGAACCAGTCATGGTCCCGCCGGCTTTAGGCAGTCGTAGTTCCATCTCGTCATAGACGGCATTCTTGGAAGGTGCAACCGCAGTAGCTCCATCCCATGATACGGCGTAGGGGGTGTTATCAGCAGAAGCGGGGGCTAGGGCCGCCTTGATCGTTGAGCCTTTGGCCTTCATGCCGTCGCCGTTTGCTTTGACGACGTACATCCAGTCAAGATCGGCAAGGGCCAGAGTTTCAAGGTGGCCGGTTAGTGCCTTATTAGTCATAGAACCTCCTCGCTCAGGAATAGATCCGTGGCGATGTCTTGCATATTGGGTTCGAGCAGCATTAAGTCTGTACCAGACTGTATAGCGCCCTCAAGTAGTAATCCGAAGTATTCGATGGTCAAACTCGATGTCTGAGTGGTAGCCGGATCGAGCGTAGCAATGACTAGACCCACACGTCCAAGCTCGGTTGTCTGATCCAAGGTGACAGGAGCAAGTGTAATCGTCATTGCCGCGAGGATCTCTCGGCTGATTACACTGAGCGTGTCGGCTGGGGCCAGAGTCGCTACGACCACGCCCTCCTTGCCATGCTCACCAGCAGCCACCGAGCTGGCGAAGCCCAGTGTTTCGTTGGTTACGGCCTCGATACCTATCGATAGGACGGCAATGAGGAAGGCCTCGTCGAGAGTAGTAAAGGAGACCCCCACTCTCTCCAGCATACCTGTGATGGTAGCAGTGACTGGAGCTAGCGTATTAAGGGTAGCTCCGTAGCGACCCCGCGGCGATACATAATCGCCTTCCAAAATGGCAGTCTCATCCGGTATAAGGATGGGCACTCCGATGCTGGAATCGAACGTATATCGAGGCGGGGTGTACTTCGTGGTCCGATCCTTTCGCTCGTACTGGTCGTCCGCAGCTAAGCGGGGCGGGTGCTACGGTGATGGCAATTCTACCGCACTTCGGTTCTACGCTTAGGAACCATCTTCCGGGAACTCCGCAAGGAGTTTCTGATCGGTTGAGAGCCCGATAATACGGCGTGCTTCGTCTCGAGTAATAAGAGCCTCCTCCGTAACCGCCTCCTTTCCCTCCTGTCCCTCACTCCCAGGAACAACCGTGCCGTCAGGTAGAGAGCTTTCAGGAGTAGCAGGAATTGCATCGACGCCCTCCTCGATGATGATGGGCTGCATTCCTTTCTGGATGTTGGCGAGACTCCTTGCAGTTTGAGCCGCCGTTTGGCCTCGCTCCAGGGGAGACATACGGTACGCGTCAGGCCATAGGCAGCGGGCCGACTTAATGTCGGTATCGGCTGGCAATGGGGTAATTCCGTTATTGATAGCCCACATGACGAATGGCCAGATTATTCTAGGTTCAGCATGTAGCTCTCGGTACTCTTCGATTCGTTCTGCCCAGGAGGCCTTGTCCTGAGACGAGGCCAATTGTCCTGCTTCGGAACCCAGGAGAATGCGCTTGGGGATTCCCGAGGTACCGGAGATGAGGGTAAGGAGGACGTCGAATGCGCCCCTGGGGTCTGCCACCTTCGCCATGAGATTCTCAATCTCAACCCCACGGGTCCGCATTGCACGTCGGAAGCCATGCTCATACTCGTCCACCTCAGCAGTAAGGTTGAGTTCATCTTCCTCGTCGAGATCCATATCCTTGTCGACATTGATGTGCAGGCCGGGATAGCTTTGCTTCCAGTAGGATTCGCTGGAGGCACCCACAACCTTCATCAGGTCGGTCAGGTAGTTCCAAACCGGAGCATATTCGGGGATACCGAAGACGTTGGATGTAAGGATGCCACGACTAATGTGAAGAACCCGACTGTGGTGAACATCGAAGGCCGAACCTTGGGGACGTGTGTCCGTATCGACTAGGCCCATACGATCTTCGCCGGCATTACGAGTAGTAGAGACCGGAGAGATGGTATACATCGTAGGCTGGCCGAAACGGGGATTCATAGGATCCCGTTCCCAATCCTTGATCTTGACCTGCGTTTCGCCATAGGGCTGAAGGTAGGTGATTTGAAGAGTGCCGGCGCCACCTTTGGGAATAGGCAAATCGATACGTCCACGGTTAGTGCCAATGAGAACAATGGCAAAACGTCCTAGACCGGCAAGGATGTCGGCACGACGGAGTACGGACCAGAGATCACTGTCCCATGCCAGGCGGGCAAATTCTTGACTCCACTCAACCTGATCCGGAAGGTAGATCCTGGGGGGCCGTCCCCATGTTGAATCGGGTTTGGCCTCGACTAGGCGCTTGGCGATTCCACCTCGGGTGTACATGTCGTACATCTGCTGGACGTTGAGTTGGAGATCCCAACCGAACGCCTCGTATAGATCACGTTTCCCGCCAAATTGGACGCCCATTTGCCGAGCCCAGCCGGCTCTTTCGAGCATAAGGTAGACCCGATTCATGAATCCGCCACGAAGTTGCCCTTTATCAGGGTTATTGGCTGCTTCTGTGATCCGAGGCCGCGTAGCCATTATAAACTCCTCATTGGTCTGCCACGGGAGTCAGTTATGGTCGTTTTAGGGACCAAAAGTCCCTTACGGCGCCCAAATGTCGCTCCCCGACGATGAGATTGTACCGGTCCATCCCCAGCTTCTAGCGTAGACAGGGGCGTGTGGGCTGTGTTTCTGCCCAAGTGGCGCCCAATAGAGGCCTTGAGGCCAAGTTTACCCGTCAACATCTGGTATGTGATGGTTACGCCGTCGATCTGGTCATCATGATCTCCCTCTGGGAAGACCTCCGCCTCGATGAACAATTCCCTCACCCACACCGTCCGCAACTCGTTCTTGTCCTCTACCAGCAGATCGTGATCCTCGTCGACGACCACATAAACCTTCCCATGCTCGAGGGCCGAGAGGAAACTTGCCGCCCTCAACAGCTTAGAGGTTACGGCTGGGAACTCTTTGACCTTCGCTCCCTTGACCTGTTCGCGCGCCAGCTTCTCGAAGTACCGGATGGAGTATTTGCCACTGGAACCAGGCTCTTGTTCCATGCCAACATTAAAGTCCGGGTCCAGATCGTAATCTGACCGGGTAGCCTTGCAGAACTCCAATTCGGCCGTCGCCGCACTCCACTGTCCCCTTTTCATGCCTTCGATAAAGAATAGGTCGTCGTCCTTCTGATACATGCACCGTGGGCCCGAGGTATAGTCCCCGGCTTCCTTGGTGGAGGCCATGTCCCAGCCCCTGCCCCACTTCATCTGCTTCTGGCTCTTACGCCAATCTTCAATGCGAGCAATGAAGTCCTTACGGGTAATCTTCCTAAACCACTTCAGGTTGACAACCACGTTTTCGTCGGACAGGGGGTTCTGTTGGAACATCGCCTCGAACCACCTCGAGGTCAGGTCGATCTTGATGTTGTTCACGGTCTCTGCGTCGTAACGCTCGGGAAACAGTACGTCGCCGTACTTCCGACCAAGGATGTCTCGAGCTTGGTAATCGGGCACTTGAATTAGACGCCCATCTTCTCCCTGTTGGGTGAGACTGGGCTCGTAGATGGCTGGCAGTCGGATGTACTTGAAGAAATTGCGTCCCGTGCGCTTCTGCGCAGCTTCGATGCGGCCATGGAGATCATTAGCGACCCACCGCGTGGCAAGGATGATAACGATGGCGCCAGGCTCTAAACGAGTCCGCGCAACTGTTAGCCACCAGGTCCAGAGGTCCTCGAGGTAGGTGGGGGACATGGCTTCTTTCGGTTCTTTGATGTAGTCGTCCAGGACAAATACATCTGCACCTCTTCCTGTGATAGCACCGCGGAGCCCCACAGCCTTAAGACCTCCGCCTTTGGTGGTAAGGAAGTTTTGGACACGCATAGTGTCAGATCGGAGCCGGACATTGAGCAACTCCTGGTTCTGGAGGATGGTGTCACGGATCTCACGAGAGAAGTCGGTTGACAGGTCTTCGCCGTATGTAGCGACGACTACGTTTTTCTGGGGGAAATTCTCCAGAACCCAAAGGGGAGTAGCCACGGTGGAGAGCTTCGACTTACCGTGACGCGGGGGAGCTGAGATCAGAAGGCCACAGTTGCCTTGCATGATACAGCGGGCAATTTCCATGGAGAGGTATTGAAGCCACTTGGCAGGGATCCACCAAGGGTTGAGTCGGGACATGAGAGTTGCAGGAGTAAGACGCCAATCGGCAAGAACAGCCGCTGCCCTAGCTTCTCGGAGAGAGGTTTGTACGCCCCCTCCTACGCCCTGGGCGGGTGCGGTGGCCATTACATGTGATCCCCGAGGGTAGCGTCATGGTTTTGGGAGGAGGTCATATCCGTGCGGGATATCTTAAGGATGGCTTCCTGCAGCACCATGCCAGAGTCTTCGTCACTAAGCAGGGCTTGCAGCTTCGCCGTGAAGTTGTCGGAGCCTTCTTGAGACAGGTTGGCACCGCGGGTTATGTGCTCCATGATCGATTGGACACTGGCCCCGTCAGGGAGACGATCCTTCGGGAGACTTGAAGCATATTGTCCCGTGAGGCCGACAGAGAGCCGCATCAGCTTGATAAGGGTGTCCATGGCCTCGATGGCTTCCTTGGCATCGAGCTCTTCGATCCACTCCGGATCCTTGAAGCGGGTCTCAAGGGTCGCCAGCAGAGTCTCGGCACGTGTGTAATGGTCTGATTCCATCTTACGCGTCCGGAGCTGGCGTTTGCGCTCCTCCGCAGCCACAATGAACAAGTCGTATGCTCGCGCACGGGAACTCCAGTAGAATTCGAGGTAACATTGGCGGAGGACTTCGAGACCGGTACCTTCTTGGGCCGAGAGAAGGTCAAGTTGCCTAATCCCATGTTCCTCCGCCTGATCGATGTACCTTTGGAATAGGTTGTGTGAGGATTGCGGCTCGTGTGGAAGCTGATTCCAGAAAGGGGTTCCAGAGGCGAGGGTTGGGTACCCTTCGTTGTAGAATAGGCCTACCGACGCAGAGTCCACTTCATCCTGAGCGACAGACCCCGTGAGTAGGGAAGGCAAGAGGTCGGAGCGAATGAAGTGCGTCGGTAGACCAAACTGGTTCTGTTCAATGTTCTTTGACAGAATGGCGATGGCGTCTCCACGGGAGCATTGATCGGGGAGTACGATAATCTCCGCACCGTAGAGACGCCCGTCTTCTTCGCGAGTCGCGGGAGCAAAGAAGACGTCCTCGCCAAAGTCTTTACCAGAGTCGTCCGTTAGCGGGTTACGGTCGCTCTGCAGACTGTGGTCTGTAGTTACATTAAGGGGATGGTCGTTGGTTGACATGGGCCCTCTGTAGATTTGCGTATGGACATATTATAATGGTCATTTGATGGGGAATCAAGAGCGGATTGTTTGGTACTCCGTATTATTTTTGGCATGGATAGTGTAATGCTCTTGATGGGGCAGTAAGAGCGGATTGTTTGGTCCGTCCGATTTACTTTAGGACACTGACATTAATCCCCCCGGCACTATTTTTACCCCCTACTACGTTTTTTTACCCGTTAAGCTACAACTATAGTCAAACAATAGATTCCGCAAACTAAAGTTACTAGCAAGTCAACGACAACT